>Ga0213839_1001275_pt1 | contig 17029 bp, 17 predicted proteins | sample SWPATP21_FD_160075 | JGI IMG/M metagenome (GOLD analysis project Ga0213839, IMG submission 160075) | Coastal seawater microbial communities from Marineland, Florida, United States - SWPA TP2 #1 | ecosystem: Environmental > Aquatic > Marine > Coastal | place: USA: Florida | collected 2016-08-14
AACCGGGCTATACCGGTCATGGCCTGGAGCAGCGTTGCTTCGGTGAAATGGCGAGGCGGTTCGGTCTTACGATCTTTGATTTCCCCTTCCCGGCACGTCAGCACGGTGCCTTCGGCCAAAGGCGGCACGCAATCGACACCATTGTCGTCGTCATCCACTTTACCGAGTAGCGTTTTCCAGCCAGGTGACACCAACTGGCGACCTTTAGCAACAAAGGTGCCTCCGGCAATATCGAACACCAATTTCGCCTCTGCGTACACCGCCGCCGGATAAAACTGCATCAGATACTGACGAGCAATCAGTGCGTAGACTTTCATTTCATCGCCAGAAAGTGCATTGACACTGGCTTGTTTCGGCGTGGGGATGATCGCGTGGTGCGCGTCGACTTTTTTGTCGTTCCAGGCTTTGGATTTCAGGCTTAAGTGGGCGCCGTTCACCGCCAGTTGTAACTCTTTGGCATTGGTACGGATAGCCTCACACACAATACTCGCTTGCGCATAGTGCTCCATCGGCAAATAGCGACAGTCAGAACGCGGATAAGTGATCAGCTTGTGTTTTTCGTACAGTGCCTGACAGGTATCCAGCACACGCTGGGCGCTCATCGCGTAGCGCTTAGCCGCATCGATCTGCAAGGCCGAGAGTGAATAAGGTAAGGGTGGAGCTTGTCGGGTTTGTTTTTGCTCGGATTCGGTCACCGTCGCAGGTTGATTGGCTATCCGGCTGGCAACATTTTCCACCAGCTTGCGGTTAAGAATGCGCCCCTCTTCATCTTGCCATGGCTGACAGGCTTCGCTCGGCTTCCAACGAGCGCGAATATCGAACTGCTGTGTGTCATCTTGATACGGAATCAACGCGTGCAACGTAAAATAATCTTTAGGGACAAAGTGTTCAATCTCTTCGTCGCGGCGCACCACTAATCCTAGTACCGGTGTCTGCACCCGCCCCACCGACAACACCCCCTGGTAGCCTGCTCGCTGGCCAAGCAAGGTGTAAGCTCGTGACATATTCATGCCATACAACCAATCGGCGCGCGAGCGGGCAAGCGCCGACACCGACAGCGGAATAAAATCCCGATTGCTGCGCATCTGAACCAGTGCTCGTTTGACTGCCGGTAAGTTTAAATCGCTGATCAAAAGGCGCTGAGCCGCGTCTTTTTTACTCTGACTGACTTTGCAATAATCCAGCACTTCATCGACCAGCAACTGCCCTTCGCGATCCGGATCCCCGGCGTGAATGATCTGCTGCGCTTCCTTAAGCAGTTTTCTGACCACTGTCAGTTGTTTACTGGCTGACTTTCGTGGGCGCAGCTGCCACTGTTGCGGCACGATCGGCAAATCAGCCATGTTCCATTTTTTATACCGCTCGTCGTACGCATCCGGTTCAACCTGCTCCAGAAGGTGACCAATACACCAAGTCACAACGTCTCCGTTGCCACAGCGGATAAACCCCTGATCATTTTTTTTCGGACCAGGAAGTGCCGCCGCAATAGCTCGGCCAAGACTGGGTTTTTCGGCGATAAACAAGCGAGACATAAAACAATTTCAGCAGATACAATAAGGGCCACATTATCCAATGTGGCCCTTATAATGCAAGATTAAACTGTATATTTAACCAGTTTAATTACGCGTCTTCTTTGCCTTCTGCACGTGCCGCAGCTTCTTTGATCAATGGCTGAAGCTCACCTTTCTGGAACATTTCGATGATGATGTCACAACCACCGATCAGCTCGCCTTCGACCCACAGTTGCGGGAACGTTGGCCACTGTGCATACACTGGCAGCTCCGCACGAATGTCTGGATTTTGCAGAATGTCCACGTACGCGAACTTTTCACCACACGCCATCAACGCTTGTGCCGCCTGAGAAGAGAAACCACAGCTAGGGAGTTTTGGCGATCCTTTCATGTACAGAAGGATCGTGTTTTCTGCGATTTGCTGTTTAATTTTGTCGATCGTTTCCATTGCTTCCTCATTAATGGATTTACTACGTTTGATCTGATCATTCTAAACCATTAGCTGAGAATAAAAAGCATAGAATAAGTAGGGGTATCCGCAATAAATAAATTTCATATAGAAATTGGCCCCCGCCTCTTTTAATAAAGTAAAAACTTGCTAAAATGTTTTGCAAGTCAGTCGTATTGACACAGAGTGGCTTCGCTAGCACTCAAGAATAAAAACACTGGAAGCAATCGAAAGAGATCCCTCTTTCATACAAATGGAGAATCGAGCAATGGCATTTGAACTACCAGCTCTTCCTTACGCGAAAGACGCACTAGAACCACACATCTCTGCAGAAACACTGGACTACCACCACGGTAAACACCACAACACTTACGTGGTAAAACTGAATGGTCTGATCCCAGGCACTGAGTTTGAAGGTAAAACTCTGGAAGAGATCATCAAGACTTCAACTGGCGGTGTATTCAACAACGCAGCGCAAATCTGGAACCACACGTTCTACTGGCACTGTCTGTCTCCAAACGGCGGCGGTGAACCAACTGGCGCAGTAGCGGATGCCATCAACGCGGCATTCGGCTCTTTCGAAGAGTTCAAAGCAAAATTCACTGATTCAGCGATCAACAACTTCGGTTCATCTTGGACTTGGCTTGTGAAGAACGCCGATGGCTCTCTGGCTATCACGAACACGTCTAACGCTGGCACTCCACTGACTGAAGAAGGCGTAACGCCACTGCTGACGGTTGACCTGTGGGAACACGCATACTACATCGATTACCGTAACGTACGTCCAGATTACATGAACGGTTTCTGGGCTCTGGTTAACTGGGACTTCGTTGCAGAGAACCTGGCAAAATAATCCTCTCCTAACGGAGTGAATTTCTGTCTTAATCAAAAACCCGCCATCGCGGGTTTTTTTGTATGTCTTCTGTTGAGCGCCGTACCGCCGACTAAAATCGCTAATTATCCTATACGCTCGCTCAATGGCGCAAATCCGGTGGTATCGGCATGTTGTCCTCACGCAGCGTCGGGCGTTGCCCGCCGCGTTTGCGGTATTGCTTTAACTGGAACACGTAGGCCAGCACCTGAGCAACCGCAGTAAACAGGCCATCAGGAATTTCCTGTTCCAGCTCCGTGGTATGGTACAACGCCCGGGCCAGAGGTGGGGCTGGTATCACGTAAATATCGTGCTCACGCGCCACTTCGCGAATTTTTAACGCCATATGATCGATCCCTTTGGCCACCACCACAGGAGCGCGATCCGAGTTCTGTTTATAACGCAGCGCGACGGAAAAATGCTCCGGGTTGGTGATGATCACATCGGCCTGTGGGACTTCCGCCATCATCCTGCGCTGTGCGGCCTCGCGTTGCAACATCCGGATACGGCCTTTGACTTCCGGTTTCCCTTCGGTCTCTTTGTATTCGTCTTTCACTTCCTGTTTGGTCATTTTAAGCTGATTGGCGTGTTGCCAGAGCTGAAACGGAATATCGATCGCCACCACAATCAATAGTGAACAACTGATCAGCAAGACAAAGTTCAGCAGGATATCGAGCGCGTGAAAAATGTTCTGTGGGTACACATCCAGGCTGAGCTGAAACAGATCGGCCTTAGCGGCATTGATCAGATAAAACGCCATACCGGACACCAGCAGCACTTTAAGAATCGATTTCAGCAGCTCCACCCAGCTTTGGATACCAACCATGCGCTTAAGACCACTGAGCGGGTTCATCTTGGACAGCTTCGGCCGAGCAGCTTCAGCCGAAAAACTGATCCCGCCGATGCCCGCCGCGCCAATCAGAGCCGCAATAAACAAAGTCAACAGGATTAATAATAAAGGCAAGATCAGGCTGACCAGTGCGCCGCTGACGATATCAAACAGCTTTGGCAAATCGAAGATTTCTTCGCGGCTGAGCGAAAACAAGCGCCCCATCGACGTAAACAAAGCTCGCGCCAATGCTTCGCCAAACCACATCAGCGATACAGCACCGATCACCAATACCGAGACCGACGCCAGCTCCTTCGACCTTGCAACCTGCCCTTTTTCACGAGCCTGTTGCAAGCGCCTGGGCGTGGCGTCTTCGGTACGTTCCTGACCGTCAGATTCCGCCATTCAGCCCCCCTAACAATTCAGTCGTATAAAGCGGCATACCTGCTGCTCTCCCTGACTCCAGAATAGCTCATAGTGCGTATACAAACCGCCGAGGATATACCAGCACAGCAACAGCCCCACCAACAGAGCGAACGCAAAACCGAGAGAAAAGATGTTCAACTGAGGGGCTGCCCGGGTCATCACCCCAAAAGACAGGTTGATGGTCAGCAACGCAATAATGCCCGACAACGACATACTCAGCGCCACTTTAAACATCACACCCAGCCAGGTCGCCAGTTCGCGAAAATTCGCACTGGTGAGTGATCCCGAGCCAACTGGCAACGATTTAAAACTCATCACCACCAGCTGAATCATTTTGAGGTGGCCGTCAGTGGCAAGAAAAAACATGGTTGCTAAGAACATAAACAGTTGGCCCAGCAACGGAGTATTCTGTCCGTTGGCCGGATCAACCATGGACGCAAAACCCAGACTCGACTGCATACCGAGGATCTGGCCGAGGATAACGAAGGTCTGAACGATAAACTGGGTGATGGTGCCCATTGCCACCCCGATCACCAGTTGTTCCAGCAGCACCATAAAGCCGCGAAACGACACCAGATCAATGTCCTGCGGCACGGCGGGAATGGCCGGCATCACCGCGAAGGTTAACGCCAGTCCCAGATAGAGACGAATTCGCGGCGACACAAAACGTGCACCGGTAACCGACATGACCATTAACATGGCGGAAATGCGGGTAAACGGCCAGAAATAATTGGCAATCCAGTCCAGGACAACGCTCGCCGGGTACTCCATGGCCGCTCCTAGTAGAGTACCTGAGGTAAACGCTCGATCAGGGCGTAGAAATATTCCATCATCATCTGCGTCATCCAATGGGCAAACAACATCAGCGCCAACAGCGTCACTATCAGACGCGGTAAGAAACTCAGCGTCTGTTCGTTGATTGAGGTTGCCGCCTGAAAAATAGCCACAACCAGGCCCACCAGCAGGCTGGGTATAATGATGGCGCACACCATCAATAACACCATCCACAGGGCATCACGAAACAGTTCGACGAACATTTCAGGCGTCATTATGCTCCTCCGTTAAGTGACAAAGCTACCAGCCAGAGTCGACAGGATCAGGTTCCAGCCATCGACCAATACAAACAGCATCAGCTTGAATGGCAACGACACAATCATCGGTGACAACATCATCATACCCATCGCCATCAGAACTGAAGCCACCACTAAATCGATGATCAAAAATGGCAAAAACAACATGAAGCCAATCTGGAACGCGGTTTTCAGCTCAGAAGTGATAAACGCCGGGATCAACACCGCCATCGAAACCTCTTCGGGGTTACGTGCCTCTGAGCCAGAAATTTCGACGAAGGTTTCCAGATCTTTAACCCGGGTCTGTTTCAGCATAAACGTTTTCATCGGTGCCTGAGCCAAATCAAACGCTTCGCGCGCCGAGATCTGTTCGTTGATGTAAGGCTGAATCGCCTGTTCATTCACCTGGTTAAGCACCGGCGACATGATAAAGAAAGTCAGGAAAATGGCGATGCCGACAATCACTTGGTTGGATGGCGTTTGCTGCAAGCCCAGAGCCTGACGCAGAATCGACATCACCACGACAATCCGGGTGAACGAGGTCATCAGAATCACCATGGCCGGCAAGAAACCAAGCAGGGTCATCAAGGCCAGTATCTGCAAGTTGACCGAGTAGTCTTCGCTGCCATCCGGATTGGTGGTCATGGTAAAGGCGGGAATACCTCCGCCACCGGAGGCACTGCCTGCCGCCACGGTACGAGAGGCCCCGGCCTCTTTCTCCATGGCCGATACCGTGACGTTCTCCGCACTTGCCGCGCTGGCTGGAATGTCGCTGGCCAGCTCTTGTTGTGCAAGTGCCAAAGGCGCCAGGAGCATCAGCACCAACATCAGCAGCGCGCTCAGGATCGAGTTAGTTCTTATCATGCTTTTTCAACAGCTGGGACAATTGATTCGCAAACGGTGCGGGGGCCAGCTCCTCCTGAGTCAGTGGCGTTTCCAGTTTTGAAATCAGCTGAATATTCTGGGAAGTGATACCAACCAAGAACTGCTCTTCACCCGCCTGAACGATCACCATGCGCTCTTTGGTGCCCACCGGCAACTGACGGATAATACTCAGCCCCTTCTGGTTCCCCAGGGTTGGGACCCGCATGCGTTTGAGCATCCAGGCCAGAAAAACGATCAGCGCTATTACGAACAAAAGCGACCCGAGAGTGGTCGCTATATCGAACTGACTTCCCGGCAAATTGTTCTCCGCCGCAGCCATGCTCATTGTCGGCAACAAAGCCAGCGCCAAGACGCTCTGTCTCATACGCTACCTCAGTTTCTTAATACGTTCAGTTTGGCTAATCACATCGGTAAGACGAATACCGAACTTATCGTTGACCACCACCACTTCGCCATGCGCAATCAAAGTGCCATTGACCATCACGTCCAACGATTCACCGGCAATACGATCCAGTTCAACGACGGATCCCTGGTTCAGTTGCAACAGGTTGCGAATACTGATCTGCGAACGGCCCACTTCCATGGAAATGGTGACCGGAATATCCATGATCGTATCGAGTTTACGGCGCTCATCGTCAGTAATCGGCGATGCGGTATCCTGTAACTCATCCAATGGCGCAGCGAACACATCATCCGCATCGACACTGGACGCGGCCGGATCTTCGCCTAGTGCAGCGGCCCACTCTTCGGCCAGCTTATCATCATCTGTTGATCCCATTTTGACACCTACTTGTTATTCATCATCACCGTGATCATCCTCGAACTCAGACATGATGTCTTTGCCAAGGAAAGCCAGATCGGTTTTTACCACATCTGGTCGTTTAATTTTCTCTGAGACCTGCACAGCGATTTTGTCGCCAGAGCGGCCCATCTTGACCCGAAACGTCGGCAACTCCTCGACAAACATGGTCGCGTTCTCCGGCATCTGGATCGGAATAATGTCACCGGGTTGCAGCTCCATCAGGTCGCGCAGCGAGATATCCTGCTCCAGCAGGTTAACCCGAAAATTCACCGGAACGTCCATGATTTCTTCGCGCAGTGCTGAACTCCAGCGAACATCGGTTTCCATTTTGTCCGACTGGACACCGGCATCAAGCAGTTCACGGATTGGTTCGACCATCGAATACGGCATCACCACGTGAAAGTCACCACCACCGCCATCCACTTCAATGTGGAACGAGCTGACCACAATCACTTCCGTTGGACTGACGATGTTGGCCATGCTCGGGTTCACTTCCGAATCGAGATACTCAAACTCAACCCCCATGACAGGGGACCAGGCTTCTTTGTAGTCTTCAAACACAATTTTCAGCAGCAACTGAATAATGCGACGTTCGGTGGGAGTGAACTCACGCCCTTCAATTTTGGCGTGGAAACGACCATCACCGCCAAAGAAGTTTTCCACCAGGATAAACACCAGGCGCGCTTCCATCGTCACCAAAGCGGTGCCTTTCAGTGGTCTGAAACGCACCATGTTAAGACTGGTTGGCACATACAATGTGTTCTGGTATTCACCGAACTTCATCATCTGCACACCGTTGATCGACACTTCGGCAGTTTTACGCAGCATGTTGAACAGGCTGATGCGCATATGACGGGCAAAACGCTCGTTGATCAGCTCGAGCGTTGGCATGCGACCACGAACGATGCGGTCTTGTGAGGAGAAATCGAAACTGACGGCGTCTTCACCGCCGCTGTCCAGATCCTCTTCCACGTCATCTACATCGTCGACACCATGTAATAACGCATCAATTTCGTCTTGGCTTAATAGATCGGTCACATCTCACCTACTGAATTACGAAGTCAGTAAACAGCACTCGCTCAATGACAGGCTGCCCTACCGCACGAGTCAGACTGGCTTTAATGTCTTCGGTCGCTTTATCGCGCAGTTCCACCCGGCCATTGGCGGTACGCAGTTGCTCCACCGTGGCCGACGCAAACGTCGCCAGCAAGGTGCTTTCCACCAGTGGCGAATGGTAACGAGCCAGATTTTCATTTTCACTGCCACGCACCATTAACTGCACCTTGATCTGCACCAGGCGATCACGTTTGTCGCCAGTCACGTTAAACAGAAACGGTTGTGGAATATTGACGTACGCGACAGGAGCCACCGTCGCCGCCGCTTGTTGCTGAGCTTCTTGCGCCTGTTTGTTTTCATCCGATCCCAACAGGAAAAACGCGGCGGCTCCACCGCCCAGCAGCAGTACCACAACAATCGCGATGATCATCAGCAGCTTTTTTTTGCCGCCGGACGCTTCTGGTGTGATTTCTTCGATAGCCATAATATTCTCTATCTTGTTGTTTTATACAGTCTAAGCGTAATAACTGATTCCATCACGCTTCAGCGCGACATTCAAATCAAGTTTGGTGTCCGGTTCAAGGTTTTCTTCACCGCCAAAGTCCTGACTGCTGTTACCTTGACCTGATCCTCCGTTTTCACCCGCAGCATAACGGCTCTGTTGCTGGCCGCTGTTTTGTTGCTGTACTGACGTATCCGACAGTTGAACACCCTGCTGAGCAAGCATTTCACGCAACCTTGGCATGGATTGTTCAATCACATCACGCGCCTGATGGTTGTTCACCGTAAAATGGACCGTAGCCTGATCACCGTTCATATTCATGCGGATCTGCATTCGGCCCAGTTCGGGCGGATCGAGGCGGATGTCTACATTTTTGAGGTTCTTTGACATCATCATCTGAACCCGCTCTGCAACTTGGTCACTGGCCATCTCCCGGGACAACTGCAGCGGAGGCTGAGCCTGCTGAGCACCTTCCGTCCGGGTCTGAGCCAAAGTATTGCTATTTTGACCGCCAGCCGCTGAGGCGATTTGTTGAGCCAGATTCGCATCTTTTCCGCTGTCTGACTTATCATTCAACCCACTGAGGGCCTTGACTCCGAGAGCCGCTTGCAACACTGCTTGCCGGGTGGGGACCGAGTGCGAATTCAGTTGCTGCGCCGCCAACAATTGCTGCGCCTGACTCAAATCGGCCGGTATCGACGCAGTGACGGCAGCTTTTTCCGCAGCCTGAGACGCGAATGGCAAGGCTTGGGTAGACGCCGAAGCCGATTGCTGTGCCGGCGATGGCACCGGTTTGTCAGCCTGCGGCGCTGATTCACCATGAGCTTTTACCGTGAGGTTTTTCCCCCAGGCGATGGCCGGCGCTGCCTTTGGCTCCTGGCTGTCAGCCTTATCACTCTCTTGAGTGCCCGCCGAGAGTCCCTGAGCCGTTGCTGTCACGGCCTGTGACGACGCAATTACAGCTTGTTCCGACTCTTCTTTACTGTCAGAGTCTGGCGCTTGCGCGGTTTGGTTGAGCACTACGACGTCTGGCGAATCTGCCTTCGCTCCACTCATCATCGCAGCTTCAGTGGCCGCCGCATTCGAGCTGCCTTTGCCTGCCTGCGGAGTGTCTGGTTGCGATTCATTCGGTTTTGCGTCTGACGAATTTTCGATAAAGCGCTGCGCTGAAGCTGGCAGAGAGGCCAACACTTCTTCGCTCTCGACACTTGAATCATTGGTTGCCACGTTGTTATCTGAGGCGTCCGATGGCATGTTTTCTGTTGCCGGCATGGACTCCGCTTTCACTGCGCCCTTCTCAGGGGGCAACTCTTTGCCGTCTGCTGAGGTAACTTTGAGCGCCTGATTCGACTGATTGAGACGAGTCAGTAACTCATCGCCTTGCTGCATAGTGGCGTTAACGTCCGGCTCGCTATCACCGCTATCACCGCTATTGTGCGCCGTATCCGACAACGACTTGGTGTCTGTCGACTCCGCTTTCGCAGCCGCCTCTGTGTTTGGCTCCAACGCTGGCTCCGAGTCACTTGCTGTACTGACGTCTTGCTCCAGCAGACTATCTGCGCTGTTGGCAGCCACAGCCTGACCATCAGAGGCCGCTTTCAGTTCCCTGTTGGTTACCTGAGGTTCCGTCTCGGATTTGGCGCGGCCTTTTGATTCGCTATCACCGAGCAGCATCGCGGCCAGCTTACTGAAAAAACCACCTTCGGATGCGCCGCTTTCGGTCGCATCGACTGAATCCGTCGTCGCTTTGGGACTTTTCGCTGATTCCGGCACTGGCGTTAAATTCACGTTCATAATCGGGCACTCATTCCATCAGAGTGTTACTCACTCGGGCTATCGACAGCCAAACTGTCGGTTATGATCGGAATGTTCTGCAATTATTACGCCAACAATCAAAATTGTACGCGTTTGCGACTGTAGAGTAAGGTCGAAAACTCATCCATCTGTTTCTGCTCCCTGGCGTCTTGTGCTCGCTGCGCTTCTCGTTGTTTTTTTTCCATCAGCCATTCATAGGAGCGACGCTGTTTACGCGACTCCAACCAGTGCAGCTCGCAACCTTCAACCTGGCCTTTAAAGTGGGTTTCGGCCTGCTTCTGTTTGGACAAGGTTTCATCTAACTGCGTCAGAAAGCGATTGAGGTGACTGTACTGGCTGGCGGTGAGCCCTTGCATGCCCCGGTCAACCAACTGCTGACAATAATCCAGTCGGTACTGCTCAATTTGCGACAGTTGCTGGTAATATTGGTCAAGTTCACTGCGAGCTTTTGCCAGCGCCAGAGATGCCTGATTTTCACGTTCTTTTGCCTGCTCTAGCAGGAATTCCATCGCGTTATCCATCGACGATTAGCCTCCCTGTAAGATATTTTTCAACATGCTGACACACATCTCGTAAGGCACACTGTCTTTCATTCCCTGTTGCAGATAATCGTCCAAACGCGGTTTGAGGGTAAACGCGCTATCAATGGCCGGATCCGTACCTGGCTTATAGGCGCCGATCGAAACCAGATCCTGATTCTTACGGCAAACAGACAACACCTGACGCACGGCTTTGGACATCAGCACATGTTCATCGGTGGTAATTTGTGGCATCACCCGGCTGACCGACTTCTCTACATCGATCGCCGGATAGTGCCCGGCGTCGGCCATTTCGCGCGACAACACAATGTGACCGTCAAGAATGGCACGAGAGGCGTCAGCGATCGGGTCCTGCAAATCATCACCTTCCGTCAGCACGGTGAAAAAGGCCGTAATCGAGCCCTGGTTGTCGCTGCCATTCCCGGCCCGCTCAACCAGGGCTGGCAATTTGGCAAATACGGAGGGGGGATAGCCTTTCGTCGCAGGCGGCTCACCGACCGACAGCGCGATTTCACGCTGTGCCTGAGCAAAGCGGGTCAATGAATCCATCAGCAACAGTACATCCAATCCCTGATCTCGAAAATATTCGGCGATCGTTAGCGCAGTCTGACAGCCTTTAAGGCGCATCAACGGCGATGCATCCGCCGGAGCGGCCACGACCACTGAACGCTGACGGCCGTCACTGCCAAGGATTTCTTCAATAAATTCTTTTACTTCTCGGCCACGCTCACCAATCAACCCGACCACCACAACCTGCGCCGTGGTACCTCGCGTCATCATCCCAAGCGTCACTGACTTACCGACCCCGGAACCGGCAAACAGGCCAATCCGCTGCCCTTTCCCCACGGTCAGCAGGCCGTTGATGGCCTTAAGGCCGACATCCAGAGGTTCGGTGATGGGTTTACGTGCCAATGGGTTGATAGGTTCGGCGTTAAATGCCGCGCGCTGAGCCGTATAAATTGGCCCCTGGCCATCCAGTGGGTTACCCACACCATCGATCACCCGCCCAAGCAGTTCCATGCCCACCGGGAGCCCGGCCTCACTGGTTACCGGGGTGACTTTTGCCCCCGGCAGGACACCGGTGATCTGCTCACTTGGCATCAGATAAAGATTATCGCCGGCAAAACCAACCACTTCTGCGTCCATTTCACCGGACATGGTTTCGACCCGGCATAAACTGCCAATCGGGGCACGGCAACCCGTGGCTTCGAGCGTCAGTCCGACGACACGCACCAGTTTACCGGATGCCACCGGACGCGACGTCAGCCCGTGTGTTTTGTAGTGACTGAGACGTTCGGCAAGTGCCAGCACTTATTCGCCTCCCTGATGGCGGTTGGTGCCGCAGAAACTCTGAATCACGCTACGAATGCGATCTTCCATACGGTAATTGACACTCGACTCGCCCGCTTCAATCTGCACATCGGCACGATTTAAAGCCGGCTCGGCCACCAGCGTCCAGTTTCTAAATGCCAGTTCTTCTTCGCCATAAGCGGAACGAATGATCGCCACGTCTTCCGGGTGGAGTTTCAGTGTAATCGCATGGCCGGAAATCGGCAGTGCCTCAACCGACTGTTTGATGGTATCGAGGATCACCTGAGGGTTGGTCTGCACTTCAACGTGCACCACTTCTTTCACCAGCGTCAACACCATATCGACCAGTTGCTTTTCCACCTGAGCGTTCATCAGCTCCAGTGGTTGGGCAAATTGATTAGCCAAGCTGACAAACGTCGCCACCTGCTGCTGAATAAATTCTTCGCCCGCGGTCACGCCTTCCGTTTTGCCCAGCTCAAAACCTTCCTGATGGCCCGCTTCAATCCCCTGCTCTTTACCCTTTTCATAGCCTTGTTTGAAACCGGCTTCCTGACCTTGCAGTAAACCTTCCTGATACGCAGATTGACGGATCTGTTCGATCTCTTCTTCGCTGAGCTCGACAGGTTGGGCAACTTCGGGCTCGTCAAAATCCGGCATCCAGCCCGGATCATAATTGAAGGCTGTCTCTTTGGCCTGTTTATTGGCTTCGGCACCGTAGTCAGGCATCCCCCATTTCTGGGCTTGCTCAACTGCTTCGTCTTCATTTAAACGCAGAAAACCGCGCTTTCGTTCAGTCGACATTGTTGCTCCCGTGCATTACCAAGGCGTGAGATTAGAGGAATTCGTCGGCACCGCCAGACAACATCAGTTCGCCGTTGTCAGCCATGCGACGCGCAATCGCCAGCACTTCTTTCTGCGCCGCTTCCACATCCGATACCTTAACCGGCGGCATCGCTTCGAGATCGTCTTTCATCATCTCAGCCGCACGTTTCGACATGTTCTTGAAGATCTTATCGCGCAGTGCATCGTCAGCGCCTTTGAGCGCTTTTTGCAGTACGTCCTGAGGCACATCACGCAGCAGCTTCTGAATACCCTGATCGTCGACTTCTATGAGGTTTTCGAACACAAACATCAAATCCTGAATCTGTGTCGCCATGTCTTCGTCCTGATCGCGGATTTGCTCCATCAGGATGCCTTCGATGTTGTTGTCCAGGTAGTTCATGATCTCGGCTGCGGCTTTCAGGCCGCCAATTTTGGCCGCTTGTGCCCCAGCCTGACCCGCAAACTGTTTCTCCATGATTTCGTTCAGCTCCGCCAGTGCCGATGGCTGTACCTCCTCCAAATTGGCGATACGCATCATCAGATCGAGGCGGACACGTTCAGGGAACTGAGACAGTATTTCGGCAGACTGATCCGCTTCCAGATAGGACAGAACAATGGTTTGGATCTGTGGGTGCTCGTTGAGAATGATGCTGGCAACCTGACGGGGATCCATCCATTTCAATGAATCCAGGCCTTTGGAACCGGTACCGAGCAGGATCTGATCCACCAGATTATTGGCTTTATCTTCACCCAGCGCGGCCACCAGTGCATTGCGCATGAAGTCTTCGCTGCCCATGCCGATGTTGGTGTATTTCTGAATGTCTTCCAGAAATGCCCGATGTACCGCACTGACTTTTCCCTGACTGAGATCATTGGCACGCGCCATCGCGCTACCGACCCGCTGTACCTGCTTCGGTTCAAGGTGGCGAATGATCCCGGCTGCGTCGTCTTCGTTGAGGCTCAGCAATAGGATCGCTGCACGTTCTTCGCCTGGAATGGAAGAAATATCAACGCTTTCTTCCGCCACCTGGCCACCGTTTTCTTTCGCTACGATTTCGTTAGGCATCTTTCATCCAGTTTTTCACTACCTGCGCCGCCAGCTCAGGTTCATTCGCTACCAGAGCACGCACCGCTTTCAGCACATCCTCATCTTTATGCAGATTCGGCAAATCGATACTCGATCCAAATTCAAACAGATCACTGCTTTCAATGTCGCTGCCAATCAAGCTGGTTTCGCCGTCGGCACCAATCGGCAGGCCATCCGGTCCGTACGCCTGATCGTCATCGTTGTCGGCAGTTGGGTTGAGCAGTTTCTTCATTGCCGGGCGCACCAACACCAACACAACCACAATGATAACCAGCGCACTGGCGAACCAGCGAACCCAGTCGTTGAAGTTCGGGTGCTCCCAAATCGGCACATCACTCAACTGTGCCACTTCCGGCTCAGCAAACTGCATACTCAGGACGTTGAGTAGATCCCCGCGTCCTTCGTCATAGCCCACCGCTCCGATCAACACCTGACGAATGGCACTGATTTCACTCTCGCTGAGCGGTTGATAAGTCGTTTCGCCACTGTCGGGATTCACAACGGCCCGGTTCTTCACCGCTACCGCCACCGTCTGGCGATTAATCACACCGGTCTGACGACGTTCGTGACTGATGGTGGTGTCCAGCTCAAAGTTGCGGGTGGCTTCTTTATGCACTGACCCCTGGCCGAGTAAAGAGCCGTCTTTCATTTGCGCCACGTCTTGTGGAATCGACGCATCCGCTGGAGGCTGATTACTCAGAGCGCCTGGTACCCCAGCTACGACATTGCCATTGTTATAGTCTTCCAGCGTGTATTCGCTGCGGGTCGATGGCGTATTCGGATCGAAACGCTTACGGGTCTGTTCAACGGCGCTAAAGTCCAGCACCACATCCACTTGCGCGGTGTAGTTACCCAGCCCCAGAATCGGGATCAATACCGAGTCAATTTTCTCACGTAGCGCCTGCTCTTGTTTACGCTCAAGCTCCTGCTCTTTGCGGCGTGCTGCCGAGGCTGGATCCTGAGAGCCAGAGCTGAGCAGACGACCGTGCTGATCGGTGACAGTAATTCGGGTCGGCTTCATGCCCGGAACGGCACTCGCGACCATGTCAACGATCGAATCGACCTCTTCCTGCTTCAGCGTGTTACCGCTTTTCAGCGTCAGAAACACCGACGCCGACGCTTCCTGATTATGGCGCACAAACACACTTTGTTTCGGCAGAGCGAGCAAAACGCGCGCTTTACGCACCTGCTTCATCTCTTCGATGGCTTTGGATAACTGGCGCTCGCGGCTGAGCTTCAAACGCTCCTGTTCAAGACGCTGAGACACACCAAAGCCCATGTCTTGCAACAAAATATCATCGCCCGCCTGAGAGCCTTGGTTCAGGCCTGCACGGACCATATCCAGTTTGAGGTTATTGTATTCACTGGATGCCACCATAACGGTGTTGCCATCCAGTTTATAGGTCAGTTTCTGTTGATCGAGATAATCCAGGATCGGGATCAGCTCTTCGGTTTCATATGCGCCAAGCGGTCGCATCTCTGGCTCTTTGACCCAGAAAAACAGCATCACAATCAATGCCACACAAATGGAGATCGACAACACCAGCACCACCTGACGCAGCAAATCAAGATCGCCGATCGCCATGTCAAATTTGGAGGAGCTTTTCTCGTCCAAATCCGGGTTTTGTGTTTCCATATCTGTCCCCGGGTCAGCCATCAGTGCGTTGTCCGATGCTGAGCCGGTTACAGTAAGATCCGTTGTTTGATTTTCGCCTGCCACAGAAGATACCTAAAAAGTTAAACCGGCATGTTCATCAGTTCTTTGTACGCTTCAACCAGTTTGTTGCGTACCTGAATCGTCGCTTCGAACGCGACACTGGATTTGTTACGAGCAATCATGACATCCGACAGCGACACGCCTTCATCACCCCGATCAAAGCGCATCTGCAAGTCGCCGGAGGTTTTCTGCAGTCCGTTGACGTTATTGATCGCACGGCTCAGCATATCGCCAAAGTCAGCCCCAACCTTGTGTCCGGTTGGCGCCGCCTGGGTGTTACCAGCTTCCAGCATCATTGCCTGCATTTCGGCTTGTAGACCGTCAATTCTCATGGCTACCTCTTGATGTCAACTGTTTGACTTACTCGTATTTTTGTAGATTAAAGCAATTAATATGCCACTCAGTGGCACATTATTAGCCCGGAATTTCAATGCCGGCATCTCGCATTTTCGCCAGCTTGTAGCGCAGCGTACGCGGGCTGATCCCCAGCTTTTCTGCCATTTCTTTACGACGTCCGTGGCACTCTTCCAGCGTTTCGAGAATGATGGCATATTCCTGGTCACGAAGCTCGTTACCTAGCCCCGAATTGCCGACCAGACCACGTGAAATCTCTTTTTGCGCCAACGGCTTCACATCCGGGACCAGAGTTTCACCTGACTCAACCACGTGCTGAAAACTGCTGGCATCCTGCCAATCGATCCCTTCCAGCAAAATATGCTCTGCGCGAATATCACCACTTTCACTCAAGATAAGAGCGCGCTGCACAACGTTGTCCAGCTCGCGAACATTTCCCGGCCATGGATACGCCATCAACTTATCAACGGCCGCGTCGCTGATATTCGGTACCGCCATCCCCAATTTCGAACAGTGGCGCTCAATCAGGTGATACGTCAGTGGTTCAATGTCACCGATCCGCTCGCACAGTGCTGGCCAGGCAATTGGGAACACGTTCAGCCGATAGTACAAATCCTCGCGGAAATGGCCTTCTTGCACATACAGCTTAAGATCCCGGTTACTGGTGGCTAGGACGCGGACATCGAGCTTGATGCTCTTACGGCTCCCCAGACGTTCCACTTCCCGCTCCTGCAGTACACGCAGCAGTTTCGCTTGCAGGCTCAAATCCATCTCACTGATTTCATCGAGCAGAATCGTGCCGCCCTGGGCTTGTTCAAATTTGCCCGGACACGCCTGAACCGCGCCGGTAAAGGCCCCTTTTTCATAACCAAACAGGGTGGCTTCCAGCATGTTGTCTGGAATCGCGGCGCAGTTGATTGCGATAAACGGGCCGTCTTTACGATTTGACGCATTGTGAATGTAACGAGACATCACCTCTTTACC
>Ga0213839_1001277_pt1 | contig 16952 bp, 17 predicted proteins | sample SWPATP21_FD_160075 | JGI IMG/M metagenome (GOLD analysis project Ga0213839, IMG submission 160075) | Coastal seawater microbial communities from Marineland, Florida, United States - SWPA TP2 #1 | ecosystem: Environmental > Aquatic > Marine > Coastal | place: USA: Florida | collected 2016-08-14
TGGCGGGTTGCTGTTCTTGCGCTCGCTCCTCAGGGGCCTGTCCAGCTCGCGGCTGGCGTCGAGTCGCGGGACGAAGACCCAGGTGGAGCCTGACTGGAAGCAGCTTCAGCGCAGCCGGCGGCTGGTGGTGGTGTGCCGCTCGCTCTCCTCGGAGGTCATGCAGCGCGCGGTGCCTGTCCCGCCGGGCCAGTCGCAGGGGCAACGCCAGGAACGCTCAGCAAGGAGTTGATTGGCTCGTCTGCTGCCTGGCTACCCCAGGTCTGCGGCCGGGCCTGCCTGTCCCGAGGTGCGCGAGGGCACGGACTCTCTGGACTTGGCCCGGGGGCTCACGGGCAGCGCGGGCCGCACGGTAGTCCCGAGGGGCTCGGCAACGCGTTGGGCGCCGGTGCCATTGACGAGGTCCGTAGCCGTGCTGGTTCCGCAAGGAAACCAGCCGCTCCCCGCATCAAGCCGTCCTTCGGCCAGTGCTCGTCCAGGCCGGGGTAGCCGTGCTGGTTCCGCAAGGAAACCAGCCGCTCCTCGCAAAGAGCCTTCGGGGAGCGGCCGTGCGTAGCGCCCAACGCGTCGCCGAGCCTGCCGCAAGACCAGGCTGTGGCGTCGTCTTCCCCGGGCTCGACCGAGCAGCGCCCTCGCGCTGAGGCACGACTGCGCTCTCCTCTTCGGGGAGGGGGGGCGTGCTGGTTGGTGACGGCCGCCGGTGTTCTTGCCGCTCGCCCCTGCCGCAGGGGATGAGCTCGGAGGTGGGCTATGGCCAGAGCAGAAGGCGGACTCGTCACTGGCTGCGATGGACGTTGCTCATGCTGGATGGATAGGCGGGGATTCGGGAGGGGCAACCGTTGAGAGCGGCTCGCTGATTGTTCGGTTCTCGGACCCAGCGTTCTCTCCCCTCCCCTGCGCTGAAGTGCCGGAATGAGCTCCGGCGCTCGGACGACGGGGCAGCACCTCCAGCGCTTCTCGGAGAGGGCACATGTCCGTTTGGCCGAGCTCGGGTAGCGAGAACCGAGCGAGCGCGAGCTGGTCGCGTTGCACGTCGAGAGCCCCATCACGGACAGGGTCGTCACGGTGTTCGTTGCCGAGCTGCGAGGTAGCGCCTGCGTGGTTGAGCCCGCACCCCACTGTGAGGCGCAGGCGGCTGCTGGCTCGCTCGGCCGCTCTGCTCGCAGGGGCCCTCTCCGGCCCATCCAGGCGGCGGCTGAGTGGGCGTGAGCCTGCGTGAGTGCTACACTGCGCGCCACTTGCGGGTAGTTGGCGGCCTCGCGGGAGAACCGCCGTGACCTCGCCGAACAATGGATAAACGCAATTCCGCGGGCCTCAGCTCACGGCGGGAGGGGCGTCCGGCCTCGGTCAGGCACCGCCAGGATCCTCAGCTCTGTACTCGTTGAGGCCCGCGGAACTGCGTTTATCCTCTCATGTTCAGTGCAATTCCGTGCTCGCGCTTGGAAGCTTGTTGTTCATTGCTCCTGAAGCCGTTCCGGGCAGGCCCGGTCCGGCATCTCTACGGAAGGGACTTCGGCCGAGTGCAGTTCGCCCCGGTAACCTTCCGCTGAGGGAGGAGCGATGTTCTGGCGACGAAGGAACAAGGCGGCGGAAGAGGGCGTGAAGCTGGTTGCGGCACTGAGCGACGCGCTCCGCCAGGACGGGATTCCACACACCACCGCTCCTGAGAAGCTGACCATCGTCCTCTCGGAGGAGATCGAGGCTGACGTCTCCCCTCTGCTGGCTGAGTGGCTGGGGTCCTCTCTTGCTGAGCGCCAAGAGTTGATTGCAGACGTTGTAGACCAGTGGAAGGCCGACGGCATCGTGCTGTCGCTTGAGAGATTCGACCAGCGTGTAGCTGCGGTTTGGGCAGAGGTGGGCATCAGGGCCGAGACGATGACCACCGGAGTCACAGTGCTGCACGAGGTTGGCACATCGATTTCTTTCAGGAACCTATACCCCGACTGTTGTGTACTGGACTCGGAGTCCGCAATAGACGAGAAGATCCGAGAGGTTCGCGACGCCTATAGTCAGATTAGGGACCCTGCGCAGTCGCGCTCAACTCTCGCAACCGTCTGCACGACCGAACGGGTCGACGAGTTGATTCTCCGCAGACTCTTCGGCGACGGCATCTCTCAAGCTGATCTCGGTCTGCGGTTCATCGACAAGGGGTTGATCCATGGCCGCTACATCGAGCAAGTCGGACGCATCGAGAAGGACATCAGCACCTTCCACATGGCAGATGCGACGGATGGCCTCCGCGTCGACAACCTGGAGAACCTCGCCGCTGGTCTTGGTGCGTCCGAGCTCAGGTTCGCCAGGTTTGAAGATGGGTCCCTCACGCCCCAGCTTGGTCCCGACGAGGCTGTGGGTCTGCTGCTACTCCCACAGATCCTCGAAGAGACCGTAGGGAGAGACCTCCTCGGCGAGACGGTAGTCCTGGTTGGCGACAGGGACAGCGTGCACATACTGGGCAGCCAGGACCTCGGCGCACTCGCCTCCGTGGCAGAGACCTTCCTGGCTCTACCACCTGAAGCGCCGCCCTTGATGTGGCGCCCAGTCATGTGGAACGGCTCCGAGTGGACGCGAATCGCGGTGACTGTGAACCATCGGGCTGCGAGTCTTGTCGCGGCACTTGAGGTTCGTCAGCAGTCTCAGGACTTCGAGCGCCTCTACCCGTGGGTCTCCAAGGCCCATGGAGTCCCAGCTGGTCTCTACGCACAGTGGACGGACCCCTCTTCCCGGCAGCCTGCGGGTCTCACTTTCTGGAAGGAGGCATCCGTCCTCTACGTAGCAGACCTGCTTCTTGTCGACTTCGGAGGCGCTGCTCTGTTGATCTCCTGGAAGGATGCTCTCGAGGTGGATACAGAGGATGAGCTGGTCTCCAGCGAGTTCACCCATTCCAGGTGGTACCTGACCTCCGGCCCGCCGTCGGCTGGTCTGGTGGAACGTCTCCTAGCCGTCGGGACCCTGGACCGCAGTCTGCGGCTACCTCAGTGAAGTAGGGGCTCCTCAAGGCACGAACGAGCCACGGGCTTCTGGCGGTTCCAAGGAGGTGTCACTGTTCAGGAACACACGAGCTAGGGACCTGGCACGGCTATCCCGAACAACCCATCGTTCGACCATGCGCGAGTTCATCCCACACCACGGCTGTTTCGCCATTGATGGAGCCCTGACCACGGGGGAGTGTCGCGGGTGGGTTGAGCGCGCCGAGCGCATCGGCTTCTCCGAGGCACTCATCAACGGGCTTGGCGGGCAGGTCAGGGTCCCGGAGGTCAGGAATAACGACCGAGTGATTCTCGATGACCGGCGCGCCTCCGCAGCGCTCTTCGAACGGCTCAGACCACAGCTCCCCCAAGGACACTGTCTCGAGTACCCACCAGGACTTCCGGGAATCCGGCGCGGCAGAACAATCGGCGTTAACGAGCGGCTGCGTCTCTATCGCTACCACCCGGGTCAGCAGTTCTACTGGCACCGAGACGGTTCATGGTCTCCCTCGCCTGACGTGTGGAGCGTTTGGACTGTCATGGTCTACCTCAACGACGAGTTCGAAGGAGGTGCAACAGGCTTCGGGGGGTTCGAGATCACCCCGAGGACCGGCACATGCCTTGTCTTCCTCCATGAGCTCGAGCATTGCGGCGCCGTCGTGACCCGCGGAGTCAAGTACGTCCTTCGGACCGACCTGATGGTTCGAGCTGTGTAACCGGAGAGCCGAAGGCGAAGCCTACTGCCGCACCCGCCCGCTTCCCGGCAGGCCGGGCCGCGGTGCTTCGCCCAGCGAAGTAGCCACGGAACTGCACCGAACAGTGGATAAAAGCAATTCCGCGGGCCTCAGCTCACGGCGTCCGGTCGGGTCCGGCTTCCAAAACCCTCAACCAGATCCTCAACTGTGGTCTCGTTGAGGCCCGCGGAACTGCGTTTATCCTCTCATGTTGGGCGAGATCACTCGTGACCGAGTGCCGGCCGGTCCTGGCATACAGAGCTCCGCTCGCCGGCGTTGTAGAGCGGCCGGGTAGTCGACGTCCGACAACACGTCTCCGATCGGTGACAGCACCGCCGTTTGCCGAGGACCGCACCCCGGTCGCTTCGGTCTTCGCTGGTTCCGCACCGACTCTCCTGCCCGAAGGGCCCAGGCGCGCTCCTCGAGCGCGGGCTCCGAGACCTGTACTCGGCTCAACGCTGATTGCGGCTCGCGGCTGGCTGCAGGGCAGCGCCAGGTGCCCGACCGGGTCTGGTTCGTCGCTGGCCAGCCCCGCTACGAAGTAGCCCACCGCTGGTTCCTCGAGGTCTGTGGCTGCGTCCAGCCCGGGCGCGGGGTCTGCGCTGTTGGTGGTCCCGTCGGCGGTGGAGGCACCAGTTTGGGGGCTGGCGCTCTCCTCTGCCCGGCGGCTCACGGGCTCATGGTGGCGGTTGCCGTTCTTGCGCTCGCTTCCCAAGAGCGTGTCCAGCTGGCGGCTGGCCTCGAGTGGTGGGGCGAGGACCCAGTTGGCGCCTAACTGGAAGCAGCGTCAGCGCGGTCGGCGGCCGGCGGTGTGCCGCTCGCTCTCCAAGCAGGTGCTGCGGCGGGTGATGCCCGTACCGCCGGGCCGGTTGCTGGGACGACGCCAGGAACACGCAGCCAGGAGCTGATTGGGTCGTCTGCTGCTGAGCAACCCCAGGTCCTCGACCGAGCCTGCCTGTCCCGAGGTGCGCGAGGGCACGGACTCGTTGGACTTGGCCCGGGGCCTCGCGGGCTCTCCGGGCTCGCTGCTGGTCCCGAGGGGCTCGGCAACGCGTTGGGCGCCGGTGCCGTTGATGACCTTGGTAGCCGTGCTGGTTCCGCAAGGAAACCAGCCGCTCCCCGCAAAGAGCCGTCCATCGGCCAGTGCTCGTCCCGGCCTGGCTAGCCGTGCTGGTTCCGCAAGGAAACCAGCCGCTCCTCGCAAGGAGCCTGCGGGGAGCGGCCGCTCGTAACGCCCAACGCGTCGCCGAGCCTGCCGTGGGCCCGAGCCGTGGCGTCGTCCTCCCCGGGCTCGACCAGGGAGCGCCCTCGCGCTGGGGTCGGACTGCGCTCTCGTCTTCGGGGAGGGGGGCGTGGTGGTTGGTGGTGTCCGCTGGTGTTCTTGTCGCTCGCCCTGCGCTCAGGGAGCAGCTCGGAGGCGGGCTGCGTTCAGAGCAGAAGGCAAACACGTCCCTTGCTGCGATGGACGTTGTTGATGCAGCAATAGTCGGGGCTTTGGGCGGGCTGCGTGGATAGGGGCTCGCTGATGACTGGGTGCTCGGGCCTCGGACTCTCTCCCCTCCCCTGCGCTGAAGTGCGGTCTCGAGCTCTTGCGCTCGGACGGCCCTGCAGCACGTCCAGCGATTCTCGGAGAGGGCACATGTGCGTTTGGCCGAGCGCGGGTAGAAAGAACCGAGCGAGCCAGGACCTGGTCGAGGCGAAGTTCCGCGGCTCCGCGACGGACTTGCTCATCACGGACCGGGTTGCCGAGCAGCGAGGCAGTATCTGGGTGCTCGGGCCCTGACCTCGCAGTGAGACCCAGGCGGCTGCTGGCTCGCTCGGCCCCGCTGCTCATGGGGGCCCTCTCCCGCCCTTGCAGGCGGCGGCTGCGTGGGCGTGAGGCTGCGTGAGTGCTATGCTGCGCGCCACTCACGGGTGGTCCGGGGTCTCGCGGGAGAACCCCCGTGACCTCGCCCAACAATGGATAAACGCAATTCCGCGGGCCTCAGCTCACGGCGGGAGCAGCGCTCGGCCTCGGTCAGGCACCGCCAGGATCCTCAGCTCTGTACTCGTTGAGGCCCGCGGAACTGCGTTTATCCCCACATGTTGCGCGAAATGGCTCAAGCCAGGCGCCCGACATCCGCGCGGGTGGTACCCTCCGCGCGGGAGGGTCCTGTGAAAGACGCCGTCATCTACGTTCGAGAGGACCACACCCTTTGGGGCGTCAATGCTGAGATCCTGTCTGTCCTTTCGGATTCTGCACTATGGCCGGGTATTCTCACCGAGACTCGGCTTACCGCCGCTTGCGCCGCTCTCGACACCTCGCGCACCGCAGAGGAGCGGATCGGGCCAGCAGACGTCCTGATTCGGGAGTTCGTTGCTGAGTCGAGAATCGGCAAGTGGATCCCCCGCTATTCGAATCTCGCACATCATGAGTACAAGAGCGACTTCTATCCGGGGTATCGGGACCACTCAATCCACTCGCTTCAAGTCTTTCTGCTCGGCCTCTACCTCTACGAGACGTGCACACCGCTGTGCTCGGCTCTCCACAGCCATCTCTCCACAGCGGTCGCTTCGATCCTTCCTCCCGAGGAGCTCTTTCTTGAATGGTGGACAATCGCGAGTCTTTGGCATGACTTGGGCTACCCGCTAGAAGCTGACGGGGTCGCCTCCTCTCCGGAACGGGTGAATGAGATCCTTGAGCAGATCCGCGACGACCTCGACAGCCAGTGGTTTTCTGCGGGGCATCGGCAGCTCTGGTCCGATGATTCCCCACAGCTTCTGAGGAAGCTGGAGCGCGCCGCCCGGTTTCATGGGTACGACCTATTCAGCCTCGGAGACATACTTCCATCGCACGATGAAACCGAGAACCCGGTCGAGGATCTATGGATTCGACTCCTGCCGGACTCCCATCCTCGACCCCTCGTGACAGCCATTGACCGGGCCACAACTCACTACTCCTTGGCACCCAGACCGGGCTACCACGACCATGGTTTGATGGGGGGGCTTCTTCTTTGGCGCTTGTACGAGCAGAGCCTTCAGGCTCTGGAACGGCTCGGCGAAGGCACAGCGAAGGACCTGACGCTGAAGAACTCTGCGTTCGATCGTCTCCTGGACGAATGGCATCAACTCACAAGGGCTCGTCCGCTGGTGAAACTCGCAGCAGAGGCCATCGCCTACCACAACCTGGATTTCGGATCGCTAGACCAACAACTTTGGTCTAGCGAACTGGGAGTTGGCGAGCGCCCCGCCGCTGCCCTCTCGACGGAGCCCCACCTATTCTTCCTTGGCCTCTGCGACACCCTGCAGGACTGGGATCGACATCACTTCGTCCCAAACTACCCCAATCGGCGGTACCGACCCTCGCTCCCATCGAGGGACTTCCTGCTTCAGGGAGACAACAACTACGTTCGCGTTGGATTCCGAAAGGACGATCGTGGAGTTGCTAGAAGTTCGGTGATCCGGCTCCTCAGTGCTTGGCTGGATCAGGATGACGTTGAGGATCTAATCAAGTCGAAGCCTGGGTATTCCCGACCCGCGCTGCTTCAGGCCACTGCCGAAGTGAAGCTTGAAGAGCTCAGTACCTCCCGACGGGCCCTCGACCAGCTCTCGGCGTCTCTGGAATCTGCAATCGAATCCGCCGACAGGTGCCTTAACTCTAGAGACTCATTGGGTCTGTTCCGCGCGGTGAACTTGATCGACAGCGTTCTTCAGGACTTCGATGCGAGACGCGATGAACTCCTACCGGGAGATGTGAAGCGTTTCAAAAGTCGCCTCGACAGCCCCGACTTCCGCGAACTCGAAATCTCGGCGTACGCGAAGTTCAGGACAGGAGTGCCACTCTCGCGAGGGAAGGTGGACCGATCCATCGGCAAGGGCGGTTTTGGCGAGGTCTTCCTTGTGCGGATCGAGAATGGCGCGACGCAGGTGTTCAAGCGCTACCACGTCAACGACCTTGGCGATGCCGAGAAGAGGCGCCTGTTCGAACGCGGCCATCGAGCCATGCGGAAGCTGGCCGCTCACCCCCGTGTCGTGGATGTCTACGAACTACTCAAAGTGCCGTTCGGATTCTTCATGCAGTACGTCAACGGGCCGGACTTACACGACGGCGCTGCTGGAGTCAGCGACCCCTGGGCCCGCATTCTGATGGCTAAGCAAATCGCAGAGACCGTCGCATTTGCGCATGGCCAAGGAGTCCTCCACCGTGACATCAAGCCGGCCAACATCCTGCTGGACTACTCCGGCGGGGCAGAGACCCCCCTGCCTGTCCTCACGGACTTCGACCTAGCATGGATCGACGGACGTTCCAGCAGCACCGAGGAGCAGTACGCTACTCTAAAGTATGGGGCGCCTGAGCTTCACGAGAAGAAGTGGGCCCATCACCGTCGCACACCCTCCGTCGACGTGTATGGATTGGGAGCGCTCCTCTTCTTCCTGTTGGTCGGAGACGACCCACCGACCCTGGGCCACTACGCCACTGAAGACAGGCAGCGGTTCGAGACCGCGCTTCAGGACAGGGTCCCAGCGACTGTTCTCGTCGACCTCTGGGATCTAATCCAGGCATGCTCTGAAAGGAACCCAACGAAACGAACCACCACCGTCGAGGATATCGTCGACGTGCTCGTCAGCTGCCACTCACGACGAATCGCCGGGGACGCGCCCATGACGTGGAACGACTGGGTCAGCCAAATCAAATACCTCCTCGCTCACTCCTCGGCGGCGATTCAGGGCGACCAAGTTGCCTCCGTCACAGGCGGCGTCGTCTGGCACTTCTCGCCCCGCTTCGACCAAGTCACCAAGCAGCAGGCCCTAGTTGCCGCCGCTTCGATGTCAACGATGCCCTCCATGGAGGGCGTCAACTACGACGGATTTCGCAAGGCTGCGCGGCGCCAAGTAGACGGCTACAAGAACAGGTTCAACAGCCGCAACTTCGGCGGAACAGTTCGACGAAGTGGGATGCTCGGGACTGCTGGCTCGTCAATGGAGTTAGTATTCCCGGCGCCCAAGCAAACTCTGCAGTCAGCTGACGCCTTCAGCAATCTCCTGGCGTCGATCACCCGAGCGGTGGGATAGCCACCGCCACATCGCGCAACAATGGATAAACGCAATTCCGCGGGCCTCAGCTCACGGCGGGAGGAGCGTCCGGCTTCCAAAACCCTCAACTAGATCCTCAACTTTGCCCTCGTTGAGGCCCGCGGAACTGCGTTTATCCTCTCATGTTGGGCGAGATCACTCGCGGTCGAGTGCCGGCCGGTCTTGGCAGACAGAGTCCCGCTCGCCGGCGTTGTAGAGCGGCCGGGTAGTCGACGTCCGACACCACGTCTCCGATCAGTGACAGCGCCGCCGTTTGCCGAGGGCCGCACCCCGGTCGCTTCGGTCTTCTCTGGTTCGGCACCGACTCCCCTGCCCGAAGGGCCCAGGCGCGCTCCTCGAAGGCGGGCTCGGGACCTGTACTCGGGTCAACGCTGATTGCGGCTCGCGGCTGGCTGCCAGACAACGCCAGAAACACGACATGGTCTGGTTCGTCGCTGACCAGCCCCGCTACGAAGCAGCCCACCGCTGGCTCCTCGAGGTCTGTGGCTGTATCCAGCCCGGCGCTGGGGTCTGCTGAGTTGGTGGTCCCGTCGGCGGTGGTGGCACCAGGTTGGGGGCTGGCGCGCTCCTCTTCCCGGCGGCTTTCCAGTCGAAGAGGTCGGTTGCTGTCCTGGCGCTCGCGCCCCCCGATGCTCGTCCAGCTGGCGGCTGGCGGTGATTGATGGGCGAGGACCCAGCTGGCGCCTGACAGGAAGCAGCTTCAGCGTGGTCGGTGTTTGGTGGTGTGCCGCTCGCTCTCTTCACAGGTGATTCGGCCGATGACGCCCGTCCCGCCGGGCCGGCTGCTGGGACGACGCCAGGAACGCTCAGCTAGGAGTTGATTTGTCCGTCTGCTGCCGAGCAACCCCAGGTCCTCGGCCGGGTCTGCCTGTCCCGAAGTGCGCGAGGGCACGGACTCTTCGGACTTGGCCCGGGGCCTCTCGGGTGCTCGGAGCTCACTGCTGGTCCCAACGGGCTCGGTAACGCGTTGGGCGCTGATGCCGTTGATGACCTTGCTAGCCGTGCTGGTTCCGCAAGGAAACCAGCCGCTCCCCGCATTGAGCCGTCCTTCGGCCAGTGCTCGTCCCGGCCGGGGTAGCCGTGCTGGTTTCGCAAGGAAACCAGCCGCTCCTCGCAAAGAGCCTGCGGGGAGCGGCCGTTCGTAGCGCCCAACGCGTCGCCGAGCCTGCCGCAGACCCAGGCCGTGGCTTCGTCCTCCCCGGGCTCGACCATGAAGCGCCCTCGCGCAGGGGTAGGACGGCGCTCTCCTCTTCGCGGAGGGGGCGTGCTGGTGGGTGACCGCCGCTGGTGTTCTTGTCGCTCGCCCGGCGCTCAGGGAACAGCTCGGAGCTGGGTGACGTCCAGAGCAGGAGGCGAGCTCGTCGTGGGCTGCGATGGACGGTGCTGATGCAGCAATAGGCTGGGTTCCGGGCGGGCTACGTGGAGAGGGGCTCGCTGATGGCTGGGCCCTCGGGCCTCCCGCTCTCTCCCCTCCCCTGCGCTGAAATGCGGGCTCGAGCTTCGGCGCTCGGACGATGAAGAAGCACCTCCAGCGGTTCTCGGAGAGGGCACATGTCCGTTTGGCCGAGCGTGGGTGCCGGGAACCGAGCGAGCTGGGGCTGGTCGCGGCGGCCTCCGAGAGCTCCGAGGAGTCCTTGCTCATCCCACAGCTTGGTGCCGAGCACACAGGCAGCGTCTTTGTGCTCGGCACCTTCCTCTGCTGCCAGGCCGCAGGCGGCTGCATGCCCGCTCGGGCTCTCTGCTCGCAGGGGCCCTCTCCCGCCCTCGCAGGCGTCGGCTGCGTGGGCGTGAGCCCGCGTGAGTGCTATGCTGCGCTCCACTCTCCGGCGGTTGGGAACCTCGCGGGAGAACCCCCGTGACCTCGCCCAACAATGGATAAACGCAATTCCGCGGGCCTCAGCTCACGGCGGGAGCAGCGCTCGGCCTCGGTCAGGCACCGCCAGGATCCTCAGCTCTGTACTCGTTGAGGCCCGCGGAACTGCGTTTATCCCCACATGTTCAGCGACATCACTCGCGGCCGTGCGTCGCTCCGCCGAGGCTCTTGGCTGATCGGCTTGGGGGCATTTCCAATCGAGTTCGAGACCACGTCACTGACCATGAGGAAGCCCCCACTTGTGGGGCGCTGAGGCCCCGGTCCGTCGAGGGTCGCCGCTCAGACTCGGCCTCTGCAGCCACCGATCGCGCTCAGCGAGCCACGGCCTCCTGCCTGACTTCCAGCCTGCTGTCCAAGACGCAGCCTTCGTCGACGACCGAATCACAGTTGTCATCCCGGCCGTTGCAGACCTCCTCAGCGTCAGGGTTCGCGGCTGGGTCGCTGTCGTCGCAGTCTGCCTCCACTTCGCACTCGCCGAAGTCGTTGACTCCGTAGCAGTAGTCGTAGCTGGGGGGACACACAAAGCCCTCAAGGGTCTGGGCGACGGTGGCCAGCGGGTAGCCGTCGGAGTCATCGTCGACAACTTCGAAGCACAACGTGAATACCCTGTCTCCGATCGGACAGCCCGTAGCTGTGCAGAGCAGCAGGGCGATAGCCAGTCGCACGAGATTCGGCCTCTTGGCACTCATTGCGCACAGCATGCGAGCCCGTTGCCCGACTTCCAAGGGCAATCCCCGCAGTCGGTGCGGGCCCCCTCCACCGCCGCTACCGCCCGAGGAGCCCGCCATCTCCAAGATGGGCCCGAGCCGCGCTTACCCAAGCACATTGCTCACGAGATGGTCGTGGAGGAGAATCGAAACCGTGCACGCAGATCGCTCATCGCAGCCAGGAGTCGAGGTTCTGATCCTCCACAACTACGCGGACTGCTGGGTGCCCCTAGAGGTCTGGAAAGAGCGAGGCCCCGGTCTCAGGTGGCTTCTTGCACCGGTAGCCGCGCGGGATGCTTCCACCCACAAGCGACTGCCCCTTTCGGTTGTTCCCTACCGGTACCGGAACACTGCCCTCTCTCGGCTACTCATTCGCTTCGGGTTCATCGAAGAGCCCTGGCCCCATCTGACGAGATAGCGGGACACCGGTCAGCAAGGACCTGATGTTCTGTCTGCTGCTGCAAGAGCGACAGGTCCCCAGCCGAGCCTGTTTGTCCCGAGGTGCGCGAGGGCACCGACGCTCTGGACTTGGCCCGGGGCCTCGTGGGTTCTCCGAGCGCGCTGCTGGTCCCGAAGGGCTCGGCAACGCGTTGGGCGCCCGTGCCGTTGACGACCGGGGTAGCCGTGCTGGTTCCGCAAGGAAACCAGCCGCTCCTCGCATAGAGCCGTTCATCGGCCAGTGCTCGTCCCGGCCGGGTAGCCGTGCTGGTTCCGCAAGGAAACCAGCCGCTCCTCGCCAAGAGCCTGCGGGGAGCGGCCGTTCGTAGCGCCCAACGCGCCGCCGAGCCTGCCGTAGGCCCAGGCTGTGGCTTCGTCCTCCCCGGGCTCGACCAAGGAGCGCCCTCGCGCTGAGGTAGAACTGCGCTCTACTCTTGCCGTGCTGGCTGGCGACGGGCGCTGGTGTCTTTGTCGCTCGCCCTGCGCTCAGGGAGCGCTCGGAGGTGCGCTACGCACAGAGCAGATGGCGGACATGTCTCTAGCTGCGATGGAAGTTGATGATGCAGCAATAGCCTGGGCTTGAGGCGGGCTGCGTGGAAAGGAGCTCGCTGGTGATTGGGTGCTCGGGCCTCGGGCTCACTCCCCTCCCCTGCGCTGAAGTGCGGTCGCGAGCTCTTGCGGTCGGACGGCGAGGAAGCATCTCCAGCGCTTCTCGGAGAGGGCACATGTGCGTTGGCCGAGCGCGGGTAGTGGAAACCGAGCGCACCGGGGCTGTTTGCGGCAGCCTCCCAGAGATCAGGCTGGCTCTCGCTCATCGCGACCATCGGCGCAGCGACACAAGCAGCGTCTTCGTGCTCGGCACCTCCCTCTGCTGCAAGGCCACGGGCAACTGCGTGCTCGCTCGGCCTCTCTGCTCGTAGCGGCCCCTCCCATCCCCGCAGGCGGCGGCTACGCGGGCGTGAGCCTGCGTGAGTGCCATGCCGCGCTCCACTCTTGGGTGGTTGGCGGCCTCGCGGGAGAACCCCCGTGACGTCGCCGAACAAAAGATAAACGCAATTCCGCGGGCCTCAGCTCACGGCGGGAGCAGCGTCCGGCCTCGGTCAGGCACTGCCAGGATCCTCAACTGTGTCCTCGTTGAGGCCCGCGGAACTGCGTTTATCCCTTCATGTTCAGCGAGATCACTCGTGTTGGTGCGTCGTGCTGGGTCTTGAGGCGAAGGACAGCTCGCTGGCCTTGGATGAAGCGACCGGCTGAGGGGCGAGCGAGCCACGTCTCCGATTGGTGCCATCGCCACGGCTGGTCAAGTCGCGTGACCGGGGTCGCGGTGGGCTCCTGCTCGGGCACCCACCGTCCTGCTCCGAAGACCACGGCGCGCTCCCTCGGTGGCGGGCCCGGGGTCTGCGGGCGACTCGACTCTGGTTGCGGCTCGCTGCTGGCTGCTCGACGACCCCAGAAACACGACCGGGTCGGGTTCGTCGCTGACCAGCCCGCTACGAAGTAGCCCACCGCTGACTCCTCGAGGTCGGTGGCTGCGCCGAGCCCGGGCGCGGGGTCTGCGCAGTTGGTGGTCCCGTCGGCGGTGGTCGCACCAGGTTGGGGGCTGGCGCTCTCCTCTGCCCGGCGGCTTGTGGGTGCGCGGTGGCGGTTGCTGTTCTTGCGCTCGCTCCTCGAGTGCTCGTCCAGCCGGCGGCTGGGGGCGACAGCAAGGCGAAGACCCAGGCGGGGCCTGACTGAGCGCTGCTTCGACGTGGTCGGCGGTTGGCGGTGTGCCGCTCGCTCTCCCTCGCGGTGATTCGGCGCGCAAAGCCCGCACCGCCGGGCCGGTTGCAGGGCAACGCCAGATCCGCGACCGGGTCTGCCTGTCCCGGGGGGCGCGAGGGCACGGACTCACAGGCCCTGGCCCGGAGGCGCGTGGGCTCGGCGAGCTCCCTGCTGGTCCCGACGGGCTCGCCTCCAGCATTGGGCGCTCACCCAGGTCCTGCCGAAGGAGCGCGGGCTGGGTCCCGCAAGGGAACCCAGTCGCCTTGCGCATCGGGGCTGCGAGGACCTCTGAAGTAGCGCCCAACGCTTCGCCGAGCCTACCTTTCCGCGGGCCTGCTGGGTGTCCTCCTCCGGGCTCGACCAAAGAGCGCCCTCGCGCTGAGGTCGACTGCGCTCTCCTCTTCGGGGAGGGGGGGGCATGCTGACTGGTGACGGGCGTGACGTTCTTGTCGCTCGCCCTGTCCCCCTGGGTGCGCTCGGGGGGGACGGCTGCGTCCAGAGAGAAGGCCCACACGTCTTCTTGCAGCGACACACGCTGCTGAGGCTGCTGAGGGCGGCGTTTCTGCTCGGCTACGTAGAGAGAGGCTCGCTGGTGATTGGGTTCTCGCGGGGGCTGCTCTCCCCTCCCCTGCGCTTATCTGCGGGCTCGAGCCCAGGGGCCTGGACACCCGGGAAGCACCCTCAACGCAGTTCGGAGAGGGCACATGTCCGCTTGGCCAACCGCGGGTGCCGGGGACCGAGCGAGCCTGGGCCTGTCGCGGCGGCCGCGGGTGGCACCGTGACGGACTTGCTCTCCACGAGCATTGCTGCTGGGCTACGAGGCAGCGTCTGTGTGCTCGGGCCCGGCCCTCGCTGCGGGGGCGCAGCGGCTGCTGGCTCGCTCGGCTTCTGCGCTCGATGGGGCCCTCTCCGGTCGATCCAAGTGGCGGCTGCGTGAGCGTGAGGCAGCGTGAGCGCTATACTGCGCGCCACTTGTGGGTGGTTGGCGGTCTCGCGGGAGAATCGCCGTGACCTCGCCGAACAATGGATAAAAGCAATTCCGCGGGCCTCAGCTCACGGCGGGAGGGGCGTCCGGCCTCGGCCAAACCTCAACTAGATCCTCAACTTTGTCCTCGTTGAGGCCCGCGGAACTGCGTTTATCCTCTCATGTTCAGTGCAATTCCGTGCTCGCGCCTGAGAGCTTGTTATCCATCGCTCTTGAAGCCGTTCCGGGCAGGCCCGGCCCGGCGTCTCACAGCGACAGCACCTTTCCTCCTGCGCAGCTCTTCAGGACTGCTCGGTTGTCCCTGCTGCGAGCAACACGCCTATTGGTCCTCGAAAGACTCGATGACCTCGTCCCATGCAATCTCGTCGAGAACTTCCAGCAGCCAGTCCATCGTCTCGGAACCAAGGTCGTCGACTTCCCCATGACCGTCGTAGACCGCCTCAAAGCGGTAGATGTGGTCCTGACTTCCATCAAGACGGTGGTTGGGCTCACCGTCCTGGATGACACTGTCGGTGCTGGCGGTCTCGATGTTCACGCCCACGTTCCATGGGACTACGTCTTCGATGTCCTGGAGACCCGCGACTCCAGGAATGTCCCACGCATTCGCGGCATCCCAGATGTCGAAGTGCCAGTCAACGCTGAGTGGCCAGTCGTCGACATTCTCGTAGTAGAAGTCTTCCGCTACGAACGCCCAGTCATCGCCGATGGTGTCGAGAGTCCACGTGTCCGACTCCCACCCCAGGGACTCCCCATCGAGGTCCACGAGCAGTAGCACCGGGACGTAGTCAAGGAGGTGGAGGGCGGTGTGCGCCCACACTGTTCCGTGCGAATGAGCCACCACGATGGGAATCGTCGGATTCTCGAAGCCCGCCATCCAGTTGTCGTAGATCCAGTTGAGATCCTCCACTAGTTCGAGGAACCCTCGGACTCCGGGGGTCCAGCCGTCCTCCGCCGGATAGCTCCAAAAGGAGTCACCGTAGGCCTCAAAGGTGACGGAGCCCCCGTCAGCAGCGATGGCTGTCGCGATAGCCTCCAGCGAGCCTCCGGCCTCCAGATACTCCGGGCTGTAGTCCTCAGAGGGGCACGAGAAGCCAAAACAATGCCCGGAGACACCGACCACTACAAAGTCCGGCGCCTCTGCGGGACGCCGTGCTCCATCATCGTCATCACCGCCTCCCCCGCCTCCTCGATAGCCGCATCCACTCCCGAAGAAGACCGAGGTGAGAACCGCCGCGACGAATAGTCTTGAATCCACTACCCCTCCCATATCTGACGTCCGAGCAACCCGTTGGCTACTCCATCGTTGAGCCTAGACCGGACGGGAACAACCTGCTCGAAGGGTTCCACCGGACTCCGGCCTTCCCCCCCAACCTCCAATCTGCTCTTTGCACGGCCGTCTAGCTACCACCCACGACAGCGCCCTCAACGGTCTGATAGACAGCCACCAGTCTTCAACCCATCCAGTCGCCACCGATGGCGCAAAGAAGAAACCGGAGCTCGACATGTCCAAGGCCCACTTCATCTCCCTAGCCGCGCTCTGCGCCGTGCTCGCCTTCTCAAGTCTGGCAACGGACGACGCCGACGCCGCCAACACCGCTTGGACCTGCTACCGGGTCAATGAGCTGCCCGACCTCGGTAAGGCCTCGTCCTGGAAGCCCGCAATGAGCGTCGCAGCAGGGCTGAACGGGGCTGCGCCGCACACCGCCTCGGGCACGGTGGTGAACACAAAGTGGGACAAGGGAGACGCAGACATCATCTGCGTGAAGCAGTAGTGCGAGAGTGGAGCGCGTGCTCACATTGAACCTGGCCCACAGACGTCGCGCGGCCGGAGCCGTGACTACTTACCCCAGAAGGTGAGGCAACAGATGCAGTCGTTCGAGGAAGTGGTTGCACGATTCGGGCTGAACGTCGAGGGGGCCTGGAGAGGTGTAGATGCAGTTCTTCCGGTCCTGGATGCGATGAGAGCCGAAGGAGCGGTGGTGATCCTGAAGATGGACGGCGAGCGGGGCCCGAGCGATAGCGGCCAGTTCACCGTGATCGTGAGCGGCGGTCCTTTGTCCCCGTCCCCTGCACACATTCGCTCCGATGGGCACGTCCTCGAGGACTGTCTACGCAAGGTCATCACCGACTACGCACACGCAGTCTGGCCAGTCAGCATCCCCTAGAACGACGCAGTCACGTCCCCCGGAGCCGCTTTGCAACGGATTCGGGGCACTCCTCGTGCCTCCGAGGCGAGCCCGCCCGCTTCCCGGCAGGCCGGGCCGCGGTGCTTCGTCCAGCGAAGTAGCCACTGTAGCGCCCCCCGGTTTCTTGGACACAGGTTGTTCTTAATCAGGCTGCCGCCTGGAGGGTGGTGAGTTCGGCTCGGACGACAGCTGGCGTTCGGTGGCGCCAGCGGCCGAGGAGCCAGTTGTCGTT
>Ga0213839_1001278_pt1 | contig 16939 bp, 12 predicted proteins | sample SWPATP21_FD_160075 | JGI IMG/M metagenome (GOLD analysis project Ga0213839, IMG submission 160075) | Coastal seawater microbial communities from Marineland, Florida, United States - SWPA TP2 #1 | ecosystem: Environmental > Aquatic > Marine > Coastal | place: USA: Florida | collected 2016-08-14
AGCGGGTGAGCTGGTTCAGCTGGCCGTCGCCGGTCGGGAGCGTGCTGCGGCACGGCCTGGCCTGCGACGAGGCGGCGGGGGCCGTTCAGGTGCTGCTCGCCCTGGGGGTCGGCGATGAGAAGCTGGGCCGGGACTTCCTCGCGGCGATGCGCCGCACGGCGTCGATGCTGACGGGGCTCATCCAAGCGCAGCACCGACGGAGGGGGTGAGTCCCCCTGGGCCGGCGCCGAGTTGGTGAGGGGGAGGTGCTCCACGAACACCACCACGACGAGGCAGCGGAGGCCTGCGTCTGCGGCGAGGGCCGAGAAAGGGCGGGGGCGGTCGTCGGCCGCTCAGCCACCGCGACCAAGCTGCGTGCTTCGGGTCCCTGCGGGGCGTTGGAGCCCGGGCGCCGCAGCCGCTGTCCGCCCGTGGTCGTCGAAGAGCAGCTGCGCCGGACTGCACTGCCTCCGCTGCGGCTCCGCTCGCGGCCAACCGAGCCGCTGTCCGCCGAGAGGCCGTCGGCCCAGCTCCGCCCTGCCCTTTCCCCTGCATCCGTCGCCCCTTCGACCGAAAGCGAAGCGCCGAACTTGCCCACGAACACCAACACCAACACGAACACCAACACGACGCCGTGGCACCGACCGACGCCTCCGAGACCGCGGCCTCCGCCGAGGCCCTTGCTCGCGGCGGCCAACCGTGCGGAACGGGAGAGAACCATCGCCATCGCCAGGAGCACGATCAGCGCGGTCTCACCGCGCTCTTCCGACAGCATGAGCCCCCGTCCAGCTCCCCTCACCGAGCCTACCGCTGATCAACGATCACACGTCCAGTGGCTGCTGGGGTTCTCCCGATACTCCCAGCTGTCCACATCCGGGCAGGTCTCGCCGATGAGCCACTTGAGGTAGTCCACCTCGTCCCAGGTGAGCGCCATGCCGGGGAACACGATGCTCACGTCGTCGCTGCCGTAGAGGATGTCGTCGACGAGCGGCTCGTAGTCTTCTCGGCGGGTCTCCCACAGCTGCTCGAACCGGGCGCCGTAGGCGGCGACGGCGGCGCCGTAGCGGTCGGCGGTGAGCACCGCGACGTTCTCGAAGGTGTCGTACTCGGCGTTCTTGCTGTAGTTGTACGAGCCGGTGGCCACGGTGTGCTGGTCGACGATGAGCGTCTTCTGGTGCATCTGCTCGGCGTAGCGGTAGTCCCAGCGGTAGGCGGAGAGCTTGAACCGCACCGGCACGCCGGCCTTGTGCAGCTGGTAGCCCCAGTACACGCCGTCCTCGAGGCAGTCGGCCTCGTCGTCGGCGTCGATGGCCTCGGCCAGGCAGGCCTCGGTCTCGGCTACGCCGTTGTCGCTGTACCAGGCGCTCGTGTACTCCTGGCCGTCGGTGTACACCCGGATGTCGAGGGTGGGGTCGGCAGCGTAGGCGGCGAGGATGGCCTCGGCGATGGGCCGATTGCGCAGGTGGCCCGAGGCGATCCAGATGCTGTCCTCGGCGGAGAGGATGAGCTCGGCGAGGCGGTCCTGCACGTTGGACTTGTCGCCGTCGCGGGAGAAGGTGGGCCCGTAGACCGAGCTCGTGTAGGTGCGGAAGTTGGCCGAGGTGAACAAGGCCTCGGCTCCGTCGGCCTGATCGAGGTCGTCGGGCGTGATGGTGAGCCCCACCACCTCCTCGATGTCCTCGTTCCAGTCGATGAGGCGGCCGTTGGTCCACAGGTACTCGAACTCCTGCTGGTAGGCGAGGGCGAGCTTCTCGTCGCGCAGGAAGAGCGTGTCTTCGTCGTACTTGGTGCCCGCGCTGTAGCTCCAGTTGCCCGACCCGGTGATGAGCAGCGCGTCGCGGGCCTCGCCCACCTCGGTGCGGGCCCCGTCGACGATCACGTACTTGTGGTGCATCACCTTGTTCACCCAGCGCACCTCGATGCCGGCCTCTTCGAGACGGGCCGACAGCGTGCTGCTGGTGAGGTTCTTGCGGTCGCTGTTCGCCTTCTCGAGCAGCGCGCGCACGCTGACGCCCTTCGCCGCGGCCGCGAAGACGGCGTCCATGACGCCGCTGTCGCTCCAGCTGTACATGGCGATGTCGAGGGAGGTCTGGGCGCCGTCGATCTCGGCGGCCACCCGCGCGAGGTGGCTGCTGTCGTAGTCCTGGGGCGAGAACACCACCTGGGCCCGGCAGCTGCCCTCGGCCCAGCGGGTGAGCGCGTTCATCGAGCTGTCGCCCACGCCCGGGGCGGCGTCGACCGACGCGCGGTCCTCGAAGGGGCGCATGGCGAGGATGCTGTCGACGCCCGAGTAGTACACCCCGGCCGCGTCGAGCTGCTCCTCGGTGGCGGTGTTGACGAAGTCGAGGAAGGCGTCGGAGGCGCACACGGCCACCGGGTCGATGCCGCCGTCGTCGCACAGGGGCTCGGCCCAGGCGAGCAGCGCGTCCATGGCGGAGGGGCCCACCTGGCTCACGGCGTCGACCTGGGCGAGGTCGGCGAAGCTCACGTCGTCGTCGGTGCCGTACAGGCCGTCGGCGCCGTTGCGTGTGGCCTCGAGGCTGTTGGCGGCCTTGGTGTGCACCCCGATGCCCTTCAGGCGCTCGGCGTCGGTGGTGGCGAGCATCGTGACGATGGCGTCTTCCACGCAGGGGTCGACCCGCTCGGCCTTGTTGGCGTTGCCCTGCACCGCGTAGGTGGTGCAGCCCGTGGCCAGGAGCGCAGCGAGCGAAAGTCCGAGCCGACCGTTCATGAGACCCCCCGAGAGTTCCGTGTGATGGGCGTTTATGGGAGAGCGGACAGGGCGCCCGGATCTGTAACGTTCGGACGGTGCCGAACTGCGCGATAAGGGGCGAAGGTGCCAATCTATGGCGGCTCGGCGCTCTGCCGGATCGCCCGGTGTGACGGAGCCGTTGTGACATTGCCGAATCACGTGAGAGTGCTCGTTCGCGGCTGGCTGCACGGCAACGTGGTGGCCCTGCCCGGCGACCGACCCACCCTGGTGGACAGCGGCTACCACACGGGGGCCGACGAGACCCTGGCCTTCGCCCGATCCCAGCTGGGTCCACGGCTGCACCAGGTGGTGCTCACCCACGTGCACTCCGACCACGCGGGCGGTGTCGCGGAGATCGTGGCGCAGGCAGGCGGTTCCCTCGCCGTTGCGGCCCACGCCGACGCCCGCGATCTCGTGGACCGCTGGGACGAGCGGGGCCTGTGGCTCGGGGTGACGGGGCAGCACCTACCTCGCTTCGAGATCACCGAGACGCTGGGCGACCAGGTCGTGGCCGGCGACCGTCCCTGGCGGGTGATCCAGGTCCCGGGGCACGCCACCGGCGGCGTGGCGCTGTTCGACCCACGCGATGGCGTGCTGATCAGCGGCGATGCGCTGTGGGAAGACGGCTTCGGGGCCGTGAACCCGTGGCTCGACGGCGAGGAGCGATTCGCCCTGGCCGCGCTGGCGCTCGATCGTATCGAAGCGGTGGCGCCGCGCTGGGTGGTGCCTGGCCACGGGGAGCCGTTCACCGACGTGGTCGCGGCCTTGCAGCGCGCCCGCTCCCGCCTGGCCTACATGGACGAGCGGCGCGACCGGCTCCAGGCGCTGACGGTGCTCGGCCTGCTTTCGTTCCTGCGCATGGGCGACCGCACGCTGGGTCGACGCGAACTGCATTCGCGGGCGCTGACCATCGCGAGGGCATTCCCTGTGGATGGGCAAGACCCGGGTGCGGTGGCGGAGGCCGCGATAGCCCGGCTGGTACCCTGAGCACGGAGCGAGGGACCATGGACGAAGACGACCGGCTGCGCTTCCTGTTCGCCAAGGCCTTCGAGACGGGCGTGCCCACCGACGACTGCCCCACGGCCGAGCGCCTGCTCGAGGCCTACCATCGCCAGCTAGACCAGGACGAGATGAACGAGGTGGTCGACCACATCGCGATCTGCCCCGTGTGTGCCGAGGCCTGGCGCCTGGCCCGGCAGACCCCGCCGCCGTCGCCTGCCCGGAGGTAGCGTGAACGAGGTCGACGCCGAGCTGCGCGCCAAGCTCGTACGCTTCGTCGCCCGGGTGTGTCCGCCGTGGCTGGCCGCCCAGCGGGAAGACCTCGTGCAGATGGCGGCGATCAAGCTGATGCGCACGGCGTCCGACAAGGAATGGACGGATGGCTTCCTGTCGCGGGTGGCCTACTCGGTGGTGATCGACGAGATCCGGCGCAAGCGGCGACGCAACGAGGTGGGCATGAGCCCGTCGATGCCCGACCGCATCATGAACTCGGCCGACCTGTCCCCGGAGACCCACGCCCGCGGCGCCGAGGTGGGCGAGGTGCTGCTCGAGTGTGTGGGCGAGCTGGCGGCCGATCGGCGACGGGCGGTGACGCTCTACCTGCAAGACCACCCGGTTCCCGAGATCGCCGAGCGCATGGGGTGCAATCGCAAGCGGGCCAGCAACCTTGTCTACCGTGGGTTGGCAGAGCTGCGGGAGAAGCTCCGGGCGAGGGGCTACGAGCCGTGAGCCTCCCCGATGACCTCGACCCGCGGCGGGTCACCTGGGGCGACCCGGCGCCGAGCCGGGCGAACGCCGCCACCTTCGTCACCGTCGCGGGGGTGCTGGGCGACGTGCTCGACGACGAGCTCCCGGCCGAGCCCAGCCTCGGGGGAGAGCTCGACACGCAGCCGGGCGATCTGGCCCTCACCGACGCCCCGCCGCTGCTGGTCGCCGACCGCTACGAGCGCCGTCAGCCCCTCGGCAGCGGGGGGATGGGCGAGGTGTGGCGCGTGCACGACCGGCTGCTGCGGCGCACCGTGGCTCTCAAGCTCATCCGCGGCAAGCTCGTGGGGCAGGAGGTGCTCGCGCGATTCGAGGAAGAGGCGCAGGTGAGCGCCCAGCTGCAGCATCCGGGGATCATCCCGGTCCACGACTACGGCCAGCTCGACGACGGGCGCGTCTGGTTCACGATGAAGGAGGTGCGCGGGCGCACGCTGGAGCAGCAGCTGCAGGAGGTGCATCGGGCCTGGCGGCTCGGCATGAACGTGAGTGAGTCGGGCTTCACCTTCCGGCGGCTGCTCGAGAGCTTCCTCCGGGTGACCGAGACCGTCGCCTACGCCCACAGCCGTGGCGTGGTGCACCGCGACATCAAGCCGAGCAACATCATGCTCGGGGGCTACGGCGAGGTGTTGGTGCTCGACTGGGGCCTGGCGAAGGTGGTGGGCACCGGCTCGGGCTCCGACGACGACGGCGACGACGCGGGGGTCGACCTCGCCAGCGCGGGCGTCCGCACCACGATGCTCGGCGCCATCACCGGCACCCCGGCGTACATGTCGCCCGAGCAGGCGAGGGGAGAGTCGGCAGACTGCGGGCCGGCCGCCGACGTCTACTCGCTGGGCGCGACGCTGTACGATCTGCTCTGCGAGCGCCCTCCACGGCTCGCGAGCACGCCCCGCAGGCTGGTGCTGCAGGTAGCGATGGGCAAGGCGTTCCGGCCGCCCAGCGAGGTGGCGGAGGGGCCGGAGATCGACGACGAGCTGGAGCGGATCTGCCTGAAGGCCCTGCAGACCGAGGTGGACGACCGCTACGCCGATGCCGCCGCGCTCGCCGCCGACCTCGCCCAGTGGCTCGACGATGCCCGCAAGCGGGAGCGGGCGATGGCCTTCGTCCATGCCTCTGCGCGGTTCATGGCCGAGGCCGACCGGGCCGAGCACGACGCCGTCGAGCAGGCCGCGCGCGCAGAGGCCGCTCTGGCCGAGGTGGCTGACAACGCCCCCGTGCCCGACAAGCTCGCCGGGTGGGCCCTCGAAGACGAGGCCACGGCCCTCGAGGAGGCCGCTCGCACGGCCCGCACCCAGGGCGTGCAGCAGCTTCGATCGGCCCTGTCCCACGCCCCCGACCTGCGGGAGGCCCACGATGCGCTCGCCGACCACTTCCGCCGGGTCCACGAGCGACTCGAGACGACGAGCCGCGACGCCGAGGCCCGGCAGGTGGCCCGAGATCTCGCGCTGCACGACCGCAGCGGTCGCTACGCCGCCTACCTGAAGGGCACCGGGGCGCTCACCCTGCGCACCGATCCGGAAGGGGCTGAGGTGCGGCTGCATCGCTACGAGCTGCAAGAGCGGCGGCTGGTCCCCGTGTTCGACCGGTCCCTCGGCCGAACCCCGCTGGTCGAGGTGCCCCTCGAGATGGGCAGCTACCTGCTCACGATCCACGCCGAGGGGCACGACGTGGTGCGCTACCCGGTCTACGTCGAGCGCCAGGAGCACTGGCACGGGGTGCCGCCGGGCGCCACCGAGCCTCTCCCCATCCGCCTTCCCCGCGAGGGCGAGCTCGGCCCCGACGAGATCTACGTGCCCGCGGGCTGGTTCTGGTGGGGACAGGATGCGCGGGGCTCGACCACCGAGGCCTTCGAGCGGCGATGGTGCGACGGCTTCACGGTGGGACGCCACCCGGTGACCGTGGGGGAGTACAGCGCCTGGCTCAACCGGCTGCTCGACGCGGGCGACGAAGCGCTGGCCGACGAGCTGCAGCCGCGCACGGGCGACGATCACAAGCCGATCCTCGCCCGCGACGCTGGGGGACGCTTCGGCAGCATCAACAACCAGGAGCCGGGCTGGGAGCACATCTCGAGCTCGCCGCGGATGCCGGTGCTCTACGTGCCCTTCCACCACGCCCAGCGCTATGCCGCGGCCCACGACGCGCGGCTACCGAGCGCCGACCAGTGGGTGAAGGCAGCACGCGGAGCGGATCGAAGGGCGTATGCTTGGGGCGACCACTTCGATCCCACCTGGTGTCAGAACCGGTATGCCGAGCGGATCGAGGTGGTGCCTGTCGATCGCTACGCCACCGACCGTTCCCCCTACGAGATGTTCGGTGCCTGCGGGAACGTCGCGGAGTGGGGTGTCGACGATGGCCTGTTCCACATGGGCGGGCACTGCGGGAACGGCCCGTGGGGCTGTGTGGTGACCTTCCGGGTGCCGGCGAGGGAGGAAGGGCTGTCGTTCATCGGCTTTCGTGTCGTTCGTGATCGCCTTTCGTGAGACAACTCCTCACCCCCCGACGTGATGTAGGTGTGACCTCGTCCAGGAGACCTCGATGACCCAGCGCCTCGCTCTCGCTCTCGTCGGCCTCGCCGCCAGCCAGGTGGCCGTGGCCAGCACCTGCGACCCCTCCACCCGGCCCAACAGCCACGACGCCGCCTGCGAGTGCTACGACGCGGCGGCGGCCGCGGTGGTCGCCGCCAAAAAGGCGGGCTCGCCGCAGCCCATGCAAGACGCCGACTTCTCCCCGTGGCTCGACGGCTTCATGGTGCCGGTGAACAGCAGCCGCAGCGTGTCGCTGCTGCCCATCTCCGAGACCACCAGCGACACCGACGGCGCGCTCTACGGCGGCACCTGCCTGGATGCCGACGCCAACTTCGCCGCCATCGGCAGCTCGGGCCGGCAGCGGAAGCTCGCCCAATACGGGGACTACGCCCGGGCGGCGGCCTACGACGTGAGCAACGGCACCACGTCGGGCTACTGGCTCGACTTCGGGGTGACGATCACGGGCGGCGGCACGCCCTTCGCCCAGGTCGACGATCAGTTCGCCACCTGGGGAACCACCACCAGCCACATCATGCTCACGAGCCTGTCGGCTGGCGAGCTGCTGCCGGCGGGCGGCCCCCCGAGCCAGTGGGAGATGCGCGACGGGCAGGGGATGCCGATCGGCATGCTCGACGCCAGCGGCTACAGCTCGGGCGCCGAGGGCATCGTGGTGCACATCAACCCCGAGAACGGCATCCGGTCGATCGACGTGGTCACCGAGGACGGCCGCGCCCACACCTTCTTCGACGTGGGCTACGGCTACCTCTTCCTTTCGCTATAGTCCCCCGACGAAGGCCGCCCCGTCGACTGCGCGGAATACCCTTCGGGAGGCAAGCGCAGGGACGGGGCGGCGTGGTTTCGTCAGGAGCCGAGGCCGATGGGGCGGCTCAGAACTGCTCGGCCTCGGTGCTGTTCTCGAGGGCCAGCGTGCTCGCCTTGCCGCCGGAGATGACCGTCTTGACCTGGTCGAAGTAGCCAGTGCCCACCTCGCGCTGGTGGCGGGTGGCGGTGTAGCCCTGGCTCTCGGCAGCGAACTCGGCGGTCTGCAGCTCGACGTAGGCCGACATGTCGTCGGCGTGGTAGGCGCGGGCGAGCTGGAACATGCCGTGGTTGAGCGCGTGGAACCCCGCGAGCGTGATGAACTGGAACTTGTAGCCCATGGCGCCCAGCTCCCGCTGGAACGTCGCGATGGTGGCGTCGTCGAGGTACTTGCGCCAGTTGAAGCTCGGCGAGCAGTTGTAGGCGAGCAGCTTGCCCGGGTAGCGGCGGTGGATGGCCTCGGCGAAGCGGCGGGCCTCGTCGAGGTCGGGGTGCCCGGTCTCGCACCAGATCAGGTCGGCGTAGGGCGCGTAGGCGAGCCCGCGGGCGATGGCCATGTCGAGGCCGCCGGTGATGCGGAAGAAGCCCTCGTCGGTGCGCTCGCCGGTGAGGTAGGGCGCGTCGTAGGGGTCGATGTCGCTGGTGATGAGCTGCGCGGAGTTCGCGTCGGTACGGGCGATCACCAGGGTGGGCACGTCGAGCACGTCGGCGGCCAGCCGCGCGGCGGTGAGCGTCTTGACGAACTGGGAGGTGGGCACGAGCACCTTGCCGCCGAGGTGGCCGCACTTCTTCTCGCTGGCGAGCTGGTCTTCGAAGTGCACGCCGGCGGCGCCGGCCTCGATCATGGACTTCATCAGCTCGTAGGCATTGAGCTGGCCTCCGAAGCCGGCCTCGGCATCCGCGACGATCGGCGCGTACCAGTCGCGGGTCACCTCGCCCTCGGCGTGCTCCACCTGGTCGGCCCGCTGCAGCGCCTGGTTGATCCGCTGCACCACCTTGGGCACCGAGTTCACCGGGTAGAGCGACTGGTCGGGGTACATGTGGCCCGACAGGTTGGCGTCGGCGGCCACCTGCCAGCCCGACAGGTAGATGGCCTCGAGGCCCGCGCGCACCTGCTGCACGGCCTGGTTGCCGGTGAGCGCCCCCAGCGCGTGCACGTAGTCACGCTGGTGGAGAAGCTCCCACAGTCGTCGGGCCCCGCGACGGGCCAGGGTGTGCTCGATGTGGACCGAGCCTCGGAGGCGGTCCACGTCGGCGGCGGTGTAGGGGCGCTCGACGCCGTCGAAGCGGCGGGCGTGGAGCTCGGTGATGGGGTCGACGAGGGCAGACATCATGCCTCCAGGGTGAGCAGCGAGGGGTAGGCAGCAAGCGTCAGGAACGGGAGCAGCTCGGCGCTGGTGGACAGGTCGCGGAACAGCGTGGCGGCCTCGTCGAAGCGTGACGTGGCGTAGTCCTCGCCGAGCTCGTCGCGGATGCCCGCGAGCTCCTCGTCCACCCAGGTGCCGAAGGCCTCGGCGGTCACGGGCGTTCCGTCCGACAGGGCCGCGCCGTGGTGCACCCACTGCCACACCTGCGCGCGGCAGATCTCGGCGGTGGCGGCGTCTTCCATGAGGTGGAACAGCGGCACGCAGCCATGTCCCCGCAGCCAGGCCTCGAGGTAGCGAACGCCCACCTGGATGCTGTGCCGCAGGCCGGCCAGGGTGCGCTCGCCCTGGGGGATGCGCAGCAGGTCGTCGGCGGTGATCACGTCGTCGGGGCGCCGCCGTAGCTGATGGGGACCGGTGAGGTGATGGTCGAAGACGCCCCGGGCCAGGGGCACCAGCGCCGGGTGGGCCACCCAGGTGCCGTCGTGACCGTCGCGCACCTCGCGCTCCTTGTCGGCGAGCACCTTGTCCATGGCGGCCCGGTTGGCCAGGTCGTCGCCCTTGATGGGGATCTGGGCGGCCATGCCCCCCATGGCGTGCACCCCGCGCCGGTGGCACACCTGGATGACGCGGGTGGTGTAGGCGCGCATGAACGGCGCCGTCATCCCCACCAGTCCGCGGTCGGGAAGCAGGCGGTCGGGGTGGGCCCGCAGGGTCTTGATGGTGCTGAAGATGTAGTCCCAGCGCCCACAGTTGAGCCCGCTGCTGTGGTGGCGCAGCTCCCAGAGGATCTCGTCGAGCTGGAAGCTGGCCGGCAGCGTCTCCACCAGCACCGTGGCGCGGATCGTGCCGCGGGGGAGGTCGAGGGCCAGCTGGGCGGCCTCGAACACCTCGTTCCACAGCCGAGCCTCGAGGTAGTGCGCGAGCTTGGGCAGGTAGAAGTAGGGACCGCTGCCCCGGGCCCGCAGCTCACGGGCGTTGTGGAAGAAGTACAGCCCGAAGTCGAACAGCGACGCGCTCATCGGCTGCCCGTCGACCTCCACATGGGCTTCGTCGAGGTGCCAGCCGCGTGGGCGCACCAGCAGGGTCGCGACGGCCTCGTTCAGCGTGTAGGTGCCCTTGGTGGGGTGCTCGTAGGTGATGGTGCGGCGCACGGCGTCGAACAGGTTGGCCTGGCCGTCCATCACGTTGCGCCAGGTTGGCGCGGTGCTGTCCTCGAAGTCGGCCATGTAGTGCGTGGCGCCGCTGTTCAGCGCGTTGATCACCATCTTGCGATCGACGGGCCCGGTGATCTCCACCCGGCGGTCGACCAGGTCGGTGGGCACGGGGTCGACCGTCCACTCGCGCGCTCGGAGCGCCTCGGTCTCCGTTGGGAAGTCGGGGAGCGTTCCCGCGTCGATCGCCGCCTGGCGCCCCTCTCGAGCCCGCAGCAGCTCTTGCCTCCGGGGGCCGAAGCGTCGCTGGAGCATGGCCAGGAACGACCGGGCCCCCACGGAGAGCAGGGCTTCGTCGCGGGGGACGTGGGGACCGCGGATGTGCAGGCCTTCGATCATGCTCGCTCCGAGACCGTGAGTTCTTTACCTGCTTGAAGATGAGCCGTTACGCTTGGGATGGCAAGAACCAGCCGTCGAGATCGTCACTGGTTCACGGACTACACTTGTCAACATGTAAAGCCTTTACGAGGAGGACCGATGGCGGAGTCGCAGCGGCTGGGGGGCAAGGTGCGTGCGGTGAGGAAGTCCCACCGGCTCACGCAGGTTCGGCTCGCCGAGCAGCTCGGGATCTCGCCGAGCTACCTCAACCTCATCGAGCACAACCGCCGCCCGCTCACCGCCCAGCTGCTCCTCAAGCTGGTGAAGCTGTTCGACCTCGATCTGGCCACCTTCGCCTCCGACGACACCGACCAGGTGGAGCACGAGCTGATGGAGGTGTTCGGCGACGAGCTGTTCGACGATCAGCGCCTCACCCGCGGCGATGTCGAGGAGCTGGTGGAGCACCACCCCAACGTGGCCCGGTCGATCCGGCGGCTCTACGACGCATGGCAGTCGGCCCAGGAGCAGGCCCGCACCCTGGCCGGCGAAGACGGCGACCCTGCGGTGGTGGGGCGGCGGGTGCTGCCCAGCGAGGAGGTGAGCGACCTGCTGCAAGACCACCTCAACCACTTCCCCGACCTCGAGCTCGCCGCCGAACGGGTGGCGGCGGCCGCGGGCTTCGACCCGCACCGCGTGGAGGGGGCCCTGTCCCGCTACTTGCTCGAGCAGCAGGGCATCCAGGTGGTGCTGCGTCCGGAGAACCAGATGAACGGGGCGCTCCGTCGCCTCGATCGCTCGCAGCGCACGCTCGAGCTCGCCGAGGTGCTCCACCTGCCCACCCGGCGCTTTCAGCTGGCCCACGCCATCGGGCTGCTCACCCAGAGCGACACCCTCGACCGGCTGGTGGCCGAGGCCGAGCTGCAGCACCCCGAGTCGGCCCGGCTCGCCCGGGTGGCGCTGGCCAACTACTTCGCGGCCGCGGTGCTGATGCCCTACGAGCCGTTCCTGCAGGCCGCCCTCGACACCCGCTACGACGTCGACCTGCTGGGCCACCGCTTCCAGGTGAGCTTCGAGCAGGTGGCCCATCGCCTCACGTCCCTGCGACGCCCCGGCCGCGAGGGCGTGCCGTTCCACCTCATCCGCATCGACATCGCCGGGAACATCAGCAAGCGCTTCTCGGCCAGCGGCATCCGGTTCGCGCGGTACAGCGGCGCGTGTCCCCGGTGGAACGTGTTCCGCGCGCTGCTCACCCCGGGCGCCATCACCACGCAGGTGAGCCGCATGCCCGACGGCGAGTCGTTCTTCTGCCTGGCCCGCACGCTGCGCAAGGGCGACCGGGGGTTCCGGAGCTCACCGGTGGTGCACGCGGTGGGGCTGGGCTGCCGCGTCGAGCATGCCGAGGCCCTGGTCTACGCCGACGGCATCGATCTCACCTCCGAGGAGCGCGCGGTGCCCATCGGGGTCACCTGCCGGCTGTGCGAGCGCAGGGACTGCGACCAGCGGGCGCTGCCCAGCATCGGTCAGCCCCTTCGGGTCGACGAAGACGTGCGGGGGCTGTCGTTCTATGCGGAGGTCGACACCAGCCGGTAGCATGACCCCCGATGGCCGTTGGTGACCTGCTCCCCCACGTCGATGCGCTGATCCGTCTGCTGGAGGCTGGCCACGACGTCCGTGCCGGCTGCGAGGTGCTGCTGGGGCTGCTCGACGCCGAGCCCGACCTCGCGACGGAGTCGCTGCCCAGCGTGTCGATGGGGTCGATGTCTCCGGTAGCGGAAGGCGAGGGGGGCACCTGGGTCCCCGACGACGCCACGGCCGGCCTCGGCCTGACCGTGGGCACCTGGGCGCCCGACGTCGAGACGCGCGCGACCCCGACCGATCTTCGGTCGATCTGTGGGGCGCTCCTGGAGGAGGCCCTCGCCCCCGACGAGGCCCTCGAGGCCCTGCGGGCGTGGCGCGAGCTGCGCCGTCCGCCGGCGCGCTACGTGCTCGGAGAGCCCCTGGGCTCGGGTGGGATGGGCGACGTGTTGCGGGCCGACGATGCGGCCCTCGACCGCCCCATCGCGGTGAAGGTGCTGCGCAAGACCTCGGCGCGGGCTCGCCGGAACTTCGTGGCGGAGGCGAAGCTCACCGCGCGGCTGCAGCACCCGGGCATCGTGCCGGTGCACGACGTGGGCGAGACCCCCGACGGCCGCCCGTACTTCGCGATGATGGAGGTGCGCGGGCGCTCGCTGCGACAGGTGGTGGCGGCCGGGGAGCTCGTGGGGCGGCGGGCCCGCCTCGATGTCTTCCGGCGCGTGTGCGAGACCGTGGCCTACGCCCACGACCAGGGCGTGCTCCACCTCGATCTCAAGCCAGACAACGTGATGATCGAGGCCTTCGGCGAGGTGCTCGTCATGGACTGGGGGCTGGCCCGCGAGGTGAGCGACGGCGGCGCCACGCTGCGCAAGGTGGCGGGCACCCCCCGCTACATGGCCCCCGAGCAGGCCACCGAGGGCCATCGTCTCGATGTGCGGTCCGACGTCTACGCCCTCGGCGCGATCCTCTACGAGCTGCTCGCCGACGCCCCGGCGTTCCGGGGCTCCGACGTGACCGTCATCCTGACGGCGGTCCGCGCGGGCGACTTTCGGCCTCCCCGTGCCCATGCGCCGCACCTCCCCAGGGAGCTCGACGAGCTGGTGGTGCACGCCATGGCCCGCGACCCCGACCAGCGCATCGGCTCGGTGCGGGAGCTCCTCGCGGAGGTCGAGGCCTACCTCGACGGCCGTGAGCTCGCGACGGTCACCTACGGGCCCCTCGAGCGGGCGCGGAAGTGGGCCGAGCGCAATCGCTCGCTGGTTCGGGGGGCCACGGTCGCAGGCCTCGTGGGCGCGCTCGTGCTCGTGGCCTCGACGGGGGTGTACGTGCAGCGGGTGGGCGAGGCGAGGGTTCGGGCGGAGAGCTCGGCGATGGCGGCCCGGCAGGCACAGGCCGAGGCGCAGCGAGCGTCGGTCGAGGCGCTGCTCGCCAGCGCGCGCCTGCAGATGGACGCCGGGCACCTGCTGGCGGCACGTGACGCCTTCGAGGAAGCCGCGACCCTGCTGGAGTCCCTGGGCGAAGACCCGGTGCGGGCGCGGCTGGGGCTCGCGGAGACCTTCATGTGGCAGCAGCCGGCCATCACCCGCACCGTGCCCCGCGAGCTGCGGCAGGTCTGGGTCGACGAGGCCCACGTGTGGCTGGCGGGCCTCGGCGGCGCGGGTCGGATGCCGCTGTCCCTCGCGTCGGTGGAGTGGCTGTCCGACGAGCCGTCGGCCCTGGTGCGGGTGGACGGCGAGCTGCACATTGCCGAGCTCGTCGACGATGCGGTGGTGCTCCGTGACGTCGACGGGAAGGTCGTCCGACGGCTGGAGGTGCCCGGGCCGAACAACGCTGCGGGGACGGTCGCCTTCAGCGTGCGCAACCGGACGGCCGTGCGTCTCGCTGATGGCGAGCGGGTGGCGGTGGACTGGGAGGCCTGCGAGCAGCTCGGGTGGGTGGACGGCCCGTGGCAGCGGTGCGGCCCGAGCCACCTTGCCCAGGTCGTCGACCGCGAGAGCGGCGCGGTGGTGTACTACGGCATGGTGGCCCAGGCGAACCCCGAGCTCGGTCTCGTGCTGGCCCACAACGAGCTGCGGCCGGTGGTGTGGTCGAGCCCCCACGAGCGGGTGTGGAGCGCCGACGACGGGCCCCTGGTCGCGACCTCGGCCGACGACGACAACATCGTGTGGGCCGGGCAGGACGGGCGGATCGCGGTGAGGGACTGGCAGACCGGCAGTCTGCGGCTGCGGTTCGACCAGGGGAACGCGCGGCGTGGCTACCGCGGGGTGGCCGCTTCCTTCGACGGACGCCTCGTCGTCGCCGTCGATGCGCGGCGGGACGGCACCGAGGTGAAGGTGCTGCGGCGGGCCGGGCGTCGGTGGAACCAGCTGGCTTCCCACGGACTGGCGACCTCCCGCGACGGAGGCCTGGTGGTGGTGGCCGAGGCCCGGGGGCAGCTCGTGCTGATGGCCGGCGAGCAGCGGCGCCGCTTCGCGGTGAACGGCGACGTGCGCAGCATCGCCGTGGCCGACGACGGTCGCATCGCCTGGGCGACCAACGAGGGCCAGGTGGGCTTGGTGGCACCTGGAGCGGCACCGCGCCACTGGCAGCTCGACGGGCGCCTGGTCGGGCTGTCGTTCGACGGGGCCCAGCAGCGTCTGGCGGTGGTGGGCACCGAGGGTCTGTTCGAGCTCGGAGATGGCGACGACGTGCGTCACACCGTGCTCGAGCGGGGGACGGCCTGGGGCGTCGCGCCGATGGGGCGCGGCTGGGTGGTCTCTCATCCGGCCCGCGGGAACGAGGCGGCCACCTGGGTCGTCGACGGGGACGTGAAGGCAGTGATCCCCGGCAAGGCCGAGGGCTACAACGTGGCCGCAGCCCCCTCGGGCGACCGGGTGGTGGTGGCCACCCACCTCGGCGGGCGCCTGTGGGACGGCCACGAGGTGGTCGAGCTGGGCGACACCCGCACCCTCGGCGCCACGTGGGCCGCGCACGGACCGGTGCTCGGCGGCATGACGTCCGAGCTGCGGTTCTATGCGCCCGATGGCGAGCCGCTGCATCGCTGGCGGCTCCCCAGCTCGCCGGTGGCCGTCGCGAGCTACGGCGGGGGGCTGTGGGTGCACTCGCTCGAGGAGCTCCTGCCGCTGCCCTTCGCCCCCACGGCGCCGCCACCCGACGACCCCGTGGCCGAGGCGTGGTTCCCTCAGCCGTAGGCGCTGCGGGTGTAGCCGCTGGAGGGGGCCTCCCCCGGGGGCGTGAGCCCCTGGTTGCCGTAGCGGTTGAGGAAGGTGACCTGCCGCGCCATCACCCGGGCGCTTCGCTGCACGCGCTCGTCGTCGTCGGTCCACTTCTCGTAGATCAGCTCGCCGTAGACGCACACCTGCGACCCCTTGCGGAGCATCTGGGCGCACACGACCGCCTGCTCGCCGAACACCCGCACGTCGTGCCAGTCGGTGGTCTCCACGCCGGCGCGCCTGCGCGACACCGCGATGTTCATCCGCAGCCACGGCTTGCCGGCCTTGCTCTGGGACAGCTCGGGCTCGTGGCCCACGTTGCCCACGATCATCAGATGGCTCACACCACTCATCCGTCACCTCCTGTTGTGTGACGGCGAGCCCAAGAGCAAGCTTGGTGCCAGGCATAAGCAGCGTTGGTCCATGGGGTGACCACCGTCACCCTCCGACGTTCGTCGATCCGGGTTGACGCCTCGGAGGCCGGGTCATAAGTGCTGACCGCTCTCGGGCGATTAACTCAGTGGGAGAGTGCTGCCTTCACACGGCAGAAGTCACTGGTTCAAATCCAGTATCGCCCACCACTTCCACAGACCCTCTCGGAATCTCCGAGGGGGTTTTGTGCTCAGGGACCGGGTCGGCGGCCCTGGGGGGTCGAGGTGCACACCGGGTGGAGCGCGTCTCCGCCGACGACAGCCCCCGCGACCCGCCCAGCCATCGCCGTCGACGTAGGCTTCCGCTGGCTCGTCGTGGTCGTGGTGGTGGTGGTCGTTGGTGTTCGTGGAGCACCTCCCCGGTTCCTCCTCGCCGAGCCCGCGCCGCGTCCGCATGGCTACCGGGCGGCACATCGCCGCGAGAAGTCCGGGTAGGTGCCGATTCGATGGGGCTGGGGTGCCCAGCCGGGGTGAATCTGCCCTGGTGGCGAGCCCAGCCGGGTCGAAGCTGCTCAGTCGGGGGTCTGCGGGGCAGGTGCCCGACGATTGTTGGCGTTTCGTCGTGGGGTCCGTCGTCGCGGAAGCCGCGAGTGGCATGTTCGACCCCGCTGGGGGTCGGGGAGGTACCGATTCGATGGGGCTGGGGTGCCCAGCCGGGGTGAATCTGCCCTGGTCGCGCGGCCCGGCAACGCTGCTCACCGGGCCCTCGCACTGTGCCCCGACCGGCCACGCCGTCCGAGCTGCTGACCGACCTCGACCGCGAGCCGACGCCCAGCATACTCCTGCCCTTTCCGCGAAGAATCTCGGCCAAGGAACCCCAAAGCGAAGCGCCTGACTCGCCCACGAACACCACCACCAACACCAACACCAACACGACGACGCGGCGATGACTGACGCCTCCGATCCCGTGACCTCCGGCGACGACAGCCCCCGCGACCTGCCCAGCCATCGCCGTCGACGTAGGCTTCCGCTGGCTCGTCGTGGTC
>Ga0213839_1001281_pt1 | contig 16935 bp, 5 predicted proteins | sample SWPATP21_FD_160075 | JGI IMG/M metagenome (GOLD analysis project Ga0213839, IMG submission 160075) | Coastal seawater microbial communities from Marineland, Florida, United States - SWPA TP2 #1 | ecosystem: Environmental > Aquatic > Marine > Coastal | place: USA: Florida | collected 2016-08-14
TGCGATACTGTTTATGATTTCGTCATAGGTAGATCACTTCACTGACTCGTGGCAACATAGAAGAACAAACAACCTCCAACCTCCAACACTACCACCAAAACACCATTTCAGGAGATCGGAGGTGCGGTGCATGCCTGCATGGTGGCATCTTGCCACGTTGGCCACGATTGCCACGTTATCCCCGCACCCTCACACGACGAGTTCCGCCCAACGAGCTGTTTGTTGTTTGTTGCTGCCCATGCTTACACACAACGCAGATGGCAACCAACGACAAATATCTGCACGGCGGACCCGAGGCGCGTCCGACTTCCATCCAACTGGCCGTCGCCGTTGTGTTTGCTGTTCGTCGTGTTCGTCGTTTGAAGTTTGAATGGATGAATGAATGACGTAGGATGAAACGGCGAAAACGACGCAGTGACGCAGTCGTTGGTTGGTTGGTTCGTTGGTTCGTCCGTTGGTTGTTCGTGGTGTTGTGGTTGGCTGTCAATCAACGAACGCGAACCGAGAACGGACGAACGAAGCACAAACAGAAACAGTTCCAGTTTTGGTCGTTCCGCTTGCGTACAAAGTTCCATCGAATTCGCTGAAAAGCCACGCTGCAGCAACGACCGAGGCGGCGTTGTTGTGCGTTGATTGCGGTCTGTGCTCGACATTGCGTCAAAATCGTTGCAGTCGCAGTACTGAAGTACAGTCACGCTGTGTGCGCCGAACGTCAACGTTCGTCGTTGTCGTCGTCTTTCGTTGTTCGTCGTTCGTCGTTCGTCGTCGTCGTTTTCGTCGTACGCTGTCGCTGTTGGGCTGCGTCGCTGCCGATGTTGGAGGAACTTGGCGTGTCGGACTGCAAGACTGCTAGACGGCTGCGCTGGCCGTCGATGATAATGCCCCGGGACCTCCCAGTACCGTGCTGCACCTTGTCGTCGTCGTTCGTCGCATCGCCAATGCCAAGGCATCACCAAACACCAACGACATTTCACCACTCACCAGTCGCCTTTCACCAGTCGCCTTTCACCATCACGACCTCGCTGTGATTGTGGTTTGTTTTGCGGCAAGCGGTTGAGGACCTTACACAGAAAGGGAAACCAGACGTGTGGCAGGTGAGGCAGCATTTCACACACCGAGATGACAACCAGGCACCAATACCGAGCGTCGCAAAGTGTGGCGCTTCCAAAGTTTGGCCCTCACAAGTAATTGCCAACAGCAAACTAGAGACAAAAAAGTTTGTGGCAGCAACTGCACGGAACACCCAGGCTAGCCACCATGCGGTTGACCTATTTGCTGGCATCTTCAGCGGTCGCTTCCGCGACTTTAGACTTCAAGCGCGTCCACTTCATCGACAAAGGCCCGACCAATTTTTTGTTTCGAGGAAACATGCCGACGAACAGCACTGGTTTCGCTTACGATGAATTGCTCGAGTTCATGAAGAACCGCTCGCTAACCGAAGGAAACACCACCCTTCCAGATGGCGTACAAATGGCGATCATTTCACTCAACAACGACTTCGACGGAAAAGACTTCAAGGAAGAAAGGGAATTTTGGGCACACGAAGAGCATAAAGAACTCGGGAACCTGACTCAATGGCCAATCGGCGTTGCTGGAGTGTTGCCGCCTTCGGCGTTTCCTGTCGATGAGCGTGATTGGATGGCCAACGAATCCAATCCCGATGGCGTGTGGGTCATTGACCAAGTGCCTGCGCGTGTGCGCGAGATTCGTGAAATTCTTATGACGCCGTCGGAGCCTCCTGTGGCCATGTATGTGCACTGCACAGCTGGCTGTGACCGTACCGGAGAAATGATTGGTGCGTACATTATCGAGCATTTGGCTCAGAACGTCACGATCATGTATGACCAAGACACTAAGGAATGCGGACGCTCTCCAGATTATTTCAGCACGGCTGTAAGTGATGGTTGTTGTTGTTGTTACTGCGCAAAAAAATCGCCATGCACTTGAGTTTGGTTAAGTTGGCGTTGTCTTGTTTGATGATCATTAGGCCCTTGAGTGGTACTGTTATTACTACGGAAATAGGACCCAAACTGATATTGGGAATTGCCTAGGGTTTGCCACTTGTGAACCTCTCAAGCACAGCTCGCCTTGCCAGCCCACCCATAACATCACCAATGAAGATTGAATTGAGGCATAAGCAACCCGCGCAGCACTGGTTTAACGACTATTATTGCGCAGGTTTCGAGAGTGCAAATAGATCTATGCGGACAAATTTTATTTGCACTGGGTACTTGTGATGTCGTCACACTAAGCGATGTAATAATAATTATGTTTTAGAATGAACCGCAAAAACTGACGATACCAACTCAAGTGCCAGGGTCTATGTTTCGAACGACGCTCAGAAACACAGCTGCAAAACAGTCGCGATGAACAAGGCGGCAATGATCCCCGCAAGAAATATCGGTCCGCCGACGTACATGCGTGCTGCGACAGTGAGCAGATGCCACACCGCCGTGAGGCGTCGTACAGACACAATCTTGCCAGGCTGTATCAATACCATCGCCTGCGACAGCGGGAACAAAAGTTCAACGTCAAACGGCGACAACATGGCCAACGATCGCGGCAGTAACGAGCTATGTAGTTCAGACGTAATTGCTGAAACGTGCTGCATTTTGTCCACAGCAGTTTGCACATTGCTGTCATCTGGAGTGCGAGATGTCGGCCGCTCGTGACTTTCTTCGTCGTCGTCAACGACAGCGTCGAGCGGCACTGCCAGTTCCTCACCGTGGGCAAATAATTGCAGTAAAATTTGGAGTTTCAAAGTCTCTTCCAACAATGTGAACACCTTCGACCACGCCGGAGCAGTCGGCAAGGTGACGGCGAGCACAATTCGCTGTGACTTTGGAACTGATATCTTGTAAGACAGCGGACGAGGTGATTCCTGCCCAGATTCTTCCGAGCGATCTTCGCTCGACAGAACAGCTGATTGAAATGTGTGCACACCCGTCGCGTGGGCACCTTGGCGCGAGGCACTTCGACCGAAGAGTGCGTACAGAGAGCAAACACCAGCAGAGATAACAGTCGCGACGTATGGCGCGCGCAGAATCCACAACGCCAGCACAGTGTTGCACAATAACCACACGCACATCCCTCCCCAGCATGCCAGATTTATGTGACGGGAGGTAAACGGCAGAGCACTTGCTTCAGTTGGAGTTTTTCGAGCGAGATACTCTTCGTGAGTGTCTCGCACGAACCTTGAGTACTCTGTGACCCAATCAAGAGCGTGGGTCATACTTTGCTCCGACAATTCCACACGCACATGCGTTGAGTCAGGGTCCGACGTCATCCCCGCTTTCACGGCGAAGGAGAGTAGGCCATCTTGTTGCAACGTGACTGGAGTCAACTTGAAAAAGATCCCCGTAGCTCCAAACTTCAGTCTATCGAAAACTTGATCGGTGCGTTTTGTGTTGGAATGGCGGACGTTCTGAGTCCATATTGTCAATTCGGCTTCGGGCGCATCGATTTGAATCGGGGGTTCCAGGCGGAGCTTTAAGCACTCAACGACTCGGAGTTGCAAACCGATTTGGATGGTGCTGTTGCATCCGAGCACGATACCGACCTGTACAAAGCCGGGTGTGTGTTGGGGAGTCGGCTGTTGCATATGCGCCGGAATAACCCCATCAAATTCGGACATCACGGCTTGCTTGCGCATCTGCGCGAGGAACTTAGGCAGGGCAATAGGGAACCCATCGTTGTCGACGTCTTCGTAAAAAACCCCGCGCTGGCTGTTAAGGGTTTTGAACCGAAACAGGATGGCAGAGCGCTTGCCCTCCAATTTACAGGCGTGGCAATGCAGCCAGGAAGCAGACGGGGGCTCTGTTGGCAACTGAGACGCTTCTGAGGACTGGAGGATCGCCTCGGCTTTTGATTGCGGGCGCAACAAAGAGGGCGCGGATCCAACCACGGCGTCAAGAACGGCTTGCGCCACAGGTTTAAGGCACGCATCCACATCTATTCCCTGAATGAGCATTGCATCTAGTTGAACACCTGTTACGCGCAGCCCAAAACCGAAATTGCCACCACAACAAGCTGGACCAACAACTTCATCGTCGATATTGTACGGGCGTTCAGGAGCAGATTTCAACGTTCCGCTCACATTTCCATCAACATCAATAAAACTATCCAATCGGTGAATGGCTACCATGACTTGCTGAGGTACAAGGGCGATGTCCGCGACGCCATTTTCTGAATCCACAGAACGAACAATGGCAGGCAACCAGTCGTAGTGACGATAACTCGCGGCCGGACTGCGCTCATGTTTCAAGCGTTTGTGAGCCAAGTAGCGAATTGAAGAAGCCGACAGTGGCCGCCTCACTTCCACTCGCATGCCAGGCCGAAGACAAGTTAGTGTTTTCCATGATGATGACACGACGGCAGCTCGTTCAGCTGAAGGATCAAGGCTGACAACAGAGAAGCTACGAGCACCATTGTACCCGTCCCATACGCCAGGGGCGCATGCCGCACGAATGTATCGAAACTTCAATGCTTGCCACATCGGACTTTTCGCATTGTTATTGAACACCCTGAAAATTTTCATGCAACCATCCAGAGAGCACCCATCCCGCAGGGCAAATCGCCGAATCTGCAGAGCCCTGCACGCAGGAATCGGCAGAACGCCTTCTGCAATGTTAAAGAGGCCACCAATATCAAGTCTATGCAGAGGAACACTCTCAGCCAGAATCACAGCCGATTGCTCTATGGTCGACGCCGTCACGGTCAGCGAAGGTGACGGTGATTCAGGATCGCAATCTTCATGGCTTGCATTTCGCTCGTACTTGGTGCGGCGTGAAATGTGCTTTCCAAATATTTCGCTGGTGATCGGGCCGCAGCGGTCGCCAAAATTAATTGGGCTTGCATCCACAATTTGAATACTAGCGATCGTATGCTCGTAAGCCCCGAGATATGATGGCACGAGCAATCTCCCATGAAACGCCATATGCTCGACGCCGACAGTCTTTGGCGATTGCGGAGAGTCTTCTATGCCTTCAATCCCGCCCGCTGAACGTGGAGCAGGGGGTGACGCTCCACGAAATCCGACGAAATCCAAATGAAAGCTATGCTTCACCCCAAACGGACCATTCACAAAATTTGTCATGTTGACCCCACCCATTGCAAACAGTGCTGATTGTGCGAGATCGACAGTCTAAAAACAAAGAACGACCACAGAATAGTGAGCAACGAATTTGAAACAAGCATTGAAACAACGACAGCCAGCAATTGTAACTTACTGCCTCCTCCATCATCGATCTTTGTACAGTGAATACTAATGTTGATGTTGCGCTGCGATCTCCATTCGACGCCCAGAAATTCTCCCGCAGCACTTGCGATACACAATCATTGCTCAATAGCGAAAGCTCTTTCTCATCAGTGGATCCAGTTTTTGCACAAACGGCACGACAGCAAAGTATCTTGTCGCCAATCCGAAATGAATCAGCCAAGGCGGCTGCCACGAAGCCCCAAAAAACATGCTCCTCGCCATCAAACACAGGATCTGGTTTCCTGACGTCTGCGCGGGCATCATTTGCTGGGGGGCCATCAAACGAGCCTGGCCCGCCCCGATAATAATCCGCTAGGTGGTCAAGAGTGAAGAGATCATCGACAACATCATAGAAGTACGTCTCCGGACTAGTTTGCGACCGGGACTTGGAGAGGCGGACCAGGGGAACGGCAGCGAGCGCACTCGCAATCGCCGTGGTTTGGCACATATGTGCAGATGGCCTGGGCAATGCTATTTCGATATCAATATGCCGCGTTTTGACCTCGGCGTTGACAACGAAGCTCGACGGACGGTTGGCGGGAAACAGTGCCGGAACGTGATGGTCAGTAGCGCACCATGATTTCGCAACTCGTGCTCCAATCACAAGATCATCCGGGCCTACGTCCAGTGGCTGTACGTAAGTTAAAGGCGATTCGTGATGGGATTGCCGTGCGTCGGTGATCGGGTCTCGATGTCGTTCTGCGGCACGGCCTTCGTACAACAGTTTGAACAGGCCCAAGTGGAAGAAGTGGGGACGGACGTTTGCGTCGTCGAACGGCTGCTCGAGTCTGCCTGTGTGCGGGTGAGTGATGGGCTCCCATCCGATTATTGCGAGTCTGCGGCCTGCCTTTCTTTGAAGTCCCTTTATCCGACCCAACACAACAGGGACAGTGTTGCCGAGCATCGACATTGTCGGCATGCAGTGAATGTTCAGAGTAGCATGCAGTGCATTTTGAACTACGCCTATGTTGGAGGCTTCACCCGGCGCAGTGCACTCCACCACCACTTCGTCGTCATCCTTATTTCGTACATTCCCACAACCATTGGCACACCCAGAGCCACACGTCTCCACGAAAAAGTCCGCATCAATGCAGTTGTATTTGGACGGTGTGTAAGCATCCAATGGACGGTCATCATCGGCAAATGCGACGTGTCCGTGGTCCGCCCACTCACGTCCAATTGGAGCTAAATTGCAGCACAAATAAAACAAATCATGTTAGATGTTGTCACCCTCAATTCACACAAATAGTACACAACGTTGCGATGCACCAACCAGTTATGCCTACAAAAGCAAATCGCATTTTTTCCCGTAGAACCCGCGGGCTATCCATGAAACCCCCGACATCTAGTCGGTCAAAACCACCGCCACGGAATTTCCCAGTGTACACACTGTGATTTACTCGATATCGCTTTCTACACGAAACTTCGAGAAGGATATCCGATCCGTTGAAAGCAACATCAAGATCACTGCTTGCGACTGTGTGTGTGTCGATGTTCTCAAGTGGACCCCCGAACTCAAAACATGGCAGGTGTGTGATGGTGAAATCCCAAGTTTTTTCATCGTTGATGGAATTATGTGGCGCAGGGGTGGAGCCCGTCGGTCCAAACTCAGGCATCAGCCACGGGATCATGTTCGTCAGTGGCTTGTGAAAAGTGAAGTTTTGGACTTGCACTGCGGTTTGATGCGGTGTGTCGGCATTTTTGTTGAGCGCGTCTCCTGCGCTCACCCGAAAGAAGCTAATGTTGGCAACGTGCTCGTCATCAAAAAACCAAACCTTTTTCATAATGTTCGTCAAATCAATGTAAAACGGTGTCTTCCTCGCAACACTTGAGTGTGACGAAATGACCAACGGATTGAGCGTGCCGCGGGTGACATGGGCTAGCATGAATGGAGTGTCGTCGGAAACACTTGTGCCACTGACCAGCAACGCAGATAGCTTGTCAGGACAACCAACGAAAATTCCTTGTAAAGGCGTCCACTTCTCCGTGACATGGCCGTGGCCTACCAGCGGGGTCGTCAGTACTGAAGCAAGTTTGTGCCGCGCCTCCATCAACAATCGAAGCGCATGTCGCCTTGTCGAATGCACAGCGTGTTCAAAACTATCAGTTGACTTTGTGGCATCCTCGTCACGCTCTTCGCTTAACGTGGCATTTTGCTCAAACCATGAATCAGTTGTTAAGCCCTGAACGTTCAATGAAATGCCATCCATGTCCACTTCTGTGTGAAGCAGCAACTGCACGTTTTGTCGTGACGCATCGAAAGCTCCAGGATCGATCATTTGGAGGAATGTGCTCATTTGCTCTGGAGCAGATTGTGAGACCAGATTAAGGCGGATTTTGAAGTCGTGGAATTGAACAAGGTGAATGCTCCGCTCGGAAGCTTGCCGCCAACTCGCCACGAAACCAGCAGCGATGTCGCCGACATGAACATGAATCGCAGAAATTGAGCCAGACAAGCTGGACCCTGCTACCACATCATCACTTTCGTCTGAGCTCGTATCGTCGCTCGACGGCTCTTCTGAAGATTCGCTGTCCGCGTCAGTGTCACCACAGCTTTCGTCTGTGTCGGACAAAACATTCAGGGTATTCGGAATGGCGCTGTCTTTGTACGAACTCGAGTGTTGAGAGTCGGCATGTATTTTGCTCTCGTTCTCGTCGTTATTGGACAGTGCATTAGGAGCTGGGCATGCCGACGAGAAGCAACGGAACAACATCTCGAGCTCGGTTTCCGTGACAGGAGGTCCGATGCCTTCGAGCACAGCCCACAAAAAGTCTGCTAATAAGCTGCTTTTGACTTGGAATGCCATGGAACTAAGAGCGGTGTTTTCGGTTGACGTATTGTCATCCCCAAGTGAACTCGAGAACGCCTTGTCGATATGATGAGCCGAATCTGAAGTAGATCCTTGGAGATGTTGGTAAAATGGACGGGCAGCCAGGAGTGTGTTGAGATGGAAGAAATACCGCCCGCCGAGAACAGAGGTCACAGGGCTCAATCTCAACGCTTCGGCCAAAGTTGCTGCCAAAGGCATGTTCGATGCATCATGGACGCTGGATTGCCGCGATGGAGATGGTGACTGTCTCGACTGTTGCGAATCGCACTCATCTTCTGCAAGCAAGCGGTTTGCAATGTTTTTCTCTTGCATCTCGAAGAAAGCTTTCAGTTGGAGGACCCCTGCACTGTACTGTAACATGTACACAAGTTCCTCCGAAGAGAACCCAGATTCTCCAATACTCTTGACAGTGAGACTCAGCTCTGGCGCACTGAATGTGCCATTCATGTCCTGATCAAAGTAATTCAGTAGCGTGTCCAACAGGAGTTCACGAGAGCAGTTCTCCGCCGTTCGATAGCCGGGGCCCAATAGCTGGATTTGCCCCGTCGAAGTGATCTTTTCGGATTGTAGAATATTGTTTAGGTAGTGTTGAAAGTGCTGAAATGTCAGGCTCTCACTTTTGGACTCGTCATTGAACAGCGAGAAGATATCACTGTTTTTCCGCGAGCTTATGCCCCACCTTTTGCTTCGGGCCTTTGATGCATCGTCGGCAGCCTTGGACCCATAAAAGTTTCCATAAGGCACAGAGCCTTTCGCAACTTTGATTATCATCCATTTTGCGTCCAACGTGGAAAACCCATCATTGGAATCGGCATCAATTCTGTCAAATGAAGCAACGATATTTGCAATTCCAATGGTGCTTTGTCTGTAATCCGGCCGCGGGCAACTCGCCGTATTCCCGTCCTTCTCGTGTTTGAAGCCTTCACCCGTGTCCCCAGGGTAACCTTCAACGTCGTCGTCGTCGTCGTCGTCGTCGTCGTCGTCTTCGTCATCACTGCTATCGACGTCATCAACGCTCTCACACAAAAACCGCCACGCTGACAGGGCTACTTCGTTCTCCCAATCTGACTCTGACTGCGGTTGTTTGTCATGAACTGAGGTCTTTGCCGCTGGGTTATGTCGATCGACGATCGACGGGGATAGCGCCTTTTCGACACCCCACGGTTTTAGGACAACAGCCGCACGTTCGTCGGTAGCCAGAGATGGCGTTGTCAGCACTTCCAACTGACAAGGCGTTGACAAAACGCGTTGCCGCACTCCTTTTGTGGCATCGTCCCAGAAAAAATGGCCAGAGAACGAGTCAATCCCACCAGTCCCGGTGCCATGTTCAAGATAGTCACGAATGGTTGCTTTCCGGGCAGGCAAGGTCTCGTTGTCTTCCAAACAGACAAATCTATCGAAAATGCTACTTGATTGCTGGGCGCCGTCTCGGGATGGCTGTGTCCTGGCGTCCTTAGAGAGTGTCGCGGTTTTGACTGAAGTGGATGAGTCATCGCTCACCGAAATCGAATCCAATTCTTCATCCGCAGAAATCGTCGATGAAAGCGGGCTCCCGTGCCACCATAGCTGAACCAATAACTTCCAGTTGCGCTCCAAGTCGCGACGGTTGGTATCATGTGCTAGGGATATGCCGTGTGGGAAAGACATCTCACTGTCGGAAGCCTGTTGGGCTCTGCGAGCGGCACGCAGAATCGAAGCATCGCGGTGGTGGTGCAGCGACTCTTTCAAAAAATGCATGATTGCCTCTTTGTGTCGGGCAAACGATTGTGCCGGGAACTCACGCAGAATTTGCTGTTTCAATCTCATGTAAGTTCTATGTGGTTCCCTCGGTTCGTCTTGGTCACAGAGCTCAACGATACGTTTGCGCAAAGCAGACGTTCCGACGAATTTAACAATTCGCTGTTGTCGCGCTCGGAGAGCGTTATCAATTTGTACTTTGTGCCGGTTCTCGATCGCTTCTTGCAGCTGCTGTACAAACATTTGCCATGGCAAATTGTTATGTCGAGCAGCCCAAGAAGCAATGGCTTGAACCAAATCAACTTGAAGTGGCAGTTGATGAGCGTCTTCGTCAACAGTTTCAGCTTCGTCAAGGTCTGACTCCAGTTCTGTTGTGTGCGTTTGAACGTGAAACTTCTCCAACTTGATGTCAGCCATTCGTGCGGAGCTTCCCGGATCCAAAGGAATCCTTAGTTCTTGACGACAAATAAAGACATCAAACTCCCATTTCGTTAATTGTTGAAACAAACTTTGCACCTGGGACTGCAACTCCCCAACTTTCGACTGCAGCAGCTGATACGCAGCACTTGCGCGGATGGGAGGTTCCTCAATGTTTGTTGGAGGCCCTTCTGGCGATTTTGGCAACGAGGTCTTAGCCCCATTTAGTGATTGACCCAACGCGTTAACTTCTCGCGCAATCGAATACATGATTGAGTCGACCCAAAGGGCTTCTAGTGTTCCTAGCCTTGCACGCACTGTGCAATTTGCTGGGACTTCTGCATTGCCATACGAGTACCGAACCGTTGCCCCTAGTAACGGGTTGTTTGGGAATTGCCATGCCGCGGTTCGCTCGCTGGCACGGTGATTGTCTCTTTCTGGAGGCCCGAGTAATTGCCTTTCTGAGCTCGACATGTTCGGTTCCGACAATGGGGCCGTTACGAGAAAGTCACCGAGTAACAATCTGCTTTCGAGGTTAACTGTTCGAGCAATCATCACTGTCCAAAGATCGTGCATATGCAACGTTGCCACGGTTTTTTGCTCGGCATCAAGCAGATTCAACGCCAGGGAATCAAATCTAACTAAGACAATTGCTTTTTGATGCCATTGATAAGCTTGAAATGCGTTGAACATACTCGATGATTTGCTGGCTTTGTTGCGACCGTCCGCACTGTCGATATCGTTTACTTCGATATTGCTGGATGGTGGGTCAACCGCGTTTCCATGATGCGCTGCGTCGAACTTGGAGCCATCACTGTTTTCGTCATCTTGAATCAATTCTGACATCAAAGCGTGCCCAATGCTGGCAACATCAGCGTCAACGTACCCGCAGAATGCACTGAAGTGCGTACTGACGGTTCGATCAGCGGAGGGATCCTTGGCGTTGATGAAAATACTTTCAGCTGCGAGCTCGTCCCCGCAAAACAAATACCGATCAGAAAGTGCGTTCGCTTGCCAGAGCCGGACCCGAAGAGCATTGGTGTCGCCCGAACCGGAAGACAAGATATTTACTTCCTCTGCAGGGTTCGACGCCGTCGCTTTGCGGACGTAAAGTTTCAGTGATCGCAAATTTGCTGTTGTTTCTACGTCAAACATTCGCCGCGTGGTGCCAACTTCAATGGATTCCAGTTGTAGTGTCAGAGAAGAGCTTGTACTCGATGATGCCAGCGTTATCGAAGCATCGTGAACAACAACGGACATGACAACCACTGGCACCGCCGACACTTCGTTGACGTCATCTAAGCTCCAACCAAGGTGTCTACGGACGAGAAGAATTTCTTTCTGCCGCTCCTGGGTTCGCGTCATTTTAATTTTCGCATGTGACGTGTCCCAGTCCAACACGTTCGGCAAACGACCGCCCGGTGACGCTGACGGATCGACAGACTTTGTACGTTCAGGAACAACAGTGGGATCACTTTGGTTAGGCAACGTTTCAGACGTGCCGAATGCGTCAACTAGCTCTTTTGCCTCTCGTTGCTGTTCTATGATTTCTCGCATGCGTTGTACGTGAAGCAGGAACATATTGTGGTGGGTGTCACTTCGTGAGTTGCTGACGTGGGGAAAGATTGCTCGAGAATCGAAACAACTAGCGAAAGCACTCATGGCCTCACAGTGGCTTGACGTTTCGATGGACAAGGTACGCCCATATCCGTGGAGACGATTAAGAATCGCATACAACTTGAGCAAGTTTCCGGCCAGTGCTACCTGCGCGGCACTGGCAACGATTCCTTTGACAACCGCTTTCGTTTCAGCCAACGGCAAGCAAAGGCCAAACTTGTCGATTTCGAGAGACACGCGGATTGGGGATTGCTGATACGTTGCGCGACACTTGATTTGAAACGGTTGCACAATCCGTTGACTCTCGTTTGCTTTGAAGCCAGCGGAGGAGTCTAGATTCATCGTCTGATACTCCGCTGTCACAGAATCCACATCGAGTGCCAATACCGCATCCCCACTTTCAAACCCAGAGCGACTCGTCGTATCCACAAATTCGGAATCAGTATCGTGACTTAAACATGCAGAACCAGCATTGCCGGCATCGTTCTGATTCGCGACCCTATCATGCACATGCCGAGTGCGCAAGCATGCGTTTTCAACGTGCAAAACGACGACATCTGCTTCACGAAGTGCAGCCGAATTCCGTTGCCTATCCGCAGCGACGTATGGAGCAGATCCTACAACAAACACATCGGACGCGCCCACAGGCACTGCAAGAGAAACTTTCTCCACTTTGCAATCGAGTGCAATGCCTTTCTTGGCTGCGATTGAATTCCGATCGTGTTGTTGTATGGAGACATCGCTTTTGGCCTGCTTTATTCTCGCACGTATCTGCTGTAACTTTTTCAAAATCAGCTCTAGCACAACGTTAAGCCCCGCAGCTTGACTTTGAAAAAATTCAAAATATATTCGGGCCAACGGTGTGGGCAACAATTGTACACGCACAGGGGCGAGCACGGCAGATATTTTGACACGAGAGTTCCCATCCAGTGGAGGGTATTCAATGTCGACGCTGAGAACATTCGAAGTATCATTGCTGCGGTGGTCTTCCTGGAACAACCATCCACCACCATATGGTTCGCAACTAGTCACAGGAGGATCACTGCCCGAAGACCGGGCATCAGATTCTTGAAATGAACGCCACTTGCGGTACCGCTCACATCGTGCAAGTGCCACACCATTACCGCTTGATCCGACATCCCTTGCTGAAAAATGTCGCAGTGAAGTGTGCAGGCGCAAACCGCTGGTTTGCTTCAAGAACCGAAACGAGGCTTCATCGAATACAACGCATAAAATCGGTCTGCAAAATGAATTTGTGCGAGTCTCGTCGCGTGCCTGCGTTGGACCCTCAAATCGCGCTGTGGCTGCAGCAGTCTTTGCGGCGTTTTGGCGCCGCTGTTGCTCGGCTGCCAATACGTAATCCTGCTCTGGTCGAAGCAGAATTGCAATTTGTTGAAATCGAAGCCCAAACTTAAGTTGAGGAAGGGGGACTTTCTCAACAGCGGCGGTGGCAGCGGCCTCTACAGCCTCAGCAGTATCATCTGCCTTTTCGGTACTGGAGGAAGTTGCCCGATGTATGCCTTGCTGTGCCGCGTCCACTGGTGTCGATCGATTGACTGCATGTGGTTGGGACTGAACGTCCTTACGTTCTCCGCTGCGAACACCTGCTGCAAATTCACCTCGCCTTGTCAGGCTCTTGAGAATCTCGGCATTGATGTTAGACAGGGCCAATTTGTCGAGTTCAGCTTGTGTGTTGGTTTCAATAACCTCAACACGCCGCTTCATCCGCTGCGCGTTTCGTCGTGCGATGCGTCGGAAGTCCAAAATAGCGTGTGCAGACAAACAGTCATCTGCTTCCACACGCGCGATCACTTTTTCGATGTCCGCACGTAAACCGACATGTCTTGACTGTGGACCAAACAGATTTTTCCTCACACCTGATTGCTGAGCAATATGGTGCTTTTGAAGCTGTTGCATCGTGTCCGCAAATGTCCACAACAACGGGTCTTTGAACAGACGCACGCCGGTAACATCGCCGCCGGACATCAGATACCATTTAATGGTGTAAGCTTGGATGTAAGCATTTCGTTGGGCCATCGAACGCAAAAGTCGAAGCCAAGATCTCTTTTTGAGGTCCTCTTTGACTTTGACTTCGATGACGCAGTTGATGATGTATCTCCACCATCGCTGACAGCTTGCAGCATCCCTTGGCCTTCCAAGCGAATACCGCGATGACTGGGGCGTTCGTGTTGTGTCATTCCTACCAGCAGTGGTGGCGTCTTCTTGTTCCGTCTCATGCCCAGCTGAACTCGAAACATGCACATTCTCAACAGCCGATGCGGGCTCCTGATGCGACCCTTCAAAAGCGCGCTTCTGTTTCGCCATTCGGCTCGCGCGCTGACGTTGCTCAATGTCGTAGCGTCGCAAGCGGTCTTGTGCGATGATCCATCGTCGCTTGAATTTTCGAAACTGTGCGTGCACTTTAAAGGTAGACAATGCGTTCGCCAGTGACAACAGTGAGTAAAGTTGTTGTCGATCCAACTCGATGTGAAGCGGCGGCACATCAACAGAGACATGCAAGGCTCCTTTCGACGATTTGCCCCCTTGTTGTACACGGGAATCTGACGTCGGTGACTGCGCATCTGCGGCATCTGCACCAGTAGTAGGATCGACTTCTTTGCCGGACACTCTCGAGTCTGGTGCAGACGGTTTTGAACGAAAGTGCAAGTTGATACTCACTGCTCTGGCTGGATCAACAACCAGTATGTACCGAGGAAGATCGAGAGATGCTTCAGTCAGCTCCATAGGAAGCACAGGATCGTTGACTAATCGACGAGTGAGCGCGTGGACGAGGGAGGTGTTTTGCGCGTGGCCTTCGTTGGTTGTGTTGGACCAGTATTGCCCCCAATCATCTCCATGATCACGTGCAACGTCGTGCATGGAAAAACAAGGTCGAGACATGAAAGCTCGTAAACGCTGATAGTCTGTGCACAAGGTGTCGAATTGATGACGGTAGCGTGCGCCTGTGGCCTACACAGTGCGAGTCAACTGTTACGTAACAGCATAACTGTCTTGAGACACACAAAAGCGCACGAACTTGTGGATACACATTGATATAAACCCCAATTCCACGCAATTCCACATGCTTTAATATCGAGACACCTTTGCGATGGCGGCGCTTTCGCCGCGAAGTTCGATTACGGTGTTTCTGACTGCTGCCACCGGGCTCTTTATCGTTCGTGTCTGCGACAGATTCGGGCTCCGGCTCCGGCGCTTCCTGGTCTCCAACACTATTGTCGTCTCGTACCTTCACACGGGAAAAGCCAGCTGTGAACTAACCAAGTGCGTGATAGGAAATGCAGGACACTGCACTACCTCTGTGTTCATCACGATCTGAGTGAAAATGACGCCAAAGGTCTGAGCGGTCATGCCTTCCGGCGGTGTCGAAATGCAGTCTTCACAGCGAATGTGTAACCGATCCAAAGTAAACACCATGTTGTTCACAATTTTAACCAATCGACCTGTCGCAGCAGCATGGTAAACGAGTAAGACACGCGCAATTTCTCGACAAAGGCACCTTGACACGCACCGAGAACGTTGTCTTTGACTTGCTGAACTTTGCTGTTGACCCATCGACGAAACCAATGTTTGTCCGGGCGCCGCTTGCCGTCTTTGTCCACATCCAGGGCAGCCTTGGCTGCAGCTTCTTCGTCTTCTAACATGTGGGTCTTTTTCTCTTTGTGGCCCGTACCCTGGTCGACGGGCGCCACGGGTTTGCCCGGTGACGCTCCCACGGGCACGGGTGCTGCATCTTTTGTGAGTTTGACGACGATCTGCACGTCCTCCAAGTGAACTTTCCATTGTCCACTCCACAGGTTTTTCCAAGGTGCGTACACACGTATCCGGCCCACGGAACCAGATTCCACGGACAATGGAAAGTCTAGGCCTTGAGCTTGCAGTAGTTCTTTGAGAGCCTCAGGTTTAAAGCGGATTGCTCGCAGGCGCAAGGCGTGCCCACCTACGCATTTCAGTGTCACTACAGTATCTGCTCCTCTGAAGGACCTCGCTCGACCGCGTGGCTTGGCAGAGGGCGAATTTTGGCGACTCGCACTGCGTTCACCATACTTTGGCACAGGCTCATCGTTGTTCACATCATGGTCGTCATCGAGTTGAGTCAGTATCTGAACATCGTACGATACGGTGTCACCGTCAGCCCCAGCTGGTACCACACGGGTCACCCGACCGAGAACCCATTGACTGGTGGTTTCAAAAGTGCTCTCTTCACCGGAGCTGCTTTCACCGTCATCGCAGTCCAAAGACCCCGGCTCATTGTCCATACTGCTGTCGTCGACGCTGAACAAGCTGTCGGTTGTCATCACTCTCCTCCTAGATGGTGCGTCAACTTGTACGCGAGGTGCAGCCACAATCGAAGAAGTGACTTTTCCGGTGAGCGGGTCTCGCGCAACAGATCTTACAATGTGAACCTCGACTTGCATTCCTCGGCGGAACGTGATTTGGTTCGATGCGTCGGTTTCGTCTCCACCGTCATCCTGTCTGTTCAGGAAGTGACTTGCATCAACATCCACGAACCATTTTTTGAGAAATCTATTCAGGGCAATTTCAGCAATTTTGCGAAGGACTGCGAAATTTGGCTTAAAGAACGGTGCGCTGGCTCCAGCGGCAGCGTTGGTTGGAGGGTCGGTTTGCTCTTCTGCTGGTGTGCGTGCTGGATCTGAGTCAGTGACATGTTGTGTTGGACGTGGTGCTATTTTCGGTTCACTCGTTTCAGAGCTATTTGACAATGACACTTCCCTTGTCTTAGACGACGCTGCACGCCGAACAAGGGATGGGTGGACGATGTTGGTGAAATATGACTTCATTTTTGCGTTTGCCCGGTAAGTTTTCATAGGTCGGTAGGCCAGTGTGTCCACTGCTATTTCATACAATGAAGACGGCCGGAAACTGGAGCCGCGTTTGTAGGCATTGAGTGCCTGCTTTTTGTCGAACATTGCCGCGGAATGCTCATACTGTTTGGTGCGTCCATTTTGGTGCACCAAGATCCACATCATATTGGAAGTGGCCATGGTGCCAAACAATGGCTGCGGACAAAAGCAAGTTGTGCTAAGCAGTTGTGGC
>Ga0213839_1001282_pt1 | contig 16925 bp, 12 predicted proteins | sample SWPATP21_FD_160075 | JGI IMG/M metagenome (GOLD analysis project Ga0213839, IMG submission 160075) | Coastal seawater microbial communities from Marineland, Florida, United States - SWPA TP2 #1 | ecosystem: Environmental > Aquatic > Marine > Coastal | place: USA: Florida | collected 2016-08-14
GGCGACCAGGTGCCGAAGGAGTAGGCGTCGTGGCCGGGGGGCCGGAAGCCGGCGTCGCTGGCGTAGACCGACCACTGGACCGAGGCGTCGGGGAGGGCTCCGCCGGTGAAGTAGCGAGCCGACACCTCGACCGTCGCCTCCTCGCCGAGGACGAAGCGGTCCCGGTCGGCCTGGGCCTCGACCTCGACCTCCGGGCGACGGAACGCCTGGATGGGCACCCGATGGCTGTGGCTCGACGTCGCGGTGGCGAGCTGGAGCCAGGCGTCGCCGAGGTTGGCGTCCCCCGGGATGTCGAGGGTGAGGTCGAAGCCCCCCTGCTCCGTGGTGGTCGTGGTTCCCTTGGAGAGCTCGTTGCCGCGGGCGCCGATGAGGGTCCACTCCACCTCGACCGACGCGGCCAGGGGGGCGATGTCGCCCTCGGGACCGACCTCGACCTCCCGGAGCCAGCCCTTCACGCTCGCGGTCTCGCCGGGCTTGTACAGACCCCGATCATCCGCTACATACCAACGCAATCCAGCATCTGTGTGCGCCGGACCCCAGCCCGCCTCGCCCCACTCCGGGTAGGCCGGGAGCAGGGCCGTGTCCTGGCCCCGACGGGCGACCACCGCCATCGCCTGGGCTTCCAGGGGCAGCCGGACCATGCCCTCGGCGTCGGTGGTGGCGGTGGTCCCGGAAGGAACCAGCTCCACCTCGACGTTGGCGAGGGGGGCACCGGTGGCCAGGTCGCTGACCCAGGTGAGGACCTCGTCGCCATCCACGAAGGCGTGGATCCCGAGGCGGGTCACCTGCACCCATGCGAGCTCGTAGGTGCGCTCCCAGCGATCCCGGGGCTGTGGAGAGGGCTGCACCACGGCCACGAAGTGTCCGTAGCCTTCGGCGTCGAGGTGCTCCGACAGGTCCAGGGGCGTCTCGACGATCTGATCGGGCTTCTCCTCGAGCCGCTGGATGCCGTTGTACACCCGACGCCCCGGGAGGGCTCCGGGTCGGCTGTCGTCGTAGCGGTAGCGGTCCCGGAAGGTACGCCACGCGGCCCAGTCCGAAGGTTCCACCTTGTGGATGGTCGCCTCGAGGTTGGCGTGGTTGGTGCTGAACACCGGCCAGGTGCCGCCCCCGCTGGGGTCGAGGACGACGAAGCTGCCGCCGGAGGCATCGAAGGTCTGCCGGGCGGGACCGACGGAGAAGCGGAGGGACTGGTCGCGCCCGAGCTCCTGGCCGAACTGGTCCTTCAGCCCCGCCGGGACGGTCACCTCGTAGCGGGTGCGGGCCTCCAGCTTGCCGGTGAGGGTGAGCTGCCAGCCGCTGGCGCGGACGGAGAGACCGGGCACCTCCGGGGTGATGGTGACGCCGGAGAGGTCCTGCTCCGGGTCGAGGGCATTGTTCAGATCGACGACCAGGGGCTGAGTCGGGGGACAGCGGTCGTCCCAGCCGCAGTGGTGGTCCTCGATGCGGAGGGGGTCGTAGGTGCGGAAGCTGACCGTGTAGGGCTGGGCGCTCGGGCGGGGTCCCTCCAGGCCGACCAGGCCCTTCGGCACGGTCAGGGTGATGTTGCTGCTCGCCGGGAGGGGCTCCTCGGGGACCAGCAGGACGAGCTGCGCGTCGTCGAGCTCGGTGCGCCAGCGGAGCTCCTGCTGCTCCTCCCTCTCGGCGTCGGTGGCGAGCCGGAGGGCGCGGCCGCCGGAGAGCCTGCTGTGCTGACGGACCACGTCGGGGTCGACCGCCTGGTCGAAGACGAGGCCGATCACCGGCTGCAGCGGCTGTCCCTCCCCGTAGGGCCAGTGGTCCTTCACCGTGGGCGGCGGGGTGGCGAAGGTGAAGCTGTGGGCCTCCTCCAGGGTGGCACCCGACTCGGCGGTGGCACCGGCCGGCACCGTGACCGTGTAGGTCGTGGCCTGAGGGAGCCGCTCGACCGGGTCGAAGACGACGGTGCGGGTGCCGAGCCAGCGCCACGCCCCTTCCGGCTGGGGGTCGAGGGTGACGGGCACCGTCTTGGCGGCCTCGTCCTGGGTGGTCAGCGCGACCATCGGCTGGTCGAAGGTGACGCTGACACGGGGCGCGAGGGGGACGTCGCCCTCGGGGGCGAAGCGGAGGACCTCCAGGGGGCCGCTGGGGACGTCCGGAGCGGCGGAGCCGCGGGAGGGGAAGGCCTCCTGGACGTCGACCCCAGGGAGCGGCGGCGGGGGGCTGCCGTCGCGGAGTCGGAAGGGCTCGGCGTCGTTGGCGACGAGCGGGGGCGCCTGGTCGAGGAGGGCCTGGACGGCATCGGGCGCGAGGGGCGCCGGGGCCGCGGGGGTCGGCGGGGGGGTCGACCGGCCGCCACCCGTCGGCGTGTCCCGCACCGTGCGGAGGTTCACCCGGAGGCCGTCGAGCTCCGCGTCCTCCTCGAACTCCGGAGGGCGCTCGGGGACCGGTGGGGCCTTGGGCTCCTCGGGCTCCGGGGGGGCGCAGGCGGCGAGGAGGGCGATGAGGGGAAGGCGCAGGTTCATGGTGGCTCCGGGTCCACGGACGGCCGAGTGGACCGCAGCTTACAGGCGGCGGTTCCCCCCCTCGTCAACGTTTTCCCACCCCGTTAGCCAACGGCCCCACGTCTTCCGGGTCTCTTTGCCATCGCGTCGCCCCCATGGAGGGGCCTCGCCCCGGGACGCTGCCCGAGAACGACGGTTCCTCGACGCGACAAGCCGCGCGGCGGCGCATCCGTTGGCAAAGAAGGGGAGATACCGATCGCGCGTTGGCACGATCGGCGAGAAACCGTCGTTCGGCCCCCCTCGGTGGCTCGACCTGCCCGGAGCGATAGGCTCGGCTCCGACCCGGAGGCCCCCATGAAGCTCGAAGAGACCACGGAGTTTTGGCTGGACTGGGGCGACGGCCAGCAGCTCACCCTCCACGAGGGCCTCGCCACCGCCTCCGCCATGCTCGCGGCCGGCCCGATGCCCCTGCAGGTGGGCACCCGCTCCACCTCCTACATGGCCCTCGGCGCCCACATCCCCGGCCCCTGGCGCAGCCTCTTCGGCCCGGCCCTCGACCCGAGCTCGATCCAGGTCGAGACCACCTTCACCGCCCGCTGCGAGCGGGGTGTGCTCGTCCAGACGCTGTCCCTCGCCCCCTGCGAGATGGGGGAGCACCTCCACGCCACCGTCGCGCTCTCCCGCATCCTCCCCCTCGACGAGCGCGACACCGTCGAAGGGGCCCGCGACCTGCTGGTCGAAGCGTGGCGGGAGGTCGGCGACCAGATGATGGAGCTGCAGGACGAGTGGGTGCACCCCTTCCTCGAGGAGGCCCTGGACCTCGAGACCCTCCACGGGGGCGGCTGAGGCGACGTCCTACGCTCCGCGGCCCTTCCAGGTCTGGTAGGTCAGCGCGAGCTCCACGAGCTCCCTCACCGCCTCCTCCGGGAAGGGCTCGTCCAACCGAAACACCACGGCTCGGTTCCCCTCGAAGCGGAGCGCGTCCCCGAAGCGGACCCTCAGGGTCGGCACCAGCGACGTCTGGCACTTGAAGAACATCCCGTAGTCGCCGTCGGTCTTCTTCTCGCAGCCCAGCCGAATCGACGTGCCCGACACCACGCCGTAGGTCGGGTAGCCCCAGGTCAGCCGCTCCACGACCGGCCCCAGCCCCCGCGCTGCGGCGGTGCCGTAGATCTGCGCCCGCAGCGCCAGCAGCGCCTCCTGGACCTCGGGCCGGTAGCGGGCCAGGGCGTCCGCGACTTCGTCGCTGGGCTCGGTCACTTGCTCGCCATCGCCAGCACACGGGCGGCCTCTCCCGCCGCAAGAAACCTCCCCGTTCCAAAGCTTTCTCCAAACCCTTCCGCGAACGCACCCTCCTTCCAGACCACCCGCCCTCCGACCAGCGTCGCCCGCACGGCATCGTCGTTCCGACGCACCATCCGCGACAGCCCCCCGAACACCTCGACCGGCGCCTCGTGGATCTCGTCGAGCCTGTCGTCCAGCGCCTCGGGGTCCACCACCGCCACGTCCGCCACGGCGCCCACCGCCAGCTTCCCGACGTCGACCCCGTACCAGTCCGCCATCTCCCCGGTCACCCGGTGCACCGCCCGGGCAGCGTCGAAGGGCGCGTCCTCCAGCCGGGCCATGCGCAGAACGTGGAGGGGGAAGTTGTAGAAGGCCATGTTCCGCAGGTGGGCCCCGGAGTCGGCGAAGCCCGGGTGCACCATCGGGTGCGCGATGATCTCCCGCACCCGGTCGGGGCGGTGGTTGGCGATGGTCGTCCGCCAGCGGAGCGCCTTGCCGTGGGCCACCACCAGGTCGAGGAAGGTGTCGACGGGATGCTCGCCCCGTGCGTCGGCCACCTCTCCGATGGTGCGGCCCGCCAGGCTCGGGTCGGGGGCACAGACGATGTGGGCATCGTGGAAGTCCCGCTGCCACACGCGGGCGCCGTACCGCTTGTCGTAGTCCTTGCGGAAGCGACGCCGGTACGCAGGGTCGGCGAAGAGCTCGTTGCGCTCGACCTGGTCGGTGAGGTGCAGCGCCTCCTCCCCCGCGCCGAACTCCTCGAAGACCACCAGGTCGATCCCGTCGGCATAGACCTCGAAGGGCATGGGCACGCCCTGCCAGCGGATGTCGCCCCCCATGAGTGCGTCCCAGGCGCTGGAGAGCCGCAGCAGCAGCCGCGACAGCCAGGGGTCTGCCTTGGTGTCGGCGACCGTGATCATCGTCGTCTTCAGCGGCTTGCGGAGGCCGAACAGGGGCGAGCTGTCCCAGAAGTGGAGGGCCGCCCCCACCTTGGTGGTGATGTTCGGAGCCGTCTGGAAGATGGCGCCGTGCGCCCGGAGCAGCCCGGTGAGGCGACGCCACTCGGCCCGCCGGGCGTAGGTCGACGGCAGCGGCCGCGAGCGGGCCCGGTCCCCTCCGACCTTGTCCCAGGGATTCGTCATCCCGGACAGGCCGAGGAAGCCGGCGTCGAGACCCTCCTGGACCCGTCGCTCCATCTGGGTCAGCTGCTCCTCGGTGGGGGCCTGGCTCGACGTCGCCGCCTCCAGCCCCATCACCGACGTGCGGAGGTCTGAGTGGCCCACGAAGGCCATCACGTTGGGGCCCAGGGGCAGCGACTCCAGGTGTCGACGGTAGCCCGCCGGGTCCGACCAGCCCTTCCCCTGAAGTGCGCGGATCACGTGGTCGTACGGGACCGCCTCCACCCGGGCGAACAGGTCGGCGCAGTCCGTCGGCCCGCAGAAGATCGTGGAGAGCGAGCAGGAGCCGATGCACACGGTGGTCACGCCGTGGCGCACGGACTCGGGGAGGCCCGGGGCCAGGAGCAGCTCGGCGTCGTAGTGGGTGTGGTTGTCGACGAAGCCGGGGGTCACCCAGCGGCCGCGGGCCTCGATCGTCTCCCGGCCCGGACCGACGTCGGCGCCGATGGCCGTGACCCGTCCGTCGGCGATGGCCACGTCGGCCTCGACCGCGGGCGCGCCCGTTCCGTCGAAGACGAGCCCTCCCTGGATGACGACGTCGTGCAAGCCCCCTCCCCCGCCGATTGTAGCGGGAGGCGATCAGCGGCAGCTCAGCCGACGCCCCCGGACCACGCAGCGGGCGCCGCCATCCACCGCCGGCACCGACACCGACGCCGTCCAGCGCTCGGCGCCATCGCTCACCTCCAGCACGCAGGTGCCGGGACGGGCCTGGAAGCGCGCCACGGTGTCGGAGGCGGACAGGACGTGGCCCTGGGGATCCCCGCCGCAGTCCAGGGAGGCGTTGGCGAGGGGACGGTCGGTCTGGAAGGACAGCTTGTAGCTGACCGGGGCCGCGAGCTCGGGGCACACCCCGTCGAGCAGGCTGTTGACGTAGCCGATCTCCGCGTCATCCGAGAGCAGGGCGGCCCGGCGGCTGTAGGAAGCCATGCTGGGGCAGGGATCGGCCCCCATCGCCTGGTCCATGACCACGTCGCTGAAGGCCATCAGGGCCTGGGCCTTGTGGACGTTCCGGGGGTCCGCGTCGAGCAGGTCGCCCACGGTGGTCTCGAAGCGCTGGCTCTCCTCCTTCCCGGTGAGGGCATCGGTGTAGCGGACGGTGAGCCGCACCCGGTCCTTGGGCCGGACTTCGCCCATGTGGAGGTCCTGGAAGAAGACCTGGGAGGTGCCGGCGTAGTAGTGGATCGGCTGCACGTCGGCGGCCACCGTGGACACCTCCTCGCCGTAGAAGCGCTCCATGGCGAGGCTGTCGGGGAGCTCGAGCTCGAACTGCACGTCGTGGGCGACGGTCTCCACGAGGGACGGGAAGCCGACGCCGAACAGACGGTCCACGACGGCATCGCTGCCCAGGTAGACGTAGGCGCCCTTGCCGGAGTCGGTGAGCTTGTCGAGGAAGGCGTCGTTGAAGCCGCGGCCCACCCCCACGCCGGTCAGTCGGATGTCGAGATCCTCGTAGGCACGGGCCACATCGGCGACGATGCCGTGGTCGGTGACCCCGACGTTCAGGTTGGCGTCGGTGAGCAGCATCACCCGCTGGTTCCGCTCCTGGCCGTGGCGCGCCACGGCGAGTTCGTAGCCGGCGTCGAGGCCAGCGTTCAGGTTCGTGCCCCCGGTGGGCGCCATGCCGTCGATGGCACGCCGGAGCAGGCTGGGGTCGTCCCGACCGACAACGAAGTCCTCGAGGGCCACGCACTGGTGGTTCGAGAAGGTCACCAGGTCGAAGCGGTCGCCGTCCACGAGCTGCTCCTCGACCAGGTGCAGGGCGCGCTGGACCGTCTCGAGGCGCCCATCGGAGCGCATGGAGCCCGACACGTCGACCACCGTGGTGAGGTCGAGGGGACGACGCTCCGGCTCGGCCCCCTGCACCGCCATCGTCATCGCGAGCGTGTCCCCCTGGGCCTCGGCGGCTGCGGCCAGGGCGAAGGTCTCCCCGGGGCGGGGCTCGACGGTGTCGAAGCTGAAGTAGTTGAGGAGCTCGTGGGGTCGGACGTCTGCGGCGTCCAGGGCGACACCTCGCTTGAGGGCGTAGAGGACCCGCTGGGCCGAGGCGAGGCTCATGCTGTCGTCGTTGGAGAGGAACAGGGACGCCCCCCAGTCCCACGTCTGCTCCGGGGAGGTGGCCACGGGGCGGGACGGGGCCGGGATGTCGACGACCGTGGTGTCGAGCGTCTCGGTGACCATGGGCTCCTCGGGCGCATTGGCCGGGGGTAGGGCGGGCGCCGCCGCCTCGGCCGCTTGGAGCTGCTCAGCCTCGTAGGCTTCCTTGTAGCGTCGCTCCTCCTCGGCCTTCCGCGCCGCCTCCGCTGCATGCCGGGCCTGGGACTCGGCGGCCCGGCGGGCGTCCTCCTCGGCGCGACGTCGGGCCTCCTCGTGCCCCGTCGCGCCCTGGGACACGCCTCCGCCACCCTCCGCCGACCCGACCGCACCCGTGCCGACATCCCCGACCACCCCGCCGAGGGTTCCCCCGAACGGATCTCTCAGGTCGGCGGGGGGCGAAGGAGAGGGCTCGGGACGCGGCTCCGGATCGGCCTCGGGCTTCGCCATGCTCACCTGGCGACGCTCCTCCTCCTGGCGACGCCTGGCCGCCGCCTCGGCCTCCCTGCGCGCCTGCTCTGCAGCCTGCCGCGCCTTGGCCTCGGCCTCCGCCCTTGCGGCCTCCTCCTCCGCGATGCGCTGCTGGTGGACCGGGTCGTTGGGCAGGCACTCCACCCGCAGGATGGCGCCGCCGCCCTCTGCGGCCTCTGTGGGGGTGACCTGGGACGCGACCACCAGGGGAAGGGCGAGCAAGACGACGACGGAACGCTTCAAGGGGCACCTCGGCAGGTACGGCCCCAACGTGGACGATCCCCTGCCCTTACACCGGGGATCCAGGTTCTGGCTTCGCGGGGCTGCGACGAGCACATCGAAGGCCGATCGGATCAGACCCCACGGAGCTCGGCCCACAGTGCCTGACAGGACGGGCGCATCGACCCGATCCGTTGGTCCACGTCCTCGACCAGCTGTTGGCGGTCCGCCACGCCCTCGAGGAGGGACACGATGTCCCACCGATCCTTCGGGCCCCCGGCGTACAGCTTCAACAACACCAGGTCGGCGGCGTCGACGGCCGAGACCCGCCGGGAGCCGACCGGCACCGGTGGACCCGGTCGCTTCAGCATGTCGCGAGCCCACAGGGCACGAAGCACCACCACATCCAACTGCTCGACCGCATCGCCCCAGTCAGCCTCGTCAGACGCCACTTCTTCCAGGCGGACGACGCCTTCCAGCGGGTCCGTCGGATCCCCGACCCGAACCGACAGCTCCATTCCTTCGGTCGCGACGCCGTCCCAGAGGGTCTCATCGAGGACGCTCCGATCGACGACCAGCAGGTCCAGGTCTCGGGTGGAGCGAGAGACACCGTGGGCCGCGAGGGCCGCCGCTCCCACCACCCGGACGCCCACACCGCGCTCTTCCAAGCGGCTCAGCACCCGGTCGCAGGCATCGTCGAAAGCGCTCACCCGTTGAGCTCCTGCATCACCTTGGAAGGCGTCCGGCCGTCCTGGCTCCGCCGCCGCAGCTCGCGGTGGGCCTCGGCGAGAGTCATCCCGTTGGCGATGGCGAAGCGGCGCAGGTCCCGCTGTCCCAGCTCCAGCGCGAGGGCCACACGCTGCGCGGGGGTCGCTTCGGCCTCCCGCGCGCGTCGCTCGGCATCCAGTTCCTCGGCCAGTCGGCTGCGCATGCCTGGATCGTAGCCCACCGAGGCTCACCACACCGCCGCCATCCGCGCCACCGCCTCCCGAAGCTCCCCCGGGTCGTGGCAGGCGAAGCCGAGCCGCACCCAGGGTCGGGCCGAACCGTCGAGGGTGTAGGAAGCCGCTGTCTCGAAGTGCACGTCGTTCCTTCGACATCGCTCCGCCCACGACTCGACCTCCTCCGCCGTCGCCTCCACCCGACACCACAGCGCCAGCCCTCCTGGACGAGGCATCGGCTGGACCCTCGGGAGCCCGTCGGCCAGGGCATGGCGCAGCACGGAGCGACGGTGGGCGTAGGTGCGCCGGGTCCTGCGGAGGTGCCGGCCCAGGATCCCGTCCCGGATGAGCTCCGCCACCGCGTGCTCCATCACCTGGTCCCCCTGTCGGTCCACCAGCAGCCGCCAGGCCACGAGGCGCTGGATCAACGGTGCCGGGGCCACGACCCAGCCCATCCGCAGCCCGGGGGCAAAGGCCTTGGACAGGGTCCCGATGGACACCACCACCCCGGCCCGGTCCGACGCCACCAGCGGCGCCACCGGCGGTCCCTCGTAGTGGTACTCGTGATCGTAGTCGTCCTCGAGGATGGCGACCCGACCCTCGACGGCCCACTGCAGGAGTCGCAGCCGCCGGTCCGCCGAGAGCGTCGCCCCGGTGGGATACTGGTGGTGCGGCGTCACGTAGACGGCCCGCAGCCCGTCCGGCAGGGCGTCGACCCGCATGCCGTCGTCGTCCAGGGGGATGGGCACGAGCTCGGCGCCCGCCGCACGGAGCGCCTCCCACGCCGGTGGGTAGCCCATCGCCTCCACTCCGACGCGGTCCCCGGGGCGGAGCAGGGCCCGGGCCACCAGGTACAGCCCCTGCTGGCTGCCACGGGTCACCAGCAGCCCACCGTCGACCGGCCGCAGCCCCCGCGTCTCGGCGAGCCAGTCGGACAGCGCCTCCTGGAGGCGTGGCGTTCCCCCTGGAGGGCCGTAGTCGACGAGGCGACGTCCCCGTCCGCGCAGCACCCGCCGGTACGCCCGGGCCAGCTCGCCAAGGGGCAGGAGGCGCAGGTCGGGCCGTCCCCCCAGCAGGGCGTAGCGCGTGTCGGGAGGCGTCACCTTGCGGGCCGACGGGGCGTCGAGGAGGTCGAAGCCAACGTCCGCGGGCGCCGCACCAGCCGTGGGGGGCGCAGGCGGAAGGGCATCCGAGACGAAGGTGCCGCGACCTGCATGCCGGACCAGCCAGCCCTCGGCCTCCAGCTCCTCGTACACCCGGTCCACCGTGCCGCGGGCCACGCCGATCCGCGCACCGAGGGACCGGGCGCCGGGAAGCCGCTCTCCCACCCGCAGCCGTCCCCGTCGGACGTCGGCCTGGATGGCGGCGGCGAGGGCCCGCCCCTTGGGACCCTCCCCCAGCGTCGGCGCGTAGCTGCTGCGCACTGGCCCACTCCTTTTGTTCGAACTGGACCACTTCACTGGTCCTCTCACAGCCTACCTGAACGGCACGAGGAGGTGAGCATGCGTCGAGACGACAAGCGTGGAAGCACCGAGCTGGCCTGGCAGATCCTGTCCCGGGCCGACGCTGTGTACGTGGCGATGCAGGGGAGCGAGGGCCCGCTGCTGCGGCCGCTCCACACCGTGGTGGTCGACGGGTGCCTCCTCTTCCACGGGGCCCCGGCGGGGGAGAAGACGGAAGGCGTCGAGCGACGGGCCGTCGTCATGGCCCACGAGCACGTGTGCTCGCTCCCGAGCACCTTCAGCCACGCCGAGAAGGCGTGCCCGGCCACCACGCTGTACCGGAGCGCCTCGGCCCACGGCGTGCTGGAGCCGCTGGCGGAGGCCCCGGGCAAGGCCGCCGTGCTCCAGGCGCTGATGGAGCGGCACCAGCCCCAGGGAGGCCACCGCCCCATCACCCACGACGACCCGCTGTACCGGGCCTCGGTGGGGGGCATCGGGGTGTGGTCCCTCCGCCCCGACCGCATCGTCAGCAAGGTCGCGCTGCACCAGGGGAAGCGGCCGGCCCATCGGCGTCGGCTGGTCCAGTGGCTGTGGGACCGGGGAGCCCCCGGAGACGCCGAGGCGGCCCAGCTCGTGGCCGACGCCGCGCCCCTGGACCCGCTCCCCGCGCTGATGCAGGGCCCCCACGGTGCCCGTCTGGTGGTGGCGGCCGGCCCTGCCCACGTGGATCCCGTGGTGGCCCTGCTCCGGGACCAGTACTGGAACCACGACGTCGACGACGCCACCCTCGCGGCAGCCCAGCCGGCCTCCACCGCGTGGATGGTCCTGGAGCGGGACGGGGAGGTGCTCGCCACGGCGAGGGCGCTCAGCGATGGCGAGAAGACCTCCTACGTGGTCGACGTGGCCGTGCGCGACGACGTGCAGGGGAAGGGGCTGGGCGGCTTCCTCATGGAGCGCATGGTGGACCACCCACGGCTCCGACGCACGCGCGTCGACCTGCTGACCCGGACGGCGGGACCGTTCTACGAAGGCCTGGGCTTCGGGCACCTGAGCCACAGCCAGCCGTGGCGCTTCAGGCCGGCACGACCCGCTTCTTGACCGCCTTGGCACCCTCGAAGAGGCCGACGACCACGAGGCCGACGAAGAAGCCGAGGATGCCGGGGAGGGCGTGGCCGACGATCCACTCCAGGGTGGCGCCGAGGTGCCACTGGTGGACCATGTCGTGGAGGTGCAGCTCGAGGCCGTGATCGATGATGCCGCCGCCCACCAGGAACATCGCGATGGTGCCAAGGACCGAGAGCGCCCGCATGATGTAGGGCGTGGCCTTCACCATGGCGCGGCCCAGAGCTTTGGTGGAACCGCCCTTCTTCTCGAGCCACAGCCCGACGTCGTCGATCTTCACGAGGATGGCGACGCTGCCGTAGATGCCGGCGGTCATCGCCAGGGCCACGACCGAGAGCGTGGTCGCCTTCACGGCGAACTCCACGTCGCCGATGGCGCTGAGAGCCACGGCGACGATCTCAGCGGAGAGCACGACGTCGGTGATGATCGCCGAGCGGATCTTCTTGGCCTCCACCTTGGCCATCTCGTCCGGGTCGCTGGAGCGAAGCGCCTTCTTCAGCGCCTTGTCGTGCTGCTCCTCCTCGTGCTCGTCGTGGGGGAGCACGCTGTGGAGCACCTTGTGGACCCCCTCGTAGCAGAGGAAGGTGCCGCCGAGCATGAGCAGCGGGGCGATGGCGGCGCTCGGCAGGGCCAGAGCGAGGGGCACCAGCACGAACTTGTTGGCGACCGAGCCCAGCGCGACCTTGCCGAGGATGGGGAGCTCCCGGGAGGGGTGCAGGCCGACGAGGCCCTCGGCGTTGACCGCGAGGTCGTCGCCGGCGAGGCCTGCCGTCTTCTCGGCCGCCATCTGGGACATGGTGGCGACGTCGTCCGACATGGCGGCGACGTCGTCCATGATGGAGATGACGTCGTCGAGAAGTGCGAGAAGTCCGGTGGCCAAGGGTCGTCCTCCCGTCGGCAGGTAGCCCGTCTGTCGGCGGGTGGCCGGGCTGGCGTCCGGGTAGCCCACCGACTACGCTGTTCGGGAGAGGCATCCGAGCCTCCAGGGAGGGCGACATGCGGCCCACTGCAACGAGCTTCCACGCCTAAGCCCGTCGCCCACGAGAGGCGGCACCTCCCTCGATCTGCGCAGCCATCGACACGATGTCGGGTGCGCCTGTGTTGGAAGCTCACACCATGACGAATCGTCGCCTGCTCGCGCGAATGCGTGAGCTGTGTGGGGAGCTCGGTCCCGATGATGGGATCGACCCCCGCACCCTGAAGAAGTCCACCCGAAAGCAAAACCCCCAGCGCCTCGCTGGCCCCGTCGCACGGGCCGTTCGCGAGGCACTCGCCGCCTCCGACGACCCCCTGCTCCTCTGCCTGTGGGTCGCCGAGGCCGACCCCGACCCCGACACCACCCGCTTCCGCGTCGTGCTGCACGTGCTGGATCCCGACGTCGACCTCGACGTCGTGACCGAGCGCCTGCGGGCGGCGAAGGGCTGGGTGCGCTCGGAGGTCGCCCACAGCCTCCAGCGTCGAAAGGCCCCCGACCTGCGCTTCACCGTGGAGGTCCCATGATCCATCGCTGGGTTCCCGATCCTCCGAGCGCCGACGTGGAGGCCGCCCTGGCCCGCCTGGCGGCCCTCGACGACGTGGCCCACATCGCGGTCATGCCCGACGTGCACCTCGCCCACGACGTGTGCATCGGCACCGTGGTGGCCACCCGTCGCTGGCTGCTCCCCCAGGCCATCGGCGGCGACGTCGGCTGCGGCGTGGCCACGATGCGCATGGCCGGGGAGGCCGCCGCGGTGAAGGCCCACGGGGAGCGGATCCTCCAGGCCCTCGCCGGCGCCGTCCCGATCCATCGACACCGACATCGACAGCCCGTCGTGCCACTCGACGGTCCCCTCGGTCGCCTCGCGCGGCGGGAGGGTGCCGTCCAGATGGGCACGGTGGGCCGCGGCAACCACTTCCTCGAGCTCCAGGCCGACGACCAGGGGCAGCTGTGGGTGATGATCCACACGGGGTCCCGGGCCATGGGGCCGGCCATCCAGGCCCACCACCGCGAGGGGGCGGTCCGTCGGGACGGCTTCGACCGGATCGACGCCGAGAGCGACGCGGGCCAGGCCTACCTGCGGGACCTGGCGTGGGCCGAGGCCTACGCGACGGAGTCCCGGCAGCGGGCCCTCGCCGCCGCCGCCGGCGTGCTGGTCGACGTGCTGCGGATCGATCCCGAGCCCGACACCCTGGTCGAGTGCAACCACAACCACGTCCGTCGCATCGACGGGCTGTGGGTGCACCGCAAGGGCGCCATCTCCGCTCGGCCCGGCGAGGCGGGGTTGATCCCCGGCTCCATGGGGGACCCGACCTTCCACGTGGAGGGACGGAGCTGTGCGGAGGCCCTGTGGTCCAGCAGCCACGGGGCGGGTCGGCAGCTGTCCCGCACCGAGGCGAGGCAGACGATCCGCGCGTCGCAGCTCCGGCGGCGGCTGCGCGGGGTGTGCTTCGACCGACGTCGGGCCGCGCGCCTCACCGAGGAGGCCCCCGAGGCCTACAAGGACATCGGGGCGGTGATGCGGGCGCAGAAGGCGCTCACCCGGGTGGTGCGGCGGGTCCGACCGGTCCTCTGCCACAAGGGCTGACGTTTTCCCGCCCGTCTTGCCAACGGCCGAACGGTATGTGCCCCTCTTTGCCAACAGACCGGCCCTGAGGGGCCTGGACCCGGGCCTCGGAGACCTCTTTGGAGCGCTCCGAGGCCTCCAGGCGAAGGGCTACGACCGACGCTGCGCATCCCGCAGTGCCTGGCTCACCCGCAGGAACCGCTCGCTCCGAGGCACGGTCTCCCCTGCCGCGTAGGCCCGGGCGAGCGCCTGCAGCTCGGGGTCGACGTCCGGCGGCTCCCCCACCGGATCCAGCAGCCACCTCGCCACCCGCGCCGTGGCGTTCTCGTCGGCCACCAGCTCCAGCAGCTCGCCGGCGACGCTCGGCTCGGGGAGGGCGTAGAGCACCGTGTGCACGACGTGACGGTCCACCGAGTCGGGCAGCCACGCCCGGTACACGGGCTCCCAGCGTCGCACCAGCTCCAGCCCTCGCGCCGTCTCGCCGAGCCCGATCCACAGCTGCGCCAGGTGGATCCACCGCTGCGCGACCGCCTCCATGCCCAGCCGCTCGCTCCCCAGCTCGACGAGGAGCGTCTCCGCCCGCACCACCTCGGACCGGCTCGCCGGCTCCAGCCTCAGCCTGGACAGCAGCGCGAGGCACTGCCACTCCAGCGGCAGACCTGGATCCTGCTCGATGGACCGGAACATCGCGATGCTCTGGGCGGCGTCGATCGGCGAGGTGTTCGTGGCCCACACCATCCGCGCCATGCTCGCTGCGGTCGGATCGGTAGCCAGGCTCGCCAGCCGCAGGATCTCCGCATCGGCCCGTCGAGCGAGCGCCATGTCGCGACTCGACGCCGTGCAGAAGGACACGTGGGCCCACGCGATGGCCAGCCAGTCGTCTCGCGCCGCGACGGGGGACGCCGCGAGGGCCTCGCAGCCCCGGACCAGCGCCTCCACCGCTCCCTCCAGGCGACGGGCGTGGAAGAGCGTCATCCCCCACAAGACGTCGTGGCGGCCATCGTCCGGAAGACGGGGCACGAGGGGCGTGACCTCCCCCAGCAGGGCATCTCCGGGGCCGTAGGTCAGGATGACGAACAGGTGGCGCAGCAGCACCGACGCCAGCATGTCGCCCACCGCGTGCTGCAGCGCCTGCTCGACCTCCCGACGGATGGCCCGCAGCCCCGACGGATCGAGGGCGTGGCCCGCCACCCAGGCGGCATGACGCCCACGGCTGGGGTCGCTGGCCCCCAGGATGCGGACGAAGGCGTGCAGCTCCACCAGCCCGTCGTGGATGGTGACCAGCCCCCGTACCCGCAGCTCGTGCACCCCATGGAGAAGCGCCGGCAGCTCGAGCCCCGACACCTCGCAGGCCGCAGGGATCGGCGCCGCGACGAAGGCAGCCAGTACGTCGAGGAGCTCTCGAAGCGGGCCTGGGAGGGCGTCGACCGTCTGCTGGATGCGCTCCATGGGGGTCTGACGGGAGGCGCCGGGCACCGACAGCACCTGCGCCGGGGTCATGCCCAGCTCCACCAGGGGCGCGGCGAGGGCGAGGCTCATCGTGTGCCCCCCCACGGCCTCCCACAGCGGCTCGACCACAGCGGCGTCGACCGGGGGAAGACCCGCCGCCTCCCGCGCGTCGTTCACCACCGCCAGGGCGCTGGCCGCATCGAGGCCCGCGACCACCATCGTCTGACCGAGCCCCAGCGGCTCGCGGGTGGTGACCAGCGCCGACACCGGCAGGTCGCGGAGCAAGGCACGGGCCTCGTCGTCCAGCCCCTCCGCACCGTCCAGCAGCAGGAAGGTGCGGTCGGAGAGTGCCGCCTTCACCGCCGCTGCGCCGTCGCTGCCGGGCGCCTTCAGAGCGCTGGCGAGGCGTCGGAGCACCCCACCGGAGGTCCCCACGTCGGCCAGGTCGACCACCACGGCGTCGGGCCTCGCCGCCCGGGCCAGGGTCGTCTTGCCGATGCCGCCGACCCCTACCAGCTCCACGACCCGGTGCCGCTCCAGCAACGAGCGGAGCCGCTGCAGCTCCTCGTCGCGACCGACCAGCCCCACGGCCGCAGCTTCCGGGACCTCGGCGGCCTCTCCGGGCACCAGCCGGTAGCCCACCCCCCGCACCGTCAGCAGCACCTGGGGGGACTTGGCGTCGGCCTCGATCTTCTTCCGCAGCCGCGACATCGCCACCGACACCGTGCGGGTGTTGGTGGTGCGGTAGCCCCAGGCCCGGGTCAGCAGCTCTTCCTCGCTCACCGCCTCGTTGGGTCGCTCCGCCAACACGGACAACACGGCCGCCTCGACGGGGCTCAGACGCACCGTCTGGTCGCCGTGGACCGCCACCGCGCCGTGCAGATCCAGGTAGCCGAGGGGGGTCGGGACGTGGCGCGGATCGAGCATGGAGAGCCGTATCCCCCCCCACCAGCGGCGCAATGGACGTGCAGAACCCGACCGTGCAACGGGATCGGTTGCAAAGCAACGAGTCGAGGTCCCGGAGCGCGGCCGACCGTAGATGGCGGCCCAAAGGAGACACACCATGCGCTCGCTGCTGCTTCTGACCCTCGCCGCCTGTGGACCCCAGACCCTTCCCGCCGACCCGGCGTCGACGTCGTCCGACGAGACCGAGACGGACGCAGCGGATGACGGCTTCGCGCCCCTGGCCCCCGGACAGGTCGGCCCCACCTGCGACGCCTACATGGACTGCCTCGCCGAGACGGATGCGGACGGCTTCGCCGCCGTGCTCGACCAGTACGGCGCCGACGGGAGCTGCTGGACCAGCGGCGACGGCGAGCGCTGCGAGCAGGCCTGCGCCAGCGGCCTCGAGGATGTCCTCTCCGGCTACGAGGACCTCGCTCCCGCCTGCATGTACGGCCGCAGCGACGACGAGGTGCTCGAACAGGCCGACCGCCTCTGCCCCGACGCCCACGCCCCCGAGGAGGTCGACGAGGAGGACCTGGCCTGCGTCGTCGACGCCGTCCTGGAGTGTGCCTCGGATGCCCAGGAGGCTGTGTACACCTGCTGGTACGAGGAGCCCGAGCCGCGCAACACGGCCTTCGAGCCGGGCGTCTGGGTGATGACCTACACCCCCGACAGCGAGTTCCTGGACGGCTGGGGGTCGACCCACTGGACCTGCGAGCTGCCTACCCGCTTCGACGTGGTCCTCGACGGGAACGGCGAGCGGGTGGACCAGTTCGAC
>Ga0213839_1001283_pt1 | contig 16911 bp, 14 predicted proteins | sample SWPATP21_FD_160075 | JGI IMG/M metagenome (GOLD analysis project Ga0213839, IMG submission 160075) | Coastal seawater microbial communities from Marineland, Florida, United States - SWPA TP2 #1 | ecosystem: Environmental > Aquatic > Marine > Coastal | place: USA: Florida | collected 2016-08-14
TGGGGGGCGACAACCTCTCGGCCACGTTTTCCCCGGAACTGGTGGACATGACGATCTACGTGATCGACGTCGCTGCCGGCGAGGAGATCCCGCGCAAGGGCGGGCCGGCGATCACCAAGTCCGACATCCTGGTCATCAACAAGACCGACCTCGCGCCCTATGTCGGGGCGGATCTTGCGGTGATGGATCACGATGCCAGGCACCAGCGCGGCGCGCGGCCCTATGTGTTCACCAACCTCAAGACGGGGGAGGGGCTGGCGCGCATCCTGACCCTGATTTCCGAGATCGGCGGGCTGGCCACGGCCCCGGTGCCGGAAACGACCTGACTCTTCGTCCGGCTTGAAATATCGTCCGGGATGGCCTCTGCTCTGCCAGCGGGCCGTGCCGGGCGGCAATGCGCCCCGGCCCGACCAATCCGCCCGTGGGGCGACGTGACAGGATAGTGCCGACGTGACGACCATCGCGCCCCGCGCCAAGCATAGATCGTTCATCGACCTGCGGCCCGTGGGCTATGTCATCGGGCTTCTGGTGGCCTGCCTGGGTCTGACCATGCTGATCCCGCTGGCCGTGGACATCGCAGAGGGGCGCGGGCACTGGCCGGTATTCCTGGAAAGCGCGGTGCTGACCTTTGCCATCGGCGGGCTGACGGCACTGGCCTGTCAGAACGGGACCAACCAGGCGCTGTCGCTGCAACAGACCTTTCTGCTGACCACGGGCGTCTGGGCGATGCTGCCGGTATTCGGCGCGCTGCCGTTCATGCTGGGGGAAACCCAGTCGACCTTCACGGATGCGTTTTTCGAGGCGATGTCGGGGATGACCACCACCGGCTCCACGGTGCTGTCGGGGCTGGATACGCTGCCACGGGGTCTGCTGCTCTGGCGGGGGATCCTGCAATGGCTCGGCGGGGTCGGGATCATCGTGGTCGCGATGGTTTTCCTGCCCGAACTGCGGGTCGGCGGGATGCAGATCTTCCGATCAGAGGCCTTCGATACCATGGGGAAAATCCTTCCCCGTGCGGCCTCCATCGCGTCGCAGATCTCGGTCGTCTACGTGGCGCTCACGGTGGCCTGCGCGCTGACCTACCTGTTTCTCGGCATGGATGCCTTCGACGCGACGGTTCATGCGCTGACCACGGTTTCGACCGGCGGGTTTTCGACCCGCGACGCGTCCTTCGGGGCGTTTTCGGGGCCGATGGAATATGCCGCGACCGTCTTCATGCTGCTGGCCGCGCTGCCCTTCGTGCGCTACGTGCAGCTCTTGAACGGCAACCGGATCGCGCTTTTCCAAGACAGCCAGGTGCGGGTCTTCATGCTGACCGTGCTGGCCTTTGTCGGGATCAGCTTTGTCGCGCTGCTGCACATCTTTCCGCACCATTGGGAAACGTCGCTGCGCGAGGCGCTCTTCAACATCGTGTCGATCATGTCGGGCACCGGATATGCCTCTGTCGACTACATGGGATGGGGGCCGTTCCTGATCACGCTCTTCTTCTTCGTGGGGCTGATCGGCGGCTGCGCCGGATCGACCACCTGCTCGATCAAGATCTTCCGCTACCAGATCCTGTTTGCCGCCATCCGCAGCCAGATCAAACGCATCCACCTGCCGCACGGGCGGTTTTCGCCCAAGTTCGACGGCCGCCCGATCCCGCCGGATGTCATGGGGTCGGTCATGTCCTTCTTCGTGTTCTTCACGGTCTCCGTGGGGGTGCTGGCGGTGGCGCTGGCGCTGACGGGGCTGGATTTCGTGACCTCGGTGTCCGGCGCGGCCACGGCGATCGCCAATATCGGGCCGGGGCTGGGCGACACGATCGGACCGGCGGGGAATTTCGGGCCGCTGAACCCGACGGCGAAATGGATGCTCAGCTTCGGGATGCTCTGCGGGCGGCTGGAACTGATGGCGGTCTACGCCATCCTCACCGTGCAATTCTGGCGCGCATGAGCGGGCTGCCCGATCCCGAGGACGTGCAGGCGCTCTATGACCGGAACGCGGCCGGGTTTCACCGGGTGCGGCAGGGCAGCGGGATGGAGGCGGGCTGGATCGCCCGGTTTGCAGGGGCGCTGCCCGCCGGGGCGGAGGTTCTGGACCTCGGCTGCGGCAGCGGAGAACCGGTGGCGCGCCTGCTGCTCGGCCATGGTCTGCGGGTAACGGGGGCGGATTTCGCGCCCTCCATGCTGCGGATCGCGGCACGGGATCTGCCGGGGGCGGAATGGGTGCAGGCGGATATGCGGGCGCTGGACCTCGGGCGGCGCTTTGACGGAATCATCGCCTGGCACAGCTTCTTTCACCTGACCGTCTCGGCGCAACGCGCAGCCCTGCCGCGGGTTCTGGATCATCTGCGGCCGGGTGGCGTGCTGGTGATGACCCTCGGCACGGAGGAGGGCGAGACCTCGGGCCATGTCGAAGGCGAAGCGGTCTATCACGCCAGCCTGTCGGAGGCGGAATATCGCGAAACGCTGGCGGCGGCGGGCGTTGCGGTGGAGGCCTTCGTGCATGACGATCCGACCTGCGGCGGGGCGAATGTGCTTTTCGCGCGGCGGGTGAGCGGGGACTGAGAGGAACGGCAAAGCCCGGCGCGGGGCCGGGCTTTGTGGGTGTTCGGGGGGCTTCACCGTTCGCAGGCGAAAAGGTCCACTGGACCTTGTCCGGGAAGCTTGCTCACTCCCAGCAGGAGACGAGGACGGTGATGGCCATGCCGATCTTCGAGATGTCTTCGGCGTCGAGGGCCGCGCCGGGGTCGGCGGCGACAGCGGAGAGGCCCGCCTGGCCCAGAAGATCGACCAGCACCGGGCCGTCGACGGCAAAGGCCACGCCTTCGGGAAGCTTGCGCCCGCCGGTGTCGGTGGTGGACAGCATCCCGATCACTGCGCCGGTCTGATCCATCACCGCACCGCCCGCTTCGCCCGGCAGGGTCGACAGCGAGAGCCGCGCCACGCCGGTTTCCCCGGCAAGCCCCTGAAGCTCTTCGAGGCGGCCGAAGTTCAGCGAGGGATCGGGCAGGCGGCCCTCGTAGGGGTAACCTGCGGCGGCGATATCGGATTGAAGCCGCGGCGAGCTGGTGGAGAACCGGGCAAAGCCGATCGGGGCGATCTGCTCCTGGGGTTTCAGGACCGCAACGCCGTTGGCGGAGGCCACGACCTCGGCCGCGGTTTCGCCGTCCAGAGTGATGCGACCGCATTTGCCGACCACATCGGCAGAAGTCAGCGCAAAGCCCCGGTCGTTGACGTAGAAGCCCGAGCGGGAGAAGACCGGCTTGCGGATTTCCAGACCGGAGAGCAGATCGATGCTCTGGCCGCTGTCGGCGCCCATGGCGGCGGGCAGGACGACGCCGTCGATCCGTTCAAAGCTGTTCTGGATCTCGCCGAGGAGGCGGGTGCGGCGCTCTTCGTCGCCCGAGGGCCAGACAAGGGTAAAGCCCTTGATGCGGCCATTGGCCAGCGTCACCTCGGTATGGGACACGATCCGGGCGTTTTCCCCGACGATGACAAAGCCGTCGCTGCGGCGCTCGCGCGGGCCGTCCTCGGGCACGATGGTCAGCGTCTGCATGATGTCATAGAGGCCGTTGAGCGATTGGCGATCCCCTTCTTGGGAGATCAGGATCAGGCGCGCGTCGATATCGCCAGTCGGCACGTAATGGGCGAAGGGCGCCTCGTACCGGTCGAAGGCGACCACGCCGGTCGGAACCAGAAGGGAAATGCCCGCGGTGTCATCGGTCACGCGGCGCAGGTCCAGCCCTTCGAGGACGGCGTTGTATTGTTTTTTCAACGCGGCGCGCTGGCGGGTGGTCAGGACACCGGTCGGCTCGTAGCCGTTCTGGTCCTGCCAGGCGGCCATGGAGCCACGGGTGCCGCGGCCAAAGGCGCCGTCGATGGCGGCGTCGTAGAAACCGGCCCATTTGAGCCAGACCTGAAGCTCCATCCGTTCCTCCCGCGTCAGCTCTGCCTCGCTGCGGCGCGCCTCGGCCGGGGTTTCATCGGGTTCGGGGGCAGGCTCGGGTGCCGGTGCGGGGGCAGGGGTCGCTGGCGTGGCCGTTTCCGTCGTCGCCTCGGGCTGGGCGGCGGGTTCGGCGGGCACGGTCGCGGCCAGCTGGTTTTCACCGCGCGGCCAGAATTGTTCGCGGAAAGCGGAGGGGAAGGCGATGTAGCTGTCGCGCGGGATCGCGCCTTCGGAGCGCAGAACCTCAAGCACCCGGTTGGCGTCTTCGGCGGAATAGGGACCAAGCGCGATACCGTACCAGCCGCCGCCAAGGGCAAAGCCGTTCACGTCCTGAAGCCGGTCGGCATAGCCGCGGATCGACTCTTCGGCCAGCGACAGGGACGGCTGCGCCTCGATCTGGACCCAGACCGGCCCGTCCTGTGCCAACGGCGCACGCAGCGTCATCGTGGTCGCCAGGACCAACGCGAAGATGGCGCGGATAATCTTAAAATACATGTGAAAAGCCTCTGCCCGGTCTTTTTCTGATTTGGTGTGGAGGACTTTTACCAAATCCCTTGGCTGGCGCATCCAAATAATGCGTTATCCGCCGCATTGACCCTGCGGGGTGTGGCCCGTAGGTAAGCATCGCCGACCGGACAGAGGACGCGACATGGCAGAGAGTGTAGAAAAGCCCCGTTCCTTTCAGGAGATTATCCTGAGGCTCCAGAGTTACTGGGCCGCGAAGGGCTGCGCGATCATGCAGCCCTATGACATGGAAGTGGGGGCGGGCACGTTCCATCCGGCCACGACGCTGCGCTCGCTCGGCTCTCGTCCCTGGGCGGCGGCCTATGTGCAGCCCTCGCGGCGGCCGACCGACGGGCGTTACGGCGAAAACCCCAACCGGCTTCAGCATTACTACCAGTATCAGGTGCTGATCAAACCCTCGCCGCCCGATCTTCAGGAGCTTTACCTCGGCTCGCTCGCCGCCATCGGCATCGACATGGAGATGCACGACATCCGCTTTGTCGAGGACGATTGGGAAAGCCCGACGCTCGGCGCCTGGGGCCTGGGGTGGGAGGTCTGGTGCGACGGGATGGAAGTGTCGCAATTCACCTATTTCCAGCAGGTCGGCGGCCATGACTGCCACCCGGTCTCGGGCGAGCTGACCTATGGTCTGGAACGGCTGGCGATGTATGTGCTGGGCATCGATCACGTGATGGACATGCCCTACAACGACCCGCAGGCACCGATCGCGCTCTCCTATGGCGATGTGTTCCGCCAGACGGAGCAGGAATATTCCCGCCACAACTTCGACGTCGCCAATACCGAGATGCTGCTGAAGCATTTCGAGGAGGCGGAGGCCGAATGCGCCGCCCTGCTGGAGGCGTCGGCCATCGACCCCAAGACCGGCAAGCGGATCATCATGGCGCATCCCGCCTATGACCAGTGCATCAAGGCCTCGCATCTGTTCAATCTGCTGGATGCGCGCGGCGTGATCTCCGTCACCGAGCGGCAGGCCTATATCGGGCGGGTGCGGACGCTGGCGAAGATGTGCGCCGATGCCTTTGTTCAGACCGAGGCCGGCGGCTGGGTCCAGGGTGAGGCATCCGCCTGATGGGCAAGTTCCTGGCCGCGCTGATCGTGATCTGCGCCCTCGGCGCGGGGGCGGGGATCTATTACCTGCAGGTCTACGGCTTTTACGAGGAACTGGTGCCGATCGGCGAGGATGTGCTGCTTACCCGCATGGACGGCCGGGCAGAGCTCATCACTTATGACGATTTCTCTGCCATCGACGCCTATTCCTCGCCGATCCGCTATCGCGCCTGTTTCCGGACGGACCTGCCGGAGGAGGAAATCGCGGCGGCCTATCAGCCCTACGAGGGGGCGGAGCCGCTGGAGGCGCCGGGCTGGTTCGACTGTTTCGACGCGGACGAGATCGGCGCGGCGCTGGAGGCGGGAGAGGCGATGGCCTATCTCTCCGTCGCCAATATCACCTATGGTGTCGACCGGATTGCGGCTGTGTTCCCGGACGGGCGCGGCTATGTCTGGCACCAGATCAATCATTGCGGCGAGGTCGTCTTTGACGGACGGCCCGCGCCCGAGGGCTGCCCGACGCCGCCCGAAACGAACTGAACATGGCCCGACCCGGCCGACCCGAACCGAGTGACGCGAAAGAGCCTGTGTGATGCCCGACCTGCTGATCGAACTATTTTCCGAGGAAATCCCGGCCCGTATGCAGGCGCGTGCGGCAGCCGATCTCAAGGCGCGGATGACGGATGGTCTGGTCGAGGCCGGTCTGACCTACAGCGGGGCTGCGGCGTTTCACACGCCCCGGCGGCTCTGCCTCGCGGTGGACGGACTTCTGGACAAGTCGCCGACCCTGCGGGAAGAGCGCAGGGGCCCGCGCGTCGACGCGCCCGAAAAGGCGATCGAGGGGTTCCTGCGTGGCGCGGGCGTCGCGAAAGAGGATCTGAAGGTCCAGGACGACAAAAAGGGCCAGGTCTATGTCGCCGTGATCGAGAAGCCGGGCCGCCCGGCGGCAGAGATCGTGGCCGAGGTGCTCGAGTCAGTTATTCGCAATTTTCCATGGCTGAAATCCATGAGATGGGGCAGCGGTGGACTCAAATGGGTAAGGCCGCTGCATTCGATCATCTGCATTCTCAGCGACGAGTCCGGGGGCGAGGTTGTGCCGTTCGAGGTCGAGGGGATCAGGGCGGGCGACCGGACATCGGGACATCGCTTCATGGCGCCGAAGCCGTTTTCGGTAACGGGTTTCGAGGATTACGCGGCAAAGCTCAAGCGGGCGTTTGTGGTGCTGGATGCCTCGGAACGCGCGGATCACATCTGGCAGGACGCCACGAACCTGGCTTTTGCTGCCGGGCTCGAGGTGGTCGAGGATCGCGGGCTGCTGGCGGAGGTCGCGGGGCTGGTCGAATGGCCCGTGGTTCTGATGGGTGAAATTGGCAAGGATTTCCTTGGCCTGCCGCCCGAAGTTCTGCAAACCTCGATGAAGGAACATCAGAAGTTCTTCTCGGTCCGCAATCCGAAAACGGGCCGGATCGAACGGTTCATCACCGTGGCGAACCGCGAAACCGCCGACAATGGCGCGACGATCCTGGCGGGGAACCAGAAGGTGCTGGCAGCACGGCTGTCGGATGCGAAATTCTTCTGGGAAAACGACCTGCGCGTGGCGGCGCAGGGGATGGAAAGCTGGACGGATCAGCTCTCCAACGTGACGTTCCACAACCGTCTGGGGAGCCAGGCCGATCGGATCGACCGCATCGCCCAACTGGCCCGAGAGATCGCGCCGCATGTCGGGGCGGATCCTGCGTTGGCGGAACAGGCGGCGCGGGTGGCCAAGGCCGATCTCAGTTCCGAAATGGTCTATGAATTTCCCGAACTTCAGGGGCTTATGGGCCGCTATTACGCCGAGGCCGCGGGCCTTTCGGCAGAGGTCGCGGCGGCCTGCCAGGAGCATTACTCGCCGCTTGGCCCGTCCGACAGCGTGCCCTCCGCGCCCGTCTCGGTCGCCGTGGCGCTGGCGGACAAGCTGGACACGCTCACCGGGTTCTGGGCCATCGACGAAAAGCCGACGGGGTCGAAAGACCCCTATGCGCTGCGCCGCGCCGCGCTTGGGGTGATCCGGCTGGTGCTGACCAACGGGCTGCGCCTGCATCTTGACCGGCTGGTTGACGCGCAGCTTCTGCGGCATCAGATCACGCCGAGCGACGACAAGGAGGCCGCGCTGCTGCGCGAGCTGCTGGGCGAGGTTGCGGATCATGGTGTCTTTGGCGCGGCGGTGCGCGCGGTGATCGACCGGATCGACGACGCACCCGGCTGGCTGAGCAAGATTGTCGAGCACAAACCAGATGTGAGCGACGACCTCCTGTCCTTCTTCCATGACCGGCTCAAGGTGCATCTGCGCGACGAAGGGCTGCGGCATGACGTGATCGACGCCTGCCTCGCCATGCCGGGCAGCGATGATCTGGCGCTGCTGACGCGGCGGGCACAGGCGCTTGGCGATGTCCTCAAGACCGAGGAGGGGGAGAACCTCGTTCAGGGGTTCAAACGCGCGAACAACATCCTCAGCCAGGCCGAGGAGAAGGACGGCGTGTCCTATGAATTCGGCGCGGACAAGAAGTTTGCCGAGCACCCGAGCGAGGAGGCGCTGTTCGACGCGCTTCAGGCCGCCCGGCCCGAGATCGACCGCGCCATCGAGGCAGAGGATTTCGCCGCCGCGATGACCGCCATGGCCGGGCTGCGCGGCCCGATCGACGCCTTCTTCGAAGCGGTGCAGGTCAATTCGGACAAGGAGATCGTGCGGCGCAACCGGCTCAACCTGCTGTCGACGATCCGGTCGACCTGTCTGGCGGTGGCGGATCTGACGAAACTCGAAGGCTGAGGTCCAAGCTTTTTCTTGCCCGGCGCGTCCGGCGGGATATGCTGCGCGGACCAGAAGGATCGCCGCAGTGCAGCAGAAATTGTCCCAACCCCAGTTGATCACCCCGACCGCCGACATCACGACGGCGACCCATGGCGGGCGGGCCAAATGCCTGCAACGGCTGGTGCGGATGGACCTGCCGGTTCCGCGGACCGTGGCGCTGTCCTTCGACACGGTTCACAAGATCGCGGCGGGCACCATGCCCGACATGAAAGCCCTGCTGGAACCCTTTGGTCCGCAACCACTTCTTTGCGTCCGCCCCTCCTCCGAAGACCCCGATTGGGGCGGGCCGGGGGCGGTGCTGAACGTGGGCATGAACGACGCGCTCTATGTCGATCTCTGCGACCGGATCGGGACGGAGGCGGCCACGGCCGTCTACATGCGTTTCGTGCAAGGCTATGCTATCCATGTGGCGCGGCTTGATCCCGACATGTTCGACGGGCTGGTCCTGGAAGGGCATGAGGGGCTTCGGCAGGTGCTCGCGGCCTATGAGGAGGAAACCGAGGAGCCGTTTCCGCAGGATCCCGAGGTGCAGCTTTCCGGCGTCCTGCGCTCCATGGCGCGGGCGTGGGAGGGGACGACGGCACGGCTTCTGCGGCAGGCCAAGGGGGCGCCGGCCGACGCCGGGCTCGGCCTCGTGGTGCAGGCCATGGCGCTTGGCCTCGGCAAGGGGGAATGCGGGTCCGGTGTGATCCAGCTCGTCTCCTCCTTCTCCGGTCTGCCGAAGATCACCGGGCGGTACCGCAGCCAGAGCCAGGGGCGCGATGCGCTGCGCAAGGAGGGGACGTCGATCTATCTGGCACGCGACCCGCGGGGGCCGTCGCTCGAAGATCTCGCACCGGACGCCTTTGCGCAGCTCATCGACTATACCCGGCAGATGCGGGTGCGCCTGCGCGAGGAGATGCAGACGGAATTCACGATCGAGAACGGCCAGGTCCACGTGCTGGACGGGGTGCGGATCCGGCGCAGTTCGCGGGCCGCGGTGCGGATCGCGGTCGCGCTGGCCGAGGACGGGATTATCCCGAAAGAAGAGGCCATGCTGCGGATCGAGCCGCGGGCGGCCACCGAAATGCTGCACCGTCAGGTCGATCCCGATGTGCCGCGCCAGGTGATCGCGCATGGTATCGCCGCCAGCCCCGGTGCGGCATATGGGCGGATCGTCTTCTCCTCCGCCGCCGCGCAGGCCGCTGCCGCGCGCGGGGAGCTCTGTGTGCTGGTGCGGCGCGAAACCACGCCGGAGGACATCCGGGGGATGCACGCCTCCGCCGACGTCCTGACGGAGCGGGGCGGGATCACCAGCCATGCCGCGGTGATCGCGCGGGGGCTGGGCCTGCCCTGTGTCGTCGGCGCGTCGGACATGAAGGTGAACCTGCGCCGCAACACGGTCACGATGGCGGACGGCCAGGTGCTGAAAGAGGGCGATGCGGTCACCATCGACGGCACCAACGGCCTTGTGATCGAGGGGGAGGCCCCGCTGCTTGAGGCGGCGCAGGACGACGCCTTTACCACGCTCATGGGCTGGGCCGACGAAATGCGCGACATCAGCGTGCGGGCAAACGCCGACACGCCCGCGGATGCGCAGATCGCGCGGGATTTCAACGCCGAAGGGATCGGTCTGTGCCGGACGGAGCACATGTTCTTCGACCCCGGTCGTCTGACGGTGATGCGCGAGATGATCTTCGCGGCGGAGGAGGCGGACCGGAAATCCGCGCTCGATCAACTTCTTCCGATGCAGCGTGCGGATTTTGTTGAGCTTTTCCGCATCATGAAGGGCCATCCCGTCTGTATCCGTCTGCTGGATCCGCCGCTGCACGAGTTTCTTCCGGCGACGAGGGACGGCATCCGGTCGCTCGCCGAGGCACTGGACCGCCCGCTGTCGGACGTGACCCGCCGGATCGAGGAGATGGCGGAGTACAACCCCATGTTGGGCCTGCGCGGCGTGCGTCTCGGCATCACCATGCCCGAAATCTACGACATGCAGGCGCGGGCGATTTTCGAGGCGGTGCTGGAGGCCAGTCCCGAAGGTGCCAGCGTGGTGCCGGAGATCATGATCCCGCTGGTTTCGGCCAAGCGCGAGGTGGAACTGGTCAAGGGCCGGGTGGAGGCGGTCGCGGCTGCGGTGCGCACCACGACGGGCAAGGATTTCAAATATCGGCTCGGCGTGATGGTGGAAACGCCGCGCGCCGCCCTGCGCGCCGGAGAGATCGCACCCCATGCCGCCTTCCTGTCCTTCGGGACGAACGACCTGACGCAGATGACCTACGGGCTGTCGCGCGACGATGCGGGGCGGTTCATGCAGACCTACGTACATCAGGGGGTCTTCCCGGAGGATCCGTTCCACATGCTCGACGCGGAGGGCGTGGGAGAGCTGTTGAAAATCGGTGCCGAACGGGGGCGGGACGCACGAAAGGATCTTGTACTTTCCATTTGTGGGGAACACGGCGGGAACCCCGAATCAATCGCCTTCTGCCGTGCCGCAGGCTTCGATTATGTGAGCTGTTCGCCCTTCCGGGTGCCGGTCGCGCGGCTTGCCGCGGCGCAGCTGGCGGTCCGGGATCGGCTGAAAGCTGCCGATTAATTCTTATTTGATTCAACGAATTGTTCACAGGATTGCGGAATAGGGCAGGGCGAGGTTGCCCTAAACGTCACCCGTCAGACTGGACCTGAAGGGAATAATTCGTTAGGCGACCCCGAGTTGGATGGATGAAACGGTCATGTTTTTGATGGCCGGGGGGTTACCCATGCGCAGATTACTTGTCGGGGCTTTGCTGCTTGCCTCGGGGGCTGCCTTTGCTGAAGGCAACGTCAACGATATCGCCAGTGCGGAACAATCCGGCCTGAACGGCGTCGGGTCGATCAAGCTGGCCTCGCTGCTGGATACGGATGCGATCCGGGATGTACGACCCGAGGCCCGCAAGCCGATCCCGATTGAATATTCCCGCTCCTGGCTGGCCGATTTGCCCAAGCCGAAGCTGTCCGACCAGGCCGCCTGCCTGGCCGAGGCGCTTTATTTCGAGGCGCGGGGCGAAAGCGTGAAGGGCCAGTTCGCGGTGGCCGAGGTCATCATGAACCGGGTCGACAGCCCGGCCTTTCCGAACTCCATCTGCGGGGTGATCCATCAGGGGACGGGCCGGAAATACGCCTGCCAGTTCACCTATACCTGCGATGGCTATCCCGAAGTGATCCGTGAAAAGGCCGCCTACAACCGCGTGGCCAAGGTGGCGAGCATCATGGCGCGGGGCGGGCCCCGTCCGCTGACCAGCGGCGCGACCTACTATCACACGCGGGCGGTGTCGCCGTCGTGGTCGCGCAAGTTCGCGCGCACGGCCAGCATCGGCGTACATTATTTCTACCGTCGCCATACGCGGGTTTCGTCCAACTAAGACGCCTGTGCCGTTTTCCCTGCCGGAGTCGCCGCAGGTGGCTTTGCCATTGGCGCGTGAACAGGCTACGTCACCCGTGACACGGACAGCCAGCGGCGGACAGTGATGAGCGACCGGATTTCACAGGCTTTCGGCCATCCCCTCGAACGGGCAGAGGCCCTGGCCGGGGCAGAGCCGCGGGATCGGATTTCGCTGCGCGACTATGTCGTGGAGGTCGAAATCGGTGCGTTTCAGCAGGAGCGCGGCCATACGCAGCGGCTCAGGTTCAACGTGGTGGTCGATGTGGTCCCGGCGGAGGGGCCGGTGGCGGATGATGTCGACCGCATCCTGTCCTACGACCGCGTGACCGAGGCGATCGAGGCGGAGCTGGAGAGCGAAAGGCTCAACCTTCTGGAAACACTGGCCGAACGGGTTGCGTCGCGGGTGCTGTTCGAACCGCAGGCGGAACGGATCTTCGTGCGGATCGAAAAGCTGGACCGCGTTGCCGGTGCCCTCGGGGTGGAAATCATGCGCAGCCGGTCCGATGCGCAGCCGCTTGCCGCCGAAGGCGCGGGGAGCAGGGCCGCGGCGCCGCGTGTGGTTTTTCTGGGCAATGCGGCCATCGCCGCGCCGGACCTGCCGCGCCGGATCGATGCGCTGGTGGCCGGGGGCGCGCCGCTGATCCTGTGCTGCGGCCCGGCGGATCTGCCGGTGCCGCGGTCGGGGGCGGTGCTGGCGCAGCGGCGGATCGACCTTCTGGCGATCGAACAGAATGCCTGGGTGCTGGCCGGGCGCGATGCGCGCTGTGTCGTGGTCAACACCCGGACGGAGCTTGACTGGGCCGTCAAACACGGAGAGATCAGCGTCTGGGCGCCGTCGAAGATGGTGCTCGATGCGGTCCACGCCCCCGCGGTGCAGGCGTCGGCGCGCGATCTGTCACGATGGCTGGCGGAGGAGATGGGGGCCGCGTCCTTCCAGGATCTCGATGTCGCGACCCCGCTGGCCGAGGGCGTGGCGCGATGAGCGACTGGATGCGGCCCATCTGCCTTGCCGGGTCAGAGGCGGGGATGCCTGTGGCCGGGCAGGCGCATCTGCGGTTCGACCGGGTGGAACGGATCGGGCATCAGCGGCGTGACGGCACGGTTGCGACGGAAGCGCTCGCGGCGGCAGACCTGACGCGCCTCACCGCGCCGCGGCAGCCGCTCTGCGGGCTCACGCTCGACCGGCCGCGGATCATGGGCATCCTCAACGTCACGCCCGACAGCTTTTCCGACGGCGGGCGGCATGACGATCACGACCGGGCGGTCGCCAAAGCGCGGGAGATGGCGGACGTTGCGGATATCCTTGATATCGGGGGGGAATCCACGCGCCCCGGTGCCGAAGACGTGGAGATCGAGGAAGAGATCCGCCGCACGGCGCCGGTCATCGCCTCCCTCCGCGCGGCGGGGTTTACCACGCCGATCAGCATCGACACCCGCAAGGCCCGCGTGGCGGAGGCGGCGCTGGATGCAGGGGCGGACATCGTCAATGACGTGTCGGCCTTCACCTATGACCCGGAGCTTGCGGCGCTGGTGGCGGAGCGGGACGTGCCGGTCTGTCTGATGCATTCCAGGGGCGATCCGGCGACGATGCAGGCCGACCCGCGCTATGACGACGTGCTCGTCGAAGTGCTGGGCAGCCTGGCCGAGCGCATCGCCTTTGCCGAGGCGCAGGGCGTCGCGCGGCACCGGATCATCGTCGATCCGGGGATCGGTTTCGGCAAGACGCAGGCGCACAATCTGTCGCTGCTGCGCGGGGTGTCGGCCTTTCACGATTTCGGCCTGCCGGTCCTTCTAGGGGCGTCGCGCAAACGGTTCATCGGAACGATCGGCGGCGCCGCGGAGGCGCTGGACAGGATGCCGGGGTCGGTGGCCGTGGCGCTCTGGGGGGCCGCGCAGGGGGCGCAGATCCTGCGGGTTCACGACGTGGCAGAGACCGCGCAGGCGCTGCGGCTTTGGCTGGCGATGGCGCGGGTCTAGCCCATGGCGTTTGGCGATTTACGCTTTTTGCACTAAACTTGGGCATCATGCGGGGAAACCTCCCCACATTTGGTCCCTGGCCGGGCTGGCGGGTCGGTTTTGTTTTGGCGCGCCGGTCAACAGGTGCCAGGCTGACACCATGGGAGGGATGATCCGATCAAGGAGACCTGACCATGTGCCTGACCCCCAAAGCCATGCTGCTGTTTCTCAGCATGATCTCTCCGGACAAATTCGACACCAGCGAGGGGCGGATCGTGATCCGCGCCGAGACGAGCGAGGTCGTCTGGACCGTCAAGGGCGATATCTGGTGTATCGAGCCGCAGGGCGTGGACGCCTGATCCGGCAGCGCCGGTCGTTCCGGCGGTGGTGGACGGCGCGGGGAACGCGCCGTCCGGGCTGATCCTGCGGGATCAGTTCTTTTCCTTGTCGACCATCTTGCCGGCGGAAATCCACGGCATCATCTCACGCAGCTTGGCGCCGACCTGTTCGATCTGGTGCTCGTCGTTGATGCGGCGGGTGCCTTTGAAGAAGGGCTGGCCGACGGCGTTTTCCTGCATGAAGTCACGCACGAACTTGCCGGTCTGGATGTCGGTCAGGATGGCCTTCATCTCTTTCTTCGTCCGCTCGTAGGGCAGGACGCGCGGGCCGGAGACATATTCGCCGTATTCCGCGGTGTTGGAGATGGAGTAGTTCATGTTCGCGATGCCGCCTTCGTAGATCAGGTCCACGATCAGCTTCACTTCGTGCAGGCATTCGAAATAGGCCATTTCCGGCGCGTAACCGGCTTCGACCAGGGTTTCGAACCCGGCGCGGATCAGTTCGACCAGACCACCGCAGAGCACGGCCTGTTCACCGAAGAGGTCGGTTTCGCATTCCTCGCGGAAGTTGGTCTCGATGATGCCCGAACGGCCGCCACCGATGGCGGAGCAGTAGGACAGGCCGATTTCCAGCGCCTTGCCGGAGGCGTCCTGATGCACGGCCACGAGGCAGGGCACGCCGCCGCCCTTGGTGTATTCGCCGCGCACGGTGTGGCCGGGGCCCTTGGGTGCCATCATGATGACGTCGACGCCGGGCTTCGGCTCGATCAGGCCGAAGTGGACGTTCAGGCCGTGGGCAAAGGCGATTGCCGCGCCTTCGCGCAGGTTGTCGTGGACGTATTTCTTGTAGGTTTCGGCCTGTAGCTCATCGGGCATGGTGAACATGATCAGGTCGGCCCAGGCGGCGGCCTCGGCGATGCCCATGACCTTGAGCCCTTCGCCTTCGGCCTTCTTGGCAGAGGCGGAGCCTTCGCGCAGGGCGACGACGAGGTTCTTGGCGCCGCTGTCGCGCAGGTTCAGGGCGTGGGCGTGCCCCTGGGAGCCGTAGCCCAGGATAGCAACCTTCATGTCCTTGATCAGGTTGATGTCGCAATCGCGGTCGTAATACACGCGCATGATATATCCTCCGTTTGGCCGCCTGTGTCGGCGGGATGGCGGCAGGATAGCGGGATCGAGGCAGGATACTTTGCATATCTTGTGAAAATACCCCGATCTGTTAGATAATCATTCGTGTTTTTTGATTTGTGGTAGGGGATCATGCTGGACGATACCGACCGGCGCATACTTCGTCAGCTTCAGGCCGATCCGCGACTCAGCGGGGCGGAACTGGCGAGCCGTGCGGGGCTCAACGCCGCGACCTGCTGGCGGCGGCTGGAACGGCTGCGCGAACGGGGCGTGCTGCGGGGCTCGCGCGCGGTGATCGACTGGCGTGCGCTTGGCTATTCGGTGGAGGTCTCGCTGCGGGTGACGCTCGACAAGGCGGTGCCGCGCGCGTTCGAGGATTTCGCCGCCTCCGTGCGCGAGATCCCCGAGGTGCTGGAGATCCAGACGTTTCTCGGTCAGGTCGACGTGCGGCTTGGCCTGATTGCGCGGGATCTGGCGCATTACCAGACGCTCTACCGCGACCGCATCCTGACCCTGCCGCATATCGCCGACCTTGAGGCACTGATGCATGTGGCACGGATCAAGACGGATGAGACGGTGCCGCTATGATCGACCTCGACGAGATCGACCGGGCGATCCTGCGCCAGCTGTCCGAGGATGCGGGCCTGTCGGCCTCGGCCCTGGGCAAGCGGATCGGTCTGTCGCAGCCCGCGACATGGCGGCGGGTGCAGCGGCTGGAGGAGGCGGGGGTTCTGTCGGGGGCGCGGCTGGACCTCGATCTCGCGGCGCTCGGGTTCGGGGTGACGGTGTTCCTGGGGGTGAAGCTCGGCACCAAGGGCCGGGTCAGCCTCGCGGATTTCGAACGCGCGGTGAGCGCGGTGCCCGAGGTGCAGACGGTGGAACATGTGCTGGGCCTTTATGATTACCGCCTTCGGGTCACGGCGCGGGACATCGCGGATTTCGAGCGGGTGCTGCGGCGGCGGATCATGACGCTGCCCGGCGTGGCCAATGTCGATGCGAACGTGATGCTGAGCGAGGAGCGGCTGGCGGGGCCGATCTGACCCTTTCCGGTTTCTGTTGCGGCGGTTGGCGGGGTGCGCTTTCCCTGCCCGTATCAGGGGGAGGGGGCATGTGGCCTGCCGTCATCCTCGGGCTTGACCCGAGGATCTCTGGTCCAAAGGGTGCGACGGGTGGCAGGAGATCCTCGGGTCAAGCCCGAGGATGACACTCGGCTAGGCCTCGCCCTTTGCGCCCAATCCCATCTGCATCAGCATTTTCCGCACCGGGGCCGCGCCGTACAGCGCAGAGAGGCCCGCCGCGCGCAGGTCGCGCAGCGGCCGGGCGGAGATCTGCGAGGCCCGGTTGAGCGCGTCGATCCCGGCGGCGCGGATCTTCACCTCCGGATGGCGGCGTTTCTCATAGGCATCCAGCATGGCGCGGCTGCCGAGGTCGCCGCGATTGGCCACGGCGAGGTCGCGCAGGCAGCGCAGGTCACCGAGCGACATGTTCAGCCCCTGCGCCCCGATCGGCGGCACGACATGGGCGGCTTCGGCCACCAGCGCGATGCGTTCCCCGGCCATCCGCTCTGCCACCTGGGTGATGATCGGCCAGAGGGTCCGGCGGGTGACCAGTGTCAGAGGGCCGAAAAGACCGCAGGAGCGTGCCATCATCTCCGCTTCGAAATCGGCGACCGGCAGGCGGGAGAGGCGGAGCGCCTCCGGCCCGTCCTCCATCCAGACGATGGCGGAACAGGGGCGGCC
>Ga0213839_1001284_pt1 | contig 16852 bp, 10 predicted proteins | sample SWPATP21_FD_160075 | JGI IMG/M metagenome (GOLD analysis project Ga0213839, IMG submission 160075) | Coastal seawater microbial communities from Marineland, Florida, United States - SWPA TP2 #1 | ecosystem: Environmental > Aquatic > Marine > Coastal | place: USA: Florida | collected 2016-08-14
CAGGGACGCGCCCAGCACGGCCTCGACCAGCGGCTCCGTCTCGGCGTCGATCGCCTCGCCCAGCACCCGGTCGGTGAGTGCCCGAGCCACGTCGCCCACGGTGGCGCCCGCGGTGGTCTCGGCCGCGTCGAGCAGGCGGGTCACCACGTCGTCCGCCCCCTCGGGCGGGTCGCTGGAGCACGCGCCGTAGCGGGCCTCGAAGGCCAGCACGTCTTGCAGCCCGACGACGTCGTGTCCCGGCGAGGTTGCCGACAGGAACAGCCCCACCGATGTCTGGAAGCGCGCATCGTCGCGCCCCTCGGCCGCGGCTTCGTCGGGCCACGGATCGTAGCGACGCCAGCCCAGGTTGACGTGCACGGAGCGCAGCAGGGACCGGGCGTGGAGGCGGTGGACCAGATCGCCCGGCCCGTTGCCCCGCTTGGCAGGGTCGAGCTCGTCGACCACCCACGGGTCGAAGACGGGCGCCATCCCGTAGGGGTCGGAGGCGCAGCTCGCCGGCACGCCAGCGTTGAGCCGCTCGTCGGTGGCGACCGCGACGAGCAGCTCCACCAGCGAGTAGTGGCCCACCACGAAAGGCTCGGTCAACGACTGCAGGCGCGCCAGCTGCTCGGCGTTGCGGGGGAGTCCGTGGGCGACCACGAGCCGCTCGCCGGTGGCCAGCTGCCACACGCGGTCGGCGATGGTCGCGCCGAGGAGGTAGGCGAAGGCCTGGTCGGCAGCGACCGTGCCGTCACTCGCCACGGTCAGCCCCGCGCCCTCGAGGGAGGTGGTGCCCTGCACCAGCAGCTGCTCGACCGTATAGACCGAGTCGGTGCTGTCGAGCGGCTCGCCGAAGGTTCCCGCGGACTGCCCGAGGAAGTCGACGGTGGGCACCTCGTCGGGGAACACCACCCGACCGCAGGCCTCGTCCATTCCCCACGGTCGCAGGCCCCCGGCGTCGACCACCACCCCCTCGGTGCGGAACACCGAGTAGGCCTCCTCGGTCGGCAGCCCTGCCGAGCTGCCCATCAACGCCTGCTCGAGGAGTCCCGGCAGGGGCCAGCTGCGGTCGAGGGCCGGATCGGCGTGATCGGTGGTCGACCACTCGCCGTTGTGGCACGGCAGGCAGTCGAGAGAGCGCGACAGGTAGGTGCGGTAGACCCCCTCGCCGAAGTCGATCCGTCGCTGCTCCTCCACCTCCTCGGGCGCCACGTTCGCGGCCTGGGGAAGCGGCTCGTCGAGCCGGGCGAAGAGGTGGGCCTGGTAGAGCACGCTCACGTCGTCGGCCACCAGCGCGTCGACGATGACGTCGGCCATCGTGAACGGCGACCCGTACGGCCCCTCGTGCGGTCCATGGTCCTTGACGAAGGCCGCGAGGCTGCCGTCGTGCTCGGCGAGCAGCGGTCGCTCGTAGCACTCGGCGTCGCTCCGCACCCCGATGCGCGCCACCTCCAGGGCATCGGTGAACCACTCCTTGAACCAGCCGAGGTACTGCCGGTCGCGCGCCAGCGCCCGCACCACGGTGTCGCGACCGTAGCGGTCGGCCGCCTGGGCCCAGTAGGCGACCTCGGCGGCGCCGTGGGGCTTGCGTCCCCAGACCATGGGCAGCACCCGGCGCACCCACGCCTCGGTGCCGGCGTCGCAGCTGGGCGGCAGCTCGGGACCGAGCCCGGTGTGGGCCGACGCCCCCGTGGGACTCGGGAGGCCCGTGAGGCCCGTCAGATCCGTGAGGCCCGTGGACGCCAGCCCGCCCGTGGCACCGGTGCCTCCCGTCGGCCCCGGGAAGGTGATCTCCCCGGTCGGGGACGTGGCCGGAGGCAGGCCCGTAGGCTCGGTCGGACCGGGGTCGGGCTCGCCGTCGGTGCTCGGGGCCGGCCCGCGGGGGTCGGGGCCTGCGCACGACAGCAGCAGCAACAGCCAGCCGGTCACCGTGGTCACGGCGTCACGCCCAGCACGTGCTCGAGGCACCACAGCAGCCCCTCGTCCTCGGTGGACGCCTCGGGCAGGTCGCCCACGGCGAAGCTCTCCTCGGCGAACGGCCACATCCCCATCGACGCGAGCAGGGCGGCGCGTAGCTCGCGGGGACTGATGGCGTGGGTGGCGGCGCCGCTCGGCCCGAGGCTGCCGACGAGCCCGGCCTCGTCGGGGCCGATGGGCCCCCCGATGAGCACGGCCACGTAGCCATACGGGAAGTGGTTGGTCCCCTGGGCCACCTGCAGGGTGGGCGTGCGGCCGAACTCCGTGGTGAGCACGATCATGGTCTCGTCGAGGTCGATCTTCGTCGGGTCGTTCTCGCCGGGCTCGTTGATGTGGTCGACGAGGTTCTGCAGCAGGCTGGTGGTGTTCACCGCCTGCGTCTGCGGGTGCTCGAAGTGGGTGTCGTAGCCGCCCGAGGAGTCGGCGAGGCGCATGCCCGCGTCGACCACGTTGACGTAGCGGGCGGGGTGGGTGGGGTGTCGCAGCAGCTCGGCGGCGGCCCGGATGCCCACGCGCGTGTGGTCGAGCGCGTCGGTCTCGCCACAGGCGCTGTGCCCCTCGCCGGCCAGCAGCTCGGACCCCAGCACCTCGGCCAGGGCGGGCGCACCGGCCAGTGCGTCGAGGGCGAAGCTGTGGTCGGCCAGGGCCCGGGCCCGCAGAGGCTCGCCGTCGAGGGTCTGGTAGCGCTGCTCCAGCTTGGTGGCGTAGCGGGCCAGGAGGGCGTCGACGTCGGTGCGCTCGGTGTCGGACAGGTGCCCACGGGCGAGGCGCTCGCCGAAGCTGTCGCCCTGGCGGATGGTCAGCGCCAGCGGTCGGGCGGCGCCCGGATGCAACCCCACGGTGGTCGCGGCGGTGAACAGCTCACGCTCGATCACCGTCTCGTTGGTGAGCAGGTAGCTGTAGGGGGTGGTCCTGCCGGTGGTGTCGCGCTCCTGGAAATAGCGCTGTACGTGGGCCCCCATCCCGGCCATGCGGGGGTTGCCGAGCCGCTGCCCCGACAAGGCATAGGGGACCGCCGCCTCGTGGGGCTCGAGGTCGTGAGCCAGCACCACCACCCGCAGCCGGTCCATGATGTCGGCGCGCTGACGCAGCGGCAGCGTGGCGGGCCCCATCGCCACCTGCATGCCGTTGTCGTCGATGGCGTAGTCGTGCAGCCACGTGGCGGGGTCGGTCAGCCCACAGTTGCGGCCGAAGACCCGCGCGTGGCTGTCGGCGAACAGGTGCCACTGGGTGCTCGGATGCAGCGGATCGCTGGGGCGACCGTGGTCCTCGACGACGTAGAAGCTCTCCCAGGGCGACAGTCCCCCGTAGAGGAACACCTCGAGGATGGACTGGGCCCGACGGTCGTGGCCGAGGAGCAGCCCCTTCGCCGTGAGCGGTGCGCCGGCCCACGCCGCCGACGCGCGACGGCCCCCGAGCAGTCCCGCGGTCGTCAGCGCGGCCGCGCCCCCCAGCAGCAGGTCTCGTCGTCGCAGGCGGCCTCCGTCGAGGGATCCTACCGCGCACGAGACCCGGTCGAAGCGGAGGGGCTCTACTGGAGCGTCGTGCCCGTGCAGGTCATCGGCGCGCCCACCTCGGTCATCCGCTCCGCCACCAAGGTGCAGTCCTCCGCCTGGTCGAGGGCCAGCAGCGGCACCGGGCCCACCGGCGTGGGGTCGACCACCAGCTGCGCCTGCGGCGTGAGCAACAGCGTGCCGCACAGCCGCCGGACCGCCCGCTCGAAGTCAGGATCGCCCACGGGCACCGGGTCGGCCAGGGACGCGCCCAGCACCGCCTCCACCAGCGGCTCGGCCTCCGGGCGGATGGACTCGCTGATCAGCCGATCGGTGAGTGCCGACGCCACGTCACCCACCGTGGCCCCCTTGTGGGTGGCGGCGGCGCTCAGGAGCCGTCGCACCACGTCGTCCGCGCCGGGCGGCGGGTCGCTGGGACAGCGCCCATAGCGGGCCTCGAACGCAAGAAGGCCCTGCAGATCGCTGCCATCGTGACCGGGGGACGACTCCCGCAGGAAGACCCCCACGGCGGCCTGGAAGTCCTCGTCGCTTCCGCCGCCGAACGAGCCATGCCACGCATCGAAGCGACGCCATCCCAGCGTGTCGTGCACCGACCACAGCAGCGATCGAGCGTTGAGCCGATGAACCACGTCGCCAGGCCCGTTGCCCCGCTTGGCGAGGTCGTCGTCGTCGACCACCCACGGATCGAAGATGGGGGCCATCCCATAGGGTTCGGCCTCGCAGCTCGCCGGCACCCCGGCGTTGAGTCGCTCGTCGGTCGCGACGGCCACGAGGAGCTCCACCAGCGAGTAGTGGCCCACCACGAAGGGCTCGGTGAGCGAGCGCAGCCGCAGCATCTGCTCCTCGTTGCGAGGGAAGTCGTGGGCTACGACCAGCCGCTCGCCGCTGGCCAGCTGCCACACCTGGTCGGCGATGGTGGCGCCCAGCAAGAAAGCGAAGGCCTGCTCGCCGTCGACCGTCCCGTCCTTGGCCACCGCCAGGCCCACGCCCTCCAGCGAGGTCGTGCCGGCGACCAGCATCCGCTCGAGGTCGTAGACCGAGGCGGTGCCATCGAGGTCGTCGATGAAGAAGCCGTCCGGCTGATCGAGGAAGTCGCTCGGTGGGATCCGATCGGGGGGGGTGAAGCGCCCGCAGTCGGGGTCCATGCCCCACGGACGTACGCCGCCGTTGCGCACGGTGAGGTCTTCGGTGCGAAACACCGAGTAGGCCTCGTCGTCGCCCAGACCCGTCGAGCTCCCCATCACCGCCAGCTCGAGGTAGCCCGGCATCTGCCACGTGTGGTCGAGGGCCGGGTCGGAGTGATCGGTGGTCGACCACTCGCTGTTGTGGCAGGGCACGCAGTCGAGGGACCGCGACAGGTAGGTGCGGTAGAAGCCCTCCCCGAAGTCGATCCGCCGGTTGACCTCGAGCTCCTCGTCCGACACGTTGGCCCCCTGCACGGGCTCGTCCATCCGCGCGAACAGGTGGGCTTGGTAGATGACGCTCACGTCGTCGGCCACCAGCGCATCCACGATGACATCGGCCATGTTGAAGCGCACACCGTAGGGCGCGGTCTCGGGCGCGTTGCCCTTCACGAAGGCAGCCAGGCTGCCATCGTGGCTCGGCAGCAGCGGACGCTCGAAGCACTCGTCGTCGACCTTGTCGCCGGTGCGCGCCACCCTCAGAGCATCGGTGAACCACTCCTTGAACCAGGCCAGGTACTGGGGATCGCGGGTCATGGCCCGCACGGCCGTGTCGCGGCCGTAGCGATCGGCCGCCTGGGCCCAGTAGAGCACTTCCGCGGCCCCGTGGGGCTTGCGCCCCCATACCAGCGGCAGGGTTCGGCGCACCCAGGACTCGGTGCCCGCGTCGCAGGTGGCCGGCAGCACCGGCCCGGTGTCGGCCGAGTCGCCCGTGCTACCCGTGATGCCCGTGGGGCTGACCGACCGGGAGCCCGTGTCACCCGTAGGCCCCGTCGCAGCGGGCCCACCGGTCAGCGCCGTGAGCCCGGTAGGCAGAGACTCGCCGGGGGAGGTACCCCCCGTCTCGGTGACCGTCGGCTCGGTGCTCGGCCCGTCGCCGGTGTCGGTGGTCGGCGGGGCCGAGGTCTCCGGAGCGTCTCCCGAGCACGCCAGCATGGCCAGGATCACGAGGGGCGTCATGGCAGCACCCCCAGAACATGCTCGATGCACCACACCAGGCCATCGAGCTCGGTGCTCACCTCCGGCAGGTCGCCGACGGCGAAGCTCTCTTGGGAGAATGGCCACATCCCCATCGCGGCCAGCAGAGCCGCCCGCAGCTCGCCCGGGCCCACGGCGTGCGTCGCGGCACCGCTCGGGCCGAGGCTGCCCACCAGGCCTGCCTCGTCGGGGCCGATGGGACCGCCGATGAGCACCGCCACATAGCCGTAGGGGAAGTGGTTGGTGCCCTGGGCCAGCTGGATGTACGGCGTGCGTCCGAACTCGGTGGTGAGCACGATCATGGTCTCGTCGAGGTCGATCTTCGCGGGGTCGTTCTCGCCCGGCTCGTTGATGTGGTCGACGAGGTTCTGCAGCAGGCTCGTGGCGTTCATGGCCTGCGTCTCGGGGTGCTCGAAGTGGGTGTCGTAGCCGCCCCCTCCGTCGGCCAGCTTCATGCCGGTGTCGATGACGTTGACGTAGCGGGCAGGGTCGGTGGGATGGCGCAGAAGCTCGGCGGCAGCACGGATGCCCACCCGGGTGTGGTCGAGGCTGTCGCTCTCGCCGCAGGCCGCGTGCCCCTCGGGGCGCAGAAGCTCGGTGCCGAGCACGCTGGCGAGGGTGGGTGCGTTGGCCAGGGCGTCGAGGGCAAAGGCGTGATCGGTCGCAGCTCGTGCCCGCAGCGCTACGCCGTCGAGGGTCTGATAGCGCTGCTCCATCTCGGTGGCGTAGTAGGCCAGCAGGGCGTCGACATCGGCCCGCTCGTCGTCGCTCAGGTGATCGCGCGCGAGCAACTGCCCCAGGGTGTCGCTGCCGCTGATGGTCAGCGACAGAGGACGGGCCGAGCCGGGGTGCATACCCACCGAGGTGCTCGCGAGCAGGTTGTCGGTGCTGAACACGGTGTCGTTGGTGAGCACGTAGCTGAACGGCGTGGTGCGTGCCGTGGTGTCGCGCTCTTGGAAGTAGCGCTGCACGTGGGCGCCCATGCCGGCCATGCGAGGGTTGCCGAGGCGGTGGCCCGACAGGGCGTAGGGAATGGCCGCCTCGTGAGGCTCGAGCTCGTGCGACAGCACCACGACGCGCAGCCGCTCCATGATGTCGGACCGGTTGCGCAGCGGCATGGTCGCCGGCCCCATGGCCACCTGCATGCCGTTGTCGTCGACGGCGTAGTCGTGCAGCCAGGCACTCGGGTCTTCGTGACCGCAGTTGCGGCGGAACACCCGTGCATGGCTGTCGGCGAACAGGTGCCACTGGGTGTTCGGGAACTGCGGGTCGGTCGGTCGCCCGTAGTCCTCGACCACGTAGAACGACTCCCACGGCGACAGCCCGCCGTACATGAACACCTCGAGCACCGACTGCGCGCGCTTGCCGTCGCCCAGCAGCAGGCCCGTCGCGGACTTCGGCCCGTCGGCCCACGCTGCGCGAGCCTGGCGAGCCCCGAACAAGCCACCAGCGGCCAGCGCAGCGGCGCCTCCCGCCAAGAGATCGCGGCGTCTCATGGCACCTCCGCTGAACCATGGCCGCGGACCGGGAGGGGCTTCTGCAAAGAACCTGTGACGACGATCAGTCGCAGTCGCTCCACGGGTCGACGAGCGTGGTCTCACCGACGAGCGCGTCGACGAGCAGGGTGCCGTCGTCGCTGCGGGTGGTGAACGAGAACGACCGCGCGTCGGGGCTCTGCTCGTGGCTGCGCCAGCTCAGCTCGTCCTCGTAGTCGAGGTTGTTCCGGTCGGGCAGGTCGATGCGGTAGTAGTCCACTCGGTAGTTGCCAGGGAGCACCTTGCCGAAGCTCACGAGGTTCACGTCGGCGTCGGGGCCGCCGTTGCCGCAGCCGTCCCACGACCAGTGATCGCCGTCGGCGGGCTGGCACCACACGGTGGTGTGATCGATCACCTCACCGGTTTCGTCGTCGGTGAGGGTGACCACCCAGTCGCGGCGCACGTCGTAGTAGGGCGCCAGCTCCTGGCCGCAGGTGTCCTGCAGCTGCACGGTCTGCTCGACGTGGGCGCAGCGGTCGAGGTGCTCCTCGCTGCGGGGCGCATCGCTGATGATGAGACCGCCCTCGGAGCCGTCGATGTGGTTGGGCAGCAGGAAGTCGGCCTCGGCGGTGCCGCTGGGCGACAGCGTGACCTCGGTGGTCGCGGGCTCCTCGGTCAGGGTGATCGGCACGTTGTCGACGCCCTCGCCGAGCCGGTCGTAGACCACCACCGAGTAGTCGCCCGCGGCCAGGCCATCCATCCGGTAGCCACCGCTGGTGCTGGTGTGGGTGCGGCCGGCTTCCATGCCCTGCTCGTCGTAGGCCACCACCAACGCGCAGCTGACGGAGCTCACGCTCCAGCCGAGGTTGTCGTAGCTGAAGTCGATCCGACCGACGATGGCGCCGTCGTCCTCGACCACGTCGTCGCTGCCGCCGTCGTCGTCGCCGCAGCCGGCCAGCCAGGGGTTCCACGCACACCACCAGGCGTCGGCCTTGCCGAGGTCGGCGGTGAGCTGGTCGCAGGTGGCGTCGAGGATGAACTCGGCCTGCTCGACGTTGCAGCTGGTGGGCGCCTGGGGCTCCTCGCCGAAGCAGGCAGCGACGTGGGCGCCGGCCTGCTCGCACACGGCCCCACCGTCGTCACCCTCGGCCGCCACCGGGGCCACCGTGCTCCCGCAGGCACCCAGTCCCAGCAGTCCACTCCACAGGGCCAGACCACGCATCCAGGGCTTGTCCATCGCTGCCTCCGCTGTCGATGGGCCGGATGTAGTGTGGGGCCCCCTCCGCCGCCGCGCGGTGTCACGCGGTGTTCCACATCGTTGCGTTGCGCCCCAACGTCACAGCCACCCCCTCGGGCCCGCTCGGCGCGCAGCTGACGGCTGGGCGATGACGCACAGATGCGCGGCTTCTTCGTGCGATATGGCCCACATAGTCCGACAGCATGCCCGCCATCAGGGGATCGCGGACGGGCACGAGATCTGCACGCCGGCCGAGGGATCGGAGGGCAACGTGTCACACATCGACTACAGCGAGCGCATCCCGAACAACGTGGGCCTGTCGAGCGACCGACGCCTCCGCCGAGCGCTGGAGAAGTGGCAGCCGGCGTTCCTGTCCTGGTGGAAGGCGAGCGGGCCGCAGGTCTTCCGGGACAACCAGGTCTACCTGCGCACCGCCGTCAGCGCCGACGCCGCGGGCTGGGCTCACTTCGGGCACGTGAAGATGCCCGACTACCGCTGGGGGATCTTCCTGGCCGATCCCGAGCCCGACCGGGTGATCCCCGCCGGCGACGAGGCGGGCAAGCCGGTGTGGCAGGAGGTGCCGGGCGAGCACCGCAACGCGCTCAAGCGCATCATCGTGGTCCAGGCCGACACCGAGCCGGCCAGCGTCGAGCAGCAGCGCTGGCTCGCCGCCACCGCCCCGTCGCTGTACGACTGCCGAAACCTGTTCCAGGTGAACGTCGAGGAGGCGCGTCACCTGTGGGCGATGGTCTACCTGCTGCACAAGTACTTCGGGCGCGACGGCCGCGACGAGGCCGACGCCCTGCTCGAGCGCACCAGCGGCGATGCCGACCGCCCCCGCCTGCTCGACGCCTTCAACCAGCCCTGCGACGAGTGGCTGTCGTTCTTCTGCTTCACGATGTTCACCGACCGCGACGGCAAGTTCCAGCTCGCCGCGCTGGCCGAGAGCGCCTTCGATCCGCTCGCCCGGTCCACGCGGTTCATGCTCACCGAAGAGGCCCACCACCTCTTCGTGGGCGAGACGGGGCTCGACCGCATCATCGCCCGGAGCGCCGAGGTGACCGCCGCCGACCCCAACGGCGATGCCTCGCGCCACGGCGCCATCCCGCTGTCCATCGTGCAGCGCTACATCAACTACTGGTTCGCCTACTGCCTCGACCTGTTCGGCTCGGAGGTGTCGAGCAACGCCGCCGACGCCTTCGCCACGGGCCTGAAGGGCCGCTACCGCGAGGCCAAGGCCTACACCGACCACACGGCCCTGGGCACCCGCACCGTGCCTCACCCCGAGGGCGGGGGGCTGGTCGACGTCGACATCCCCGAGCGGCTGGCGATGAACGAGGCGCTGCGCGACGGCTACATCGCCGACTGCGCCCGCGCCCTGGCCCGCTGGAACCGCACCATCGCCGCCACCGGGCTGTCGAGCCGCCTCGCCCTGCCCCACCGCCGCTTCTTCCGCCGGCAGGGGCTGTACGCCCAGGGTCACTACGACCTGAGCGGCCACCCCATCGACGAGGCCACCTGGCTGGCGCAAGTAGGCGAGTGGCTGCCCAGCGACGACGACCGTGCCTACGTTCGCAGCCTCATGAAGCCAGTGCTGGAGCCGGGCAAGGTGGCCGCATGGATCGCGCCCCCCGCCCGCGGCATCGGCAAGCCGGCCATGCCGCTCGACTACGACTACGTGCGCACCGACGACTGATCACCGGGAGTAGGTGAAGATCGCGTCGTCGCCGGCCGAGTAGAGCTGGAGGGTGTCGGACGCCACGCAGTAGTCGAGGGTCGACGGCTTGCCGCCGTCTTCGGTGAACGTGGCCTCGGTGCCCGACGTGCTCCAGGTGCCCGAGCCCACGGTGGGCAGCGTCTGGCTGGCGCTGCACGAGCACTCGACGGCGGCGTCGCCCGAGCAGTACTTGCCGAGCTGTGCGCAGTCGGTGACGCCGGGCAGGCACGACGCAGGCAGCGTGTACTCGGTGGTGAAGGTGAGCGTCACGTCGTAGCTGTACGTGTTGTCCGCGAGGATGTCGTAGGTGCCGTCGGGCGTGATGATGTTGGCGAAGGTGGCCGTGGGGCAGTCCTTCTCGAACGGGTTCTCCTCGTCGAGGAAGCACCACGCATCCACCGTCCACGACCCCACCACATCGCCGCCGCAGGCCGAGAAGTCGCACACGTCGGCGTTGGGGTTCGCCGTGGTGGACAGCACGACGAAGGTGGTGAAGTGCTCGACGGGGGCCGAGACGGTGGTGCCGGTGACGGTGGAGTCGAGCATCACCCAGGTGTCGTCGGTCTCGTCGAGCCAGGCGACCACGTAGGTCTCGTCGGTTCCCGGCGCCACGCCCGCATCGAGGGTGAGCGTCGCGGGGGGATCGAAGGTGGTGCCGTCGGGGCCGAAGTCGTAGGCCATGCCCACCACGTCGGTGGCGTCGGGCAACGTCGAAGCATCGAGGGGCTGCGCCGTGATGGTGGTGTCGGCCGACAGGCTGCCCGCAGGAATGTCGAGGGTGGCCTCCCCCACGTCCACCTGCCCGCCCTTCGCCGCGCGGACCGAGACGGACACGACCCCCGCGGTGTCGGTCGAGTCGACATCCGTGTCGGTGTCGGTGTCGGTGTCGGTGTCCGAGTCGGTATCGGTGTCGGTGTCCGAGTCGGTGTCGGTGTCGGTGTCGGTGTCGGTGTCGGTGTCGGTGTCGGTGTCGGCCGGCGAGCTGTCGGTGGCGTCGTCGTCCTTGGAGCCACCGCAGGCCCACAGGGTGAGCAGGGAGAGCGTGGCGAGGGTGCGCAGCATGGGGGTCTCCTGGGTTGTGCCCATCATGCCTCGGAACCCTGGCGACGGATCTTTCTGAGGCTTTCAGCCCCTGGGGGTCCATAGGGGTCAGATCACACGGATTACGCTTTAAACGCAATTGTCGGCGTTGCTTCGTTTGGGGTCAGATCACACGGATTACGCTTTTCCGCCCATTCACGAGGTTCCTTCGTCGGACAGCCCTGCATCGTCGAAGGGCGCGATCCACGGCGCCGGCCCGGTCCCACACGCCCGCACGAGCGCGCGGAGCCATCCTGCGAAGGGCTCCTCCTCGATCTTCGCTTCTGCCCTGGCAATCCGCTGACTCACGCCGGTGTGACCGACGCCGATGGCGCCGCCGAGCTCGCGGTGGGGCAGTCCCCGGACCCGACTCGCCCACCACAGCCACATCCACTGGGGCGGGTTCCCGCGACGGCCACGGGGACGCGCCAGCAGCTCGTCGACCTCGAGGCCCACCACGTCGGCGACCTCGCGGAGCGATGCCCCCACGCCGACCATGGGCCGCGACAGGTCGGGCACGTCGACCGTGTTGGTGCTCCGCGGAGCCCAGAGGCGCTCGGGGTCGAAGTCCTCGGGGGGCTCCACGCGACCTTCCGTGTAGTCGTGCAGAGCCTCGACGTAGACGGCCCGCCCTCCGTAGGCCTCGAGGAGCTCGTCGGTGACCAGCCACGGCGGTGCGGCCTGGCTGCCGGCATAGGCCTCATGGCTCGTGGGCAGGTCGAGCCCCGCGCGCGCAGGGTTGGCGTGGACGTAGAGCAGCAGGTGGCGCCAGTAGGCGTCGGTGTCGACGAGGCGGTTGTGGAAGCGACCCCGGAAGAGCGCACCGTCCCAGCCGTTGGCGCGGTTGACGCGCTGCGTGAAGCGCGAGCCGAGGTGGCGCATGCCGCGGGACAGCTCGCCGCGCTCCGACGAGATCATCAGGTGGTAGTGGTTGGGCATCAGCGCGTAGGCGTGGATGCGGCAGCCGAAGCGCTGAGGAAGCTCGGCGAGCACGTCGAAGAAGAGCTCGCGGACGTCGGGGTCGTCGAAGAGCGTGGCGCGACGCGCGGTGCGGTTCATGACGTGGTGGCGCGCACCGACGAACTCGAGACGGGGGAGGCGCATGGGGGGACTCCTCGGGAATGGACGAACGCCGCATAACCCGTCTTAAGCGTAATCCGTGTGATCTGACCCCAAACGAAGAAACGCCGACAATCGCATTTTAAGCGTAATCCGTGTGATCTGACCCCATCGTCAATAGTCGTAGAGGTGCTCCACGGTCACCGGCTCGCGCTCCAGCGCCGGCAACACCTCGTGCAGCCGCCCCACCGGCACCTCGAAGGCCACCCGCTGCTTGCCCGGCTCGGTGAGGATCGGCCAGGCCGCCAGCAGGTCGCCGAACGGGTCGACGTTCGTCCAGTCCACGGGCGCGATCACCTGCACCAGCAGCGTGTCACCCCCGGCGATCTCCACGAACCGCACCCCCTTCCGAGCGAGCTCGGGGACCGCCGCGCTGAACGGCTCGTAGCGCGGGATGCGCACCAGGTGGTGGTCGCCCCCGAGGGGCTCCACACGCTCCAGCGGAAGGTGGTCGCCCGGCAGGGTCACCTCCGACAGGTCGACCCAGGCCAGGATCTTGTCGGTCTCCGCGCCATACGTCGCCTGGCTGCCCGCCCCCATGGCCCAGCCCCACCACCCCTTGAGGAACAGCTCTCCCCGCAGCGCCAGCCCCCGCTCGAGGCCGCGGATGCTCCAGTCGGCGGCGGGCATCGCCTTGCGCTCGCCGGTGAAGTCGAAGGCATACCAGGGCGTGTGGTGGATGAAGTCGCCGTAGGCCGTCGCCACCTTCGCGTAGGCCACGTCGAGGGGGTGCTGAGCTCCGCCGACCGCTTCGGTGAGCCGACCGACCGAGCCCTCCCACAGCCCCTTCGCGGCGTACTCCACCGTGTAGGACGTGCCGATCACCCCGATCATCGCATGGTAGCCGGTGTTGAACTCGTAGCGACCGCGGGTGGTTCCCCGCACGGCGGCGTAGAGGTCCCAGAACTGGGTGATGCTCGCGAAGAACGGGAAGTCGGACGGCGCTCCCCCGCGGGACAGGAACGCACCCAGCTCGTCGGCGCTGTACACGATGTACCACTCGGGCAGGGTGAGGAAGGTCTGGTCTTCCGGGCGCTGCCAGTCGTCACGCTGCGCCAGGCGCTCGCGGATCCCCGCCTCGAAGGCACCCTCGCGGATGTGCTCGGTGGGCGGCAGGTAGCGGTCCCAGAGGCGGTTGCGGAAGGTGTAGTCGGGATCGACCCTCCGCTTGAGCGCGAACAGCTCCTTGGCCCGGGGATAGGCCGCGTGGAGCTGCTCGTCGGTCATGTGGATCTGGTAGGGCAGGTAGAACCGACCGCCCACCTCGAGGAGCGCGTCCGCCATCTGGCGCGACCACTCCCCCGCCTCCTCCCAGGCTTCCGCCGAGGTGCCCATCTTGTAGTAGATGACGAAGGCGTACGACTCGGTGGGGGCCCACGACAGCAGCGTGTCGGGGTCGGCGATGGCGTGGCGGATGCTCACGTTGACCACGTTCACGTCGTTGTCCTGGAACACCTTGCGCATCTTGGGCACGAACGCGTCGAACTGCTCGACGGGGACGAAGTACTCCTGGAGCACGTAGGTGTTTCGCTTCCGCGACCCTGGATCCAGGCTCGCCACGTCGTAGGTGGCCTCGTAGTTACGCCACACCACGGGCTTGGCGGCCAGGCGCATCCGGTCGATCACCTCGCTGCGGGCCTGCTTGCCCAGAGGCGCCTCGCTCACCCACCAGTAGGTGAGCTTGTCGAAGGCGCTCGACGAGCCGCCCTCCTGGAGACGGTCGGGCACCGTGGGCTGCCGGTCGGTGCGGGAGAACGTGATGGCCACCATGTCGTCGTAGGCGGGCGGGTAGAGGTCGGCGTTGAAGTAGACCGCATCGTCGCTGTCGTGGACGTTGTCGGCGAACCACTCCTGGAAGTCCCCGACCGGCATCCGCGCCACGGTGCGCTCCAGCGGCTCGTTGTCGGTGACCTCGAGCTCGACCTCGGCGATCACCCCCAGCGCGCCATACCCACCGATGGCCCCCCAGAACAGATCGCTGTTCTCGGTTCGGGAGCAACGCACCACCGACCCGTCGGCGAGCACGAGGGTGAAGCTGCGCACCGAGTGCACCACGGGTCCCAGGGAGACGTAGCGACCGTGCGCATTGACCGACAGTGTGCCGCCCACGGTGAAGTTCGCGTAGGACTGCATGATCTTCACGGACAGGTCGTGGGAGTCGAGGGCCTCGATCAGCGTGCGCCAGGTGGCGCCGGCCTCCACCCGCACCGTCCTGGCGTCGACGTCGACCTCGATCACGTCGTCGAACTGCCGCAGATCGAGGAACAGCGTGCCGTCGGTGCCGATCTGCCCGCCCATGCTGAACCGACCGCCGCCGATGCTCACCGGCCCCTCGTGTCGTCGCACCAGCTCGGCGATCTGCAGGGTGGAGCGGGGATGGACCACGCGCTCCACGGGGATGTGCACCAGCTCGGTGACGTCGTGCACCACCCGCTCGGGCGGGGCGTTGTGGCTGCGGAACCGCCACGCGAAGGCGCCGCCCGCCACGACAGCGACAGCGAGGAGGCCCGACAGGATCGAGGTGGAGCGCTTCATGCCGCGAAGCGTACAGCAGGCTCACCGAGCGCACACCTCGTCGACCTGGGCCACCGCCAGGAACAGCTCGCCGTCCATCGCCAGGGTGAAGGCGGAGAGGTCTTTGACGTGCACCGAGGTCCCGGGGGGGACCGGCTGGAAGCCGCCCGACTGCACCGACTGGTCGACGAGCACGGCGGAGCTGCAGCCGTTGTCGAGCCGGGTACGTCCGTCGTCGTAGGTGAGCTGCACGCACTCGGGCTGGCCCACGAAGGTGAACTGGGCCGTGCACTCCGGGGCCGCCTCCTCCACCGGCGGCGCCTCGGGGGCGGCAGGGGTGGCCGACGACAGCGACAGGGCCCACAGAATCCACGACATCGACACTTCCTCCGGTCGCCCAACGCAACTGCAAGGGCCGAGCCAAGTCCACGACGTCGTGCAGGAGCGGATCGTGCTCCGAAGACCACCGACCGGTCAGGACGGATCGCGGCGTGGATGTCCTGACCGGTCGCGCGACCAGTCGACGAAGCCACGGGCCCATCGACCCAGCCGTGCGCGTGCCTCGGCATCGACGAGCACCAGCTGACCGTCCCGCTCCTCGCACAGCGCACCCGCCCGCGGCACCGTGTGGGGAGTGGGGTGCACCTGGGCGTGCATGCCCAGCAACACCAGCTTGAGGTGCTCCTGGGCACGGAGGGTGGCCCCGATACCCGGCGCGGCCCCCAGCAGCCCTACCGGCTTGTCCACGAACGGCGACCGAAACGCCGGGCGTGAGGCCCAGTCGAGGGCGTTCTTGGTGACCGCCGGGATGCTGTGGTTGTACTCGGGGGTGGCGAGCCACACGGCGTCGGCGTGGGCCACCGCGTCGCGCAGGGCCTGGACCGAAAGGGGGACCGACCCGTCGACGTCGAGGTCGCCGTCGTACATGGGCAGGGGGCGGAGGTCGAAGACCGTCAGCGAGACGCCCTCGGGGGCCGCCGCGGCGACGGCATCGAGCAACGCACGGTTCAACGAACGCTTCCGCAGACTTCCCGCGAGCCCGAGCACCACCATCACCACCTCCGGATCACGTGATATCGGGCGGCGATGTGGACTGTGCTGCTCATGGCGTCGGCGCTGGCCGGCGACTGCGAACTCACCGAAGGCGCCTGGCTCCTCACCATGGACCCGGGCGACGACGTGCAGACGATCTTCGGCCACACCGCGGTGCTGGTCTACGACCGCGACCAGGGCGACTACTCGCCGGTCTACGACTACGGACGCTTCGACATCGAGGCCCTGCCGGTGATGGCCTGGGAAGTCCTGACGATGACGAAGGAGTACTACGTCGCGTCGCGAAATCTCTCGGAGGTGATCCGCACCTACGATCGCAAGGGGCGCGGGGTCACCGCCCAGCGTCTCCTCCTCGACGACGCCCAGGTCGACACGTTCACCACCGCGCTCGCCCACGACCTCAACCGGGACATGGTGTTCGACTACAACTGGTACCGACCGAACTGCACCACCCTGGTGCTCGACCACATCGACGCGGCGGTGGGCGGCAGCGTCAAGGCGCAGCTCTCGGGGCGCACCGGGATCAGCCCCGCCGGGGAGGTGCTGCGGCACACCACCGACCACTGGCCCCTGTGGCTCGCGCTGCACTGGGGGTCGGGTGCCTTCGCCCGCAGCCCGGTCGATCACTACAGCGCATCCTTCCTCCCCGACCGGCTGGCCTCCAGCCTGGAGCAGGTGCGCCACCCTGCGGGCCGACCGCTGGTCGGGCCCAGGTGCACGCTGGCATCGCTGCCCCCGGTGGGCGCACCCGCCGAGGGCCCGTCCCGCGATCTGCCGCTGATCGTGCTGGGACTGCTGTGGGCGGCGGTCCTCGTGGGCGCCGACCGCGCGTCGCGAACGGCCGGGCTCGCGCTGGGGGCCGTGCACGGGCTGGTGGTGGGCCTGTGGGGCAGCGCCGCTCTGCTCGTGGGCGTCCTCGGCACCTTCGCCCCCTTCTGGGGCCACCACAACCTCACGCTCGCGAGCCCGCTCACCCTGGCGCTGCTCGGCGCCGCAGGCTGGCGGCACCGCGCACCGCAGGTCCGTGG
>Ga0213839_1001287_pt1 | contig 16781 bp, 9 predicted proteins | sample SWPATP21_FD_160075 | JGI IMG/M metagenome (GOLD analysis project Ga0213839, IMG submission 160075) | Coastal seawater microbial communities from Marineland, Florida, United States - SWPA TP2 #1 | ecosystem: Environmental > Aquatic > Marine > Coastal | place: USA: Florida | collected 2016-08-14
CACCCGTCCGCCTCGGCGTCGGCCTGCAGGCAGCGTTCGGGTCCACCTCCGGTCCACAGGAAGGAGAGCGTGACCTCCCCATCGACCGGCCTCACGTCCCCAGGTCCGCTGGACACCATCGCGCCCTGCCACTGAACGACGTACTGCTCCCTGTCCACGACGACCTCCCCCTCCCCGCCCCACAGGGCGTAGCTCTCGTCCTGGTCGGGGCCGAGCTGGGTGAGGTGCAGGGTCGGGTGGCGCTCGTCGGAGCCTTCGAGCTCGAAGGGCATGACCGGGCCGGGTGCTGTGGCCTGGAGCGGGAGCTCGAGCCAGCTGTTCCCCCCAGCCAGGGTCAGCAGCAGCGCGGGCTCACAGGAGCCGTCGGACGAGCGCAGCTCCAGGATGCCACCGCTGCGGGGGACGACCTCGACGGAGACGTCTTCGAAGGAGACGTCGAGGACCCCGCCGGTCGACTGAGGCTCCGCGATGAACTCGGAGGGTCCGCAGGCCAGCGTGCAGGCGAGGAGGAGGGAGCGTGGAGGCATGGGGCCGCGTAGCCGGCTGTCGGGGCCGGCCTGACCCGAGACGGCGCCGATCACGCCCCTGACCCCAGCAACACCGCCCGCACCCGCTTCTTCTTCACTCGCGCACGCTGCAGGAACCTCAGAGCCTGGCCGGCCCGCTCCGACGCCACCGCCACCGCACAGGTCTTCTCTCCCAGGTCGATGCGCCCGATGCTCTCCGCCGGAACCTCGCCGTCCTTGACCAGCGCGCCCAGCACATCGCCCTTGCGCAGCTTGTCCTTGCGCCCCGAGAGCAGCAACACCGTGCGAAACGCCGGCTGCAGGTAGCGGACGTCGTCGTCGTCGCCCGGAAGCGTGCCCCGAGGAAGGGGATGCCCCAGGAAGGCCTCGATGGCCGCGAGCCGGCCCTCCTCCGCCGGGCCACAGACCAGGCTCACCGCCCATCCCGCCACCCCCGCGCGTCCCGCCCGCCCCACCCGATGCAGGTGACTCTGGGGCTCTCCCGACAGCTCGGTGACGAGGACCGCAGGCAGACCCTCGATGTCGAGGCCCCGAGCGGCGACGTTGGTGGCCACCAGCAGTCGAGCCGAGCCATTGGCGAACTGCAGCAGCACGTCGTCGCGCTCCCGCTGCTCGAGCCCACCGTGCAGGGCCAGGGCCGTGGCTCCGCGCCCGGTGAGGAACGATGCGAGGTCGTCGCAGTCATCGCGGGTCTCGCAGAACAGCAGGGCCGCCTCGGGACGACGGGCCGCCAGCACCCGCAGCACGAGCCGCTTCCGGTCGCGGGGCTCGCCGAAGAGGACCTCCTCGGCCAGGGCGGCGGGGGCCACCTGCTCCGCGACCTCCACCGTGACCGCGTCCCGCTGCACCTGCGCGCTCAGCTCGCGGATCGGACCGGGGAAGGTGGCCGAGAACAGCAGGGTCTGCCGCCCCTCGGGGCACTGGGTGACGATGCCTTGCACTTCCTCGACGAAGCCCATGTCGAGCATCCGATCTGCCTCGTCGAGGACGAGATGCCGGAGCGCGCTCGGGTCGAGGGTCTCCCGCCGGAGATGCTCGGCGACCCGCCCCGGTGTCCCGACCACCACCTGACACCCCTGCTCCAGTGCGAGGCGCTGGTCGCGGAAGGAGCGCCCTCCACACAGCGAGACCACCCGGGTGTTCGCCATGCGCTTGGCCAGCCGACGCAGCTCCCCCTTCACCTGCTCGGCCAGCTCCCGGGTGGGACACAGCACCAGGGCCTGGGGCACGTGCTCGTCGGTGAGGGCGTGGAGCAACCCGAGGCCGAAGGCCGCCGTCTTGCCGCTCCCCGTCTGGGCACGACCGACGACGTCACGGCCGTCGAGGATGGCGGGCACGGCGGCCTGCTGGATGGCGGTCGGAACCTCGAAGCCGAGCTGGGCCAGGGCCTCGTGGAGCTCGGGGCGAAGCGCCGCAGGGAAGGACGGGGGTGTGGAGGACATGGAGCCCTGTATGGCCTCAGCGCCTCGCCCACTCTCGCGTGATCAGGTTGATCACCTCGTTCTCCAGCTTCGACCTCGACCCATCCGCATGGGCCGCATCGAACAGCACCGTGCGGATCAGCTCCCGGGCATCCTCCCGCTCCACCGCATGGACCAGTGGCTGCAGGTCGTCGACGTCCCGCACCTTCTCCCCGGCCTGCCGCACCTGGTCCACGAGCTTGGGGTCGTCCAGCTCCACCGCGAGGGCCTCGACCTCGTCGCGCTCGTGCCGACGGACGCGACCGTCGGCGTTGATCACCAGGTACAGCGCCGCCGCCATCGCCTTGCGCTCGGTGTCGTTCAGCTCGGTCAGGTTCATCACTCCTCCTGGGCTCCGAGCCTACCGAATCCCCCCACTGGCGTCACCTTCGATGGCCCGGTGCTGGGCGGCACGTCCCTCGGGTGACCGATGAGAGGGAGGCGCCGCCAAGATGGCCGGGGATGTGGGTCACGGCCGCTCGCCCGGAAGCTACTCGGCCTCCAAGGAGCGCCTCAGCGATCGGACCTGGTCCATCCGCTGGCGCTGCTTCGCCGTCCACCGCGCGTCATCCTCCGGAAGTTCCTTCGCCAGCTCGGCCTCCAGCCTCCCCACGAAGGCCAGGGCTCGCTCCCGACGGTCTGCCGGCGCCGCCTGTACGATCTCCCGGTAGGACGACTCCAGGTCGCCTCTCGCCTCTTCCGGAAGCTCCACGATCGCGTAGGGCGCGACGTCGAGCACCTCCGCCACCGCGGCGCCGTCGGCCGTCCGCCGCGCGACCTCGGCCTGCTGCTCAGCGAGGAACGCCGGCCCATAGGTCGCTGCAGCGCCGACCCCGACCCCGACGACCCCGAGCACCGTCACGGCGGCGACGCCAAGGATCATCCACGGCAGCCGAGGACGCGGCGCCGGGGACGCCGAGGCTGCCTGTGCGTCGCCCCGAGCCCTCCCGCCGTCGTCGAGCCCGATGACGTACGGCTGGGGCGCTGCTCCACCGGGACGCCGCGGCGGCGGCTCGGACTCGGGGGCGTCCAGCAGGCCGTCCATGGTGTTGCCGAAGGCATCCCACAGCTCCTCCAGCTCCTCGTCGTGCGCCCGATCGGGCTCGTGGACCAGGGACACCCGCTTGGCGGTCGGCAGACGCTCCACCACGGCCTCGAGCTGCTCCCGGAAGGCCGCCACGGAGGGCGTGCGCTTGGACACGTCCTGGGCGAGGGATGCGGTGATCACTGGACGCAGGACCTCCGGCACCTTCCCCATGGCGTTGCGGCCCAGCTCGTAGAGGAGCCGCTCCACCTTCCCATCGGTGCACAGCTTCCACAAGGTGACCCCGAGGCTGTACACGTCGGCCCGCTCGGTCGCGGACTTGGCGTCGGCCAGCTGCTCGGGGGCGACGTAGCCGAGGGTTCCCATCGCAGCGCCGGTCTTGGTCTTGCCCTGGTCCGTCCGCGCGATGCCGAAGTCCGACAGCTTGGGAAGGCCCGACGCCGTGAGCAGCACGTTGTGGGGCTTGATGTCCCGGTGGATGACCCCGTGGGCATGGGCGTGCTCGACGGCGCGGCACAGCTCGATCATCACCTCGACCGCCTGCCGCGGCGGCATGGCCCCCTCGGCCTGAAGCCAGGTCTGCAGCGAGCCCCCCGGCACCAGCTCCATGACCATGAAGGGCACGTCGTGGTGCTCGCCAACATCGAGGACCTGCACGATGTGGGGATGGGCGAGCCGCACCATCACGCGAGCCTCCGCCGCGAAGCGCTCGCGGATGGACCGCCGCTTCGCCACGTGTGGGAGCAGCACCTTCACCGCGCAGGTGCTGCCGGTCTGCAGGTCGGTGGCTCGAGCCACCAGCGCCATGCCCCCCTCGCCGAGGGGAGCCTCCAGGCGATAGCGGTCGGCGAGGAGCCGTTCGGACATCTCTGCTCGGGTGCTCATGTCTACAGCGTAGGCGGCGTCCGCGGCTCCGTCCGTCGGGACTTTGTCAGCGAACGTCCGACCCCTCGAACGTGCCCCGCACCACGGGCTCGCCGTCCCGCACCATCCAGCGCCCGAGGGCCATCACGTCGGCCACGACGCCTCCTCGTCCGAGCACCACCAGATCGGCGTCCTTGCCGACCGCGAGCCGGCCCTTCCGGTGCAGCCGGAACAGATCCGCCACGTGGCTCGTCATCGGCCCCAGGGCCTCGTGGACCGGGACCCCGAGCTGGACCAGCCTCGACAGCGTGAGGGGCAGGGTGCGGGCAGAGCCCACGTCCATCGTCTCCAGCACCCCGTCGCCGTCGAAGGTCGGCAGACAGCCGCCCCCGTCGCTGCTCACGGTCACGTGGGACCAGTCGTTGGTGCTCTCCCACCACGCCAGGAGGGCCTGGGCCGCAGGAAGCGCGACGTCGTCGGGGTCGTCGGGGAAGGCCGTCACGTCGACGAAGCCCCCGTCGCCCCCGAGGGCCATGGCCTCCTGCCACAGGCTCGGGTTGCGATTGCAGTGGGTGGGGTGCACGACGCGACGGGGCAGCTCCGTCTCGGCCGCCACCCGCCGCACCAGCTCGAGGCCGGTGGGACCGTCGCCCAGATGGAGGTGGAGCAGCCCGGCCTTGCCCGTCATCAGTCCGCTCACGTGGGCATCGGCGGCCAGCCGGGCGATCTCCCCGAAGCTGGGCTGGGAGCTCCGGTGGTCGGCGATGGCGGTCTCGCCGATGCCGATGATCCGGTCGACGTGCACCAGATCGCCGCGGGCGGAGCCGGTCAGCGTGACCGGGGGTACCGCGTAGCCACCGGTGTAGCAGTAGGTGGTGATCCCCTCGTGCTCCAGGCCCCGGGCGACCGCCAGCAGGTCCGCGATGGTGCGGGTCGTGGTGTCGGTGCCCAGCAGGCCGATCGCCGTGGTGACGCCGTGCAGCGTGAGCTCGGTCAGCTTCAGGGCCGGCACGCGGGTGTGGCTGCCCCCTTCCCCTCCGCCGCCGCCGAGGTGGGTGTGGGCGTCGATGAAGCCGGGCACGACCGGACGCCCCTGCAGGTCGACGCGCTCGGCGAGGTCCGAGGGCACATCGAGGTCCGGTCCCATGGCCAGGATGCGCCCGCCCCCCACCAGCAGGTCGACGACGCCGAGGGGCTTGGGGGCGAAGCAGCGGGCGTTGCACAACAGGAACATGGCATCTCCATGAAGGGCGGGTGCCCTGCAGGAGCCCCCGTTGTAGTCTCCGCGGAGGCGTGGAGCACACAGGCCCGCGACCTTGGAGTCGACATGCGCGTCCTCGACCGCCGTACCTACGTAGGACCCAACCTGTACGCCAACTTCCGGGTCATCCGCATGACCCTGGACCTGGGTCCCCTGGAGGAGGCGCCGTCCGCCGAGATTCCGGGCTTCGTCGAAGGGCTGCTGGCGCACATCCCCACCCTGGCCGAGCACGGCTGCTCCTACGGAGAGCCCGGTGGCTTCGTCCGACGCCTCAGCGAGGACCGCGGCACCTGGATGGGCCACGTCATGGAGCACGTAGCCATCGAGATCCAGAACCTCGCTGGCTCCAAGGTGACCTTCGGGAAGACCCGAGGCACCGGCGACCACGGCCACTACCACATGGTCTACGAGTACGAGTCGGACTGGGTGGGCGAGGAGGCCGGCGACCTCGCCCTGCAGCTCATCCACCACCTGCTTCCCCCCGAGCTGCTCGGAGGCGCCAAGCAGGACCCCACCTTCGACTTCCGCGCCGAGCTCGACGACCTCATCCGTGGGGCCCAGCGTCGGGCGTTCGGGCCGTCGACCGCCAGCTTGGTCCGGGCCGCCGACGACCGGGGCATCCCATGGATCCGCCTCAACGACGCCAGCCTGGTCCAGTTCGGCCATGGCTGCCACCAGAAGCGGATCCAGGCCACCATCACCTCGGAGACCCGCCACATCGCGGTCGAGATCGCCTGCGACAAGGAGCTCACCAACCGCCTGCTGGAGGACATGGGCCTGCCGGTGCCCGAGCAGCGGGAGGTCTGGTCCGCCGACCGTGCGGTGAAGGCCGCCAAGCGCATCGGCTACCCCGTCGTGGTCAAGCCGGTCGACGGCAACCACGGCCGCGGCGTGAGCATCGGCCTCACCACCGACGAGCAGGTGGTCACCGCGTTCAACGTGGCGGCGCAGCACTCCAGCACCGTCCTGGTGGAGTCCTACATCCAGGGCTTCGACCACCGGATGCTGGTGGTCGACGGGGAGCTGGTCGCCGTGGCCAAGCGGGTCCCGGGCCACGTCGTCGGCGACGGCAAGCACACGGTGGAGCAGCTCGTCGCCAAGGTGAACGACGACCCACGGCGCGGGCTCGGCCACGAGAAGGTGCTCACCCGCCTCGAGCTCGACGAGCAGGCCCTCCGCCTCCTCTCCGGCCACGGCCACGACGCCCAGACGGTGCTCCCCGAGGGGGAGGTCTTCTACCTGCGGAGCACCGCCAACCTCTCGACCGGCGGCACCGCCATCGACCTGACGGATCAGATCCACCCCGACAACGCCGAGATGGCCGTCCGTGCCGTGAAGGCCGTCGGGCTCGACGTGGGCGGGGTCGACTTCCTCACCCCCGACATCACCCGTAGCTACCAGGAGGTGGGCGGCGGGATCTGCGAGCTCAACGCGGCCCCTGGCTTCCGGATGCACGTAGCCCCGTCCGAGGGCAAGCCCCGCGACGTCGCCGGCAAGGTGCTCGACATGCTCTTCCCCGAGGGCACCCCGAGCCGCATCCCCATCGCCGCCATCACCGGCACCAACGGCAAGACCACCACGACCCGCATGCTCGCCCACGTCCACAAGATGAACGGTGCCACCGTGGGGATGACCACGACGGACGGCGTCTACATCGACGGAGCGAAGACCGTGGGCGGCGACATGACCGGCCCGGTGTCCGCCAAGATGGTGCTGCGGGATCCCAAGGTCGACGTGGCCGTCCTGGAGACGGCCCGCGGCGGCATGCTGCGGCGGGGCATGGGCTACAACAAGCCCGACGTCGTCGGCGTCCTCAACGTCTCTGCGGACCACCTCGGCCTCGGCGGCATCGAGACCCTCGAGCAGCTCGCCCACGTCAAGCGCATCCCCGTGGAGGTGTGCCAGGACACCGTCGTCCTCAACGCCGACGACCCGCTGGTCGCCAAGATGGCGGCCCACACCGGCGCCGAGCGCATCTGCTGGGTCACCTGCCGCACCGGCAACCCCCTGGTCCGCGAGCACATCCGCGCCGGAGGCTTGGCCTGCGCCCTGGAGGCCGGCATCAACGGGCAGATGATCACGCTGTACGACGGCAACCGGCACATCCCGCTGCTCTGGACCCACCTCATCCCCGCCACCCTCGAGGGCCAGGCCCGGCACAACGTTCAGAACGCCATGTTCGCCGCCGCGATGGCCTACGCCATGAACGTCCCCCTCGACGCCATCCGCCAGGGCCTGCGCACCTTCGACGCGACCTTCTTCCAGGCTCCGGGTCGGATGAACGTCTACGACAAGCACGGCTTCAAGGTCATCCTCGACTACGGCCACAACCCCGCAGCGGTCGACGCCATGTGCACCCTCGTCGACAACCTGGCCAGCGCCGGCAGCCTGCCGTCGGGGGCGGTTCGTCGGGTGGTGTTGGCGGCTCCGGGGGACCGTCGCGACGAGGACATCCGCGACGTCGCACGACGGGCCGCCAACAGCTTCGACGTGTTCTACGTACGCCCCGACGACAACCGAAGGGGCCGCGCCGACGACGAGGTTCCCCGGCTCCTGGCCGACGGGCTGATGGAGGCGGGCATCGCCGAGGAAGCCATTGAGCGCTTCACCTCCGAGGTCGAGGCCGTCGACGCCGCCCTGTCCGCCTGCCAGCGGGGCGACCTGCTCCTGGTCTTCGGCGACGACACGACCCGCTGCTGGAAGCAGATCATCTACATGGGCGGGCAGAAGGTCGAGGACTCCCCGGTCCCGCTCCCGCCGCCCCCGCCACCTCCTCCCCCCATCTCGGACGACCTGGAGGAGCAGATGCTGGCCGCTGGCTTCACCCGGGACAGCCGCGGGGTCTTCGTGTCGGAGGCCTCCGACTGAGGCTTGGGTTCCGATGGCTCCGAGCCATGGAGGTCTCCAACCCACCCCAAGGAGACCTCATGAAGCTGCCCATCGACATCGGCATTCCGGAAGACGACCGCCACCAGATCGTGCAGGGCCTCAACCACGTCCTCGCCGACAGCTACACCCTCTACCTGAAGACCCACAACTACCACTGGAACGTCACCGGACCGATGTTCCAGACGCTCCACCTGCTGTTCGAGACCCAGTACAACGAGATGTGGACCGCCGTGGACGAGCTGGCGGAGCGCATCCGAGCCCTCGGTGCCCCCGCCCCCGGCAGCTACCGGGCCTTCGCCGACCTGACCTCCATCCAGGAGGCCGACGGCGTGCCCGCGGCCGTGGAGATGGTGGCCGACCTGGTGAAGGGCCACGAGGCGGTCGCCCGGACGGCCCGCAAGGTGATTCCCATCGCCGAGGCAGGTGGCGACGAGGTCACCGTCGATCTCCTCACCCAGCGCCTCACCGTCCACGAGAAGGCCGCCTGGATGCTCCGCAGCCTCCTCCAGTAGTCACGCGCCGGACAGTCGCGCGTGCTGGGCGGCGGCGATGGACCCCACGTCGTCGGTGCGCCAGCCCCGGTCCGACGCCTCGTGGGCGACCCGGGCGGCGATGCGGGCCACATCCGGGTCGACGAAGCCGGACGCCTCCAGCCCCCGACGGGCACGACGGGCCTCGGACTCGAAGGCGGCCCGATCGCCGTCGTGGAGGAGGCAGGGGAGGAGGAACACCCGCACGGCGGCCGCGAAGGCCTCCCGCTTCTCCTCGTCCAGCTGCCGTAGGGCCGCCTGGAGGGGTGCTCTTGCCTCCACCACCCGCCCCTGCTCGACGGCCAGCACCGCCAGGTTGATCCGCACCAGGATGGTCGACCACACCCCCATGGCCTCGTAGTGCCCCAGGGCCTCCACGAAGTGCGACTCGGCCTCGGCGACCCGCCCCACCGCCAGCAGCACCTCTGCCTGGTAGTTGCACGAGTCCGCCAGCGCGAGGCGGTCGCCGGTCCGGGAGAAGTGCGCGGCCGACCGCTCGAGGTGCTCGAGGGCCTCTTCGTTCCGTCCGGCGCGGGAGGCGAGTCGGCCCAGCACACTGTGGGCATACCCGGCTCCGATCTCCGGCTCCCAGCCCCCGGACTCCGAGAGCGAGCGGTACAGCTGGAGCGTCTCGGTGGCCATGGCACGGGCCTCTTCGGGCTCTCCGGCATCGATGGCCCACAGCGCCCGGGCGAGCGCCGCCGACGCGCGGGTCTCGGGGAGGCCCTCCGCGACGTCGTAGGCCTCGCGCACCAGGGCTCGAGCCCCCTGGAGGTCGCCGGCGTTCTGTCGGTCGATGGCCAGCTCGTTGAGGGCGTTGGCCTCGTAGCGACGCCAGCCCTCGGCCCGCGAGCGCGCCAGCAGGACGTCGACGGTCTCGCGGGCCAGCCCCCAGGCCCCCCGGACCCGCCGACACCGGGCCAGCCGCAGCCATGCCGCTCCCCGACGCATGTCGTCGGCCGGAATGCCCGCGGCATCGAGGGCCTCGAGGCGCTGCTCCCAGAGCCTCTCGGCACGGCGCCCCGCACCAGCGGCCTGGAGGGCCTCGGCAGCCTCGCCGAGCGGCTCGAGGGCCGGACCCGCTTCTCCCGCCTGCAGCAGGTGGTGGGCCCGTCGCTCGGGATCCGACACGACGTCCGCCAGGGCCCGGTGCCAGGCCACCCGCTCCTCGACGGGGAGGGCCAGTCCATCCCGGAGCGCGTCGTGCTGGAAGGCATAGCCGAGGGGAACGGCTCGCAGGAGCCCCGCGCCCAGCACCCTCTCCAGATCCGCGTCGGCCAGCGAGACGCCCAGCGCCTCCATCCCGGTGGACCACTCGTCCGACGGCACGTGATGGCCCAGCAACGCTGCCACCTGGAGCGCCTGCAGAGCGTCTGGTGCCACCGCCTCGAGCCGCGCCCGGTAGGTGGCCCCCAGGGTCGTGGGCAGACGCTCCAGGGCATCGTGGGACGCCTGCAGGCCGCGGGCGGAGCGCCGGAGCTCTCTGCGGGCGACCAGCAGGTGGAGCAGCTGCAGAGCGAAGAGCGGGAGCCCTCCGGCCCTGGACACCACGGCGTCCTCGACCCTCGACGACACCCCGATGCTGCGCCGCACCAGCGCCCGCATCGACCCCTCGTCCAGGGCTTCGAGGACCCGCTCGTGCTCGGTGGTCCCCTCCGGGGCGCCCGTGAGCACCACGAGGGCGCTCAGGTCGGTCGCCGCGGCCAGGGCGGCGACGAGCGCTTCGCTGTCGGCGTCGTAGCCTACGTCGTCCAGCCACAGGACCAGCGGGCGCTCGGCCGCCAGGTGCTTCAGTCCCGCCATCACCACGCGGATGCGCTCCCGGGGCGCGTGGATCGGAGGGGCCCCGGCCGGTTGGATGACGGTCCCGAGGACCCGCGCGTCGAGGGGGTGGAGTCCACGGTCGGTCAGGACGGCCACCACGTCGTCGTAGCTCCTCCCGACCACGTGGAAGGCGGACGCGAGCATCGGGCCCACGCCGTGTCCGGGCTCGGGGTCGGGTCCGTGACGGGCGATGAGGAGCTCCCCGCCCCCGACCTCGTGGACCCGCTCGCAGAGCCAGCGGGCCACGCGGCTCGCCCCCATGCCCGGGCGCCCCTCCAGGGCGACGACCAGGGGCTGGCCGGTCTCCCCCACCGCCTGGAGCTTCCTCCACAGCCAGCGCTGGTCCCCGTCTCGCCCGACGACACCGACGTCCCTGAGGGCGAACAGGCCGACCCCTGCCCCCAGGAGCTCGGAGGGGCTGGCGCCCCCGTCTCCCCCGGCAAAGGGAGGAAGCGGCGGCACGACGGGGCGCAGCACCCGGGTCCCACCGGTCGCCCGGACCTCGGCGACGCCCCCCCGGAGGCTGAGGCTGGGCTCCGTGGGCGCGAAGTGGAGGGTGACCGCGTCGGGAGGCGCCGGCCGCACACCTCCCCCCTCCCCCAGCCAGCCGGTCCGGTCGAGCTGGAGCAGGGAGTAGGCGGCGTCAGCGGCCCGCTGGAAGCGGAGGGCGGTCGGACGCTGCAGGAGCGTGCGCACCCAGGCGTCGAAGCCCTGAGGAACGGCCAGCTCCGGCTCGAAGGGGGGGAGCGGACGGGCCATGGCCGCAGCCGCTTCGAGCAGGCTCCGGGCCCGGTACGGCTTCTTGCCAGTGGCCATGCGCCACGCCAGCACCCCGAGGGCGTACAGGTCGCTCCACGGGCCCACGTCGCCGCCGTCGATCTGCTCCGGGGCCATGTGGCTGGGGGTGCCGCGTCCGCCCACCTCCGACAGGTCGCCGGCGCGCCAGGCCTGGGCGAGGCCGAAGTCCGACAGCCGCAGGCCGGCGCGCTCCCCCCCCACCAGGATGTTGGTGGCCTTCAGGTCGAGGTGGACGACCCCACGGGCATGGGCGTGGGCCAGGGCGTCGAGGAGCTGCAGGAGCACCAAACGCAGCTCCAGCCCGTTCCTCGGTCGCTTCAGCGTGCCGCCCGCGCGCTCCATCACCAGGTAGGGGGCGCCAGGCTTCAGGCCCAGGGTCGCGGCCTCGGCAGGGAGCTCCCCCACGTCGAGGACCTGCACCACCCCCGGGTGCTGGAGGCTCGCCACCGAGCGCACCTCCCGGCGCCACCAGCGCAGGCTGTCGTCGTGGACTGCTCCTCGCATGATCTTCACGGCGACGGGCACGCCACTGGTCAGGTGCTGCCCGGCCCACACGACGGCCATGCCGCCATGACCCAGGGGCTCGCTCAGCACGAAGGGACCCAGCATCGAACCTCGTCTCCGGGACCAGCGTACCGTGGGCCGAGGGGTGGAGCGGTAACGATCCCGTGCACAACGGGCAGCGACGGGGCAAGAGAGGTCCACGATGGCCCGAGAGAAGAACAGCACGAACCGCGACGCCGCCCTGCGCCGCATCGACGTCGCGGAGCTCCACGCCGCCCTGGCCGAGGACCGGGTGCCCGTCCTGGTCGACGTCCGCAGCGGCTTCGAGTTCCGGTCCGGCCACATCGCCGGCTCCATCAACCTACCGATGGGTCAGGTCGAGACCGCCGAGCTGCCCGACGAGGTGTGGGTGGTCTGCCGCAGCGGGAATCGCTCGGCCACCGTCGCCAAGGCGCTGGTCGACCAAGGCAAGCGGGTGGTCGACGTCGCGGGAGGCACCTCGGCCTGGTCCGCAGCGGGCCACCCCCTGGTGAGCAGCGGCAGCGGAGGCGCCTGGTCCCGACTCCTGGTGCCGATGGTCGCCAGCCTCACCCTCGGACTCGCCCCCTTCCGCCCCGAACCCCACCTCGTGGGCAAGATCCGCTGGGTCGCGGGCGGCGCCGTGGGCATGGGGCCGATGGACTGGTTCGACCTGGCCATGCACGGGGCCCCCTTCGTGTGGCTCGCGTGGACCGTGTACAAGGTCCTCACGAGCAGCGACACCGAACGGAACGAGTAGCGGTACGGGTGCGTCTCCCCGGTCGCACGGGTGGCGCCGAGTCTGCCCGAGGGCTCCAGGCTCCAGGGCACTGCACGGGCCGGCCGGGTTGCTACTCGACGGCCGCCTCGGGGTCCTCGGCGTCGACCGCCTCCTCGTCGGTCGTGGTCAGCCGCTCCCACAGGTAGTGGTAGGCCAGGGCCCCCATGAACGCGGCCTGGGTGTTGTCGGCCGCTCCGCCATGCCCCCCCTCGATGTTCTCGTAGTAGGTGACGTCCTTGCCGGCCTCGATCAGCGCGTGGGCCATCTTCCGGGCATGCCCGGGATGCACCCGGTCGTCGCGGGTGGACGTGGTGAACAGGATCGGTGGGTAGTCCTTGTCCGGAACGATGTTGTGGTACGGACTGAAGCCCTCGATGAACGCCCACTGCTCGGGATCGTCGGGGTCGCCGTACTCCCCGGCCCAGGAGGCACCGGCGAGGAGCTTCGTGTAGCGCTTCATGTCGAGGAGGGGGACGGCGCAGTGGATGGCGCCGAACAGCTCGGGGTACTGGGTGTACATGTTGCCCATGAGCAGGCCGCCGTTGCTGCCGCCCCGCGCGCCGAGCTGCTCCCTGGTCGTGACGCCCCGCTCGACGAGGTCCCTGGCCACGGCCGCGAAGTCCTCGTAGGCCTTGTTGCGGTTCTCCTTGAGGGCGGCCTGGTGCCAGCGGGGGCCGTACTCTCCCCCCCCACGGATGTTGGCGACCACGTAGACGCCGCCCTTCTCGAGCCACGCCGACCCGACGGTGCCGCTGTAGCCGGGGAGCAGGCTGACCTCGAAGCCACCGTAGCCGTAGAGGAGCGTGGGAGCGCCCCCATCGGGGAGATCCTCGGGCGCGACCTGGAAGTAGGGAACCCGGGTGCCGTCCTCCGAGGTGGCGAAGTGCTGGGAGACCGAGAGGCCCTCGGCATCGAAGTAGGAGGGGGTCTCCTTGAGCTGACGATGCTCGGAGGCGCCGAGGGTGCCCAGCCACAGCGACGTGGGGGTGAGGTAGTCGGTGACGGTGACCCACACGTCGTCGGAGGCCCAGGCGTCGACGGCGCTCACGTCGAGGTCGCCGAACTCGGGGACCCCCTTCAGGGGCTCGCGTCGCCAGTCCTCGTCGGGCCACAGCACCTCGACCTTGGCCTTCACGTCGTCGAGGACGTTGATGTACAGGGCGTTCTTGGTGAAGCCGTAGGACTGGAGGCTCGTGGTCTCGCTGGGGACGAACAGCTCCACGAGCTCCCCCTTGCCCTTCATCCACTTCTTGTAGGACGAGGCCAGCAGCGACCCGGCCTTGTAGGTGGTGCCCTCGTGGGCCCAGTCCTTGCGGAGCTCGAAGACGATGTGGTCCTTGTGGATGTCGACGTTGACGTCGTCGGGCTTCTCGATCTTGTGGAGCTTGCCCTTCTTCAGCTCCCACATCTCGTTGGTGTAGAAGGTGATGCCCCGGTAGACGAACTGCCGCTCCCAGCCCGGCATGAGATCGGCGAAGGCGCCCACGCTGATGTCGGCCTGCTCTCCCTCGTAGACCAGCTCCGCCTCGGAGAGCTCCGTGCCCCGCTTCCAGATGCGGACCTCGCGAGGGTAGCCGGAGTCGGTCATGCCGTTGCCGAAGTCGGTGGCCACGAAGAGAGTGTCGGCATCGATCCAGCCGACACGCTGCTTGTTCTCGGGAAGCTCGAAGCCGCCGTCGACGAACCGCTTCTCGACGATGTCGAACTCCCGGACGACCGTGGCGTCGGCGCCGCCCCTGGAGAGCGACAGGAGGCAGAGCCGGTGCTCGGGCGGCAGGCAGGTGACTCCCTTGTAGACCCAGTTCTCTCCCTCCTTCTCGTTGAGGGCGTCGAGGTCGAGCAGCACATCCCACTGGGGGCTGTCGGTGGCGTAGGACTCGAGATCGGTCGTGCGCCACAGGCCCCGCTGGTGGTCGGCGTCGGTCCAGAAGTTGAAGTACCGATCGCCGCGCTTGCGGACGTAGGGGATCTTGTCGGTGGCGTTGTAGATGTCGAGGAGCCGCTCCTGGAGCGCCTTCAGCTCGGGGTCTTCGCCGAGCTCCGCGACGGTCTCGGCGTTGCGCTCCTTGACCCAGCCGAGGGACTCCTCCCCGTCGACATCCTCGAGCCACAGGCGGGGGTCGGGGTCCTGGGCGAGGGCGGTCATCGCGATCAGCAGCGGGCTCATGCAGGGGACTCCAGGATCAGGCGAGGATCATGCGGGTGTAGGCGCCGACGAAGAAGGTCAGCACGATGAAGCCGATGAGCGTCTCGCTCGTGTTCAGCATCCGTAGCTTGTGGTCGTCGTCGCCGATGTCCCAGCCCGTGTTGATGGCGATGAGGCTCTGCAGGCTCACCGTGCACAGACCGAGGAAGGAGACGTCGCGCACCTTGTACTCGGCGCCGTCGTACATCAGCACGCTGTCGGGACACCACACCCGGTAGATGACGGCGTAGAGGATCGTGATCAGCGTGCCGGCGATGCCGAGGTTCCCGAGGGCCACCCCCCACCCGAAGCACAGCTCGAAGAGGAAGAGCTTCACCAGCAGCGCGTTGAGCTTTCCGAAGAAGCCCCCGAAACGGAGCTCGGCCATGGCCTCGTGATGGCGGCTCCACCAGTAGGCGTCGTCCTCGGCGTTGGTCATCGCCCGGTCGCCGTAGCTGTCCTTGAGCATGACCAGCTCGTCGATGGCGTAGGCGTAGCAGGTCTCCCGGAGAGCCCGGTCGTCCATGTCGTCGACGCCGCTGATGCGGGTGAGCCGCACGTCGTTCCGGTCGATCTGCCCCAGGGCGCAGCGCTCGTAGAACAGGCGGTGGGGCTCGTCGACCCCGGCCACCTGGTTCGGTCCGATCTGGAAGGACTCGATCTCCGCTCCGTACAAGGAGAGGTCGGCCTCGTCGGCGAAGGTGGCGTCCGTCAGCGTGACGCGGCCGGACACGGCGGCGTCGTCGAGGACCAGGCTGCGGAGGAAGTGGGCCTGGTTGAAGGCCACCTCGTTGCCGAAGATGGTGGTGAAGTCCGCCTTGGCGTTCCAGCGGGTGCGCTCGAAGTGGGTCTCACCGAGGAACTGGGCGTTGAAGAAGTTCGCGGTGTGGCCCGCTCCCTCCTGCCCGAAGACGACGCCCTCGTACACGGTGTACCCACCGAAGACGGTGTTCGCGAAGCTGATGTCGCCGTCGATCCGCGCCGTCAGGTCGTCGAGGCTCTGGACCCCGTAGGAGGACTTGGTGGTGAGCGGCAGGTCGTTGTCTTCGTCGCCCTGGTAGTGGCGGTACAGCGGCAGTAGGCTGTCGAGGTGTTCCTGGGTGGCGTGACGGGTGACCTCGTCGAGGCTGAAGCGAGCTCGGCCTTCGATGGTGGCGTCCATGAACACGGCCTTGTCGTGGAAGCGGGTGCCCATGGCGTCCAGGCTGCCGACCCGCACGTCCTTGATGTTGACGGTGCTGTGGAAGCGGGCCCGGGAGAGGTTGAAGGCACGCTCGATCTTGGTGGTGCCGAAGTTCGCTGGGCCACCGAAGTAGCTGTTCTCGAAGGTGGCGCCACGCTGCCACTCGCAGCCGTCGAAGGAGACGCTCTGCTCGAAGATCATCGAGTTGAAGTAGACGTCGCGCTCGGAGAAGACCTGGGTGAACACGGTGTCGTCGCGGTAGCGGCCGCCGCCGAAGTACACCGGCTCGTGCAGCCGCATGCGCCGGAAGTTCGCCTCCTTGCCGAAGCTGCTGAAGCGGAAGTCGGCCACGGCCTCGAGCTCGGCCCCCTTGAAGCTCGCCGCCCCCTCGAAGACCGACATCGCGAAGTAGGCGCGGCGGCCCTTCACCTTGATGCCGTCGAAGTCGGCGCTGCCCACGAACACGGCCTCGTTCAGCACGACGTCGTCGAACACGGACTCAGGCACGGTCCGGCCCTTGGCATCGCTGTGCTTGCCGAGGACCACATCGCCCAGCGCGAAGCCCCGGAACCAGAAGGAGTGCAGCCGCTTCTCCGGCACCATGATGCGTCCGATGACGCAGCGGTTCAGGTTGATGTCGGGGATCTGCTCACTGGGAACGTCGGTCAGGTCGAAGTCTTCGATGTAGCAGTAGCTGACGCGTCCGTTGGCGCGGATCTCGGCGAGGGCCTCCTCGGTGGTCATCGCGGTCAGCGACCGGGGGGAGCCTTTCGACGTGGTGTAGATGAGGTTGTCGCCGCCCGCCTTCGCCTTCTCGGCCTGGGCCCGGACGTAGTCGTAGGCCTCGGCGACCAGCTGGTCCCGCTCGGGATGCCGGGAGAGGATGCGGAGGACCTGGACCACCCGCAGCAC
>Ga0213839_1001288_pt1 | contig 16781 bp, 4 predicted proteins | sample SWPATP21_FD_160075 | JGI IMG/M metagenome (GOLD analysis project Ga0213839, IMG submission 160075) | Coastal seawater microbial communities from Marineland, Florida, United States - SWPA TP2 #1 | ecosystem: Environmental > Aquatic > Marine > Coastal | place: USA: Florida | collected 2016-08-14
CGAAGTGCTTCTTGAGCATCCAGTAGACGATTATTCAATTCCATGAGTTCGCGGTCTTTTTGAGCAACTTGAGAGCTGGAATGTGATCTTTCGGATTCCATTTGGTTGATTCTAGACTGTAACTCACGGTTTTCTTCGCGGAGGGCATCCGTTTCCTCGGTAAGGTCCCTAAGCAATTCTGGATTCTTTCGGTACTTCTTCAATTGCGCTTTTAAGGCCTTCTTTTCTTCTTTTGTTAATTTTTGAGCGTGGGCTTGATACCCGAATGAAACCATCAACAAGAGGATAATAATACGTGTTAGCATTCTCATGGTAAAAGTTTTTTTTCGTTTAAGTTATTCAATAACGTTCTTTGGGGGCGGATTAGTGGATGAGATGCTATAAGTAATGATAAAATACTAAACTTTCGAACTGGGCTTGTCTATTCACTGCTGGTCTATACCAGAGAAAAAACCAATAGCTATTAAGTTAGGTCTCTTTTTTCTTTGTCTACAACCAGTAGTACAGACTTTAAGTCGAACATCTAGTTTAACACCATTACTAAATCCATTAATTTCCCTCCTAGCAAATTGTCGTACACACACCATCTAGGCTTGCTTGCTAGCAAGTGACAGAGGTGGTCATGTGTTAAATGCAATTTGTAGAGACTTGTGTAAAACACCTAATTGAACGCTTCGTGCGTGTTTACAGTAATGAAGTATACTGTAACGTATGCAATTTTCCGAATTTTACACAAAAAAACAACTTTCTCTTTAACATATATGTATCAGAACGATCCCAAAGGGGTTTTTTAGTATAGAAAGTGCATATTTGCGCTGCAAACAGGATAAAATAGGTTATTATAGTAGTTATGAGTTTATCGAGTATCATCAAGACTCTCTTTAAATCGTCAGGTTCCCGCGAATGGAGGCAAGAGAAAATGCAGGGATTTGTCTCCAAGAAAATGGGTATTTCTTTCAATATTGATGTTTATCTTCCTCCCGGATATCAAAGGTCCACCCACAGGTTTCCCTTGTTGTTTCTGAACGACGGTCAAGATGCCGAAGCACTTCAGTTAGTAGCAAGGCTACAACACTCCTTCCTTCAATCCCGCCTATCTCCGTTTATTTTGATCGGCATACCCGCCATTGATCGTATGCATACTTATGGTACAGGGATCCAAGCTGATTACAAAGGAAGGGGCAGTAAGGCCCGTCCCTACGGATATTTTATCACCAAAGAGCTACTCCCGGCACTGCAGGAAAGATATCGCATCAGTCAGACTCCACAAGCTCATACCATTGCCGGATTTTCCTTGGGGGGACTCTCTGCGCTGGATATCACTTGGAATTATCCTCATATTTTCGGGCAAGTCGGTGTATTTAGTGGTTCGCTTTGGTGGCGTTCTGAAGCATTCAATCCTAAGTTTCCAGATGCCAACCGGATCATGCATACGCTCTTGAAGAAGGGGCCCTTTAAGCCAGGCTTGCGCTTTTGGTTTCAAACGGGAACTCTAGATGAAAAAGAAGACCGGAATAACAATGGCGTTATTGATTCGATTGATGATACAAAGGATTTAATTGCCATTTTACGGCAGTTGGGGTATCAAGATATTGAATATGTGGAGGTAGAAGGCGGTGAGCATAACCCCGGAACCTGGGGACGAGTGTTGCCACAGTTTCTTCGATGGGCATTCTCTTAGGACTTGCTCATTCAATGACGGTTCACTTAGCCATTTGTTCCTGAACGGACACTTCATAAGGGCCTTCATTTCAACTGAAAGTGGCCGGGTATCGTTAAGTAGTGTGACAATAGCAATCCTGTTTGGACCGTTTTTGAAAAACCAAGTATCATGGCTTCCATTAAAGTACAGTTCCCAAATCAAGAAGGAGAACTACTGGCTGCTCGATTAGAGCTTCCAGCCAATCAACATCCACACTCTTTCGCTCTTTTCGCTCATTGCTTTACTTGCAGTAAAAATCTTTCGGCAGTACGTCATATAAGCCAAACCCTCAATCTAAGCGGGGTGGCCGTATTACGATTTGATTTCACAGGGCTTGGTGAAAGTGAAGGAGAATTTGCTGACACCAACTTTAGCTCAAATGTAGAGGACTTGGTTGCGGCAGCAGAATATCTTAAGGAAAATTATGAAGCTCCTTCTCTTTTAGTTGGGCATTCTTTAGGTGGAGCTGCCGTACTATGTGCCGCGACTGTCTTACCTACGGTAAAAGCCGTGGCAACTATAGGAGCACCTTATGATCCTCAGCATGTAAGTCACTTATTAGGGTCCAGTGTCGAAGAAATCGAAGCTGCAGGAGTGGCAGAGGTAAATATTGGAGGTAGGCCATTCCAAGTTAAAAAGCAATTTCTGGAAGATATCCGTTCCAATGCGCTGGATGAAAAGATCAAAAAACTCGGTAAAGCACTGTTGATTATGCATTCTCCGCAAGACCGTACAGTGAGTATCGACAATGCGGCCCGACTCTATATGGCTGCCATGCATCCCAAGAGTTTTATTAGTCTGGATGGGGCTGATCATTTGCTATTGAATAAATATGACGCCCAGTATGTCGGCGAGACCATTTCTAGTTGGGTAAAGCGCTACCTGAGCCTACCTGCCCAAGAAAAGCTAAGATCGGAGAAGGAGGTGAGCGTCAGATTGGGTGCAAGGGGTTTTACTACAGAAATCATGGTCCGGCACCATAGCCTTCAAGCAGATGAACCCGTAAGCGTGGGTGGTAATGATTTTGGACCTACTCCCTATGACCTCGTCTCTGCTGGTTTGGGTGCTTGTACGGCCATGACCTTACAAATGTACGCTCGTCGGAAGAAATGGGATCTGAAGGAGGTGAAAGTGCATTTGGATCATTATAAAGACTATGCTTCAGATATGTCGGATACGGAGAACCAAAGGAGCAAAATCGACCATTTTGAGCGAGTACTCGAGATTGAGGGTGACTTGAACCAAGAACAACGGGCCCGTTTGCTAGAGATTGCGAATAAGTGCCCGGTTCATCGTACGTTGCATCAGGAGGTGGAGGTAAAAACGCGGTTGAAGTAGGGAGGGCTGCTATTGTTGGTGAGAACCCAAACAATGGGGTAGCACCAATAATAGGGGGATAAAAAAATGGAAGATCGACGAATCAATCTTCCATTATACATACTATAGTAGACGAAAATTTTTACTTCATCAGGATCATTCGGCGCGTCTGGCTATCTGTATCCGTTTTAAGGGTATAGTATAGCAAACCGCTTGCTTTCAGATCCTTGGCCAAGATGTTTAATTGGTGTCGACCTACATCATAATTGGCCTCTTCATGATAAATTAGTTGACCTTCAGGAGAATGGATAATGAGCTGTACTTTACCAGCTTGTTCCATTTCAAATTGTACTGTAGTTTCTTTTTGGAATGGGTTGGGATAGTTTTGCCATACCTGGAAAGCTTTTTCCGAGCTTGCTACTTCTGTCCAATCCAATCCGATATTTAGTATTTCGTCTTTATTATCGTAAGCTTCAGCACCTAAGAAATCTGAGTTAAGCTCAATCAGTTCACTTAGATTAGCCGCTAGTTTTGCCTCTACTTCAATGGCAAAAAGTTCTACTTCCTTGACATCCGCAGGAATTTCCGTTTGGCTATTCCAACTAGTAGTTAAGATACCATCAGCCATGCGCTTGATTCCGAAGTGACCTTGTTTAGCTAAGCCATAGTGAAGATCTACAAGTGCAAGCGCTGCGGGATCGAGCCTCAATGTAAATTGATATCCTTGCACCAATTTTTCTCTTGGCACAGTAAAGCTCACCAGTTGCCTATCGCCTGTTGCCAGCGTATAGTCCGGAACACTAATCTTGAATTCGCCTGTTCCTCTTTCATCCAGATCATTGCGACTGAAACCTTCATTGTATCCAGCATTTACCACATCTCCCACCTTTAAGGAAACGAAGTCCAACCCTAAGACACAGCTAGATACGTTTTCTACTGTGATAGACTCAGGGAATTCCTCTGTCCAAGGATTATTTGGAGCTGGGAAGTCATAGTTCGTGGGAATGAATCGATAACTCGTGTTATTAGTGAAGTGATCAATGTCATCTAGTAATAGGCGACGCAACTCGACCATATCCATAGTGGTTACCGTATGAGTATTGTTCACATCTGCAGCCACCAATTGGTACGGATTCTGCATCGGTAAATCTCCTCGGATGTGGCGGTAGATACGGAGAATATCCAGCGTAGTGATACCAAACTTATGATATTCATCCAGTATTGGTTTCACCGTATAATCTCCTCCTAATTCTACACCTGGCGCAAAGAAATATCCATCATTACTTCCAATCGTTCCATAGTTCTCTACGTCCAGAATTACGGTGCTATTTGAAGGTATGGTAGCAGGGCCTTCGATAAGTCCTTCCAGAGCTGTATCATCCGCACAATTCGAACAAAGGTTATCTTCATCCTGTATGTACACGGTGATAGCACAAGATTTATTATTGAGGCCACCAATAGTGCTATCCGGTTGCAAGGCTTCTGGGTTGAATGCCCCATCCCAGAAGTGCAGTTCTACTTCAGCACTATATCTATCTTGACAAGTAAAGGTTAGGCTGGTCTTGTTAATATCAGCAGCCTCTCCTATTCTGTTAATAGAATAGCGGAGGGGTTGCGTACATTCATCCTCTAAGACACTGATGACATCAATAGCTTGCAGAATGACGCCAGCTTCATCATCTTCTCCGTCGCCATTGTTATCCGTACCGGCCGGGACGGGTCCCAGGTTGATCACATAGCCATTCTGGCAAATTGGATCTGGCACATAGCAGTCGCGAACTTCAAAGGGCAACAACGCACTCCTCAAGTTTCCACATCCATCCGTCACGCGAAGCTCCAGTCGGTGTTCACCTATCGGGAAGGAGTGACTGATGGTAAAGTCAGGCGCATTACCCAGTACCGCTGAAGAAGGAAGTTCCTCATTCAATGAGCCGTCAGAGAAGGCATCAAAGAATACTCGGACACTTGAAATACTATCTAGGAAACAACCCTCAATTACAGTGAAAGGATATTCGACCAATTGCTCGCAATCGGCATCGTCCGTACAAACTGGATCGATAGGTGTAAATACGATTTCAGGTACATCTAGGTCAAAGATTTTGATGCGTTGACTATAGGTCCAATAGCCCGTAGAAGCAGCTCTTCTCCAATATCCTTTTGGATTAGTTGCACCATCGCACTCCACTCCTTTCGTCTGTAACTCAGGAACGTTATTGAAAGCAAAGCTATCTCGGTCGATATAAGTAGTATCCGATAAACGCAATATCCAAACGTGCTCTTCTCCTTCCGTTCCATCACAATCCTCATCTCTCGTAATTGCTACAGGATCAGCAATACCATCCCACTCGCAATGATTAATTACATGGTAGGTGCGAATCAGGTTATAGCATTCATTGGCATCCTTTGGCAGAAATACATCCTCAAAGGTGACGGAGAATGAATCACAACCAATGCGATTTAGAATTAAGGTATCCACCAAGTCGATACAGTTAGTTTCAGTGTCTTTGGGGAATCGTATCTCATATTCCATATTACGCGTCACAGTGATTTGCTGCGTGTGGATAAAGTTTGTCGCCACTCCATTTGCATTGATCACTCGGAAACGGCGAGTAATATTTCCATAGTCGCACTCATCCCAGTCTACAATTGGGCTGATTTCTATGGCAGTGGATCCACAATTATCCTCGATGGTAGGTTCGCCAAATACTGCTTTCAGGTAAGCAGTATCATAAGGATTGAAATCCAATGGTATATCCTCACAGCTCATGGTCAAATCATCGATTCCCGTAAAAATCGGAGGTATTCTGTCTAATACCTCTGTATACATCCAACACATATTCTCATTGCCATTCACATCCACCACTCTCATCTCTACCACAACATTGCGACCAACATCACAGCAATTGAAGTCAATCACTGCTCCCCAGTCAGAGTAAAATGGTTCATCCAATAACTCGCATGTTTCTGGATCAATATCATAGCGGCGACGAATTTGAACAGAATCCACGCCACAGTTGTCATAACTACCATTATTCACATCAGGAATAAAGAGCCTTCCTCTCCCCTGTGGGTCCAACTCAACTTCCAATCCACTGCGACAAATAGCCACCGGTTCCTGTAGGTCCGCTACCCGGAAAATACAGTGGTGGATGAATTCTCGTCCTACCTCATCAAAAACGATGTAGCGTATGATATAGTCTCCGAGGCCGACTGTCGATATTGTTCGATCGCCTAAAGGCCCTATTTCATACAGAGGGGCTTGCGTGGTGTCTTGGTAAACTTCGGTGCGTACCATCCAATCGCCAGGTCCGCAAGGTGAAGAGATCACAGGCAGAGGTACTTCCAGTGTAGCTGTACATTCAAATGGATCCACACCGAACAACATGATGTTTTCCTCAATGATTGGACAATAGTGATTGCTTGTTGGACACTCAATGATCGGCTCAGAGAAACCACCTACTTTAATCGTTTGAATAAAGGTATTGACCGTATCCAAATCACAAGCATCAATGATACTCCATTCTCTGGAAACAGTGAACACATCCTCGCTCTCATAGTCAAATAAGTCCTTATATACAACTGTAATATTGTCATTGTCTCCTACTTCTAATTCGGCATAACCATCTAGGGTCAAAACAAATGGGAAGCCGGTCACTTCTGGGTCCGGAGCTCCTTCCTCCGTCACAGGATACGTTTCACCGCAATTAAAGATTGCCGTTCCTGCGGGTAAGAAAACATCATCAATCTTATTACGACGGAAAGTAATTTCCTGCTCACAGCTATCTACATTACCATTGATATCACGCAGATAGAAGACACGATCAATCGTGGCATCTTCACAGTCGTCGAATGGATTGAGTCTATCTTCAAAGGTGATGGTATCTACGCCACAGTAGCTATCAGAAACTACTGCACGCCCTAGCCAATCCAAGGCATCAACATTGTTCAAAACGGTTTCGATATCATCTAATCTGAGATCATAGCTAACCCCCTGTTGCGGATAAGTATCTGCATCAACATTTTCATCTGTAAAGATCAAAGGTTGTGCTTCTTCCCCAGTACCTACAATCACCCAGGTGTAATGCCCGGTGTTGTTAGCCAACCAAGTGGTCGTCAATAATGAGTAGGCTTGGTCAGGAGCCAACATCATGGCAAACTGTGTCACCGCCGTCATTGGACGATCAAATAGACCTGTAGTATCCACATATGGGCTTCTAAATTGATCCTCTGATAGCGGGAATGGCACGGTACCAGAAACCTGTGTATAACAGCAGGGCTCCAGCGGATAATATTCGCCCCAGAATAGGGTTCCTACTCCATCTACCATACCAGCTGGCCAAGGGGCTGTCACTGGGCTGACTGTCATATCAGTATAGAGGATAAAAGTATATCCGATCGGGTCATCGCCAACTGCTGTTTTAAAATTAACCAAGTCATAATTGTGATCGCCCTCCTGGAAATACTCGGTAGGTAACCAACAAAGTGAATCGACATCATCAAAGAATTGATCTTCGGTTGTCAGATCTCCAGTCACGGTCTGCACCAAAGCAGTTTGTTCAGCCTGATCGGTATCTTCTGGACACTCGATCTCAGGAAGCGGTGGACCAACTTCGAACTCAAAGGAACAACGTCCTGTTTCTACATCTATGATCGTGATGGTAATTATTCCTTCTGTAACACGGTGTGTATTGGAAACGGTCAGTTCTCCGTAGTTCCCGGTAGTTCCATCACTAGCTCTCCAAGTTGATCCTCCATTTTGTCCAGTAACGATTACACTATATACAAAGGTATCATCAAATGGATTGTCAAAAGTTCCTTGATCATCACAAGTCACATCTACTATTTCCACGTCGATCAAACAATCTGGAGAACAAGGCTCCGGTGGCTGCACACTAAATGTGGTGACACAATCCGCTTTGTCATTATCTTCTATCTGTATAAATACCTCACCTCCTGCAATTGGGAAGGGCCCCATCACCGTACTTACTCCATAGTTGCCAGATTGGCCGTTTGAGGCTGTCCATCCACCACCAGGGTTTAAGGCATTAACTGTAAGTTCAAATGTAAAAGTATCATCCGTTGGGTCAGCAGAGGTATTGTTATCAGAACACTCAATATTATCCACTAGTGTTTCAATGATTTCGCAGGCATCAGAGCAAGTTTCTGGTGCTTCGACAATCACTGAGCTCACACATTCCTGGTCATTGCCGTCTGTGATGCTCAATTGGACATTGCCATCTGCAATAGCGAATGGTCCTAGGACCGCTTCTTCTCCATAGGTACCAGTGAAATCATTCGCACCATCCGTTGCTACCCAAGTCGTTCCGGTACTATTCACACCATTGATCAAGACGGTAAAAAAGTAAACATCATCTTCTGGCCGACTTGGCGTATCATTATCGGCACATTCTACACTGCTCGAAACGATTTCAATCACACACTTATCAGAACAAGTTGCTGGCGCCTCTACCTCAATCGTTACATTACAATTCGGGTCATTCAAATCATTAATCACTAGGCTAATATCTCCTTCACTAATGGGATATGGCCCCATTCTACGAGAAACATTGTATTGGCCGCTGATCACACCTTCTGTTGTCCAACCTACTCCTACATTGTTCAATGGAGAAACGGTTAAGTCGAAGTAGAAGACGTCATCAGATGGATCCGTCGGTGTATCATTATCATCACAAACCACATTCTCTACCAAAGCATCAATCGCACATTGGTCAGAACAGGTTTCGGGTGCGGGGACAAACAAGAGCGCATTACAACCCTGATCCGCATTATCAATGATGAATACGGAAGCATCACCATCAGCAATCGAGTATGGACCTACCGTTGTCAATTCGCCATAAAGTCCCGATCCCAAACCGTCACTCGTCGTCCATCCATTTTCAGATACATTCTGTCCAGTGATCAACACATCAAAATAAAATATATCATCGCTGGGATCAGCGGGTGTACCATTATCATCACAACGTGTATTGCTAATGGCGGTCTCTAGTCGGCATTCTGTAGAACAATGTGGTGGGGCATCTACCTCAACCACCTGCTTACAGTCCGGGTCATCAGCATCAACTACGGTAAACGAAATCGCACCATCAGCGATATTGTATGGCCCAAGCGTCAAGCTATTGCCAAACTGGCGAATCAAAGACTCTCCGTCCAATCTCCATCCACTACCGTTGGCGTTGATTGGATTCACAGTAATCAAGATGGTGAAGGTATCATCATCCCCATCACTTTCTGTTCCATTATCATCGCAATTTACCTGGTTGATCACCACGTCCAAAGCGCATTGATCCGAACAGGTAGCTGGTGGGTCGACCTGTAGAAAAGTAGTACACTCTGGATCTTCACTATCTCTAATGTCCAATACAATTGGGCCACCACTAATTGGAAAAGGGCCCATAGCCACCGCAAAGCCATAGAATCCTTCAAATTGGCCATCAGCTGATTCCCATGACAGGGAAGCATTATTCAGGTCATTAACCATTAGTTCAAATGAGTAAGTATCGTCACTTGCATCTAATGGCGTTCCATTGTCGTCGCACAGTAGATTGAGGATCTCTGTAGAGATTGCGCAGGCAGGAGAACAGAATTCAGGTGCCTGAATCTCCAAAATCTCGCTACAAGAAGGATCTGCTTCATCGCGGATGGTTATCAGTTTATCTCCTTCTACTACTAGAAATGGGCCGATCGTAACCGGAACATCATATGGACCTTGCTGCACTTCCCCATCAACTACCACTTCCCAGTTGTTACCTGTATTGAAACCGGCAACGGTGATATCTGCAGTATAAGTATCATCAAGTGGGTCGGCAGGCGTTCCATTGTCGTCGCACTGAACATTGTCATATAAGGCTTTCAAAAAACAATCTGTGGAACAGGTAAATGGAGCTTCAACCACCACATCTGTAGCACATAAGCCTGCAAAGAAGCGATCTTGCACAGTAAAACTTAGGTCACCGCCAGAGATTGGAAATGGCCCAAAGGTAAGGAGAGTATTATAAGCTCCCCGGATGTCTTGGAAGTCTGTCACCACCCATTCATCCGAAGTACTTGTACCTTCTACCATCATTTGGAAGGTGAATGTATCATCATCTGGATCAGCGGTGGTGCCATTGTTGTTACAAATCACATTCTGGATCGTAACCTGCAGGCTACATGCCTCCGGTTGAAGCACTACCCCATCACCATCATCTTCATCGTCTGGATCATCTTCTACATTTCCATCATTATCTGTATCTACTCCATTATTTGGCGAAGAGTCTACATCGGGCTGGTCCATCTTTGTTACCTCAGACAAGTTGACATAATCCGAACCCGGCACAACTGTTATATCAAAAGTAAGGTCTAAAACCTGGCCTTCATCCAGTGTAAGATCAGACCAAACGATCTGGTTATTGCTAAATACTCCTCCGTTAGAAATATTGGTAGGGCTATCCAAGCCATTAGGCAAGTAATCTGTCACTTCTACACCCGTAGCAAAACCAGGTCCAAAGTTGGTTACTTGAATGGTAAAGGTAATTACATCACCAATGGCAGGTTCGGGGTTATCGACACTCTTATCTAATTCTATATCAATTGGACATACAATATGATTAAGGGTATGAGTAGCCGTAATTTGACATCCAGCGTCATCGGTTACAATCGCCGTATAGATACCTGGTTTGTCTACAAAAATGGTTGTGTTTTCTGGGCCGCCCTCATTAATAGGTCCGTCTGGGCCTTCCCAGCTAATCGTACTAACAGCCAGGGTTCCATTAATCTCCAGGGTAATTTCAGCTAGGGTGTTCTCACATACCTCATCTTCAGCCTCGATCTGTACTGCCACGATAGGAATGCTGGCAAACAAGTTCACTGTTGTACTGGCAAACCACCAAGTATTCAACGTATTCTTATCCCCATAACCCGTCGTGATTGCATCATCAATTCTATCGCAATTTGGGATATTGGGGTCAAAGTTGGTAAATGTACGGCAGCCTTCAGAGCGACATTCGCAACCGGTGCGGCCGTCTTTTGGCGAGTTAGTACCAGGATCATCAGGAATATTGCGATCATCCCAATACAGGATATTAGAAGAGTTTCCAAAATTACAGATGGGCCGCACTACCTCTACACAAAAACCTTGTTTCAAGAATTCAGCATCAAATAATGCCCAGTGCTGCACCCCTTGCGTATATCGAACCGAGAGATCTACAATATCCCCTAGCTCCGCAGGTGTACCATCTCCTTTGAGGCCATCCCAGGGAATGCAGGCAACTAGTTCGCCCCCTTCTTCGAAGTCCTGCAATAGAATCACATCTCCCTGTTCAGGGTCATATTGGCCGTTTTGGTTAAAATCGAGAATAACTTCTACTTGCCCCGGTCGAGTCACTTCTACGGGAATACAATACCCTTCGGTATCTCCACATAAGAAGTTGGTAGAAACAGCTAATTCCCCACATTCCCCATCCGGGAAGAGGGATATATCGGGTTCATTCAGAAAAATCAAGTGCTCCGCAGAATTACTGGTTAAGTTTTCGCCAGCTACAGATTGTCTATCGAGTTCCAAATCACCTGTGCTACCTGGTCCTGTACGGTTAAAGGCTACGTTAAAGGAAAGTCCCTGGAATCCAGAATTGCTAAAGTCAATTTTTGAAACAAATCCATCAGAGGTATAAGAATAGATGATTCCATTGAACTCTCTGTCCCATACACATTCCGGTAATACGCGATCTTTGGTTGGCGTACGGAATGCCCAGTTAGTAGAATAAACTCGACCATTTATGGCCTGGTTATCTTTTGCTACGGTAATATCCCAATATCCAATGACGGTCACATCCTTGAATTCGATGAAATACTTACCCGCCTCACTCGGATCGAAGACATATCTGTCATCCGTGGTTTCGTATCCTTCACCAGTGATTGCCTTGGGGCCCATCGCTGCATCTTCCCAAGAACTAACGTTTTCGGTAAAGGCATTTACATTAAAGGGGCCGTGGACGACAGCGCCATCACTAAGCCTGCGGATGCGGAATTCATAGGTGCCTACAGAAAAGGGAGCCCCGCTTTGCCGGTAGGCTCTGGAAAGTCCGAGATAAACTAATTCATCGGGGTCTTGGATCTCGAAATACAATCGACTGTTTTCAGGGCCGTTGTAGGCACCGAAGTTACCATAGGCGCCTTCGTCGATCAAGAGCATTACAAAATCATCGGGATTTGGTGCGACTTGTTTTACCCCTTCTGCATGGACATTGTTGAGAAAGAGTAGCAGAAATGGGATTAGAAGGAGATAAGAGATGGCTGTTCTTGAAACCATCAATAGTTGCCACTTCTTTTGTTTAACGTTGTAAATAGTGTTGTTCATTTAACTCCTGATTTTTGAGACAGGGTTGTGCTCGTCTACTTTAAATATTTGAGCCAGTCCATTAAGAAACTGGTTGCTAAAAACAAGGCAGCATGCGAACAGCCAACTAAGCTTGGGATAATGAGCGTTCGCGCACTACAGATATTGGGTTTTCTATACAAGAGGATGGGAATCAAACTTGAAGACAAAATCGAGAGGAAAAGGCTGAGTAGTTCTTAGTGTTGTAAAAAGACCTATCCCCCTACGATTCGCAGAAAGCCAAAGCTTTCCTTGTCAAGTCAAACCAGTTGACCCGATCCAATTAATGGCAAAATTGACCGTATTGAATAGCCTCTTACATTGCTCCTTGTGCTAAAGATTGCTTGGTAAAAGCTTTCTTAGTAGTAATGGGGGAAGTGAATTGAAACTTGGGGGAGAAAACACTTAAAATATACGCGCCATCTATCCCAAAGTTTCAAGGATGCAATGTTTTCCTTTAATGATGTAGTTATACTTACTTGAGGGGAAACTCGTAGGTGCTAACCTACCGTCTTTATCTATCTGCATGCGTAATGCATGACTGAATTTTAATAAAAGCTTGGCTGACAATTTTACTGGAAAAAAGAGTGGGAGACAATATTCCAGCGTAAAGAATTCTGAAGGGAAAAAGTAGGCCGGAACACAAAGGTTCCGACCCCCTTCACATGAAACAAATTTACGCGTTTAATACCGTTTAACTCACAAATATACCTTTTATTAGAGTAAAATCATCTTTTTCGTACTGGTTTCTTTGTCGGTTGAAACCGTGTAATACATCAGTCCTGGCGGCAAATTCTCTCTCTCTACAATCAGCTGATGTTGCCCTTTTTCATAGTAGCGTTTTGTCATGTGCAGCACCTTACCATTCATATCATGGATGGTGAAAATCACATCACTTGCCGCTGGTATGATGAACTCAATCGCAGTTCTGGTATCAAATGGGTTAGGTTTATTCTGGAAAAGCTGGAGGTGAGCGACCTCTTCGACTGCCAAGGGCTGATCCTGTATGTATCGCAACTCAACATCTAACAATTGCTGGTCAAGATCATACGCTTCTGCTTGCAGCATTCTGGAGCTTACAGCGAACAATTCACTCAATCGACCCGAGCGTCTAGCTTTGATTTCCAAGCTAAACATTTTCACATATCCGGTGGATTCAAACTGTTGGGGGTCAGCGATATTATGATTCCAACTGGTAGTGAGAATACCTTGTTCTACGTAGTTCCATCCAAAATGTTCCACGTTTGCAATATCGTATACCGGGCCCACAAGTTCGACGGCTCGTGGGTCAAAACTCAATGCAAACTGATACCCCAGAATATCCCGTAGTTCATCCGTCATGAAATCAATGGTATAAGTCTGGCCTTCTTCCAGGAGTTGATCCTTCAGGTTGAAGCCAAACTTACCATTGGTATTTCGGTCGTCTATTTGTATTGCTTGGGTCAATCGAGCTGTTCCATTCACATCACCAATCTTAATGCCTATGAAATTGGCATTGGACATACAGTTGTTCAAGAGCCCAGTCGTAATGGTCTCTGGCAATTCTTCTGCCCATGGGTTTTGTGGATTCGGGAATTCATAGCTAGCGTCTACGAATCTCCAGCTCGTATTATTCGGTATTTCTTCGATATTGCCTAGTAGCAAGGCTCTCATCAGTAGAACATCTAGTGTTGTCACGGTCTTGGAACCATTTACATCCGCTGCGATCAACTTGTATGGTGAATCCAGCAGTGCTGTACCTAATAGATGTCTTCTGATTAAGAGGATATCAAGGGTAGTAATACCATTGCGATCATCCCCATCTTTGAATGGTTCGATAATGTATTCTTCACCTTCAACCATGCCAATGAATTCGAAGTGTCCAGAACGTTCAGTCATTGATTGCGCAGTCATTCCGCCATTGAGACGAACTTCTACTGCTTCGATCATCTCACCTGCTTCTGTGTAAATATCACCCGCAATCAACATATCTTCCTCACAAGCTGCGCAGATGTCATTTTCGTCACTGACTAGCACTTCAACTGTACAGAATTTATAGTTAGGACCGCCAATGCTTCCATCAGGCTGTACTGCCTTTGGATTATCAGCACTATCCCAAACGTAAACCTCCAATTCTACACGTGCTCCATCATCGCAGGTCAATATAAGGCTACCTTGATTGATATCTGGTGCTGCCCCTACTCTATTGACAGAGAATCGTAAACCTGGTGTACAATCTGCTTCGTCACAATTAGCCAGTTCTGCCGCAAATACAAGTGCACCAGCATTATCCAGATCACCATCATTATCTGCATCCACGGCTTGTGGCAGTGGTTCCATATCCAGGATCAATCCATTTAGACAATGCGGATCTGGTACGTAGCAGTCAATGACTTCAAATGTGATGTTCTCCGTGCTACTGTTGCCACAACCATCCACGATATCCAATCGGAATTGGTGTTTGCCTAGTGGGAAGATTCCATTGATTGTGAAGTTTGGATAATCACCTACTAATGCATCTTCTGTAATCTCGCCATCTATCACACCATCACTTTCCAAGTCGAGGAATACTCGGATATCAAGATTTTCTGGCAAACAATTTTCGATGACAGTGAATGGATAATTTACTTCCGTTTCACAATCTGCCGTCTCAGTACAGAAGGCTTCCGCTGGATCCGCTAGCACCGCAGCAGGGATGTTGTCATACATCTTGATGCGTTGCGTATACGTCCAGTAACCGTTGGAATTAGCAGTCCGCCAGTAACCTTCTGGATTCGAGCTACCATCACAACTTACATCCTTCGCATCAGCATTCGGCATTCGGTTGAGTTCATCATTGTCAGCGTCTACGAAGCTGCCATCAGGCCTTACTAGCACCCAAACCCTTTCTTCTCCTTCTTCCCCGTCACAGTCTTCATCTCTGCTGATTTGAACTGGAGCAGAAACTCCATTCCACTCGCAGTGATTGATCACGTGATAGGTACGAACAAGATTGTAGCACTCTGCTCCTTCGACCGGTAAGAAGACATCTTCGTAGGATACTGTGATAGAATCACATCCTGTATTCTGAACGATCAAGGTATCCACATCGAAGATACAGTTGGTCTCCGTATCTCTTGGGAAGCCGATTTCATAGTTCAGGCTATAGTCGAAGATGATCTGCTGCTCAAAGACCGCCTCGGATACATTTCCTACTACATCCACCGCTACGAAACGTCGGATGATGTAACCGAATCCGCAATCGTCTAGGCTTACTTCTGGATCGAGCTCGATCGCTTCACCAGAACAGTTATCCTCTACTAGAGGCATTCCGAATAGGTCTGCCATCTGGTTGCTATTATAAGGATCAAAGCCATCAGGTAGATCATCGCAAGAAACCGTATTGTCTTCTAAGCCGTAGCAGTATGGCAAGGTCTTATCCTCTACGAGGACTTGAACACTACATACATCCACATTACCACTGGCATCCGTTACGCGAAGCTCTACCGTTACATACTGACCGGCGTCACAGCAAGAAACCTCTATGAATGGTCCCCAATCGGTGTACACCTCAGTAGTTAGAGAATCACAAGTCTCCGGATCCCGCGTATAAATTCGACGCACTTCGATGGTCTCGATCGCGCAGTTGTCAAAGCTTCCTGCGTCGATATTCGAAACAAAGAGTCGAGCAACACCAATTCCACCTAGTGAGATATTCACACCTGCCTCACAGACAGCCTGTGGTTTCTCGAGGTCTGCTACGCTAAAGAAGCAGCTGGTTGTGGTGGTAGCACCACACTCATCGAATATTGTGTATTGAATTTCGTAGTCTCCGATAGTAATACCTTCTAGAGTGCGATCCTCGCCATCTTCTATAGTAGCGATAGTATTACCTTCACTGTCATTGATGATAGTACGTAACTGCCAAGCTGCGGCACAACCCACTTGATCGAAACGTGGAGTTGGGATTTCAATCGTCGCCGTACAGAGTGCAGGATCAGTGCTAAATAGCACACCCGCATCATAACCTTCTGGACAGGTAATCGTTGGAATCGCATCATCTCCAGCAATCGTCAGGATCTGGCTTTCAGTGGTGGTTTCTCCTGTACAGTTATCAGTTATCGTCCAGAATCGAGTAATTGTAGATGCTCCTCCGCAACCAGGATCAACTTCATCTTGATAAGATGCTGTCAGGTTGCAATAGTCAGGATTCATTACGTGTTGCCCAAAGGCCGTTTCTACGACTGGGTACCCGGTAACATCTGGATGAGGGTGTCCGTTATCATCGACCAAGAATTGATCCGTACAAACGAAGTCTGTCGCTCCTGGGAACACCACATCTACTACATCCGCTTTGCGCACGGTAATGCGTTGCTCACAGGTCAAGGCTTCACCGGAGATCAGATTAATAGTGAAGGTTCTCAATACCAC
>Ga0213839_1001289_pt1 | contig 16771 bp, 15 predicted proteins | sample SWPATP21_FD_160075 | JGI IMG/M metagenome (GOLD analysis project Ga0213839, IMG submission 160075) | Coastal seawater microbial communities from Marineland, Florida, United States - SWPA TP2 #1 | ecosystem: Environmental > Aquatic > Marine > Coastal | place: USA: Florida | collected 2016-08-14
GACCGGCTGGGTCTGCCAGCGCGCCCCTGCCCGCCGAGCAGACCCAGCCGGTCCGCCCGCCGTCGGACACGCCCGCGACCCAGCCCTCCCAGACCGCGCAGACCGCGGCGGAGCCCAAGCCGGAACCGAGCGTGGCGCCCGATCTTGGCAAGACGCAGACCGCCGCCCCGAAGGCCGCGATGGATTACCCCGTGAAGGGCCGGATCATCCGCGACTTCAACAAGGGCAAGAGCGACGGCATCGACATTGCCGCCGACAGCGGCACGGCGGTGCGGGCGGCCAAGGAAGGCACGGTGGCGGCCATCACGTCGGACGCGGACAATGTGCGGGTGATCGTGGTGCGGCACGAAGGCAAGCTTCTGACCATCTACTCCAACGTCGACAATATCGCGGTGAAGGAAGGGATGAGCGTGTCGCGCGGGCAGAAGCTGGCCGAGGTCCGGTCGGGGTCCTCGCCTTACGTGCATTTCGAGGTGCGCAAGGGGCTGGAGGCGACCGATCCGATGGATTACCTACGCTGATCCCCCCTGCCCTGATCCTGATCTGACAGCGCCCGGATGGACGCGGGGCCTGCCGCCCGTCTATCCTCTCTCTGATCCGATGGAGAGGAGGGCCGATCATGCCGCGAGAGTTCTACAGTCCCGAAATGCGGGCGCTTCAGGATGCCCGCGACGGTCGGCGTGTGGCCGACGCGCTGGAGACGCACCGCTTGCATGACAGGTTCTGGGACGACGAGCGGGCGATGATCGCCGCCGCGCCGTTCTTCTTCATCGCGACATCCGACGGGACGCGGACCGATTGTTCGATGCGGTCCGGCGATCCGGGGTTTGTGCGGATTGTGGGGGACAACCTGCTGGAGTGGACCGAGTTCGACGGCAATTCCATGTACCGCACGCTTGGCAATATCGGTGCCAATGCCAATGTCGGGCTGCTGTTCGTTGCCTTCGACGGGGCCAGCCGCCGCATCCGCATTTCCGGCCGGGCGGAGGTTCTGGCGGGGCACGCATCGGGGGTGGTCGGGGAAACGGATCTGACCGTGCGCGTCACCTGCGAGGAGATCTATCCGAACTGCCCGCGCTATATCCCCGATCTGGCGCAGGGGCGCGGGTCGCCGCATGTGCCGCGGGAAGGGTATGAGCCGCCCGCGCCGGAATGGAAGACGCGCGACTATATTGCGCCGATCCTGCCCGAGGACGATCCGTTCCGGTGATGTCGGCGGGCCAGGGGGGGGGGGGCGCTGCCCCAGTTGGCCCTGACGGGCCAATTCCCCCTAAGTATTGCTGACCGGAAGACGCCGGGAGGTCAGGCGATCTTGACGCCGTGGCGGCCTGCGAGGTCGGTGAAGAACTGCCAGGCGACGCGCCCCGAGCGGGAGCCGCGGGTGGCCTGCCATTCGATCGCCTCGGCGCGCAGGGTATCGGGATCGACCTTGAGCCCGTGCGCCGCGCAATAGCCGTCGATCATGGCGAGGAAATCTTCCTGATCGCAGGGGTGGAAGCCAAGCCAGAGGCCGAAGCGATCCGAGAGGGAGACCTTTTCCTCCACCGCCTCGGCCGGGTTGATAGCCGAGGAGCGTTCGTTTTCGATCATGTCCCGCGGCATCAGGTGGCGGCGGTTCGAGGTGGCGTAGAACAGTACGTTTTCGGGCCGCCCGGCGATGCCGCCATCCAGCACCGCCTTGAGCGATTTGTAATGCTGGTCGTCATGGCTGAACGACAGGTCATCGCAGAAGAGCAGGAAGCGGTGATCGGCCTCGCCCAGGATGCGCATCAGGCGGTCGACGGTCGGCAGGTCCTCGCGCTGCAATTCGACGATCTTGAGCGGCAGGCCCTGGCGCAGCACCTCTGCGTGCACCGCCTTGACCAGGCTCGACTTGCCCATGCCGCGCGCGCCCCAGAGGAGCGCGTTGTTGGCGGGCAGGCCGCGGGCGAATTGCAGCGTGTTGGCCAGCAGCGTGTCGCGGGACCGGTTGATCCCGACAAGCAGGTCCAGCGCCACGCGCGAGACATTGGTGACGGGGGTCAGCCGTTCCGGGCTGACCTGCCAGACGAAGGCGTCGGCGCGGCTGAAATCCGGCGAGGCGAGCGGGGCCGGCGCCATGCGTTCAAGCGCGTCGGCAATACGGGTCAGATCGGCGTCAGTCATTCTTCTTGTCGGTGGTCCCTTTGTCCGATCCGTCGTCCTCGTCAACCTCTTCCATCAGAGGGTCGTCCGCGAGGAGCGGATCGTCTGCGAGGTCGGCATCCGCCGCGGCCTCGGGGTCCATCTCTTCGTCCTCGTCGTCGTAATAGCCTTCGGTGCGCAGGCGGGCCTCGCGCTTGGTTTCGACACGGCGGACCAGCCAGATGGAGATTTCGTAGAGGCCGTAGACCACCACGAAGAGGATGACCTGGGTGATGACATCGGGCGGCGTCACCAGGGCGGCCAGCACGAGGATCGCGACCACGGCGTATTTGCGCACATTGCCCAGCCCCTCGGAGGATACGAGCCCCGCCTTGCCCATGAGCGTCAGGAGAACAGGCAGCTGGAAACACAGGCCGAAGGCGACGATGAACTTGATGGTGAGCGAGAGATATTCCTGCGCAGAGCCCTGGAAGGCGATGCCGGCGATGCCGTTATCCGTCGTCTCGTCGCCCAGGACGGAGCCGGGCTGCTGGAAGCCGAGGAAGAAGTCGAAGGCCAGCGGGGTGACGACGTAGAAGGCGAAGGAGGCGCCGAGGAAGAACATCAGCGGCGAGGAGATCAGGAAGGGCAGGAAGGCGCCCTTCTCGCTCTTGTAGAGGCCGGGGGCGACGAAGCGCCACATCTGGAGGGCGATATAGGGGAAGGACAGGCAGAGCCCGCCGAGCAACGAGATCGAGATCGCGACGAAGAAGCCTTCCTGAAGCTTGATCAGGATCAGGCCGCAATCGCCGGTCTGGCCGCGCGCGGCCATGGCATCGCAGAGCGGCTGCGTCAGGAAGTTGAAGATCGGGTTCCAGACGGTGAAGCAGATCACCATGCCGATGATGAAGGCGACGGCCGAATGGATCAGACGGGTACGCAGTTCGGCAAGGTGTTCGATCAGCGGGGCGGAGCTGTCGTCGATCTCGTCATCGGCGGTGGTCATGCCTTGTCCTCGGCCTTGGTCGCGGATTTCGCGGTCGTCTTCGCGGCGGTCTTGGCCGGGGTTTTGGCCGGGGTCTTGCGCGTCGTCTTGGCCGCCGTGGCCGTCTTGGTGCCGGTAGTGGCGGTCTTGGCCTTCGAGGCCGCGCCGGATTTGGCGGCGGTCTTCTTCGCGGCGGGTTTGGCGGTGTCGGGCTTGGCCGCGTCGGGTTTGGCGGCGGCCGCGTCGGCGGCCTCCGCCTCCGCCTTGGCGGCGGCTTCCGCGTCGCGGCGCTTCTGGGCCTTTTCGGCGGCGGCGTTGCGGATCTTCTCGGCGTTGTCGGCGCGATCCTTGGCCAGCTTGCCGGTTTCGCTATCGGGATCCCATTTGGAGAAATCCGCCGCGTCCTTGACCTTGTCGAGGCCGTACTTGGCCGGGTTGGACAGGCCGCGCAGGGTGTCGGTGGCCTCTTTCACGCCGGACTGGTCGGCAGCCTCATCCATGGCGCGGGAGAATTCCCGTGCCATGCCGCGGGCCTTGCCCACGAACTGCCCGAGGCTGCGGAACAGGACCGGGAGGTCCTTGGGTCCGACCACGATCAGCGCAACGATGCCGATGACCAGAAGCTCGGTCCAGCCCATGCCGAACATGGTGGATCAGACCTTGTCTTTTTCTTCCGGAGTCACGTCGCGAGCCGCGTCGGACTGCGCGTCTTCCAGTTCCTTGGTGCCGTCGCTCACGCCCTTCTTGAAGGCGGTGATGCCCTTGCCGACCTCGCCCATGAGCGAGGAGATCTTGCCGCGCCCGAAGAGGACCAGCACGACCACGGCGATCAGCAGGAGGCCGGGAAGGCCGATATTGTTGAGCATGTCTTCTCTCCCCTGGTGAACCGGGCGGATTGTGAGGTGTTGGTCGCCCGGGTCGAAAGTCTAGCTGTATCTAATGGTTCAGGGGGCCGAGGGGAAGGTGCAATCCTTGAATTGTGAGGAAAAACGCCGCCTGCCCGCGCGGCATTTCGTCAGGGGCGCGGGCCATGTGCCGACGCATGTGCGGTTGATTCAGCGCGTCGTCATCCCCGGACTTGATCCGGGGATCTCTTTTCGTTCGGGGTAACGGGGGACGGGAGATCCTCGGGTCAAGCCCGAGGATGACGGAACCATAGGGAGCGGGGGACGGGAGATCCTCGGGTCAAGCCCGAGGATGACGGAACCATAGGGAGCGGGGGACGGGAGACCCTCGGGTCAAGCCCGAGGATGACGGAACCATGGGGAGCGGACGGCGGGAGATCCTCGGGTCAAGCCCGAGGATGACGGAACCATGGGGAGCGGACGGCGGGAGATCCTCGGGTCAGGCCCGAGGATGACGGGGGCGCTTTGTCAATCGCCGACCGGAAAGACGAAACAGCGGTCGCGGCGGATGGTGAGCCAGAGCGGTTTGCCCGGCCGGGGCAGAAACACGTTCGGGACGGTCGCCTTCACGGTGGAGCCGTCGTAATCCATGCGGAATTCCACCAGGCTCTCGTTCCCCATGAAGCGGGCGCGCGTCACCACGCCGCGGGCCGGGGTGCCGTCCTTCGCCGTGGGCAGCGGCCCCTGCCCGTCCCGGTCGAAGTCGATCTTGAGGTGCTGGGGCCGGATCACGATCTCGACCTCCTGCCCGTCCGGCACGCCGGGGGCCAGGAACTCGCCAAAGGGGGTGCGGGTCAGCGCGCCCTGCACGCGCCCCCGGATCACGTTGATATCGCTGAAGAATGCAACCGCCGCCTTGTCGATCGGCGCGTTGTAGATGTTGTAGGGCGCGCCCTGCTGCACGATCCGGCCCTGGCGCATCAGCGCGATCTCGTCGGCCATGCGCATCGCCTCGTCCGGTTCATGCGTCACCAGCAGCACGGCGGTCCCTGCATCCTTGAGGATCGTCAGCGTGGTGTCGCGGATATCGTCGCGCAGACGGTTGTCGAGGCCCGAAAAGGGTTCGTCCATCAGCATGATGCGCGGATTGGGGGCGAGCGCACGGGCCAGCGCCACACGCTGCTGTTCGCCGCCCGAAAGCTCATGCGGCCAGGCGTCGATGAACCGGCGGAGGTTCACCCGGTCCAGCATCTCCTCCACACGGGCGCGCTTGGCTGCCGCGCCGCCGGTCAGCCCGAAGGCCACGTTGTCGGCCACGGTCAGATGCGGAAACAGGGCAAAGTCCTGAAACATCAACCCGATACGTCGCCGTTCCGCAGGGACGCGGTAGACGGTGTCGCAGATCAGGTTGCCGTCGACATGGATCTCTCCGCGGTCCTGCATCTCGACCCCGGCGATCATGCGCAGCGTGGTGGATTTGCCGCATCCCGACGGCCCCAGTAGACAGGTCACCTGCCCCGGCGGGATGGTGAGAGAGACATCATCCACCACCACGCGGCCGTCAAAGCTGCGCGTCAGGTTGCGGACCTCTAGTCGGGGGGGTGCAGTCACCGGATGCCTGATCGTTTTGCAAAGGTTTCGACGTGGGTATCAGCCAGCCCCCTTCGCGGCAAGGCCCCGTGCGTCCTCACGCGGTGAAGGTGACGATCCCGGCGGCGCGGATACGGCCGTTGACGATCAGTTCCACCTCGTGCGGGCCGGGGTGGAGGCTGTAGGTCGTGGCATCCGCCGGAAGCCTGTGCCGCTTGGTCAGGGTCAGCGGCTGGCCCGCCTTCAGCCCGGTGACCGACAGCTTGTGCACCTTGCGCCGGACGCCCGTGGGCCGGATGAAGCCGATGGCGTAATCGACGAGGATCGGCTGATCCTCCGCGCAGGTCAGCGTGACGGAGAAGTCCAGCGCCTCGCCGATCCGGGCGGTGTCGGGCAGAGACAGGTCGGCGTCGATGATCGCCTCCATCCGGTAGCCAAGGAGAGACATGGCACCGGGATGCCCCTTTTTCACCAGATCGCGCAGGGCGTGGCGCGTCATCCAGGCGAGTTCGTCGGGCCGTTGATCCCCGGCCTTTTTCCAACGGTTGAGCGCGCCCAGAACAGGCCGGGCATCGACCTTGGAGATATCGTTGAGGTGATTGGCGACGGAGCGGGTGACGAACCGGGTCGGATCGGCGTGCAGCCGGTCCAGAAGCGGCATGGCCGCGCCGGGGGCCAGGGTGATACCGATGCCCCAGGGCAGTTTCGGGCGCGTGCCCTCGCTCACCAGCCGTCGGACGTGGTAATGCGGATGATCGGCCCATTGGGTGAGGCGCGCCAAGGTCTCCTCCGGCCAGCGGTTGAGGAAGGGGCGGATCGCGTATTCCATGGAAAACCGCTGCGTCACCTGTTCCAGCAGGTCGAGCGCGCGGTCGCGGTGATCCTCCAGCCCGCGTTTCACCGCGACCTCGCCAAGTGGCGCGTAGATGAAGCTGCCGAAATCGTCGTCCCGCCGCGTCGGGTCCAGCGGCGGCTGCAGGGCGGCCTCGATCACCCCGGCGGCTGTGGGGAAATCGTCCGGCAGCGCCTCGACCAGACACTCGGCGATCCAGTCGATGCGCTGTTTCAGTTCCAGTTCCGGGAAGCGCGCGAGAACACGCCCCTCGAAGCCGGGATCGAACCCGGGGTCATTGGCGCGGAAACGGGCGGCGAGACCGCCGACCGTCTCCGCGTTGAAGAGGTCATCCTTGAGCGAGAAGCCCCCTGCCATGCTCCCGCCTCACACGGTGGAGTTGAAGGCGCCACCGTCGAGCAGGATGTTCTGCCCCACCATGAACCCGGCGTGGACAGAGCACATGAAGGCGCAGGTCTGACCGAATTCCTCCGCCGTGCCGATCCGGCCCGTGGGGTTGGCGGCGTCGCGTTTCTTCGCGGCCTCCTCGAACGCGATGCCCTCGCGCTTGGCGGTCGCCTCGGTCATCGACCGGATGCGGTCGGTGTCGTGGCTGCCGGGGAGCAGGTTGTTGATGTTCACCCCGTACCTGGCCACCTGCCGCGCGGTCCCCGCGACATAGCCGGTGAGGCCGGCGCGGGCGGAATTCGACAGGCCCAGGATCGGGATGGGCGAGCGGACGGAGGCGGAGGTGATGTTGACCACCCTGCCCCAGCCCCGGTCCATCATGCCGGGAAGCTGTGCCTTCATCAGCGCGATCGGCGTCAGCATGTTGGCATCCAGCGCCTTGATGAAATCCTCGCGGTCCCAGTCGGACCAGACGCCCGGCGGCGGGCCGCCCGCATTGGTGACGAGGATGTCGAGCGCGCCGGCGGCCTCCAGCACTTCGGCCCGGCCCTCCTCGCTAGTGATGTCGGCGGGCACGGCGGTCACCTCCACGTCATAGGTGTCGCGGATCTCCTGTGCGGTCGCCTCCAGCGCCTCCGCCCCGCGGGCGTTGAGGACGAGGTTCACCCCCGCTTCGGCCAATGCCATGGCGCAGCCCCGCCCCAGCCCCTTGGAAGAGGCGCAGACCAAAGCGCGCTTGCCTGATATCCCGAGGTCCATGTAATCTCCCTTCCGGGCCCGTGGCCCGTTATCCTTATGTTCGCCTTGGCAGTTTATTCCGATTGCCACTCGCTTTCGCAACAATGACGGCAAATGACCCGGGACCCGCCCGGTTGCCGCCACAATCGACGCCTAGACCTCGTTCATGCCGGAGCAGACCGGCAGAGGAAAGGTTTAAAGAGCCATGATTTCAGCCATCGCCAAACCCGCGGCGTCCATTCCGGTCTTTCGGGCCCGGGATCTGACCTGCGTGCATGGCGCGAACGAAGGCGACGACCTCACCTTCGCCGAAGAGCTGACGCTGGACGACACCTACTGGTTTTCCGACACCGCCCGGCAGGTGCGGCTTGGCATCGAATCGTCCGACAGCGGCGCCATCACGGTTGGCGAGGATACCGGGGTCGGCACGGCGGGGGCTTCGCTTCACCTCGACAGCTGCCTGACCTTCATGTCCCCCGACGGCACCACGACAGAGGTGCTGATCCTGGTGGAGGTCGACATGTTCGGCGATGCGGCGGCGGTCTATGCCCTGCCGCTGGCGCCGCTGACAGCAAAAACGGATTACACCCTCGTCGGCATCGATATCGAGGACGCGGCGCGCAAGTTCGCAGAGGTCGCCTGCGTCTCCTTCACACGCGGCACGCGGATCACGCTCGCCTCCGGGGCGCAGCGCGTGATCGAGAAGCTGTCGGTCGGGGACCGGGTTCTCACCCGCGACAACGGCGTGCAGGAGATCCGCTGGATCGGCCATTCCACCGTCCGCGCGGTCGGGGAGTTCGCGCCGATCGTGATCAAGGCCGGGGCTCTCAACAACGAGGCCGACCTCGTGGTCTCCCCCGATCACCGGCTCTTCATCTACCAGCGCGAGGATGCCATCGGCGCGGGCCGCCGCGAGTTGCTCGTCAAGGCGCGCCACCTGGTGAACGGCGACACGGTGATCCAGCAGGACGGCGGTTTCGTCGAATATTACCAGCTTCTCTTCGACGGGCATGAGATCATCTATGCCGAAGGGATCGCCGCCGAAACGCTTCTGGTCGATACCCGCACCCGCGCCGCCCTGCCGCCCGAACTGGACGAGGTGCTGGCCCGTGCCCTGCCGGGGCATACCGACCGCCCGCACCTGCAATACGAGGTGCAGAAGGCGCTGCTTGACCAGCCCGACGCGGCAGAGATCCTGCGCAGCGCCTCGCGCCGCCTGGGCACCCGTTAGGCTTTTTCTCGTCCCAAAAACTTCGGCGGAATTGAGCCCGGACCGGGCTCAAGGGGGCAGTGCCCCCGCCTGACGCTCGCGCTTGCACGGCCCCTGAGGCGCAGCTATATGCGCGCCATGCTGGACACGCCCACAAACCGCCCCGCCCTGCCGCCCGAAATTGCGCGGCGCCGCACCTTTGCGATCATCTCGCACCCGGATGCGGGGAAAACCACGCTGACGGAAAAATTCCTGCTGTTCGGCGGGGCGATCCAGATGGCCGGCCAGGTGCGGGCCAAAGGCGAGGCGCGGCGCACGCGGTCGGATTTCATGCAGATGGAAAAGGACCGGGGCATCTCCGTCTCCGCCTCGGCGATGTCGTTCGATTACAAGAGCTTCCGCTTCAACCTTGTCGACACGCCCGGCCACTCCGATTTCTCCGAGGACACCTACCGGACGCTGACGGCCGTGGATGCGGCGGTGATGGTGATCGACGGGGCCAAGGGGGTGGAAAGCCAGACCCGCAAACTCTTCGAGGTCTGCCGACTGCGCGATCTGCCGATCCTGACCTTCTGCAACAAGATGGACCGGGAAAGTCGGGATACGTTCGATATCATTGACGAAATCCAGGAAAACCTCGCCATCGACGTGACGCCGGCCTCCTGGCCGATCGGCACCGGGTCGGATTTCGTGGGCTGCTACGATCTTCTGCGTGACCGGCTTGAGCTGATGGACCGGGCGGACCGGAACCGCGTCGCGGAAACGATCGAGATCAAGGGCCTCGACGATCCGCTGCTGGAAAAACACGTGCCTGCGCATCTGCTCGACCAGCTGCGTGAAGAGGTTGAGATGGCACGGGAACTGCTGCCGACGCTCGACCCCAAGGCGGTTCTCGAAGGGCATATGACGCCGATCTGGTTCGGATCGGCCATCAATTCCTTCGGCGTCAAGGAGCTGATGGACGGCATCGCGACCTATGGGCCGGAACCGCAGGTGCAGAGCGCGGAGCCGCGCCAGATCGCGCCGGACGAGCCCAAGGTTTCGGGCTTCGTCTTCAAGGTGCAGGCCAACATGGACCCCAAGCACCGCGACCGCGTGGCCTTTATCCGGCTGGCCTCGGGCCATTTCGAACGGGGCATGAAGCTGACCCATGTGCGCTCTAAGAAGCCGATGGCGATCTCCAACCCGGTGCTCTTCCTCGCCGCCGACCGCGAACTGGCCGAAGAGGCCTGGGCGGGCGACATCATCGGCATTCCAAACCACGGGCAGTTGCGCATCGGCGACACGCTGACCGAGGGGGAGGCGCTGCGGGTGACCGGCATCCCCTCCTTCGCGCCGGAACTGCTGCAATCGGTGCGCGCGGGCGACCCGATGAAGGCCAAGCACCTGGAAAAGGCCCTGATGCAATTCGCCGAGGAAGGCGCGGCCAAGGTCTTCAAACCCTCCTTTGGCTCGGGCTTTATCGTCGGCGTTGTCGGCGCGCTCCAGTTCGAGGTTCTGGGGTCGCGGATCGAGCTGGAATACGGGCTTCCGGTGCGCTTCGACACGTCGCAGTTCACCTCCGCCAGATGGGTGAAAGGTACGACGCAAGCTGTTGATAAGTTTGTGAATGCCAACAAGCAGCATATCGCCACCGATCACGATGGCGATGTAGTCTATCTGACGCGGCTGCAATGGGATATCGACCGAGTGGAGCGGGATTATCCCGACATCACCCTCACTGCGACCAAGGAAATGATGGCCTGAGCGGGGCATCTGCGCTCTTGCCAGAGGCGGGGGCGCCCGCCACTCTGGCCGCATGATCTCTGGCTCATCATATCCGGCCGACGCCGCCCGGCCCCCTGTGGATAAGTCCAAAACGCCGCGGGGCATCAAGGCCCTGTCGGGGGTTCTTCATCCCTGCCGCCGGGGCCGGTCATGACAAGCTGGGGGATCGTCAGCACGATCCGGGCGCCGCAGCGCGCCGTCCTCGATTTCGCCGCCTGGCATCTGGAGCTGGGCGCGCGTCGGCTGTTCCTCCATCTCGACGTGCCGGACGAAGCCACGTTCGCGATCCTCAAGCGGCATCCGCGCATCCGGCCGCAGATCACCGATGCGGCCTACTGGAAGGCGGAGGGCAAGGTGCGCCCGCGCAAGCACCAGCCCCGGCAGACCTTCAACGCGACCCGGACCTATGCCCGCCGCGCCGATGTGGACTGGCTCTGCCATCTGGATGTGGACGAGTTTCTCATTCCCGCCGCGCCGGTCGACGGCATCCTGGAGGCCCTGCCCGGCGATTGTCATGTCGCGCGGATCCGCCCGATGGAGGCGCTCGCCCCCGACGGAGAGGCAGAGGATTACTGGAATTTCAAGCTCCTGGCGCTTGATCCGCCGACCCGGCGCCGCCTATCGGCAGAGGTCTGGCCGACCTTCGGCCCCTATCTGAACGGCGGATTCCTGAGCCATGTGGCCGGCAAGCTCTTTGTCCGCACCGGGCAGGACGCGCCGCAGTTCCGCATCCACAACTTCTACGCGGGGGAAGTCGAGAACCCCGGCCAGCAGGAGCTGTCCCAGATCAGTCTGGCGCATATGCATGCGAAAAGCTGGCCGGAATGGTACGGGCAGTTCCGCTATCGCCACGAGAGCGGCGCCTACCGGGCCGAGCTGAAACCCAACCGGCCACGCGACCAGGGCGGCACCACCATGCATGACCTCTTTTCCGCGATCGAGGCCGAAAGCGGCGAGGCGGGGCTGCGGCTTTTCTTCGACGAGGTCTGCGCCGCGACACCGGGACATCTGGAGAGGTTGAGCGCGGCCGGATTGCTGCGGCGGATACGAATGCCGCTCGACGAGGTACGGCAAAAACACTTTGGCGGGGCAGAAACGTAACGTTTGCGCTTACGCGTTTGACGAAACTGCATTTTTCGGCTATCTCCGCCGCAGTTGGGCCGACCTGAGCCACTCACTCAGAGCCATCCGGGCAACCGGCCCCTTCGCTGCGCGGGCCAAGTCGTGTCCGCAAACAACGGATACGCATGACAAAATTTACTGATCTGAACCTGGCCCCCAAGGTCCTCAAGGCCATTACCGAAGCGGGCTACGAATCGCCCACGCCGATCCAGGCGGGCGCCATTCCCCCGGCGCTGGAAGGGCGCGATGTTCTGGGGATCGCCCAGACCGGCACCGGCAAGACGGCCAGCTTTACCCTGCCGATGATCACGCTTCTGTCCAAGGGACGGGCGCGTGCGCGGATGCCACGGAGCCTCGTGCTCGCTCCGACGCGGGAGCTGGCGGCACAAGTTGCCGAAAACTTCGACACTTACACCAAACACCTCAAGCTGACGAAGGCGCTGCTGATCGGTGGTGTCAGCTTCAAGGAGCAGGATGCGCTGATCGACCGCGGGGTCGATGTCCTCATCGCGACGCCCGGCCGTTTGCTTGACCATTTCGAACGTGGGAAGCTATTGCTGACCGGCGCGCAGATCATGGTGGTGGACGAAGCCGACCGGATGCTCGACATGGGCTTCATCCCTGATATCGAACGCATTTTCTCTCTCACCCCGTTCACGCGGCAGACGCTGTTCTTCTCCGCCACGATGGCGCCGGAGATCGAGAGAATTACCAATACCTTCCTTTCGAACCCTGCGCGGGTCGAAGTGGCCCGTCAGGCCACGACCTCCGAGACGATCGAGCAGGGCGTGGTGATGTACAAGGCGTCCCGCAAGGATCGGGAAGGGTCGGAAAAACGCCGCCTGCTGCGCGACCTGATCGATGCGGAGGGCGAGGCCTGCCGCAACGCGATCATCTTCTGCAACCGCAAGACGGACGTGGATATCACCGCCAAGTCGCTGAAAAAGTACGGCTATGACGCCGCGCCGATCCATGGGGACCTGGAGCAGTCGCAGCGGATGCGGACGCTGGACGGGTTCCGCGACGGGTCGCTGCGCTTCCTCGTCGCATCGGACGTGGCCGCGCGGGGTCTGGATATCCCGAACGTGAGCCATGTGTTCAATTTCGACGTGCCCTCCCATGCGGAGGATTACGTGCACCGGATCGGACGCACCGGCCGGGCGGGTCGTCAGGGCAAGGCCATGATGATCTGCGTGCCGCGCGACGAACGGAACCTCGCCGATATCGAACGGCTGGTGGAAAAGGAAATCCCGCGTCTCGAACTGCCGAACGCCCCCGCCCCCAAGGCAGAAGAGGCCGAGGCGACGAGCGAGGAGAAACCCCGCCGGTCGCGTGGTGGACGTGGCCGCAGCCGGGCGAAGAGTGAAGAGGCCAAGGTCGAAACGCCGGTCGAGGCCGCAGCCGCGACGGCGGAGGCCCCCGCCGAGGAAAAGCCGCGCGAAGAGCCGCGCCGCGACCGTGGCGGGCGTCGGCGCGGGCGTGACGACGACAAGGGCGTGGTCGGCATGGGCGATCACATGCCCAGCTTCATCGCGCTCAGCTTTGACGAGCGGCGCACGGGCTGAACCCCGATTACAGAATGAACCTTCCGGGCGCGATCACGTATCGCGCCCGATCGTTCTGCGATGCCTGACAGAGCGCCGCTAGACAGGGCGCGCCACGTTGCGCCGCGCCCTATCCCACTCAAATGAAACAGAATTTTCGTGTTAGGTCAGGCGGCTGACCACGACCGTCACTTCGGGTTTCTTGCCGATCTCGTCATTCGCGGTGTTGCGCACGACGCGGCGCAGCGCCTCTTCGATCTTGTCGTCATCGGCCAGCGTGCCCTGCCCCGCCCGGTTGAGGAACTGCGACAGGTCCTCCTCCAGCACCTCCTGGAGCGACGCGCGGGAGCGGCCGGTTTCCGGCAGGCCCATCAGGTCGCACCAGGGATCGCCCAGGGGCTCGTCCTCTTCGTCCAGCACCACGGTCACGGTGACATGACCGTTCAGCGCCATGCGGATCCGGTCGCGCACGATGCCGTCGAGCGCCCCGATCTGCACCGACCCGTCGAGGTAGGTCCGCCCGGTTTCGACGTAATCCACCACTTCGGGCGCGTTGCCGGAGAGGGAGACCATCGTTCCGTTGACCGCCAGCACGCCGCGACGGCGTTTCTGTTCGGCCAGTTTCGTGTGTTCGCGCAGGTGGCGGTGTTCGCCATGCATCGGCACCACGATCTGCGGGTTCACCACGTCCTGCATCCGTTCGAGATCGGGCCGGTTGGCATGGCCCGAGACGTGGTACAGGCCAGAGCTGTCGTCGACCACGTCCACCCCCATCTCGGAGAAGTTGTTGATGATGCGGATGACCTCTTTTTCGTTGCCCGGAATGGTCTTGGACGAAAAGAGGAACGTGTCCCCCTCTTTCAGCGTCAGGCCCATGTGCTTGCCCCGCGAGAGTTGTGCAGAGGCCGCGCGACGTTCGCCCTGGCTGCCGGTGACGATCAGCATGAGGTTCTCGCGCGGGATGTTGCGGGCGTCCTCGGGCGCGACGACCGTGGGAAAATCGGACAGGACGCCGGTCTTGATCGAGGCCTCGATCATCCGGCGCATGGCCCGTCCCAGAAGGCAGATCGACCGGCCCGCAGCAGCCCCGGCATCGGCCAGGGTTTTGACCCGCGCGACGTTGGAGGCAAAGGTCGTGGCGACGAACATGCCGCTGCTTTCGCTGACAAGTCTGGTGATCTCGGGGCCGACGACGGCCTCGGACCGGCCGGGATGGGTGGAGAAGACGTTGGTGGAATCGCAGACCAGCGCCCGCACGCCGGGGGCGGCGACCTCTTTCCACAGCGCCTCGTCAAAGGGTTCCCCGACCAGTGGCGTTTCATCCAGCTTGAAGTCGCCGGTGTGGATCACCCGGCCTTCGGGGCTGTCGATGACGAGCGCAGAGCTTTCGGGGATGGAGTGCGAAATGGGCAGGAAGCCGATCTTGAACGGCCCCGCCGCGATCTGGTCGGGCCAGGCATTGGCAACGGTGACGGCATTGTCACCGACCCCGTATTCCGCCAGCTTGCCGCGTGCGATATTGGCGGTGAAGGCGCGGGCATAGACCTTGGGCGCGCCGAGGCGTTCATAGAGATGTCCGACCGCGCCGACGTGGTCCTCATGCGCATGGGTGATGAACACGGCCCCCAGTCGGTCCCTGCGCTCTTCAAGCCAGGTGATGTCGGCGAAGATCAGGTCGACGCCGGGAGAGGTGTCCATGTCGGGAAAGGCGACCCCGATGTCGACAAGGATCAGCCGCTCTTCCCCCGGTTTGCCGTAGCCGTAGACATAGGCGTTCATACCGATTTCCCCGGCGCCGCCGAGGGGGAGATAGATCAGCCGTTCATTGCTCATAGATTGCCGTGCTCGCGATTGTAATCGTAGATGATCCGCAGACCGTGGATCGTTATGAATTCGTCGAAGTGGTCGTAGAGGGTATCCCCCTGACCGAAGAGGGGTGCAAGGCCCCCGGTGGAAATAACCTTCATCGGGCGGTCATATTCAGCCTGGATATGCTCCGTTATGCCGCGGACGAGGCCCACGTAGCCCCAGAAGATGCCCGATTGCATGCAGGCGACGGTGTTGGTGCCGATGACCTTCTGCGGTTTGGTCACGTCGACATGAGGCAGCGCCGCGGCCATTTCGTGCAGCGCCTGGAGCGACAGGTTGACGCCGGGCGCGATGACCCCGCCGACATAGGCGCCGTCGCTGGCCACCACGTCAAAGGTCGTGGCGGTGCCGAAATCGACCACGATCAGGTCGCCGCCGTACTTGTCGAAAGCGCCGGCCGAATTGACGAGCCGGTCCGGCCCGACGACCGTGCCCTCGTCGACGCGGGGCTGCGTGGGCAGGAGGCATTCCGGCTTGCCGACGACATAGGGGCGGCAGTTGAAATAGCGGTCCGACAGGACGCGCAGGTTGAACACGACGCGCGGCACGGTGGAGGAGATGATCACCGCATTGATGTCCAGCGGGATGCGGTGATGTTCCAGCAGGGTCGAAAGCCAGACGTAATACTGATCCGCCGTGCGCTGGTGTTCGGTCGAGGTCCGCAGGGTGCAGAGCGCCTTGTCCCCGTCGAGGACGGAGAAAACGGTATTGGTGTTGCCGCAGTCGATCGCGAGGAGCATGGGGGCCTCCCTGGGGGTCGTCAGAAGAAGATATCGGCCGCCGCGATGGCCTGGCGGCCCTGGGCCGTGATGAGGATGAGCCGTCCGGCCTCGTCGATGGTTTCGAACGTGCCGGTGGTTTCGTCCGTGCCCGTGCGCGCGGTGATGACGTCTCCGACATGCGCCGCCCGGTTGAGCCATTCGGTCCGGATCGGCGCGAAGCCGTAGGTCAGGAACTGCTGTTCGTAGCGGGCGAAAGCGGGGGCGAGGAGGTCGAGGAAGTCCTCGGGCGTGGGTCTGGCCCCGGCTTCGGTGAGGGCGACGGGACGCAGGGCGCGCTCCTCGACCTCCGCCGCGCCGGGGGCGGCGGCGAGGTTGACGCCGATCCCGATGGAGGCGGCCGCGGTGCGCCCCCCGGCGGAGAGGCTTTCCAGCAGGATGCCCGCCAGCTTGCCACCGTTGAGCAGCACGTCGTTCGGCCATTTCAGGGTGAAGCCATCGGTGCGGCCCGTGGCGGCGGTGCAGGCGTCATGCAGAGCGAGCGAGGCGATGAAGCTGCGCAGGGCGAGCTGATCGGGCCGGTCGCTGGTCGGCAGGATCAGCGTGGCGGCAAAATTGCCCGGCGGCATGGCCCAGGGCCGTCCCCGCCGCCCGCGTGCGGCGGTCTGCGTCAGGGCCAGGATCCAGAGCGGCCGGGTGGCGCCCCCGGCGAAGCGGCGCTGCGCCTCGCTCAGGGTGCTGTCGGTGCTGTCGAGGACAAGCTTGTCGTATCCCTCAGGCCACGACGGAAGACCGCTCATCGGTTCAGTTCACCAGCGAGGCCGCAGCGGCCTGCGCCATGCCGTCCACCCCGAAGAGGTTGACGACGCCCAGGACCATGATCGCCGCAGAGGCCATCAGAAGCCCCCAGAGCAGCGGGGATTTCGCGGATTCGACCTGCGCGCCCTCGGCCCCGAAGTACATGAAGAAGACGATGCGCAGGTAGTAATAGGCCCCGATGGCGGAGGCGACGGCGGACAGGGCCACCAGCCAGACCAGA
>Ga0213839_1001290_pt1 | contig 16761 bp, 11 predicted proteins | sample SWPATP21_FD_160075 | JGI IMG/M metagenome (GOLD analysis project Ga0213839, IMG submission 160075) | Coastal seawater microbial communities from Marineland, Florida, United States - SWPA TP2 #1 | ecosystem: Environmental > Aquatic > Marine > Coastal | place: USA: Florida | collected 2016-08-14
TACCTGGCCCGCGTGGTGGCTGCCGCCTGACCCGCGGCCCATCCCCCAGCTTCGATGCTGGGGAGCTTCGGAGCGGCATGTCGCTCGACGAACCCGCTCGTCACGCCCTCAAAGGGCCAAAGTCGAGTCTAGGGCGGGGTCGGGGCCGGCGTCGGTCGTCGGCCGGGGCGGTCGGTCGGTGTCAGAGCACCGGAGCTCGCAGCGCGCTCGGCGAAGTCGATCACCACGTCGGCGCCCCGGTTGGGCCAGCGGTGACCTCCTCGCTCCAGCCGCAGGTGCTCGAGCCCGCAGCCGCTCCAGCGCTGGTGCTCGCCCCCCCTCACCGGTGTGGGCTCGGGGCCCCCGCTGCAACCGCCGACCCTCGCCATGCGCTCCAGGGTGGCCTTGGCCCCCAGGTTGTGGCGCTCGCCGTCGGGACCGTCCCGGCCCCCGTACGGGGCCCTGGGGTCGTCGACCATGCCGATCAACAGGACGGGCCGCAGCTCGGCGGGCCGGCAACGCTCGCTCACGTCGGTCCGCAGGTAGTGGGCCACAGGGACGAAGGCATCGAAGCGCTCCGACTGCTCGCACGCCAGGCGCCACGTCATGTGGGCGCCGCTGGAGAAGCCGGTGGCGACATGGGTGCGCACGCCGCTGGCCTCCAGCCGGTCGTGCAGACCCAAGAGCGGGTCGACGTGGGGGCTGGTGCCGCCCACCGGCGTGAACCATGCGCCCTCGTCAGGCCGCTGGCGCTGCCCCTGGGGAAACACCAGCACCCAGCCCCTGTCTCGGTGATCCCGCCACCTCTGCGCCATCTCGTCGAGCCCCTGATTCCGTCCGCCATGGAAGATCCACAGCGCGCCCCGAACCTCGCCCCGTGGCCAGATCACCCTGGCTGTTCGGGCCTCGCCGTGCCGGTCCACACCCAGCTCGACGTCGTGGACACCGGGCCCCAGTGGGTCGACAGTGGCGGCACCCGGTCCCCCGGCGCAGGCCCATGTCATGAGCAAACAGCTGCCCAGGACGGAGGCTGAGAAGGGTCGGAGGCGATGGCTCATGGTGGCGAGTCTAGCGCCCTGGTGGGCGTGGTCGCCCGGCTGCGGTAGCGTGGGATGGGGGAGGCGCACTGGATCCCACGGTCACCACACGGCGGGAGCTCCTGGCAGCGGTCGGGGCAGCGTGGCTCGTCGTGCCGGACGCCGCCCTGGGGGCCAGCCCCGCGGCCGCCGCCGAGGTCCGCCGTTGGCGAGGGCGAGGGCAGATCACCGTGCTCGCCACAGGCTTCGGCGACCCCCGACTCCCCCCGGGTACCGACGATGCAGAGGCCCTCCTCCTGGCGACCGCCCTCGCGGACGCCAGGCCCCGCACGGTCCTGGCCGCCTCGGGCGTCCCCCCCTCGGAGCCACCCGCGACGGGCGACGTGGCGCGGACCCTCCTCGGTCTGCGCCCCGATCTGGACCTTCGGGACGGAGGAACCGAGGACTTCGAGGCGGTCATGGCCCTCGCCCAGGTGGCCTGGAGCCTGGGTCCTCCCGACAACCAGGCCTTCCGAGCCCGACGCCTGGCCCTGGCGCTGACCCCCTTCGCCATCCCCCACCCAGCCCTCCCCAACTACGAGGAGATCCGCATCGAGGCCCTGGCCCGACGCGACGAGGCGCACCAGGCCCTCGACAGCGCCGTGGCCCAGCGGGTGGAGGCCCTTCCCCGCAAGGCCCTGGTGGTGACCCGCGCGCTGGGCGCCGGCCGACTCTGCGATGCCCTCGAGGCCGCGGGGCGTGGCGGGCGACTGGTCACGACGGGGGAAGGGCGCACGCTCCTGGAGGGGGAGGAGCTCTTCTGGGCCGGCGTGGGGGCGGGGCTCCCGGAGCCGAAGGAGGAGGGGCTCATGCCCTGGGCCCGCGCGCTGGGCCCGTTCCACGAGGCCTTCCAGCGCTGGCCGGGGAGGGCCCGCTTCACCGAGGGCGTCGCGGCGGTCGCCCCCGACTCTCCGCCCCTGGCCGGGCCCCTCCGCGACCACGTCCTGGCGGCGGCCGAGCTGCTGGCCGCCCGGGGTCTCGCCGAGCTGCCCGCCGACCTGCCCCTCCACGAGGGGACCGGGACCAGCCACGCCATGTCCTACGACAGCTTCACCCACCGCCTGAAGGTCTCGGCCGTGGTGGCCGAGCTGAGCGTTCCCCTCGCGGCCGCGGTGCTCCTCCACGAGCTCGTCCACGTGGAGGACGTCGGGCGCGCCGCGGCCCACCTGGGCACCGACCCGCGGGGGTTCGCGCTCCTGATCGATCGCCTCCCCGTCGGCATCGGCACCGGCGTGCTGTGCTGCATGGAAGACCATGCCTACCACCGGGAGATCCAGGCCGTGCCCACCCTGGGCATCCGCCTGCCGGACCCGGAGGCCGACGCCGTCGAGGGCCCCCAGGGGCGCCTGGAGCACATGCTGGCGGTGCTGATGGACGCCGGGCCGGCCTCGTCGACGTGGCTGGCCCTCATCGATGGCTTCGTGGGCATAGCCCGAGAGGGTGGGCCGTGAGGGTGGCGGTGGTCGGTCACGTGGAGTGGGTGGAGTTCCTCTCGGTCGACGGCCCCGTGGCCCCGGGGTCCATTCGCCACGGCACCCCGCTGGCCACGGAGCCGGCCGGTGGGGGCGGCGTCGCCGCGGCGGACGTGGCGCGGATGGTGGGGCAGAGCACGCTCTTCACCAGCGTCGGGGACGACGCACTGGGCAGCGGGGTGCGCTCCGCCCTCGGCTCCCTCGGCGTGGAGGTCGTGGCGGATGTGCAGGAGGGGCCCCACCGGCGGGCAATCACCCTCGTGGAGCCAGGTGGCGAGCGCACGATCGTGGTGGTCGGCGAGGCCCAGGCACCCCGCGCGCTGAGCCCCGAGCACTTCGACGACGTCGATGGCGTCTACTTCTGCAAGGGAGACGCCCCCTCGCTGCGCGCCGCACGGAGGGCCAGGGTGCTGGTGGCCACGGCCCGCTGCCTGCCGGTGATCCGCGAGGCGGCGGTTCGACTCGACGCCCTGGTCCGCAGCGCCGTCGACCCGTCAGAGCACTACGAGCCCGGCCTGCTCGAGGTCGAGCCGGAGCTGGTGTGCGCGACCCATGGGGCAGCGGGCGGGCGCTACCGGCTGCGCGGCGGCGAGGAGGGCCGGTGGCTGCCGGCGCCGGTGCTCGGGCCCGTGGCCGATGCCTACGGCTGCGGCGACTCCTTCGCCGCAGGACTCACCGTGGGGCTCGCCCAGGGACTGAGTCCTCGGCAGGCCATGGCGTTGGGGGCCGTGCGGGGCGCCGAGGCCCTGACCCGGCGCGGCGCCCACGGCCTCGGGTCTTGACCTAGTCGAGACCGAGCTCCCGCTTGAAGTAGAGGAACTCGAGCGCAATGCGCAGGGCGGCCTGGTCCTGGTTCGCCACGCCGCCATGCCCGCCCTCGATGTTCTCCCAGTAGTAGAAGGGCTGGCCCATCGACTCCAGGGTGGCAGCCATCTTGCGGGCGTGGCCGGGGTGGACCCGGTCGTCGCGGGTGGACGTGTAGAACAGGATCCGTGGGTAGTCCGTGCCTTCTTGGAGGTTGTGGTACGGGCTGATCTTCGTCAGCGTCGCCCGCTCTTCCGGCACGTCGGGGCTGCCGTACTCGCCGACCCACGAGGCCCCCGCGAGGAGCTCGTGGTAGCGGAGCATGTCGAGGAGCGGCACGCCGCAATCGATGGCGGCGTACAGGTCGGGCCGCTGGGTGAAGGCGACCCCCATCAGCAGGCCGCCGTTGCTGCGCCCGATGGCCCCGAGCTGGTCGGGGGTGGTGACGCCGTCGTCGATGAGGTCCTCGGCGATGGCGAAGAAGTCGTCGTAGGCCTTCTGGCGGTCGTGGACGAGGGCGGCCTCGTGCCAGGCCGCGCCGTACTCCCCGCCGCCCCGGATGTTGGAGAGCACCAGCACACCGCCGTCCTTCACCCACATGGGGCCAGCGAAGGCCCCCTGCTGAGGACGGGCGCGATCCCGAAAGTAGGTGGGGACGATGGAGGAGAGGAAGCCGCCGTAGCCGTACTGGATCGTGGGTGCGGGACCGCCCTCGAGGACGTCCTTGCGGGCCATCAGGAAGTAGGGGACGCGGGTGCCGTCGGTGCTCTCGGCGAAGCGCTGCTCGACCACGACGTCGCTGGCATCGTAGGACGTCGGCAGGGCCTGGAGCTCCGTGAGACGGTCCTTCTTGTCGACGTGGAACAGGGTGACCGGCTTGGTGAGGCTCTCGAAGGTGACGAAGACGTCGTCGCTCTCGTCGCTTCCCATCGCGATGGAGACCTGACCGTTGTCGGGGAGGTCGACCCGGGTCGACTGCCAGCCGTCGCTGCTGGGGCGGAAGCGGAGCAGCTCCCCCTTCACGTCGCTGAGTCGTGCCACGAAGATGGAGGTCTTGCCGATGTGCACGCCCTCGATCGCCTCCCCCTCGCTCGGGCCGTAGATCACCTCGACGTCGAAGCTGTCCAGATCGACGCCGATCAGCTGTCCCTGCCCGTAGGGGACGTCGCGGTGACTCCAGTCCTGGTGGAGCTCCACGATCAGCTTGTCGCCGTACAGGCCGTAGACCCGGATCCGGGCCGGGAGGGGCAGCGGCTCCTTGGTCCCGTCGTCGCGGAGCACCCAGGTGTCCTGGTCGTAGAAGGTGCGGGCCCGGTACAGCAGGGGCCGCACGTCCTTCCGATGGCGTGGGGCGAAGGCCCCGACCAGCACGTCGCCCTCCTCGCCCTCGAGCAGGACCTCGGCTTCCGCGGGGGACTGGCCACGGAGCCAGCGACGGGCGATGCGGGGGTAGCCGGAGGAGGTGAGGCTTCCCTCGCCGGTGTCGGTGCCGAGGAGCACCGTGTCCTCGTCGAGGAAGACCACGTCGGACTTCGCCTCGGCCAGGGTGAAGCCGTCGGCCACGAACTCCTTGGTGCCCCGGTCGAACTCCCGCACGACATGGGCGTCCTTGCCACCTTCGGACAGGCTGATCAGGCAGCGGTCGGACGAGGGCGCGCAGCTGACACCGCCCCAGATCCAGTTCTCCCCCTCAGCCTCGGCCAGGGCGTCGACGTCGAGGAGGACCTCCCACTGGGGCTCGCCAGCGACGTAGGCCTTCAGGGGGGTGCGGCGCCAGATGCCCCGCACGTGGGTGGGGTCCTGCCAGAAGTTGTAGAGGTCCTTGCCCTTGATCTCGCCGGTGGCCAGGCGGGCATCCGACGTGAGGATCTTCAGCGCCTCGGCCTTGAGCTCCTGGAAGCGCGGGTCGGCGTTCATCTCGGCCAGGGTCGCGTCGTTCCAGCCCTTCACCTTGGCGAGCGGCTCTTCGCCGAGGACGTCCTCCAGCCACAGGTGGGGGTCGTCGCCTTCGGGGTCGGGGAGCAGTGCGGGGGGCATGACGGCCTCCTCGGAGGTGGCTTCGGGTGGGGGCTCCTCGTCGGCGGCGAGGGCGGGGCAGAGCAGGGCCAGCAGGACCAGGACCAAGGGCGTCTCCCGTAGAGCGGTGGATGCGGTGGCTCTACCCCTTCCGCCCGGACCCCGGTAGGGTGGCCTCATGACGATCCGCCGCCTCTCTGCTGTCTCGGCCCTCCTCGCCCTCTGTCTGGCCTGTGCGGGGGCCTCGTCCTCGACCGGCGGGGAGGTCGCGCTGCGCACGGATCTGGAGGGGGGATGCTACGGGCAGCCCGACCAGGGCTTCGACCTCGACAACTTCGCGAACGTAGAGGTGTTCGCCGAGGTGGGGGAACCCGCGTGGGACTTCACCCTGCAGACCCTCGACGGCGGGGAGGTCCACCTCGCCGAGCTGCTGGAGACGAAGCCGGTCGTGGTGTTCTCCGGCTCCTACACCTGCCCCGTCTACCAGAAGAGCGGACCCAAGATCGACCAGCTGGCCAAGCGCCTCGGCCAGCGGGTCCACGTGGTGGTGGTCTATGGACCCGAGGCCCACCCGGAGAACGACAACTCCCCCTACCGGGGCGACAACTGGGCCAAGCCCGAGAAGTTCAGCCACCACGACCTCGCCGAGAGCTTCGAGGAGCGAGTGGCCCACGCGAAGAAGGTCGGGCGCGGTCCGGGCGTGATCGAGGCCGTGGAGCCGCTGGACAACCCCTTCTGGTGCACCTACGGCACCGCCCCGAACGCCGCGTACCTCATCGGTCAGGACCGTCGCTTCCACGCCGTCCACGACTGGTTCGACGCCCCCACGCTGATCGGGAGCATCGGTGCCCTCCTCGGGGAGGACCTCGGACAGGACCGTGGCCAGCCAGGCGAGAAGCGGGGGCGCCGAACCAAGCGACGGCGGTGACACGTCCGCGCTCGCGGCGGTGCACGGGCGTCAGGAGAGGAGGTAGGCGACGACGGCGGCGAAGACCACGATCGCAGCCACGGCCGTCACCGTCCACAGCGGCCCGATGCGCCGGGGTGGGGACGGGACGCGCCGCGGGGAGACTCGGATGGTGTGGGTGTCGGGCGCGACGTCGAGGGTCGGCTGCGAGGGCACGGACGGACGCTTCACCACCCTGCGAACAGGCGCCTCGGGCTCGGCGTCGTCCAGGTTGTACACGGTCTCGGCGGGCTCCTCGGCGTCGTGGCCGAGGCGCGTCTCGGCGCGGTCGCTGGTGCGAGGGGTCACCCCTGTGTCGTACTCGTCGATGACGTCTCGGATCAGGTCGGCCAGGTCGCCGAGGTCGCTGGAGATCTGGTCCTCGGGCGGGACGGGGTTGCCGTCGTCGGTGGCGCTGGGACGGGTCCACTCGGCGATGGCGAGGGCCAGCTCCGGGGTGGCCTGCTGGGCGGCGAGCGCGCATCCGAGCTCGTGGGCGGCGTCCTCCACCGAGCGGCGGGCCAGCATGGTGCGCAAGGCGTCGAGGCGCTCGACATCAGCTCGGGGAGAGGACGCGAGCAGCAGCCGGTCGCCCACCTCCAGCTCCAACGCCCTGGCACGAACGCGGACCTGGAGCGTGTTCTCGCCCTGCTTGGCGCCGAGCCATGGCGCCGTGCCGTCGACCGGAGCGGCTTCGCCTAGAGCACCACTCGAGTAGTCTCCCGTCGCCTCCTCTAGCCACGTGGTGGTGTCGCCGCGCCGCAGCTTCGCGGAGCCCCCACCGCTGTCTCCGATCCACAGCTGCCCCCTGCGGGACATGGCCACCACCATGGTGGCGCGCTCCTCGCTGTCGGGGTGGATGCGGATCCGCAGGGCCCTGTCGATGTCGAGGAGGAGCCGCTCGCAGTGAGCGACGGGGTCCGCGCCGGGCAGGGCCGCATGGAGCTGTTCGCGGACGACGGCACGGGCATGCTCGAGGAAGCGCTCAGAGAGGGCAGGACCCGAACCGGACGGGCCCAGGACGACCATCCTCCACCAGCCGGCGACGGTTTCGTTGACCACCACGCCGCCGTCCGACCGCCCCACTCGGAACGTGGGGCTCGGTGGTGCGGGGCGTGCATCGGTGGATGGCGGAGGGGGCTGCAAGGCGAAGGGTTCCAGGCGTCGGACGGTCCAGGTGGTGTGACGGCAGTATAGTGCTCCTCGCTCCCAGAACACCAAGGGAACGACCCCATTCGCCCAGCGATGGCGCTCCGGCCGTCACGCCGCGCCGCCCTCGAGCTGGTCGTGGACCTTCAGGCGCGGTCCGATGGCCTCTACCGCGTGGTGCACCCGGTAGACGAAGTGCTCTTCGCCGAGGCGCTCCACCAGCTGGGCGCGGGTCAGGGCGTCCTTCACCGGGCCATGCATGCCGGCGATCCACAGCTGGATGCCTCGCCCGCCGTGGTCGTCGATGATCTCCTCGAGGGTGCTCATGGCGCTGGCGTCGACATCGCCGATGGCCCTGGCGTCGAGGACCACGTGCTGGATGCCTTCGTGCTCCTCCTCCAGGCTCTCGAGGGTGCTCTTGAACAGGCCGACGTTGGCGTAGAACAGGGGCGCGTCGACCCGAAGGAGCAGGACGCCCGGGATGGGTCGGGCGTCGGGGTTGCGCTCCAGGTTCCGGTAGATCTCCATGCCGGGCATGCGGCCGAGGACGGCGATGTGGGGGGTACTGGCCCGCTTGACGAACCACGCCAGGCTGGCGACCACGCCGATCAGGATGCCCTGCTCGATGCCGAGGACCAGGGTGGCGACGAAGGTGATGGCCATCATGGTGAGGTCGGGCTTGGAGACGGCCCAGAGGTGGCGGGCCTCCTCGTGGTCGATGAGGCCGAACACGGCGGTCATGATGATGGCGGCCAGCACGGCCTTGGGCAGGAAGGTGAACAGCGGGGTGAGGAACAGCAGCGTCACGGCGACGGCGACGGCGGTGATGATGGCGGCCACCCCGGTCTGGGCGCCGGCCTGGGCGTTCACCGCGGTGCGGCTGAAGCCGCCGGTGGTGGGGTAGGCGCTGAACAGCGACCCCATGAGGTTGGCCATCCCGAGACCCTTCAGCTCCTGGTTGGCGTCGATCTCGTACCTGTGCGCCCTGGCAAAGCGCTTGGCCACCGAGATGCTCTCCATGAAGCCGACCAGCGAGATGGTGATGGCCATGGGCAGCAGGGCCTTGAAGGCCTCCAGGTCGAAGGTGGGGAGGCTCGGGGTGGGCAGGCCGGCGGGGACCTCGCCGACGATCTTCACGCCGTCGGCATCGAGGCCGAAGCCCCACACGACGGCGGTGCTGGCGGCCACGACCACGAGGAAGCGGGGAACCTCGGGGGTGAGCTCCTTCATCAGGGTCAGGGCGACCACGGTGGCGACGCCGATACCGACCGTCGGCCAGTGCCACGCCCCGACGAGGGCGGCGGCCTGGATCACGACCTCGTGCACGTAGTGGCTGCGGGGGATGTGGACCCCGAGGAGGTGCTCGAGCTGCGACAGCCCGATGATGAGGGCGGCGGCGCTGGTGAAGCCGGCGACCACCGGGTGGGAGAGGAAGTCGACCAGGAAGCCGAGGCGGGCGACCCCCATGCCGAGCTGCAGGGCGCCGACCATGGCGGCGAGCATCACCGCGTGGGCCAGGTACTCGGACGTTCCTCCCTGGGCGACGGCGCCGACGGACGAGGCCACCAGCAGCGACACCATGGCCACCGGGCCCACCGCCAGCTGACGGCTGGTGCCGAAGGCGGCGTAGGCGATGAGGGGAACGATGGAGGCGTACAGGCCGATGATCGGGTCGAGGCCTGCGAGCATGGCGTAGGCCATGGCCTGGGGGACGAGCATGATCGCGGTCGTGAGGCCGGCGGCGAGGTCCCCCTTGAACGTGGCGCCGGTGTAGGTCCTCAGCGTCTCGACGAGAGGAACGTGGCGGAGGAGGGTCTGCATGGGCTCGACTCCGGGAGGGGGAGATGACCGTCGGGCTACTGCAGTGGGTGTGCCAGCGTCGAAAGGTGGCGTTGGACGGTGGGAAGAGGATCCGGACCGATCGTCTGTCCGGTCGGGATGTGTCAGATTGTGGCGTGCCGGAGTGTGTTGAAATGGGTCACCAGTTCTGTGTGCCCTGCACTGCGCCGAGTTCGACCGGTAGGCCCGAGACGGTCGGTCGCGATACCCGGGGTCTCCCTGGAGGAGCTCGTGACCGACCTGGCCGTACGCACCGAGGGCCTGCAGCGCGCGTTCGGACGCCACCAGGTGATCCGCGGCCTCGACCTGGCGGTTCCCCGCGGCAGCGTCTACGGCTTCCTCGGCCGCAACGGCGCCGGAAAGACCACGACGCTGCGCATGCTGATGGGCATCCTCAACCCGGACGCCGGCACGATGACCCTCGGCGACCGCACGGTCCGACGGACCACCCCGAAGATGCGGGAGGACGTCGGCTACGTCAGCCAGCAGCAGCACTTCTACCCGTGGATGAAGGTGAAGCGGCTCGGCTCCTTCGTGGGAGCCTTCTACAAGCGCTGGGACAAGGCCCGCTTCCTGGAGCTGTGCGGTCGGCTCGCCATCGACCCGGCCCAGCGGGTGGGAGAGCTCTCCGGCGGCACCCGGATGAAGCTGGCGATGGCCCTGGCCCTCGCCCACCGACCCCCGCTGATGGTGCTCGACGAGCCCACCGCCGGCGTCGACCCGGTCACCCGCCGGGAGATCCTCGACCTGCTCCGCGCCATGGTCGACGACGAAGGCGTGACCGTGCTGTTCAGCACCCACCAGATCGGCGAGGTGGAGGCGATCGGCACCCACGTGGGCGTCCTCCACGACGGCCGCATGTTCTGGCAGGGCCCGGTGGGCGAGCTCGGCGACCGCGTCCGACGGGTGTCCCAGGCCCCCGAGGGCGTCACCGCGCTGCACACCGACGAGCAGGGAACGGTGGTGTGGGGCGAGCCGGAGGTGGTCGCCACCCTCCCCGATGCCGCGCCGATCTCCCTCGAGGAGGCCTTCGTGGCCATCGCGCGGCAGGACCGCCGTCCGTGAAGTGGCTCGCCCTGCTCGGCAAGGAGCTGCAGCAGCACGGGGCCGCCGTCCTCGGGGCGCTGGTGCTGCTGGCCTCGGTGCAGGTGGTGACCTGGGGGGTGAGCTTCTTCGAGAACAAGCTGACGCTGATGAACACGGTCTTCGAGCTCGCGGTGTTCCCGCTCCCCGTGTTCGTCCTGTTCCTGGCGGGTCGACTGGTGGTCCACGACCACGCCCGGGGCACCCACGAGTTCCTGGTGGCGCTGCCCATCGCCCCTGCCCACCGCGTGCTGGCCCGCTTCGGCCTGGGCATGGCGGTCGTCCAGGGGGCGGGCCTGATCTCCCTGGGGACCACGGCCCTGCTGGCGACGCGACGGGAGGGGCTGCCGCTGTCCTGGCTGCTGCAGCTGTTCGCCCAGGAGACGCTGCACCTGTGGGGCTGGTTCGGCATGGCCTTCGGCATGGCCCACCTCGGCCGCTTTCGCTGGCTCGCCTGGTGGACGCTGTTCGTCGCCGGCATCAGCTACAGCACCCACTTCCCCGACGGCCCCGACGTCTCCTGGTTCGGGATGATGTCGGGCTCGGTCGACGTGACCCGGCTCGATCCTCCCTGGGGCTCGGCCCTCCCGGCGTTCCTGTGGGGCGTCGCGGGCCTGGTGGTCTCCCTGCTGCTGTCGGGATGGCGGGGGGGCATCCTGCTGGAGCGCTGGTTCCAGCCCATCACCGCCTACCAGCGGGCAACCCTCCTCGGCGCCGGGGTGGCCATCATGTTCGGGGCCGACGCCCTCGACCCCCTCGCGCCGGAGGGGCAGGACACCTGGGCCGAGCTGCCGTCCGCCCCCGCCGAGCGAGCCCAGGTCCGCGTCGCGGGCTCCGCCGAGGGACCGCTGTGGAGCGTCGGCCAGCGGGTCGCCACCGAGCTCGACGCCCTCGGCGCCGAGGTGGGGGTGGAGCGCTGGAGGCCGGTGGTCTTGGTGCGGGACCGCCGCGCACCGGGTCGACCGACGGTCCGCCCCACCCCCGACGACGACGGAGAGCACGCCGTGGTGCTGCGCGTCGACCTGGACACCCCCCACGACGACCTGGTGCGGCGAATCCTCAGGGAGGCGCTGCTCCACCACATGGGGGGCCTGGCGGCCTGGGACGACGAGGCCCGCTTCGTCCTCGACGGGGCCGGCGCCTGGTGGGTCGGCGGCGACGAGCTCGCCCTTCAGGCCCTCGCGTCCCGCTACGACGGGGAGGTCGACGGGCTGATGTCCGACTGGCTCGCCGCCGGACTCGGTCCCGACGAGGCCCCGGCCCTGGCCTGGGCGGGGCTGGTGTCGCTGGAGCAGGCCGCGGGTCGCGAGGCCGTCCTGCAGCTGCTGAGGGAGGTGCTCTCCCACGACGGCGACACCCCGATCGACGGCCTCTCCCTGCGGCGCCTCACCGCCGACGGCTGGGTGGAGCGCAGCACGGGAGCGCCCCCGTCGTGGACGGAGGGATGGGCGCGGGTGGTGGCGCTGGCCCACGGCGCCGAGGAGCGGACCGTGGCGGTCGAGGTCGACGATGGCCAGGTCGTCGCCCGCTGGGCTCGGGAGCTCCCCGCCGGCGCCGTGGTGGAGTGGGCTACCCTCGACCCCAGCCTGCTGCGCCCCATGCTCGACCTCGAGACGGAGATCGTGGAGGTGGAGCCGGGTCAGCGGGAGCTGGCGCTGCCCGGAGATGCCGAGGCGCGGGTGGTGGCGCGGATCCTCTCCCGGGAGGGCGATGTCCTCCACGCCGGTCCGTGGGCGGGTCCGCCATGATCGCGCTGCTCCTGAAAGAGACCCAGGCCCTCGCCGCCTACTGGGGCGCCTTCGCCCTGCTGGGCGTCGGCACGATCCTGTTCTCGCCACTGTCGCCCAGCTCCCTCGACAGCACCCAGAGCCTCCAGCTCGCCGACTGGGGCATGCAGGTGTTCCTGGTGCTGCTGCTGTCGTTCATGGTGGGCCACGGTGCCGTCGCCAGCGAGCTCAGGGAGGGCCACGTCGAGTTCCTCGATGGCCTGCCCGTCGGTCGCTGGCAGGTGTACGGAGCCAAGCTGCTGGCGGCGCTGGCCCCCTGCCTGTTCCTGGTGGTCGTGTCGATCGTGGCCGACCTCACCGTGCTGCTGATCGCCTCGCCGCCCCATGCCGTCGACCCCCTGCAGCCGCTGCTCCTCGCCCACGTGGTGATGCTGGCCGCCGCCCTCGGAGGCCTGGGCACCGGCCTGCTGCTCTCGTGGCTCGGGCCGCTGGCCTGGGGCGTGCTCGGCCTGGCGCTGGTGATCGGCAGCTGCGCCGGCATCGTCTACCCCCCCACGCTGGTGTGGATCCCCCTCGTGGGCTCCCTGGGCAACATCGACTGGAGCGGCACGACCGCGACCCATCCATGGGGACCGCCCATCGGCATGGTGCTGCTCGGCGGCCTGTCGTCGGTGCTCTCGGGGCTCCTCTTCCTCGGGCCCGGCAAGGCCCTCGTCGCCCGTGGCTCCGGCCTGGTGGCCATCCTCCGGGTCGGCATGTCGGGCTGCCTGGGGCTGCTGCTGGTGCCCCTGGGCGCGCTGATGGCCCTCGGGCTGCTGATCAGCCACGGCGAGCGGATGTGGAAGGGGGTCGACGTCGTCCACAGCCAGCACTTCCGGGTGCTGTACGCCCCGGGGAACGAGGTGGAGGCGAAGCAGGTGGCCGCCACCGTCGACGCGCTCTCGGCCGAGGTCGGCAGGCTGGTCGGGCACGACGAGCCCATCTCCATGGACCTGGAGCTCCTCGACACCCCCGCCAACCACCTGGGGGCCTTCACCGGGGGCAAGATCCGCTACCTCGGCGGGGAGGACACCCTGGCCCACGAGCTGGCCCACGCCCACGCCCGCGCCCTGGCCGGACCGGCGCTCTCGGCCCAGGGCCACGCCACCCAGTTCTTCAACGAGGGCCTCGCCGACTGGGTGCAGGTGCAGATCGTCGGCGGCGACGAGGTGAGCGACGTGGCCGCGGCGATGTGGAAGGTGAACCACACGGAGCTCGAGGAGATCGTCGACCGGCGGCGGCTGGCGGACAAGTACGACCCCCGGGTGGCCTACGAGCTCGGACAGGCCTTCGTCGCCGCCCTGGTGGACACGGCGGGTCCCGAGGCGCCCGGGTGCATGCTGCGGGAGCTGCGGGTCGTGGGCGAGGATCGGGTGGCGGCCCTCGCCCTCTGGTATGGCCTGGCGGCCCGCTGCGACATCGACCTCGACGACGTCCGCGATCAGTGGGTCGTGCGGCTGGAGCGAGCGGCGGCCCGGCTGCCGGCGCGGCTCCCGAAGCTTCGGGCCCGGGTCGACCACGACCAGGGCGTGCTCGACGTCCGCGACGAGCTGGAGCTCGGCTGGGACGTGTGGTGTGGCTTCCGGGACACCATCGACACGCCTCCGGAGCAGCAGGTGTGGATGCCGGCCCACGAGGGGCGCTGCGACCTTCCCTACGGGCGCCTGTCGGGGAGCCGCTTCCAGTACGCCGTGGGCTTCGTGCTCCCCGGCGACCCCGAGGAGGAGATGGACCTACGCTCCGTCTACCTTCCCTGGGCCGAGGCGCGGCTGTAGCGGCGCAGGCTCAGCGCTCGGCGCCGGCCGTCACCGAGACCTCCATCGGGCCGGCCACCGGCATGCCCTCAGACAGCGGGCGGACCACCAGGCGGTAGGCGTGGGTTCCCTGGGGCGTGCTGGGTGCGGGACGGAAGCTCAGGGCGCTCTCCCCCTCGGTGCCCTCGGCCCGGGCCACGATGTCGCCGTGCTGGTCCACCACGGCCAGGCCGTAGGGGAGCTCGGAGAAGGTCGACACCGTCACCGTCCAGTCGTCGCCGTACACCTCGGGGCAGTCGTAGGTGCAGGTGGGCAGGGGTACCTCGGGGAGCACCGCGAAGTGCTCGCCGGCCCAGATGGCGACCTCCACCTCCCGGTAGCTCGGCTCGCCGTCGCATCCCCAGTACAGGCAGCGGACGTCGACCTCGGCGACGGGCTCGCGCCAGTCGAAGTAGGGGTCGCAGGCGTCATCGAGGCCGTCGTTGTCCAGATCCCGGTGGCTGTTGGTGTCCTCGGGGCAGGCGTCGCAGGCATCCCCCATGCCGTCCTCGTCGGTGTCGGCCTGCTCGGGGTTCGGGGCCATGGGGCAGTTGTCCTCCACGTCGGGGATGTCGTCGTTGTCGTCATCGTCGTCGTCGCAGCTGTCCCAGCGGCCGTCGTCGTCCAGGTCGGGGTCGCGGAGGTCCGGGGTCTCGGGGCAGCGGTCGACGTTGTCGAGGAAGCCGTCGCCGTCGCCGTCGTCGCAGCCGTTGCCGCGGCCATTCCCGTCGCGGTCCCGCTGCCAGGGGTTCGACACCCACGGGCAGTTGTCGACGCTGTCGGCCACGTGGTCGCCGTCGGCGTCGTCGTCGCACACATCGCCCACACCGTCCCCGTCGAGGTCCGCCTGGGCGCTGTTCACGTCGTCGGGGCAGTTGTCGAGGCCGTCCACGTGGCCGTCGCTGTCGGAGTCGTCGCAGGCATCTCCGGTCCCGTTGCCGTCTCGGTCGGACTGGGTGGTGTTCGGGGCGTCGATGCAGTTGTCCCTCACGTTGTCCACGCCGTCTCCGTCGAGGTCGTCGTCGCAGGCGTCGCCGAGGCCGTCCCCGTCGAGGTCGGCCTGGAGTCCGTTCGGGACCTGGGGGCAGTTGTCGTTCCTGTCGCCGACGCTGTCGCCGTCGTCGTCCCAGTCCAGGCCGTCGGGGATCAGGTCGCAGTCCTGGTCGATCGTGCCGATCCCGACGCTCCCCATCGCGTTGCCGAGCTGACAGATCTCGTGGGAGGACCACCCCGCGGCCCGGGCCTGGGTGATCAGACCCCGCCGGTAGCTGCCGTAGGTCGGCCAGGCGCCGAGGCTGTCGACGACGTTTCGGTGGAGGACGTGGAGGACCTTGTCGGCGTCGACGGCGTCGACGGTCACACCCGTGCTCTGGTGCACACCGCCCTGGGTGAGGAGCATCACGGCGTAGGAGAGCAGCTGGCTGTTGGCGTGGTCGCTGCTCGTCTGGCTGCTCGTGTGGTCGACCTGCAGGTTGTTGACCAGGTCCCGCGCCTGGGTGTTGCCGAAGCTGCCGACGACGAAGTCGAGGTCGGTGCCGTCCTGCCAGCGCTCGTAGTACAGCGCGTACATGTCGCCCATGTGCTCGTGGATGGCGGCCCGGTCGGTCTCCTGGGTGTAGTCGATGCCCTCCTTGCGCAGGATGCCGTGGCCCCACTCGTGGGCCACCACCTCCTGCTCGACCATGCCTGGGCTGAAGGCGACGTGGTCGCAGGCGGAGCTGTAGTAGGCGTTGTTGGTACCGAGGTCGGCGGGCATGGGGGCGAGGACGTGGGCAACCTGGTCGCCGCCCCAGCGGTCGATGCCGTCGCGGCGGAAGGTCTCCCACAGCCAGTCCATGGACTCCTCGGTGTGGTAGCGGGCGGACCAGGAATCGCCGGGGGCGCCGCTGTCGCAGCGGTCCTGATCGCAGACCGGGTCGAAGAACCACTCGTCTTCCCAGCATCGGCTCGCCGACTTGCCGGAGACGTCGTAGACCTCGAAGTCCACGTGGGGCATGACGGGACGCAGGCGCTCACCGACGACGGCGCCGGTGGTGGCGTCGACCTGGACGAAGAGGGTGCCGGCGGCCTCCTCCCCGACGACCTCGAGGGTGGTCTGCCAGACGTGCCGCGGCCCGGCGATGCGCTGCTGGGGCTCGCCGACCAGACGGACCTCCACGTAGCCCTGGAGGGCCAGGGCGAAGGCGTGGGCGGTGGCCTCCTGAGGCGTCAGGATCCGCTCGGCGGGCTCGGCCAGGGTGTCCAGACCCGGCAGCGTGATGTCGATGGCGACGAGCTCCTCGCCGATGGCGTGGAGGACGAGCTCGGCGTCCTCCACCACGACGCCACCGCGGGCGAGGCCGAAGGCGACGTGGAGGGTCCCGGTGTCCTCCCGCCGCTCTTCCCGCACGACGAAGGCCTCCAGACCGTCGACACCGGCGAGGCCCAGCACGGGGTCCAGCTCCTCCAGCGCGACGCGGAAGCCGTCGACGCTGGGCTCCACGGGGTGGGCCAGCTGCAGGCCCACCACCCGGCCGTCCTGCACCTCGACGGCGAAGTCGGTACCGGCCTCCTCCTTCAGCTCCAGGAGCAGGCCCTCGGCTTCCTCCTGGCTCTCCCGGCGCGTCGAGGGGCGGTCGTCGGCGGAGAGGGTGTCCGTGCCGCAGGCGGCGAGGAGGGACAGCGCGAGGACGAGGGCGGAACGCGAAGACATGGAGACCTCCAGGGTGGTTCCAGAGACGTACGGCGGCCCCGTCGGCCCCGGGTGACAGCGGGTGACAGCCACTCCTGGATAGAGGCGGGGCGGAGGTGACCATGGCGGAGTCCACCGAGGGACCCACGCTGCGGGCGGACGGCAGC
>Ga0213839_1001291_pt1 | contig 16756 bp, 14 predicted proteins | sample SWPATP21_FD_160075 | JGI IMG/M metagenome (GOLD analysis project Ga0213839, IMG submission 160075) | Coastal seawater microbial communities from Marineland, Florida, United States - SWPA TP2 #1 | ecosystem: Environmental > Aquatic > Marine > Coastal | place: USA: Florida | collected 2016-08-14
GCGGTCGGTGGCGCTGAGCCACGAGCGCGAGGCCGGGCCGGTGCGGGTGCAGCTCGGGGCGGAGGTGGCCGAGCTGCGCACGGGCGTCGCGCCGCGACTCGCCGAGCAGTGGGTGGTGGTGCAGTCCCCGGTGCAGCCGCTGCCGCCGCAGGATGGGTGGCGGGGGCGGCTGTGGCTGGAGGTCTCCCGCTGACGTGCTCGCGACCGTCGTGGGAGGTCGGATTCTACCGGTGAGGGGCTGAGGAGGGTGCCTCTCGGACCGGTGAGACATCGAAGAGGGTGCTCGGCCACCGATTCGACGGATTCGCCACGAGACAAGCTACGTAATGGAGTGCCCTTTCGTCGAAACGCGGCCCGGACACCCCCTTGGACCCCTCACCGGTTCGGAGGGCACCCTCTTCGACCCCGTACCGCACCGTCATGGTCGGCGGGAGCGTCCCCTCCAGCGGGGGCTCCCAGGGGTCGGTGGTCGTGGTGTTCCCGGTGTGCCCGGTGGTCGCCGTGTTGGCGGTAGGGGTAGCGGTCGGTGCGGCTGTCGAGTCAACGGTCGGTGCCGTGGACGTGGCGGACGTGGCCTGCGTTGTCGCCGGTTGGGGACTGCGGCAGCCCACCAGCAGCGTCGCCACCAGCGTGCATCGTGCCGCCATCCCTCTCCCCTTCACCACGACAGGAACGCCCGACGTTCCGTAGGATGCACTGTACCCTCCGCCGCCGGCCCCGAAGCCAAGGGTGGTACTCAGTCCGGGTCTACGCAGGGTGAATCCGCCCCCTGCCTAAGGCCAGCAGGGGTGAATCGGGCCTGCGAGCCCTCGGACCGACCCGTGCTCATGGACCAACGCGAGCAATCATCCCGCCCGTGCGCCGTCGTGGCCGTCCAGCCCCGATTCACGCCCTCCAGCCTCCGAGGGGGGGCCGATTCGACCCCGGTAGCCCTGGGTTGCCGTGGCCCGCTCACGTCTTCTGGGCGGCCCCGTTGGCGAGCGTGTTCCCCCGCCGGCGGCGAAGGATGACGAGCGGCAGAAGCATGGGCAGCAGCGCGGCACCGGACGGGGACGCGGTGGTGCTGCAGCAGCCGTCGGCTGCCTCGGCGGTCGCGAGCTCGGGCTCGGGCTCGGGCTCGGGCTCGGGCTCGGGCTCGGTGGGTTCCTTTGCCGCGAGGGTGTACGAGAACGTCTCTTCGTCGACGAAGGCCTCGCCGCCGGTGACCACGAACACCTCCAGGTCGGCGTCGCCCGGAACCTCGAACGGCACCCCCGGCTCGATGGCGAACCAATCGTCGTCGGCGTCGTCGGCCCGGTCGACGATGGCGACCAGACGCCAGTCGGTCGGCGTTCCGTCGTTGCCCGTGGCGTCGCCGGTGAGCTCGACGACCAGCTCGTCGGGCGGGTCGGGCAGCAACCAGCGGTTCATCCCGTACCGACCCGGAGCAAGGTGCTCCGGCGGTGCGGCCGGTGTCGCGTCGACCACCAGCACACCGACGACGGCCTCGTACTCGGGGAAGGCCTCAGGCTCGTCGACGGGGAGCTCGAACAACGCCCGCATGTACTCGGCTGCCGCGAAGCCGTCGGTGCGCGCCTTGCCCCAGGCGCTCGCGAGGGCGTCGATGAGCACGATGCCTTCCTGATCGAGGCGGGTGGCGAGGAAGTCGACCGGCGGGGTCTGGTCCGCATCACCCAGAGCGATCTCCCGCACGAACTCGGTGCCGAGCTCGTCGTGGAGGTGCTCGATGAGGATCCAGTTCCCATACACCCGAAGGATGGCGTCGTCCGGTGGGTTCACGGGGTCGAAGGAGGACAGTCCGTAGAGGGACTCGTCGAACCACTGCCAGGGCACCTGCGGCATGAGCGCGAGGTGCAGGGCGTCGGTGTCGACCCCGTACGTGCCTGGGTACACGCGTCGCGCGGACCACTCACACAAGCCCTCGCGGAACCACGTGTGCTCGGCGGCGCTGAAGGCATTGGTGGCGAAGTGGGATGCGTGCTGGAGCTCGTGAGCGAGGCTCGCCTGCACCAGCTCGCCGGGCACCAGGTCACCTCCCTCGGCGAGGAGGGCATCGGTATCCCAGATGCCTAGATCTAGGGCGATCATCGGCCAGCCGGCGGGGTCGATGGCGGTGAGGGCGCCCCCGATGTCGTCCAGCGGCTGTCCGTTCCACACCAGTCCGCTGCTCGATTGGTAGACGTTGAGCTTGGCGTAGGTGGAGCCTGGGGGAGGCTCGAATCCGACCACGTGGAACTGCTCTTCCCAGGCGTCCTCCAGACCGTCGAGCACGATGTCGACCTGCTCCTGGGTGGGGGTGTACGCGCCGCCCCACTTGTAGACGATGTGCTCACTGGAGGCGGAGCCTACGACGCCTTCGAGGGCCTCCCGCTCGGCCAGCTCCCCCGTCGGCGGTGGCGGCGGTGGCTGCCGCAGGGTCACCGGCGGTGCCCCCGCCAGCATCATGCTGGTGGCGCAGGCGAGTCCGAGGGGCGCGCTCATGGCGTCACCCGCTCCCGCGCCAGCAAGGCGTCGAGGCTGCCCGACTGGGAGGTCGGGGAGATGCCTTCCGCGCCGAAGCTCGAGCCGGTGACGAACCACCCACCGAACACCAGCTCGCCGTCCACCCAGGTGGCGTCCAGGATCGCCGACTGGGAGCTCACCGAGCGCTCGAGGAAGGCTCCGTCGGCATCGACCACCGCCCAGAAGCTCGACGGACCCTCCGTGGCGATGGGCTCGTCGTCGCTCCACGAGCCGTTGGGGTCGCCGGGAGCGACGCTGGGTACGATCTGGCCGAACAGCGCGACCTGTCCGTCGACACCCGCCAGGAGCATGGGGATGTCCGACAGGGACGTAGAGAGCCCCACCACCGTCGACACCTCGCCGGTGTCTGGGTCGAGCCGGGCTGCGAAGCCGTCGGATTCCAGGCTTGCGGCCCACCCGTCCAGCACCACCTGGCCGTCGACCTGCAGGTCGCCGCCGCCGCCGTAGGCGAACTGTCCCGAGACCCAGATGGACCCGTCGGTGGCCTCGACCAGCGCTTGTCCGGCGTCTGCGGCCCCGGAGCCGAAGGTGGTGACCCAGATGGGCTCGCCTTCGCGGCTGAAGCGCGCCACGAACACGTCGTGGTCGCCGACGCTTGCGGTGACCTCGATGGGTGCCTTGGCTCCGACAGACAGGGTGCCCGCGAAGCCGCCGGTCTGAACGAACCCTCCGTCGGCCAGCGGGAGGGTGTTGCCCTGGAACTGCTCGCTGCTGTTGCCCAGCAGCCGCACCCACTCCGCGGTGCCGTCGGCCGCGAAGAGCACGGCGGTCGCGTCCGTTGCCCCCTGACCCGTCGCGGTCAGGCCCTGGCCACCTGGGTCGACGACCACGTCGCCGACGGTGCCCAGTCCCACGAGCACGTCGCCGGTGGGGGTGAAGTCGACCTCGCCCCAGAATCCGGGCACCCAGTCGGCGTCGATCCGGCGGCTCCATACCAGCGCGCCTCCTCCGTCGAGCATCAGGAGCACGCGCCCCTTGGCTCCATCTGGTGCGAGCTCTTCGTTGTCGTAGACCACCTGACCGTCGAAGCCGACCAGCACCGCGATGCGCTCGTCGGCCGTGGCCACGTCCTCCACCTGCACCGAGCCGCTGCCCCCCACTCCCCACACCTGTTCGATGTCTCCCCCATCGGGGTCGACGAACAAGACGAGGCCGTCGTTGTCGCCCTCGGCGACCAGATCGAGACCCTCCTCGCTGTCGGTCCACCACGTGGCGAGAGACTGGGTCTGGGCCACCGCGATGATGGGCCCCCCTGGGAGCTGGTCCACCGCACCAATCCATTCCTCGCCCACACCTCCGCCGCCGTGCAGCCACACGATGGTGCCGTCGGGCGTCGTGGCGGTGTCGTCGGTGTCCCCGGTGTCGCCGGTGCCTGTGGGGGTGTCGCCCGTGTCCGTGAAGGAGTCGCCGGTGTCGGTGCCGGTGTGTGCCGTCGGCTCGGTCGTGGGGGGGCTACCCGTGTCGTTGGGTTCATCGTCCTTCGTGCAGGCGCTCAGCGCCATGAGCATCGTGAGCGTGGGGATCGTGAGGGTGGTTCGCATGGGGCCTCCTTGTCCCCTCTGCCTAGGCACGCGAGCGCCGTCGTCGCTGCGGCATCTGGTCGCACCACGGCGACGACATGGCCCGACCGTCCATCGGGCTCTGCGATGGCTCGACCGGTCATGACCCGTGGTGACCCGTCGTGACGATCTGGCCGATTCGGCACCTTTGTCCGTTGGCTGGGACCGGCACGGAGGTTGAACCCTCTCCTGGGCACCACCCAGGAGACTCTCATGACCCGCACCGCCGCCTTCGCTGCCTTCGCCGTCCTCGCCGCCGCCTGTGGCACCCCCCAGGGGGAGCTCAGCTACAAGGGACCCAACCCGAGCTGGGGAACGGTCGAGTTGCCCTGCGACGACGCCACCGTCAACTGGCCCGGCTTCCTCCACGTCATCGACGGCCGTGCCGGCGACCTGTCGGCGTGGAGCTGTGGGCGGGTCGAGATGCCCTGGGATGCGTCGAACCCCGAAGACACGCTGTCGCTGGGCTACGTCCGGCTGCCGGCCGCCGATCCGGCCAAGCGTCGTGGCACCCTGGTGTTCAACCCCGGCGGACCCGGAGGCTCCGGCACGTCCATGGCTCCGGCGGTGGCGTCCATCCTCCCCGCAGAGGTGCTCGAGGCCTACGACATCGTGGGCTTCGACCCGCGGGGCACCAACTGGACCGAGGAGGTGGCCTGCCAGTGGACCACCGACGACGACCTGACCTTGGACTTCTCCCCGGAGACGCGGGAGGAGCTGGAAGCGCTCGACCTGCTGCTCGAAGACACCATGGTCGCCTGCCGCGAGGAGAACCCCCGCATGACGCAGATCTCGAGCAACCGCGTGGTCGACGACATGGAGGCGCTTCGGGTGCACCTCGGGGAAGAGCAGCTCGACTTCCTCGGCTACTCCTACGGCACGCGTCTGGCCTCGTTGTACGCGGAGGCCTACCCCGATCGGGTGGGTCACTTCGTGCTCGACGCCTCGACCCCTCCCGACACGACCTTCCTCGAGACGCTCGACGGTCAGAACCGCTTCCACAACGATCGCATCGACCAGCTCATCGACGAGTGCACCCGGTGTGGCCCCGACTTCACCGCAGAGCTGGGCGACCTGCTCGCCGAGCTCGACGCCTCCCCCGAGGGGGTCGAGCTGGGCGGTCGCTACCGCACCGAGGACGAGCTGCGTGGGTACCTGGGCGAGGCGGTGGCGGGCGACGTGACCGCGTTCGACGAGCTGGTGGTGCCGATGGTGAACGGCGACTACGCCGCTCTCGACCAGGCCCTCGCGGGTCGGTTCGACCACTCCCTGCTGGACGACCCGACCATGATCTTCCGGACGTTGATCGTCAACTGCCTCGACGATGCGCAGCGCCCCACCTTCGACGAGGTCTACGCCGCGCAGACGGCCGCCCTCGACGGATCGCTCATGGGCAGCAGCCACCACGCCGCCCTCGCCTGCCGCCACGCCCTGACCGACGCCGACCTCGACCCCATCCCGGTGGTGACCGGTGACGATGCGCCGCCGATGGTGGTGGTGGGCGGCACCCTCGACGCCAACACGCCCTACGAGTGGTCGGTGGAGATGGCCAATGCCCTGGAGCAGAGCGTGCTCGTCACCTCGGAACACGTGGGCCACACGGCCGTCGGGAGCTCGGAGTGTGTCGACGAGGTGGTAGCGAGCTTCCTGCTCGACGACGAGCTGCCCACCAGCGACGTGGACTGCCCCGCCCCTTGAGTGACGAGGTCGCACGACGACAGGCCACCGAGGACGCGCCTCGGTGGCCTTCTTGCTGGTCAGGGTCGGGCCCCGTGGGGTTGCCGGCGCATGGGGTGACCGTCAGGCCATTCCATGGTCGACGAACCAGGCCATCGCCGCCTCGATCCCTTCGTCCACCGGCCGCCGCCGGTAGCCCAGCTCTTCCTCCGCTCGCCGGCTGCTGAACCGGAAGCCCTCGCAGAAGGCCCACCGCGCCTTGGTGCTGTTCAGCTCCTGCTCGCGCCCGGTGACCCGCTCGGCCACGTCGCCCAGCTTGCCCAGGGTCCACATCACCGACCAGGGCACCTGCCGGCGGGGGGCCTTGCCGCCCACCACCGCCGCGATGCGCTGGAAGGCGTCGCGGTAGCAAAGGTTGTCGCCCCCGAGGATGTAGCGGCGACCGGCAGCGCCCTTGGCCCAGGCCAGCAGCATGCCGTCGGCGACGTCGCGCACGTCGACGAAGCTGTTGAAGCCGGGCGTCCATGCCACGGTGCGGCCCTGCCGAACAGCGAGGATCATCGCTCCGCTGCTGGGCTTGCGGTCGTAGGGACCGAACATGAAGCCCGGGTTGACGATGACGGCATCGAGGTCTTCGTGTGCCACGGCCCGGCGCACGAGCTCCTCCGAGCGGTGCTTGGTGTCGACGTAGCCGTCGTGAAGGTTCTGCGCGGCGAAGTTCAGCGGGGTGTCTTCGTCGGCGTCGGCGGGGCCGGTGGCGAGGCCCACGGCCGAGGTGGTGGAGCAGTGCACGAGCCGGGCCCCCACGGCCCCGACGGCCGAGCAGACGTGGGCGGTGCCCTGCACGTTGGCCCGCTCCATCGCCTCGGTGGCCACGGGCCGGATGTCGACCTGGGCGGCGCAGTGGAACACGGCCTCGGCGCCGTCGAAGGCCCGGGTGAGCGCGTCGGGGTCGGTGAGGTCGGCGATCACCCAGTCGAGGCCGAGGTGGTCGAGGTGGTCGGTGCGGCTGGTGGGGCGCCGGGTGCAGCGAACCTCGTGGCCGGCTTCGCGCAGGGCGGCGGCGACGTTGGCCCCCAGCAGACCGGATGCGCCGGTGACGGCGGTGATGGCCATGGTGCCTCCCGCCTCCGCATAGCGCGTCGCCGTGGGGGAGGGTGTACATCGCCCGGGGTCGGCCCACTGGCGGGGACGTGTACGCCTCCGCACCACGTCTGCTCGACACCCCCACCGTGGGCCACCGCGCCGCCCGCTGGACCCCGCTGGTCAGCGTCGGTCGCTTCTGGAGCTCGGAAGGGGGCGGGGAGGAGCACGCTCTCGACACGGTGATCAACCTGCTGGTCGGTGGGGCCTACGTGCTCGAGCACGACCGCGGTCGGGAGGTGGTCGATCCGGCCCGGGTGGTGTTCTACCGCCGCGGCGTGCCCTACCGGGTGCAGCCCGTGCGGCAGGGGCGTCGGGAGGGACTGTACCTGCGCCTGCATCCCTCGCTGTGGCCCGAGCTGCACCAGGCCGTGGGGGGCCCGGTGGACGTGCGCCAGCACGGTGTGAGTGCCGAGGCGGTGGTGGCGCTTCACCGGCTGGCGGGCACCGCACAGGACGGCGACGACGACGCGTTCTTCGAGCGGGTGGTGGCAGCGGCCGAGGCGGTGCTGGCGGGCCCTGCGGAGCGCACCTCGCCCGGCCATGCGGGGGCGGTCCGCTGGGTTCGTGCGCAGCTCGCGGCCGATCCGGGGGCGCCCCATCGCCTCGTGGACCTCGCAGACGCGGTGGGCCTGTCGCGGTTCCAGCTCGCGCGGGCGTTCCGACGCAGCGGTGGACGCAGCGTGTCGGCCACCCGCGACGCCATCCGCATGGGCATCGCCTACGACCGCGTGGGGCGGGGGCAGTCGCTGACCGACCTGGCCCTGGAGCTGGGCTACAGCTCCCACGCCCACTTCACCGAGCGCTTCCGGCGCACCTTCGGGGTGCCGCCGCGGGCCGTCGGTCGCCGCGCACCGATTCGATAGCGGCGGAGCGGACGCCCCCGGGAGCATGGTCGCCTGGAGGTGCCCATGATCCTCGCCATCGCCCTGGCCTGCTCGTCCCCCGAGGCCGAGACCCCGGCCACCCCGCCGCCCACGACGAGCTCGACGACGCCGTCCGTCCCGACGACGACGCCAACGCCGACGAGCGTGACCGACACGGCCACGACGCCGCCCACACCGACCCCGACGACGACGACCACCGGGAGCGACACCGCGAAGGAGCCCCAGTGGGTGCTGGTCTCCGCCTACACCTCGGGCGAGGTGCTCGCCCTCGACCCCGACGACGGCTCGCTGCAGCAGCGGTGGGGCGGCGTGCCGGGGGCCCAGGCGCTGCGGGTGGGCCCCGACGGCGCGCTGTGGGCGGTGGCCGAGGAGGTGGGTCAGGTGCTGCGGTTCGACGGCGACGGCTTCGTGCCCGTGGTCGAGGAGGGCCTGTCGGCGCCCACCGGGCTCGGCTTCGCCCCCGACGGCGACCTGCTGGTGGCCGACTTCGCCACCGATCAAGTGCTGCGCTTCTCCCCCGACGGGGCGCCGGACGGGGTGGTGCTGAACCTCGTCGACGGCCCCGACGCGGGGCTGCTGCTGGACGACCAGGGCCTGCTGTGGGTGCCCTGCTTCGACGGCGACGTGCTGCTCACCTCGCCCCTCGAGGAAGGCGGGCGCGACGTCTACGAAGAGCTCGACAGTCCCCGGGCGCTGCTGCTCGTCGACGACGAGGTGTGGTTCACCAGCTGGCGGGGCGACGCCGTGCGCCGGGGGCCGCGGGAGGGGCCGAGCGAGGTGTTCGCCTCGGTGCCGCGGCCGTCGGGGCTGGCGAGGGTGGGCGACGAGCTGTGGGTCGCGACCGATCAGGAGCCCCTCATCCGGCGCCTCGATGCCACGACCGGCGCCGAGGTGGGCGTGGTCGACCTCAGCGCGACGGGAGCGGTGGGGCTGACCTACCTGGCCACCGCACCGGTTGCGACGCTGCAGGCCGTCAGGTGAGCGGGCGCTCCGCCAGGCGGTCGGCGAGCTCGGCCAGCTCGTGGGCCAGGGGGTGGGCCCGCCGCCACAGCAGCCGGAAGGCATCGACCCGCAGCGCGACCTCGGGGAGCAGGGGCACCAGGCGCTCGGCGCGCAGATCGTCGCGAACGAGGTAGGCGGGCAGCACCGCGACGCCCCGGCCCGCGACCACCCGACGGCGCACGGCCGCGACGGTGCCGAGGTGGTGCTGGCGAGCGAACGACCACGGCACCGCCCCGGGCTGGGCGTCGAGCAGGTAGCGGAACAGGGGCAGGGACGGGTCGAGGTCGATGAGGGTGTGGGACGGGGCATCCTCGGGGCCCCGCAGCGGGGCGGGGTCGAGCAGCGCCGGGGACCCGCAGAACACGTAGTGCTCGTCGTGCAGCACGCCCCAGGCGAGCCCCTCGGTGGTGACGCGGGCCGAGGTGACCACCGCGTCGATGGACCCCTCCCGCAGCCGGCGCATCAGGTCGGGGCTGTCGCCGAAGGCGAGGTGGAGGAGCCGCTCGGGGCGGGCGTCGGCCAGGTGGTCGAGGGCCGGCTCGAGCCAGCTGAGGCCGAGCTCGAAGCGGGTGCCCACGGTGAGCGCGAAGGGCGCGGGGGCGGCAGGGGCGGCCACCGACGCACAGCGCCTCGCCGCGGCGACCGCCTCGGTGGCGAGGGGAAGCAGCCGCCGACCAGCGGCGGTGAGCTCGACGCTGCGGGTGCTGCGCTGGAACACCGGCACGTCCAGCGCGTCTTCGAGGTGGCGGACGCGCTGGGACAGAGCGCCGGGGGACAACCCCACGATCCGCGCCGCGCGGCGGAAGTGCAGCTGCTCGGCCACGGCGAGGAAGCAGGCCAGGTCGTCGAGATCGAGGGGTTCCACGACATTTGTTTGGCATATACAAACAGTCTTGTCCACATCCTTTCGCTAGAAGAAACGGAGGATCGAGGGCAGGTTGGGGGTGGAGGTGCTCGTGGTCGAACGTCCCTGGTTCCTGGTCGTGGTCGCGCTGTCGGTGGGGTGTGGGGCGACCGACGGTCCCCCTCCCCATGCGGCCGCCGAGGGCACCCCGTCGCTCCCCGGCACGTCGGCGACCCTGGCGCCCAGCACGGCCCCCGCGGCCTGCTTGCTGGAGGGCCCCGAGGCCACCGAGGCCACCTCGGGGGCACAGGTGGTCGACCTGGCGCGCGATCCACAGGGTCGACGGCTGGTGGTGGCGAGCGACGTGGCCTGGCTGTGGGGCACCGACGGGGAGGTCGCGACGGTGCCGGTGCCGCCCACGGTCTCGGCCGGGGCGTTGGCAGACGAACACCTGGTGCTCGCCGCCGACGACGGCTGGATCGAGGGGTGGGACGCGGCCGGTGCCTCGCTTCGGTGGACCGTGCAGGTGCCCATCCCCGACGACGAGTGGTCGTACGTCACCGACGTGGTCGTCGACGCCTCGGGCCGGGTGGCCCGGTCCACGTCGGAGTACGCCGGGGAGGTGGTGGTGGTGGCCCCCGGTGACGACGGGGTGGCCACGGTGAGCGAGCCGCTGGCGTCCTACCTGTGGAACGTGCAGGCGCTGCGGTTCGTCGACGACGGCCTGCTGGTGGTGGCCGGCGACTGGTACGGGGTGCCCTGGGCCGAGCTGTGGGACGTGCACGACCTGGCGGCCCCCGAGGTGGTCACCACCTGGGCCCCCGACATCCACGACCCGGGCGACGTGCCGGCGGCGGCCACGGTGCTCGCCACGGCGCTGTCCGATGACGGGCGGCTGTGGCTGGTGGGTGGCACCGGGCCCCACGGGCTGCCCGGTCCCGGCTTCGTCGGCGCCGTCGATGTCGCGGCCCGGGGTGACACCCTGTGGACCGACGCGACCACCGCCGACGACCCCCTGGGGGCCGTGGCGGTGGGCGACGGGCTGATCACCGTCGATGCCGGAGGAGCGCTGAAGCTGTGGGGCGCCGACCTGTCGTCGGAGCCGGCGCTGTCGCTCGAGCGGCCCAGCGTGGGGCTGGTCGCGGTGGGGGAGGAGCTGTGGGTGGGCGGCGACGGGCTGCACACCCTCGCCTGCCCCTGACGCTCCGAGCGGGCTCAGTTGGCGTCGATGCGCACGACCGACGCGTCGTCGAGCACCACCTGCAGGAAGGGGCTGCCCATCGCGTCGAGCACGGCGAACACCTGCAGGTTGATCTGGTCGCCCACGTCGGGGATGTCGAAGCTGAAGTCGGCGCTGCCGTCACGGTCGGCGTCGAGCCCCAGCGTGAACGCCCCGGCCGCCGCCATCACCGCGTCGCGGTCGCCGTAGCCCAGGCGCGTCACCACGGGGACGCCGGCGTCGAGGTCCCACAGGTCGACGGGGCCGACGCCATCGGCGGCATGGAACGCCTGGATGCAGTAGGAGCCGGGCCCGGCGGGGCAGTTGCCGACCTTCATCTTGGCTTCCTCGATGTTGGCGAGGTTGCCGAAGGCGATCACGCTGTAGTCACGGCCTTCCTCGAACACCATCTGCCGGTCGATGACCGCCGGTCCCATGGTGCCGGCGGCGACCACTTCGATGCGGTGAGGCCCCGGTGCGACGGGCAGCGGGCCCTGCACGTCTTCGAAGGCGAGGTCTTCGACGGCGAGCTGGCCATCGACCCACACGTCGACCGCCGGCGCGTCGGGGGACAGGTGCACCGCGCGGATGCCCGCGGAGTCGACCGCCTCGCCGTCGATGCGCAGGGTGTCGCCGTTCGGGAGCCACGCGAGCAGGTAGGGGCCGTCGGCGTCGATGGCGGCGAAGACGTTGACGAACCAACCGGGGGAGAGCTCGGGCACGTCGAAGCGGAAGTCGGGGATGCGGTCCAGATCGATGTCGAGGCCCACGGTGTAGGCGCCGGCGGGCAGGTCGGCGACGAAGCTGTCGCCGTAGGGGAAGTCGGCGCGCACGCCGCCGATGCCGCCCACGATCACGTTCACGTCGCCGATACCGTCGGCCGCGTGCACCACCTGCAGGCGCACGTCCCCCTGGGCCAGGCCGCTGCTGTCGTCGACGAGCGCCAGCGCGTCGATGTTCGACAGGTTGCCGAAGGCGACCGCGCTGTAGCGCATGCCCTGGGCCAGCGGCAGGTCGAAGTCGAGCACGGCGGCAGAGGCGGGCGTTCCGGTGGCGCTCACCTTGAAGTTGGTGACGCCCATCGGCAGCGCGACGTAGCCGGTGCCCTCCTGGTAGGCGAGGTCGGTGATGGCCGGCTGAGCGCCATTGTCGACGAAGATGTCGACGTTCGGCGCGTCGGGCGACAGGTGCAGGGCGCGCACCTCCTGGGCCTGGGCGGGAGCGAGGAGGGCAGCGAGAGCGAGCGCGGTCATGGAATCTCCTAGGTGCTTGTGGTTCGCCGCGGTGTTGCACGCGGTCTGCACATGGTTCTAGGGTGACCGAGGTCGGATCGCAGGAGAAAGTGTATGCAGTCTGTATACGGTTGGGCTGAACGGCTCGGAGGGGGTCGCTCATAACAGAGATGAAAGCTGTTGATTGGTGATGGGATTTCGAGAGCAGAGCCGTCGTGCGTGATGGGTGCCCCGATCTTGTATACGATTCGGAATACGCGTCGACCCGTCGGTGGAGCGCTGGTAGCATCGAGTGAATGCCGAAAGGTCGCCGTGCCATCACCGAACCTGCGTGGCTTCGCCTGCTCTGGCGTCCAGCGGTCGGTCAGCTGCTGCCGCCCTCCCTGCGGGACGATCGTTCCGTCGAGGCCCTCCACGGTCGGGTGATCGGCGTGCTGATGGTGGTGTTTGCGCTGCTCTCGGGGGCCTTCGCGCTGTTCGATCTCGCTACGGGCCTGCTGTGGCTGGCGCTCCCGCTGCTCGTCGGGACCCTGGGGTCCGTGGCCGTCCTGTGGGCACTGCGGGCAGGGGTCGACCATCGGCGCGCGGCGACGGCGGCCTGCGCCCTGTTGACGGTGGTCGTGCTCGGCAACGCCGCGTTCAACGGGGGACTGTTCGCCACCTCGCTCATCTTTCTGGCGATCGTGCCTTCGGTCGCGATCGCGCTCGACGCCCGGGCGACGCCGGTGTGGGCCCTCCTCGTGCTGGCCACCCTCGTCGGCATCTGGGGGTTGCATGGGGTGGGGCTACGGTTCTGGCAGACCATGCCCGCCGAGATGCTCCCGCTGAACCATGTGCTGGTGCTGGTGGCGCTGCTGGCGGCGACCACGGTGGTCAGTCAGCTGCAGGAGGCACGGGCCCGCTGGCTGCAAGAGCGCTTGCTCGAGGTGGAGGGCCGGCGCACGGAGCGCATCCTCGACACTGCGGGCGAGGCGCTGCTGGGCACCGACCGCGACGGGCGCATCCGCTTCGCCAACGGGGCGGCGACGGAGCTGTTCGGTGCGCCCGACCTGCTGGGGACGCGGCTGTCCGACTACCTGCCCGAACGTCCGGCCCCCGACGGCCACGCGGTGCGGATCGAGCTCGTCCTCGGCGGCGACCGGCGAGCGGTCGAGGTGCAGGGCGCGCCCATCGACGACGACGAGGACGTGTGGGTGGTGCGCGACGTGGAGCGCTGGGTCGTCGCCCAGCGTGAGCTCGAGCAGGCCCGCGATGCGGCGTCGGCGGCCTCGACGTCCAAGTCCCAGTTCCTCGCGTCGATGTCGCACGAGCTGCGCACGCCGCTCAACGCGGTGATCGGCTACGCCGAGCTGATGCTCGACGACCTCGACGCGGGGGAGCCCGTTGCCACGCCCGACGACCTCGAGCGCATCGTCGGCTCCGCGCGCCACCTGCTGGCGCTGATCGATCAGGTCCTCGACCTGGCGAAGATCGAGGCGGGCAAGCTGCAGCTCGAGTGGCGCGAGGTTCCCCTGCAGGGGGTGATCGACGAGCTGGCCACCACGGGCGCTGCCCTGGCGCGGGCGAGGGGCAACCGCTTCCGGTGTGCGGTGGACGCGCCCGCCGGCCTGGTGCTGACCACCGACGAGCTGCGCCTCAAGCAGGTGATGCTCAACCTGCTGGGCAACGCGGCGAAGTTCACCGAAGAAGGCGAGATCCGGCTCGACGTGGCCGTACACGGGGACGAGCTGGTGGTGGCCGTGGCCGACACGGGCATCGGCATGACGGCCGAGCAGCAGGCGCGGGTGTGGAGGGCCTTCGAGCAGGCCGAGCAGTCGACGACCCGCCGTTTCGGGGGCTCCGGCCTGGGGCTGTCGCTGTCGAGGCAGCTCGCCGGGGCGCTCGGCGGCCGCCTGACCATGCGCAGCGAGCACAAGCGCGGCAGCACCTTCACGCTGTCGGTGCCCTGCGTCCCTGCCCACGACTTCGCGGCATCGCCGACGCCCCTGCAATAGGTGCTGGGCATCGGAGGGCTCCATGGACCGCTGGCTCCTGCTCGCCCCCGTCGTCCTCATCGCCTGTGGCGGCGACGACGATCGCGGCGACGACGATGACGACGACGACGACGATGACGTGTTCTCCACCACGCCGCGCCCCGAGTTGAGCTTCTCCCTCGCCAGCAGCGGCGCGTTCGCGGTGAGCTACACCTTCGGCGACGAGCAGGTGAGCGGCTCGGGCGGCTGGTCGGGCGACAAGAACGACTGCACCAACGTCGTCCGAGGGCTCTACGCCTACTCCGAGGCCGACGGCGTGGCCGCCGACCTGTACATCAGCGGGTGCACCGTGCTGTCGGCCGGAGGGCCCCCGATCACTGTGCCGGCGCAGCTGTCGGTCACCTCCATCGACGCCGACGAGCGCTGGGCCTCCAACTACTACGACGGCGCCGCGGGGGAGGCGGTCGATGGCTGCGAGGTCGACATCGCAGAGGTGTTCCCGTGGGAAGAGTCGCCGTTCTTCGACGAGCACCTGTTCGTCTCGGGGAGCTACCGCTGCGACACGCTCTTCTCGGGCTTCGGGCCCGACGACACCGAGATCACCGTGAGCCCGGGCAGCTTCACCGTGGACTGGACGGGCTCCGACGTGAGCGACTGAGCGGGGCCCATGGCGGCGGCTGCGCGCGGCGGTGATCGGAGACCTGCGGTGGCGCTGTTCGGCGACGAGGCCCGTGGTGGCGACGGCGTGAGAGAACCGCTGCACGCAGTTGACGCATTCGGTAGGGTCGCGGACCACTCCCAAGGAGGTGTCCATGTCTGCCCTCGCTCCCGTCGGTGCGCCCAGCTGGTTCGATCTGATGTCGCCCGAGCCCGACGCCGTGCAGGCGTTCTACAGCCAGCTCTTCGGCTGGGACTTCACCCCGCCGTCGGGCCCCGAGATGGGCCACTACCGCATGGCGCTGCACGGCGGGAAGACTGCCGCGGGCATCGGTGCGATGCAGCCCGACATGCCGAAGAGCGTGTGGTCGGTCTACCTGCGCACCGAAGACGCCGAGGCCACCGCCGAGAAGGTGACCGCCGCCGGGGGGATGGTGATCGCCCCCCCGATGGACATTCCCGAGGCCGGCCGCATGGCGATCTTCGCCGACCCGGGCGGGGCGGTGTTCGGCGTGTGGCAGAACGGCAACCACACCGGCGCCCAGATCAAGGGCGAGCCCGGCTCGATGACCTGGGCCGAGGTGAACGTGCCCGACGGGGCTGCCGCCAACGCCTTCTACCAGGCGGTGTTCGGCGTGGAGACCCGGAAGATGGACGGTATGGACTACTGGACCCAGCACCTCGGCGGCAACGACGCCCCCGAGTTCGGCGTGCTGCAGATGACCGCCGAGTGGGAGGGGGTGCCGCCGCACTGGATGCCCTACTTCCGCGTCGCCGACACCGACGCAGCCTGCGTCACCGTGGGCGAGGCCGGCGGCAAGGTGTGTGTGCCCGCCTTCGACACCCCCTATGGCCGCATCTCCGTGGTCGAAGATCCCTACGGCGCGACGTTCAGCATCATCGGACCGGCGTCCGGCAGCTGAGCGAGCTCGTTCAGTCGAGGGCCAGCGACAGTTCTTCGGCGAGGAAGCCGAGGAACGAGCTGTGCTGGTCGAGATCGCCGAACTCCAGGTCGTGCTGGAGGATGTCGAGCTCGCCGTTGTCGTGGCGCGGACTCGGTGCGAACCATGCGAAGGTGCGGCCCCCGCGGCCGAGCAGCACCGGGATGGCGTCGGCGGGGATGAACACGTCGTCTTCGTCGTCGTTGGCCACGAGCTGACGCAGGGCGTCGAGGCGCTCGCGCACCCAGAACTGGGCATGGTCTTCGCAGCCCAGGATGTGGACCTCGCCGAGGTAGTGTTGCCAGCCGTCGTGCAGGCGCAGGAAGGCTTCGTAGGAGGGCGGCAGCTGGCCGCCGAAGCGCCGCCGGGCGAGCGCGGCGAGCGCTTCCTCGGTGGCGGGGGGCCGCAGCACCTGGGGACTGGGCTCACCGGTGTCGTCGCGATGCACTTGGTCGAGGGCGTCGGCGAGGGCGGGCACCAGCTCGGCGACGGACAGATCGTACGGGTCGACATCCATGAGAGGCTCCTCGCTCGCTGGTCGGCTGCGCAGTCCATACGGGGAGGAATGGCCCCGTCCGCCGACGCGCACTGCACCCTACACCCGACGCTCCCCTTCGATCTGATGGGCACGCTGCGCTGGCTGCGCGCGGGCCATCGCGACCCCACGGTGCAGCGCGGTGCCGATCGCCACCGCCGTGCGCTCGTCACCGAGGACGGGGTGGCGACCGTCGAGCTTCGGGCCGACGGAGAGGCCGTGGTCGCCTCGGCGTGGGGGCCGGGGGCCGAGGCGGCGCTGGCGCGGGTGCCGGCGCTGATCGGGCTCGCCGACGAGCCCTGGGCGCTGCCCAGCGGTCACCACCCCCGGCTCGACGAGCTCGCTCGCCGTCATCCGGGCCTTCGCCTGGTGAACACCGGCGATGTGTTCGAGGCCCTGCTGGTCACCGTCCCCCAGCAGCTCGTCACCTGGCAGGAGGCGGTGGCAGGCTGGCGACGCCTGGTGGAGAAGGCGGGGTCGCCAGCACCGCTGGGGCTGATCGCCTCGCCCACGGCCGCGCAGGTGCGGCGGCTGTCGCTGCACGACGTGGTGGGCTGCGGCATC
>Ga0213839_1001292_pt1 | contig 16750 bp, 11 predicted proteins | sample SWPATP21_FD_160075 | JGI IMG/M metagenome (GOLD analysis project Ga0213839, IMG submission 160075) | Coastal seawater microbial communities from Marineland, Florida, United States - SWPA TP2 #1 | ecosystem: Environmental > Aquatic > Marine > Coastal | place: USA: Florida | collected 2016-08-14
GTTGTCGGGCACCGTCTGGCACCAGTCATAGGCCTCTCGGATGGACATTTCGACCACCTGCCCGATGTGCAGGAGGTTGTCCTTCGAGCCGATCTTGACCGCCAGCGCCTCCTCCTTGAGGCGGTATCCGTTGCAGGTGCCGCAGTGGCGGTTGTTCTGGTATTGCTCGAATTCCTCGCGGATCCAGTTGCTGTCGGTTTCGCGGTAGCGGCGTTCCATGTTGGGAATGACGCCTTCGAAGGTGCGGGACACCTGGTAGACGCGGCCGCCTTCGTCGTAGCGGAAGTCTATCTCCTCATCGCCGGACCCGTAGAGGAAGACCTGCTGGACATGCGCCGGGAGGTCCTTCCACCGGGCTTTTTTGTCGAAATCGTAATGCTTTGCGATGGCTTCGATGGTCTGAAGGAAATAGGGGCTCTTGCCCTTGCGCCAGGGGGCGAGCGCGCCGTCGGCGATCTTCAGCGTGGCGTCGGGGACAACGAGGCGTTCGTCAAAGAACAGTTCGACGCCTAGACCGCCGCAATCCGGGCAGGCACCGAAGGGGGCGTTGAAGGAGAAGAGGCGCGGCTCGATCTCGGGAATGGTGAAGCCGCTGACGGGACAGGCGAATTTCTCCGAGAAGGTGAAGCGTTCGGGTTCGTCGTCGGTCGGCGCGGTTTCGAGGATCGCGATGCCGTCGGCAAGGTCGAGCGCGGTGCGGAAACTGTCGGCAAGCCGGGTTTCCATGCCTTCGCGCACGACGATGCGATCGACGACCACGTCGATGTCGTGGCGGAACTTCTTGTCGAGCGTGGGCGGTTCGTCGAGTTCGTAGAACTGGCCGTCGACCTTGACGCGCTGGAAGCCTTGCTTGCGAAGCTCCTGAAATTCTTTCTTATATTCGCCCTTCCGGTCGCGAATGATCGGGGCGAGGAGATAGCCGCGGGTGCCCTCCTCCATCCCCATGACGCGATCGACCATGTCCTGCACCTGCTGCGCCTCGATCGGCTGGCCGGTGGCGGGGCTATAGGGCGTGCCGACGCGGGCGAAGAGGAGGCGGAGATAGTCGTAGATCTCCGTCACGGTGCCGACGGTGGAGCGGGGGTTCTTCGACGTCGTCTTCTGTTCGATGGAAATCGCGGGGCTGAGGCCGGAGATGTGGTCCACATCCGGCTTCTCCATCATGTCGAGGAATTGCCGCGCATAGGCGGACAGCGATTCCACATAGCGCCTCTGCCCTTCGGCATAGATCGTGTCGAAGGCGAGAGAGGACTTCCCGGATCCGGAAAGCCCCGTGATAACAACCAGTTCGTTACGCGGAATATCGACGTCGATATTCTTGAGGTTATGTTCGCGCGCGCCGCGCACCTCTATGTTCTTCAGCTCGGCCATGTGCCCCCCGGCGATGAATGGTTTAGAAATAGTTCAGGGGCCTCTCCGTTCCAAGTGAAAAAGAAGAACATAAGGGGAACTTTCTTGCCACCCCTTCACATTCAGTATCTTGAATTCTATTTGATGGGCATCCCGAGATGATCGCACGGAGACACCGAATGTTTTCCTTTCTCTCCAAGCCCGCCAACACACCCGATCTGAGCGCGGCGGCCTTTGTCGATGCGCCAGACAGCACCATCGTGATCGACATCCGTGAACATGCGGAGGTAGCGGCCACTGGCAAGGCCAAGGGCGCAGTGCACATCCCCCTGATGATGCTGCATTTCCGGGCCGATCCGGCGCATCCGGATTTTGAACCGCTGCTGGATCGGACCGCCCGGATCGCGGTCTACTGCGCCTCCGGCGGTCGGGCGCATTCGGCCAGGCGGATTCTGGAGCAATTGGGCTATCGCGATGTCCACAACATCGGCGGGCTGGAACACTGGGTGCAGGCCGGAGGAGAGCAGGAGGGCTGAGCCCCTCTTGACACCGGCGCGCAGAAAAGGGGCGGCACCGCGTGGTGCCGCCCCGTCTGCCCGACCCTGCCTCGTGTGGATCACTGCGGGTTGAGGATATCCACGAGGCCCTGGGTGAAGGCGACGATCTTGGTCACGTCCTCTTCGGTCAGCTTGCCGTGGAAATTGGGCATTCCGCCGCCTTCCATCGCGCCTTCGAGGACGATGGCGTTGATGTTTTCAAAGGTGGCGGGGTCGGAATAGCCCAGGTTGGGGACGTTGCCGCCGGTGCCGACCGAGGGCACGCCATGGCAGGCCGCACAATTCGCGACGTAGAGCCCCTGCCCTTCGGCAATGTCCGCCGGGTCATAGGGCACGCCGCGCATCAGTTCGGTCTTCAGCTCTCCGAACACCGGCTTTTCGGCCGTGCCGCCCAGCTTGAACGTGTAGACCGTGCCGGGCCCGACGGTGTCGGTATGGCGGTTGGACACGCCATAGACCCCGCCCCAGCCCGCGGCGATGGTGACATATTGTTCGCCATCCTTTTCCCAGGTCATCGGCGCGGCGATGATGCCCATGCCGAGGTGGTCTTCCCACAGATGTTCGCCGGTGGTGGCGTTGTAGGCCACGAAACGCCCGTCCGCGGTGCCCTGGAAGACCAGGTTGCCCTTGGTGGTCAGGGTGCCGCCGTTCCAGGGATAGAGGTGGTTCTGACGCCAGACCTCTTTCTGCGCGACCGGGTCCCAGGCGATCAGCATCCCCATGGGCTTGCCGTTCGGCGGCACGGAGTTGAGGTAATAGCCGATGTTCCAGCCGGTGCCGGAGGCGTAGGAATTGGGCTCCATCACGTTGAACTGACGTTCGCCGCTTTCGGGCTGCACGGTGAGCGGGATGCCCTGGGCGGGGATGTAGACCAGCCCGGTATCGGCATTATAGCTCATCGGGTGCCAGTTGTGCGCGCCGAAGGCCGAGGGGGTGACCTCGAACGCCTGGGCGGGTCCGGGGCGGGCCCCCACGACCTCTATCGGGCGGCCGTTCTCGTCATAACCGGAGGCCCAGTTGACGAAGGTGAAGGGTTCGGCCGACAGGAATTCGCCGGTCTCGCGGTCGATCACGAAGAAGAACCCGTTCTTCGGGGCCTGCATCAGCACCTTGCGCTCCTCACCCTCGATCTGGAGATCGGCGAGGATAATGTGCTGGGTGGAGGTGTAGTCCCAGGTTTCGCCCGGCGTATGCTGGTAGTGCCAGACATATTCGCCGCTGTCAGGGTTCAGCGCCACGACGGAGGCGAGGTAGAGGTTGTCGCCCCCCTCGGGCGAGCGGATGTCGCGGTTCCAGGGGGTGCCGTTGCCGACCCCGATATAGAGCAGGTTCAGTTCGGGGTCATAGGCCATGGCGTCCCAGACGGTGCCGCCGCCGCCGATCTCCCACCATTTGCCGGAGGGATCCCAGGTTTCCGCGGCCTTTTCCATGGCGGCGTTTTCGAAATCCTTCGAGGGATCGCCGGGCACGGTGAACCAGCGCCAGTCCTCGTTGCCGGTCTTGGCGTCATAGGCGGTGACATAGCCGCGCACGCCGTATTCCGCGCCGCCGTTGCCGATGATGACCCGGCCGTTCACCACGCGCGGGGCGCCGGTGATCGTGTAGGGCCAGTCGCGGTTGATCGAGGTGTCGGCGCGCCAGACACGTTCGCCGGTGGCGGCGTCGATGGCGTCGAGATAGCCGTCGTAGGTGCCGACATAGACCATGCCGTCCCAGATCGCGACGCCGCGGTTCACCACGTCGCAGCACCCCTTGTAGCCCCAGGCCGGGTCGACCTGCGGGTCATAGACCCAGAGCTCCTGCCCGGTCACGGCGTCCAGCGCATGGACCACCGACCACGAGGCGGTAACATACATGATGCCGTCGACGACGATCGGCGTCGCCTCCACCCCGCGGCGGGAGTTCATGTTGTGCGACCAGGCCAGGCCCAGGTCGCCGACATTGTCGGTGGTCAGGCCGGTGAGCTTGGAAAACCGGGCCTCGTCATAGCCGAGACCGTAGTTCAGCCAGTTCTTGGTCTCTGCCATGTTGGCGATGATGGCCGCGCCGTCGATGCCGGCGGTGGCGGCGCGGATCATCTCCGCATCGGGGGCCTTGGCGGCATGGCTTTCGGCACTGGCCGCACCGGACCATGCCAGCGCCAGGGCGACACAGGCTGCGAGTGTTCGTTTCATCTGTTCCTCCACTGTATGTCTTGAGGGGGCGGCGCCGGGCCGCCCCGCTGGATCAGCCGTTCATCGCGGCCTTGACCTTGGCCGCCGTGATCGGCAGCGACCGGACGCGCGCGCCGCTGGCGCGGGCGATGGCGTTGCCGATGGCGGGGGCGACGGCGGTCGTTCCGGGTTCGCCACAGCCTGTCGGATAGCCGCCGACATCCATCACCTTTGCGTCGATCTCGGGCATGTCGAACATCCGCAGCGGCGTCATGCCGTCGTAATTTTCCGCCTGGATCGCCCCGTTTTCAAAGCCGATGTCCTCGTGCAGGGCGATGGAAAGGCCCCAGAGCGCGGAGCCGACAAGCTGTGCATGGACGCCATCGGGGTTCACGGCCAGCCCGACCTCTGTCGCCAGGGTGAGCTTGTTGACGGTGACCGCGCCGCTGTCGGGATCGACGGTGACATTGGCGGCGCAGGCGGTCCAGGAGGCCGAGGGGCGTTCCTGGGACGACACGGCGGCAAGGCCGATGGCGGTATTGGCGGGCTGGTCGGTGCCATAGCCCGCGCGGTCCGCCACGTCCTGCAGGACCGCCGCCAGACGCTTGGCGCCGCCGGTGGTCATGCCCTGCCCGGCGTTCTTGCCCGCCCCGTCGAGGAGGCGGAGGCGCAGCGCCAGCGGGTCTTCGCCCATCTCTGCCGCGACCTCATCGAGGAAGCTTTCGACGGCCCAGAACTGCCAGCCCGGCCCGACCGAGCGCAGGTGGCCCGGCGGCAGCGCGCTTTGCGCCAACTGGTTGAGCGACAGGAGGGCGCGCTGGTTCGGCATGGTGTACCAGTGATCCGCGCCGTTGATGGCAAAGCCGTCGTATTTCTTGTCCTCGCTGCCGGTGAGGTCCGGGCCCATGAAGGCCGGGGCCTGCCGGGCCGAGGCCCAGGCGGAGGCGGAGGAGTTCTTCCAGGCGGTGATCGCGTCGCCCTTCAGCCCGGCGGTCATGCGCACGGTGGCGGCGGGCCGGGTGAAGTCCATCAGCGTGTCGGCCTCGCGCGAGTAGATCATCTTGACCGGTTTGCCGACCGCCTGGGCGGTGTGACAGGCCATGACGATATAGTCGCTGTCCAGTCGCCGGCCAAAGCCGCCGCCCAGAAGCGCCTGGCGGAACACGATCTTTTCCGCCGGAACGCCAAGCGCGCCGATCAGGCCCATGGCGAGGGTCTGGAACTGGTTGCCCGCGTAGATGTGGTAGGTGCCGTCCTTGATGTCCACGAGGGCGTTCATCGGCTCCAGCGGGGCGTGGATGTTCACGCCGGTCTGGTAATCGGCGGTGAGGGTGGTGTCGGCCTCGGCCATGCCGGCATCGAGGTCACCGTCATCCAGCACAAGGCGCGTGTCGGATTCGGTGTCGATCAGGCGCAGGTTCTCCGCATGGACATCGGCCAGCGACAGGCCCGCGTTCCCTCCGAGATCATAGTCGATCTTCAGCGCCTCCGCCGCCTTCTTGGCCGCCCAGTAGCCCGTCGCGATGGCCATGACCCAGCCGGTCTGCGTGCCAAGCGGGTCTTCGACCACGACATGTTGCAGATAGCCGGGGATCTCCCTGGCCGCACTGTCATCGACCGCGGTGACCTTGGCGCCGTAGCGGACCGGGGGCACGGCGGGGGTGGCGTAGACCATGCCCTCGACCGACTGGTCGATGCCGTACATGGCGGTGCCGTCGACCTTGGCCGGGATGTCGAGCGCCGCGACGGATTGGCCGACGATGCTGCGCTCGCCATTGCCCTTGAGCGTCAGGGCCTTCATCTCGTCTTCGGTAAAGGCACGCGGGGTGCCGCCCATCCTGGCCAGATCGCCGTAGGAGATGGATTTGCCGTTGCCGGAGATCACGCCGTCCTTGGCGGTGTAATCCTCGGGCGCGCCCCCCAGTTCGGCGGCGGCAAGCTCGATCAGCGCGATGCGCCCGGCGGCACCGGCGCGGGACAGGGCGTCAAAGGTCCAGTTCACCGACCAGGAGCCGCCGGTGATGTGCAGCCCGTGGCGCGGATCAAAGCCGACATAGGCGATGTCGACCTTGTCCCAACCGCATTCCAGTTCCTCGGCCACGGTCTGGGCGAGCGCGGTGCCGACATGCTGGCCCATCTCGGCCTTGGCGATGTGGACGACGACCCGGCCGTCGGCGTGGATGTCGAAGAACATGTTCGGCGAAATCATCGCGCCGGAATGCCCTTCGGCCAGCGCCTCTCCGGGGAAGGCGGCATAACCCATGGTGAGCGCGGCGGCCCCGGCGACGCCGGAGCGGACGAGGAAGCCGCGGCGGGTGATCTGTTTCGGATGCTGTGTCATGGTCTTCCCCTCACGCGGATGCCGCTTCGATCGCCTTGACGATCCGGTCGTAGGTCATGCAGCGGCAGAGGTTGCCGCCCATATGCGCGACGATCTCGTCGCGGCTCGGCTTGGGGTTTTCGGCCAGCAGCTGCGCGGCCTGCATGATCTGGCCCGACTGGCAATAGCCGCACTGGGGCACCTGCAACTCGACCCAGGCCTTTTGAAGCGGGTGCTGGCCCGCCGGGTCCAGCCCTTCGATCGTGGTGATCTCCGCCCCTTCGACATCCGCCACCGGCGTCTGGCACGACCGCACGGCCTGACCGTCGACATGCACGGTGCAGGCCCCGCAGAGCCCCTGGCCGCAGCCGAACTTCGTCCCCGTCAGGCCCGCGGTTTCGCGAATGACCCACAGAAGCGGGGTGTCGCCTTCGGCCGCCACCTCCATCTCGGTTCCGTTGAGTGTGAATTTCATTTTTGTCCTCCCATATATGGGAGACGCGGCACAGCCAGCCGCCCGCCGGACCCTGCGAACCTGGCGGGCGGCATCGGCGGTCCCCCCGTCCCGTCCCGGACCCACGGGTCCGGCGGGGTTGGGCCGCAAATCTCCTCCGCGTCCAGCTTTCCCAAGGGAAAGGGCGCTGTCTTTGCCGATTACGCCAGAAGACTAGGCTTTAGACGCCAGACCGCCGGGCCGGATCAGGCGGGGGAGGCCTGGCGGGCGAACTCCAGCGGCGAACAGCCATGTTCGCGCCGGAAGCTGCGGTTGAAATTGGACAGGTCGTTGAAGCCCGCGCCATAGGCAATCTGCGCCACGCGGGGCCTGTCGCCCTGCCGCGCCGCCCGCATGAGCTGCCGCCGCACCAGATCCATGCGGGACGCGAGCAGTTCGCGCGAAAAGCTGGTGCCGAGGCTGTGCAGATCGCGCTGGACCTGGCGTTCGGACATGCCCGACAGACGGGCCAGATCGGCCAGGGCAAAGCCGGGATCGGAGGCGTGACGATGGATCAGGGCGGCCAGAGCGCGGCCCCTGTCGGATTGCTGGCTGAACCGGTGATAGGAATGGGGGCGCGGGTCGCGGCGGAAGACCAGCCGGGCCAGATCGACCACGAAGCCGCGTCCCTCGTCATCGGCAAGCGCCTTGTCGTCCAGGTACTTGAGCGCCGCCTGAAGCGCGTGGTTGCGTGGATCGTCCATGCGGCGGGGCACGCCGCATTCGATCTCCGCCCCGTCGCCCGCCTCCCGGAAGAGCGCCTCTCGGGGCACGTGGAGCGAGACGAACTCGACGCCCTCGCGGCCGTAGAAACCTTCGAGCGGCCGGGCGGAATCGAGCAGGATGCTGTCGCCTTCGAAGACCTTCACCTCACCCGCGTCGCTGACGATGCCGGTGGAGCCGCGCAGCTGCCGCATCAGGTAGAAGCAATCCATGTCATCGCGCCGGATGCAGGACTGGTCGCGCCGGATGGCGTCGTAATTGGTGGTGATGTGGCTCATCTCCAGCCCGCCGACAAGGTGTTCGCCGAAGCTGCCGTGCCGGACCTTCAGATCCTCGCCGGGTGTCACATCGAAATTGCCGCAGAAGCCGCACAGGGTGTCGCGCCACTCCACGAAAGTCTTTTCCGCGTCCATGATGCCGCACCCTCCCAAATGCCGTATCATGCCGGGGATTTGGCCCCGGTGAGAGACGCCCGATCCTCCGCCGGGCGTCGCACGGAAGTGTAGACGCTAATTGGTTTCAGTCAATCAGCGTGCATCCGGGGGGCATACCTGGGCTTCGAAGCGCCTAGATATGGATGGGTCGCCCATAGGCCGCCAGCACCGCCTCATGCAGCATTTCGCTGAGCGTAGGATGCGGGAAAACGGTGTTCATCAGGTCTTCTTCGGTGGTTTCCAGCGCGCGGCCGACCACGTAGCCCTGGATCAGTTCCGTAACCTCTGCCCCAACCATGTGCGCGCCCAGAAGTTCGCCGGTCTTTTCGTCGAAGACCGTCTTGATCATCCCGTCCTGCTCGCCGAGCGCCACGGCCTTGCCGTTGCCGATGAAGGGGAATTTGCCGACCTTGACCTTGTAGCCCGCCTCTTTCGCCTTGGCCTCTGTCAGACCGACGGAGGCGACCTGCGGGTGACAGTAGGTGCAGCCCGCGATAGAAGCCGGATCGACCGCATGGGGGTGCCCGCCGGCGGCCAGTTCGGCGACCATGACGCCCTCGTGGCTGGCCTTGTGGGCGAGCCAGGGGGCACCGGCCACGTCACCGATGGCAAAGAGCCCCTCGACCCCGGTGCGGCAATATTCATCGGTCACGACATGGGTCCGGTCGAGCTTGACCCCGTTTTCTTCGAGATTCATATTTTCGACATTTCCGACGATGCCGACCGCGGATATCACGGTGTCGAATTCCAGTTTCTCAACCTTTCCGCCGGTTTCGATATGGGCGGTGACTTTGCCCCCACCCTGTTTGTTCGGAGCACGGTCGAGTTGCTTGACCATGGATTTCTCCATGATCTTCATCCCCTGCTTTTCGAACTGCTTCTTGGCAAAGGCGCTGATCTCTGCATCCTCGACGGGCAGGACGCGGTCCATGACCTCGACCACGGTCGTGTCGGCGCCGAGCGTGTTGTAGAAGCTGGCGAATTCGATGCCGATGGCGCCGGAGCCGATGACGAGGAGCTTCTTGGGCATCCGCTTGGGCGCGAGGGCGTGTTTGTAGGTCCAGACCAGATCGCCGTCGGCCTCGAGCCCCGGCAGTTCGCGGGCGCGGGCGCCGGTCGCGAGGACGATGGTCTTGGCGCTGATCTCGTCGGTGCCCTTGTCGGTCTTGACCGTGATCTTGCCCTTCCCGGCGAGCTTTGCCTCGCCCATCACCACGTCGACCTTGTTCTTCTTGAGCAGGTGCTTGACCCCGCCCTCCATCTGCTTGGCCACCCCGCGGGAGCGTTTGACGACCGCATCGAGGTCATAGCCGATCTTGTCGGCGGAGAGGCCGTAGTCCTTCGCGCGGTGCATCAGGTGAAAGACCTCGGAGGAGCGGAGCAGCGCCTTGGTCGGAATGCAGCCCCAGTTGAGGCAGATGCCGCCGAGGTGCTCGCGTTCGACCACGGCGGTTTTAAGGCCAAGCTGGGCGGCGCGGATGGCGGCGACATATCCGCCGGGACCGGCCCCGATCACTAGGAAATCATAGGTTGCGGCCATGGGTCGACTCCTCCATCCAGCAAGATAGTTTGACGTTAAACTATTTTCCGCGAACTCTCAACAGACGAAAACGGCCCCGCAGCTTTTCGCCACGAGGCCGGTCGGTCAGGCAAATGATTTCAGACGTTTGCGGACTATTCCGCAGCCTGAAGCTCGCGGACCGTCTTGCCGTAGCCGCCCTCGTCCAGATAGCTGCTTTCGCCATTCGTGCCGCGGCGCGACAGCGCCTCGTTCCGGTAGGGGAAGCGGCCGAACTGGCGGATGACCTCCCGATGCGCCTTGGCGTGCAGCAGGTTGGACGCGCCGGCGATCGGCATCCTCTCCTTCATCAGGCGCACGCAGCGTTCCTGATCGCAGAGGTTTTCCGAATGCATCAGCGGCAGATAGAAGAATTGCCGGGCCGGTTCGTCGATCTTGAGGTCCCAGTTGCGGTCGATGGCCATCTTGGCCGCCGCACGGGCGATATGGTCGCTGGCGAAGGCGCGGCCCTCGTCGCGGAACATGTTGCGGGGGAACTGGTCGGTCAGGATGATATAGGCCAGCGTGCCGGTCGGATAAGTCAGCCAGAGCCCGTAGGAGCCCTCGGTCACGGCGGTCCAGGCGGAGCCGAAGCGTTTTCGGATCGTCGCGTCCAGATCCGCCGTGGAATTGTACCAGCCGCTCTCGCCGATTTCATCGAGCCAGAACGACAGAATCTCTTCGGGGCTCACCATGTTGTCCTCCCGGATTGCGCCACCACTTATCCACAGCTTCGCAAAACTGTAACATATTGCAATTCCGAAATTCCTTACCTTTACCGCTATCATGCCGAGGATAGCGCTATCAGGCGGCGGATGTGTCCTTTGGGTCGTCGTCCTCGACGTGATCGGCGCTTTCAGCCGCCCATTCCTGCGCCGCTTCGAGCGCAACGGAGGTGGCCGACATCATCACCGGGGCATAGGAGCCCGAATCCTCGACACTGGGCGCGGCGCGCTGCGTCATCCGGTAAAGCGCGTAGAGCGCCATCGCGAACAGCAGGATGGCGATGAAGACCCAGAAGCCCGGCGGGCCCATTACGGTCATCATCCAGCCGGTGACCAGCGGGCCGGAGATCGCGCCGAGCCCGTTGAGGAAAATCAGCCCGCCAGAGGCCGCCGCCATGTCCTCAAGCTCAAGAAAGTCGTTGGCGTAGGAGATCAGCAGGGAATAGAGCGGGTTGGACATGCCCCCGACCAGAAACGCGGCGACGAGCAGGCCGACCTGGGTGTTCACGCCGACGCCGATGACGGCCCCGACCCCGCCGATGGCGGAGACGATCATGATCAGGCGGCGGCGGTCCATCCGGTCCGACATCCAGCCGAGCGGATACTGGGCCAGCGTCGCGCCGACATAGAAGGTCGCGATGAAGAGCGAGATCTGCGTCAGGCTCAACCCCGCCTCGGCCCCGTAGACCGCCGCCATGCCGAACTGGGCCGAAAAGGCCCCGCCGAGCAGGAAGACCCCGACACAGGAGAGCGGAGAGACGCCGAACAGCTGACGCAGGCTCATCGGTGCGGTGCGTTCAAAGGCCGGCGTGGGCGACACGGACAGCAGGATCGGCGCGAAGGAGATCGAGACGAGCACCGAGGGGATGATGAACAGGATGAAGCCCGAAGGATCCCCGACCAGCAGCAGGCCCTGCGCGGCCACGATGCCGATCATCTGCACGATCATGTAGAGCGAGAGCGCCTTGCCCCTGTTTTCATTGTTCGCGGCATTGTTCAGCCAGCTTTCGGCGGTGACGTAGACGCCGGAAAAGCAGAACCCGATCAGCACCCGCCCGATGGTCCAGGTGACGGGATGGGCGAAGGCCGGGTAGAGGATCAGGATGGCAGAGATGAAGCTGCCGAGCGCAGCGAAGACGCGGACGTGACCGACGCGGCGGATCATCTCGGGGGCCGCGCGCGACCCGCCTAGGAAGCCGAGGAAATAGGCGGACATGACAATGGACATTTCGAAGGTCGAAAACCCCTCGATCTGCCCGCGCACCCCCAGAAGCGTGCCCTGAAGGCCGTTGCCGACCATCAGCAGGGACAGTCCCAGCAGCAGGGCCCAGGAAGATGTCAGAACCTGAAACATGTCGTGCGTCCTCCGGTTTCCTTCCGCCTGCCCGATTCGAGGCGCGATTGCCACCCTTGCGGGGGTCGGTTTCGGCATGGGTAGCCGTGCAGAGTGCGGCGGTCTTGTCGCCAGACGCCCCTCAGGGGATCAGCAGCGACGCGTCCCCATAAGAGAAGAACCGGTACTCCGACGCAACGGCATGGTCATAAATCCGCCGGATGCGGTCCTGCCCGACGAGCGCGGAGACCAGCATCAGCAACGTCGATTTCGGCAGGTGAAAGTTGGTCATCAGCGCATCGGTCACGTGGAAGGTGAAGCCGGGGTAGATGAAAATGTCGGTCTCTCCCCGCCAGGGTTCGATGGTGCCGGAGCGTGCGGCGCTTTCGATCAGGCGCAGGGCGGTGGTGCCGACGGGGATGACGCGGCCGCCCGCGGCCTTGGTGGCCGCGATCTCTGCGGCGGCCCGGGGTGTGACCTCTCCCCATTCGGCGTGCATCTTGTGGGTAGTGACGTCATCGACCTTGACCGGCAGGAAGGTGCCCGCCCCGACGTGCAGCGTGACATGGGTGGTGTCCACCCCCATGGCGGCGATGCTGTCCAGCAGGTCGCGGTCGAAATGGAGAGAGGCGGTCGGAGCGGCCACGGCCCCGGATTTTTCCGCCCAGACGGTCTGATAGTCGGTCTTGTCGGCGTCGTCGGGGGCGCGCAGGGCGGCGATATAGGGCGGCAGAGGCATGGCGCCGGCCTCTGCCAGGGCCTGGTCAAAGTCCTCGCCGGTCAGGTTGAACTCCAGCACGCCCTGGCCGTCCTCTTTGCTCAGCAGGGTGGCCGAGAGGGCGTCGGAGAAGCGGATGACCTCCCCTTCCTTCACCTTTTTCAGGGGCTTGAGCAGCGCCGCCCAATGGCCGCCGGGGCGCGGTTCCAGCAGGGTCGCCTCGATCCGGGCTTCGGTCGGGCCCTGGGCGGTGTCGCGGGCGCGGATGCCTGACAGCCGGGCGGGAATGACGCGCGTGTCATTGAGCACCAGCCGGTCGCCGGGGCGCAGCCAGTCGGTCAGGTCGCGCACCACCGCGTCGTGGATCGCGTCGCCGTCGGACACCAGCAGCCGGGCCGAGGTGCGGGGCCGCGCGGGCCGGGTGGCGATCAGCCGCTCGGGCAGGTCGAAGTCGAAATCGGAGAGTTGCATGGGCCTCAGTTGGTGGTCGGGGGCGGGCGGCGGAAAATCTCTCTGAACATGCCGGGTGTAAAGAGCGAAAGCGGGTTTACCGTCACACGCGGGTTCGCCACCGCCCCCATCAGGCGATAGTTGAAGCCGATCAGCCCCTCGCCGTTGTTGCGGCTGAACAGACGCCCGATCCCGTTGATCAGGTAAAGCGGAGAAACCACGCCCTGCATGTCCATCCGCTTGGCGTCGAGGTCGTAGATCCCGTCCATCGACACGCCCATGGAGGCGCCGACCGCGCTGGCGCTGCGCAAGATGACCTGCGAGGGTGTGAGGCGGAAATCGGCATTGGCGGTGCCGAAGAAGATGCCGTTGCCTGCCATCTGCTCCAGCAGGCCGACGATGGAGAGGGCCGACAGCAGGGAGGCCATGGCGGGCGCGTCCTGGATCCAGATGTTTTCGATGTCGAGCTTGCCATCATAGGTGCCCTTGGGACCGACCGGGATCAGGTTGAGATCGAGCGTCCCTCCCCTGCCCTTGTTGAGAAGCCCGGCGGCGGCCAGCGTCGCCCCGGCATTGTCCGCGGTGATCCGCACCGCGGAGCCGCGGCTGTGCGGGGCGACCGCCCCTTTGATCGGCGCGCGCCCGTTGACGGTGGCGGTGAAGGTGCCGGTCATGCCCTTGCCGGTGACAAACTCGCCCCGCATGTTGCGCAGGCTGATGCCGTCGGAGATGCGCAGCGTATCCAGCGCCAGGCTCACCGGGCCGCCGCTGCCGCCGGAACTGGTCAGGTTCATCCGGCCCAGATCGGCGCTGCCGCCCGTGACGGTGACCTTGGGGGGTACGGATTTGCCGCGCCCGGTCAGGATCACCGGCGCATCCAGCCAACCGCCCAGTCGCACGCGTGAGAACCGCGCGGTGTCGAGCCCCCCGCCCTCGGGGCGCAGGGTGATCGTGCCCTCCGCGCTCAGCCCCGGCGCGTTGAGGCGCAGGCGGTCGATCTGGGGCGGAGAGCCAAGCTGGCCGGAGAGTTCGAAGGTGCCGGTCTGTGCACGGCCAAGCGACCAGTTCAGCGCCGGGATGGAAACGGAGACGCCGGCGAGGTCGGAGGTCGCCGTGAACTCCGGCAGGGTGCCCTTGGCGAAATCGAGCTTTACATTGGCGCGGGTCGCACCGCCGATGGAGCCGGGCGGCAGGCCGAGGTTGAGCTGATCGTTAAGGTTTTCATCCACCGTGAGCCAGCCGCGGAAACTGCTGCGGCCCTGGTTCTGGGGGGTCAGATCGGCCCGCCATTCGCCACCGACCGGGATCTTGCCCAGGCGCGCCTCGCCGCTGGCGATGATTTCGGATTTGGTACCGGTGATCTCCAGACGGTCGGCGCTCAGGGTCTGGCCGGGCACGATCGTCTCGCTGGTCACGTCGCGCAGGGTGGCGTGGTAGGTCACGCCGATCTTGTCGACCGGCAGGTTCTTGACGAGGTCGAAGGCCAGGTCCGCCGTCAGATCCACCTCGCCCTGCGCGAGGTCGGGGCTGCGCCCGGCCTTGGAGAGGATGTTGAGCGGGTCGAGGTCGATCAGGCCCAGCACGTCGCCAAGCGGACCGGAGGCATGCACCAGCACTTCGGCGGGGCCGCGCTTGATCGTGGTGTCGCGATAGACGAAGGAGGTCCCCGCGATGCGCAGCCCGTCCCCGCCGGGCGCATAGAGCCAGCCGTCATCGGCCGTCACCACGAAGCGGTTGTCGCGCAGTTCGGCATGGCCGCTGGCGGCCTCGATCGGCGGCATGGTGGGCAGGAAGGTGGTGATCAGGTCCTCGAAGTCGAAGCCGAGGATCATCTTCGGCTTGGCGGTCGGGCGCGACCGCAGGCCGAATTGCAGGTTGCGCACCGTCCCGTCCAGCACGTTGCGGGCGACCCATTCGCGGGTCTTGGCAAGCGCCGATCCGGGCCAGAGCTCGAGGATGTCGTCCGCCGTCAGCACCTGGGTCCGGGCGGTCAAGCTGAGGTCCCAGCCCTCCGGCTCCGCCTCGAACCAGCCGCTGATGGCGAGGGTCTGGCCACGGTCGCGCAGGTCCAACCGGCCGACCTCCAGCCGGAACGGGTCGAGCTTGAGCCGCATCTCCGCCTCCGCCCCTTCAAGGTAGAGCGGCACCTGGTAGAGCCCGGCGGGGTTGGTGATCAGTTCTGTGATCCGAAGCTGGCCGGTCATCGCCGCCGGGATGCCGTTGGAGATGTCGGCCAGCACGATGCGCCCCTCGGCGGTGGCCTCGACCCAGGCGCTCTCCACCGACAATTCGTCGAACCGCAGGGTCAGCGTGGCCGGGTCGTAGCGGAAATAGGTCCGGGCGGCGCGGAACGGCACCCGGTCCTGGGTTTCGCCGGGCGCGAGGTTGCCCGCCCCGATCTGGAGCGTGCCGTGCAGCGGGCCGATTTCGCCCGCGGCATTGGTGGACACGCGCAGCGCCCCGGAAATGGGCGCATCCAGCACGCCCAGCCAGGCGAGGCCCGCGCTCTGCGTGGCGATGTCGCGGGCGGCGGCGTCTTCGACCCGGAGCGCGAGGCTGGTGGCGCGGCTGTGCATCTGCCCTTCGATCGTCACTTCGCCGGTGGTGGCATAGGCATGGCCGCCCAGCACCGCGAAATCGCCGCGCAGGCGCAGCTCGTCGCCGTCGCGGGTCAGTTCCAGCCGCCCGCCGTCCATCGTCCAGGCGCGGCCGCTGCGGCGGTCCTCATACCGCACGGTGAGCGCATTGCCCTCGATCCGGCGCAGCGCGGCGAAGGTCGGGTGGTCGAGGATTTCGGACAGGCTGTCCATGGCCAGCCCGGCGTCCTGCGCGCCGGTGCCCGGTTCGCCGCCGGTGCCGAAGGCGACGCCATAAGCGCCCTCTTCGTCGCGCCGGAACAGCAGCCGGGTGCCGGTCACGGTGATCACGCGCGGGCGCAACTCACCGTCGAGCAGGGCTGCGGGATCGAAAGAGCCGGTCACGTCGGACAGGGCAATCGGGCTGCCACGGCCAAGGGGCGTGATCTGCACATCCGTCAGGTGCAGGCTCGGCTGGTAATCCTCGGACACGGTGAGGGTGAGGCCGCGGAACCGGACCGCGACGTTGGACACCGCCCCGGCGATGCGCGTCTCGACCTCCTGCTTGACCCAGTCGGGCGCGGCGAAGGTCTGGCCCTTGGCGTACCACAGCAGGCCGAGGATCCCGAGGCCGACCAGAAGCACCGGGGTCAGCATCAGGCCGGTCAGCCAGAGCATGACGCGGCGCGCACGCGAGGACCGGGGCGGCGGGGCCTGCCCTGTGGTTTCCGCTGCCTTATCGCTCGCCGTCTCGCTCACGTTTCGGATGACCGCCCTTTTCCTTGCGCGCCCGTGGTTTATCATTGGCATCACATGAGTGCGAAAGGAAAGCCAGTCACGATGTCTCAACCCATGCCCGAAGAAGGCCAGATCGCCCCGGATTTCACCCTGCCGCAGGACGGAGGAGAGCCCGTCACCCTGTCGGCGCTGCGCCCCGCCCCGGTTGTCCTGTTCTTCTACCCCAAGGACGACACGCCCGGCTGCACGGTGGAAAACCGCGATTTCTCTGCCCTTCAGGTGGATTTCGCCACCGCCGGGGCCAAGGTGGTCGGCGTGTCCAAGGATACGGTCGAAAAGCACTCCAAGTTCCGCAAGAAGCACGATCTTTCGGTAATCCTGGTGTCGGATGCCGAGGGCACGACCTGCGAGGATTACGGCGTCTGGGTGGAGAAGAAGATGTACGGAAAGACCTTCATGGGGATCAACCGGGCGACCTTCCTCATCGACGGCGAGGGCAAGGTGGCGAAGGTCTGGCCCAAGGTGAAGGTCGAAGGGCACGCGGAAGAGGTGCTGGCGGCGGTCAGGGCGCTCTGACCCGGTGGCGTTCCGATTTACCGGCGTGTTGTCGCGCGCGGCGCCG
>Ga0213839_1001295_pt1 | contig 16716 bp, 9 predicted proteins | sample SWPATP21_FD_160075 | JGI IMG/M metagenome (GOLD analysis project Ga0213839, IMG submission 160075) | Coastal seawater microbial communities from Marineland, Florida, United States - SWPA TP2 #1 | ecosystem: Environmental > Aquatic > Marine > Coastal | place: USA: Florida | collected 2016-08-14
TCGACGAGGACGGGGACTTCTACCTGTCGTGGCTCACTCAGGACACCGTCGGGAAGTTCAACGGCGACGTCACGTCTCCGGACTTCGGGGAGCCCATCTGGCTGATGCGGGGCGACGGCACGCCGGGGGACCTCGGGAACGACATCACCCTCGACTGGTCCGCGGTGTCCCCGCCCGCCCGGTTCAGCGGCCAGCACTGCGCGCACCTGATGCACGACGGTCGGCTGATGCTCCTCGACAACGACAACGGCCGGGCGCTGGCCGTCACCATCGACGAGACGACGATGACCGGCACCGTCGACGTCGAGTTCCCCACCCACGAGGCCCAGTGTTTCCCCCAGGGCACGGCCATGGACAGCACCGCGGGCAACGTGCTCACCGCCTGCTGGACCGACTGGGTACGGGAGTACGACCGCACCGGCGTGATGCTGTGGGAGGCTCAGTTGCAGTGCCGCAGCAGCAGTGGCTTCGGCGCCAACAGCGCCGCCCGGTGGTACCCGCTCGACACCTGGGAGTAGGGCGGCCCATCTTGACCCGCGCTCGCGCTGGCGTCCGAGCGACCTCGCCGAGTCCTACGCTGTCGACGCTCGTGGCGGGTCGGCTGGCCCCATCCGTTGGGTCCGCTGGCCCGGGGCGTCGTCGGTGGCCTCCCGCCTGGCCTGGTCCAGGATCTCGGTGATCAGCGCGAGCAGATGGCGCCCGGCGGCGTCGATGCGCCGAATGTCGTCGAGCGCCTGCGGGTCGAAGGGTCGGCCCTCCGAGGCGGACTCCCGCACCATCTCCGCGTAGCCGACGACGGCGTTGAGGGGCGTGCGTACCTCGTGGGACATCGACGCAAGAAACTGGCTCTTGGCCTCACTCGCTGCCTCGGCGGCCCGTCGGAGCCTGGCCTCGTCCTCGCTGCGCTCGACCAGATCCCGGATGAAGGCGTCCCCCAGGCGACGATGGACCACTTCGGACGCCACCAGCAGGAGGACCCCCAGGGCCACGAGGGGGAGGAAGAAGTCCGGCGTGGCGAAGCGGTCGTCCTCCGGACCGAGGGCGAGCGCCACCACCACCAGACCGCTGAGCTGGTACGCCCCGACGAGGACCGTGGTGCGAGGCCGGGCCGCCACGCCTGTGAAGGCCAGGGGCAAGAACAGCAGCAGCAGCTGGATGTAGGTGCCGCCCAGCAGCGGGACGGAGAGGAGGCAGAGGGTCGACAGGGTGAAGGCGACAACCGCACCAGCAAGGTCGACGTGCCCTCGGCGGCTCGCTTCGGCCCCCACGATGCCGATCCCTGCCGCGGCCGCGATCAGCCCGACACAGATCACCGCCGCTCCCCAGAAGTGGGCGATGGCCGCCGCCGCCAGGAGGCTCATGACGAACGTGAAGCCGATCATGACGTTCAGGGTGATGGCCCGACGTGCCTGATGATCCACGGGGCCCGCGTCTCCAGCCTTCGAGGCGATCGCCGATGACAAGGACTCCGAGGACGTCGGCGTCGCCCGCACCGTCCTGTCGCAGAGCACCCGCGGCAGGTCCACCACGAAGCGCGAGCCGGACCCCGGCGCCGAGGATGCCCGCACCTCACCCCCGAGCAGCGCGCTCTGGCGCCGCACCAGCGCGAGTCCCAACCCGGTGCCTCCGTACCGTCGCGTGGTGGAGTCGTCGGCCTGCACGAACTCGTCGAACACCCGCGTCAGTTGCTGCTCGGTCATGCCGATCCCGGTGTCCTGGACCGTCCAGACGACGCGGTCGCCCTCAGCGCGGACCGTGACGTCGATCCGGCCCCCCTCGGTGAACTTCACAGCGTTGGAGACCAGGTTGAACAGGATCTGCCGAACCATCGTGAGGTCGGTCTCGACAGGGACGTCGGCCTCCGGGGCGTCCACGGTGATCTGGCTCCCCTGGCCCCGGACGACGGCGCCAAACGAGGCTGCGACCTCCACCGTGACCCGTCCCGCGTCGAAGGCCTCGGGGTGCGGCTCGGCATCGCCGGCCTCGATCCGAGCCATGTCCAGCACGTCCGACACCATGCTCAGCAGGTGCCGGCCCGCGCCCGACACACGGTCGAGGTCCTCTGTGGCCTCGGCATCGAGGGGCTCGCCGTCGGCGAAGTCCTCGAGGAGCATCTGCGAGTACCCGATGATCGCGTTGAGTGGGGTGCGGAGCTCGTGGGACATCGACGCCAGGAAGCGCCCCTTGGCGGCCGTGGACGCTTCGGCGGCGCTCCGCAGCCGACCCTCCTCCAGGCGGGCGCGTCGAATGTCGTGGGCATAGGCCTGACCCAGCAGATGGTTCAGGACCCCCGCGGCGGTCAGGCCGACGAGGACGATGGCCAGCAGCGGCAGGAAAGGGGCGGGCATGACCTCCGACGGGTTGTCCTGCGGGAGCACCCCGGCGATGGCCACCAGCCCGAGCAGCTGGGCCGCGCAGATGCCCACTGTGTAGTGGGGTGGCGCGGCGAACCCGGTGATGATGAGGGGACCGATGAGCGCGACGAGGTGCGCCCGGCCTCCCCCGGCGAAGAAGGGCGCGACGAGGGCGATGGCCGTGACCGACGCGGCCACGAAGGCGCCCGCTGCACGGAGGCCACGCCGCTTCGCCAGCACGAAGGCGAGGGTGTAGGTGGTGTGAGCCACGCACAGGAAGAAGAGGGTGGGGGCCTGTTGGTCGGAGATGTTCACGGCCACGGCGCTGTAGACCAGGTTCGCCACGATGAGTAGCAACAACAGACGGAGGAACAGCCGTCCGCGCCGAGCCTCGAGCTCGTCCCCGGCGTCGAGGCGCAGTAGCTGTGAATGTGTGGTCGTCATGGCCATCGAGCCTGCGGTCGGGTGCGACTGGAGGTCCAACGACCCCCCTTCCTATCGACACGGTCGCGTCGGCCTTGAAGCCGGTCCCCCCGGGCTTTGGCGCGAGCCGGTAGCCGTGCCCGCTCCATGAGGACCCGGGCCCTGCCGAACAGGTCTGTCTCTCGTCAGGTACCGTTGGGTCGTCGTCCGTCGGTCGGGAGGGTCATGTCAGCAACGAACCACGTCGACGGCCTCGTCGGACAGGCGGGCCGACGCGCGACGGCTGGTCTCGTGGTGAGCCTGGTTGCCTGCCTCGGGTCCTGCGCGACCCCCGAGCCCCAGCCGGCGCCCCCGGGCCAGCAGGACACCCTCCCCACGCAGCCGGAAGAGCGGTTCCGGGCCCTCGCCGAGGCGGCCGGTCACGTGGTGCAGGAAGGCGCCCTGACGTTCGCCACCTACGAGGGCTGCTGCGACGCGGGCGCGGACTGCCTCGGCAACAACCCGGCCACACCCTACGGCACCTACGCCCTGCCGCCCTCGCCCGGTGAGGTGGTTGCCGGAGACGACATCTTCGCCCCCTGGGGGGAGGTGCCCGACGGTCTGCATCGCGACCATCGTCTGCGGGAGGACGAAGCCATCGTGCTGATCGGGCGCACGCCGCCCGAGGTCAAGTACTTCGGGCTTCGCTCGTACCTGAACACCCGCGTCGACCCCTCGACCGGCGCGACCGAGCAGCTGTTCGCCAGCCTGGGCGCCTCCCTGAATCAGCTGGTGGTGGCGGCCGATCGCGGCGCGAGCGTGGACGCCATCTTCGACAAGGTGTTCATCGTCGTGACCACAGCCGATCGGGCCGTCGAGGACCGGGTGACGGAATGGCTGGTCGAGGCCGGCTACGACCCCGCCCACGTGCACTACGACCGCATGACCCATGAGCTCGCGCGCTTCGGGGTCGAACAGGGCGCCGACACCTTCAGCGTCCAGTGGCGCATGGCGGTGCCCTCCGACGCGCAGGCGTTGGCGTCGTACCAGCGGGATCCTGGCGCCACCGTCCTGCGGATCACGCCCACGGCCGAGCCCACAGCGGCCGAACCCCATCCCTGGCCCGTGCTCCCCGAAGGTGGTTCCGGCGACGACGAGTCCCACCTCCTCGGCGCGCTGCGCCTCCTTCAGGCGGCCGTCCATCTGCACCACCGAGGCCACGAGGTCACGGTGATGGACCCCGATCTGGCCAACGTGGAGAGCCTCACCTGCATCCCGAACTGTGGGATCGCCGACATCCACGACCGGTTCACCGCCAAGGGCCCGTTCTTCACGCTGGACAGCGACGAGTTCGTGGTGGTGTACGGCCCGAACCACGAGCGAACGGGCAAGGCGTCCTACTCGAGCTTCGCCTTCATGAACGAGGCCAACAGCTATGGCTTCCTCGACGTCGCCAGCGACGAGATGGTGGGGACTGCGAGGTTCTACCTCCCCAACCACCCCGACGCCGACGACCTCTATGCCTACACCGTCGCCCGCTCCTGCAGCGGCCACGCGGAGCCCTGTGTCGAGGTGCCGACCACCTGCCCCTACCCGGGCCTCGACACCCAGATGAAGCTCACGGTTCGCGCCTACCTGGAGCCGGCCACGGGGGCCGCACCCATCGCCGCCGAGCTCTTGCCAGACCGGATGACCCACTTCCGGCCGAGGCCGAAGTGAGGGGGTACGTCGCGCTGTTCGGGCTGTCGTGCACGACCTCGGCGCCCACCGGTTCCGAGGAGCCAGCCCCCGATGGGACCGCCATGCTGTCCGAGCTGTCGGTGGAGATCAGCCCCCTGGTGCCCACGGTGGCCGCCGTGCGCTGGACCCCGTCGACCTCGGGGGGGAGAGCGTTCGTCGAGTACGGCCTGGAGGGTTCGTTCGACCACCGCACCCCGGCGACCGAAGCGGGCGGCGAGGTTCGCCAGGTGCTCTTGGGGTTGAAGGAGGGCCGACGCTACAGCCTCCGAGCCGTGGTGGTGGACGACGACGACAACCGTGTCCAGAGCGCGCCCGTCACCCTGGACGTGGCCGCGGCACCCGCTGACTTCCCGGACTTCGAGGTCACCGTCGACGTGGGCGAAGGGCAGCAACCTGGCGGCTTCTTCCTGATGAACATCATGACCACGGGCGCGTCGAGCCTGGTGGCCATCATCGACCGCGAAGGTGACCTGGTGTGGTGGTTCGAGGGCCGTGCCGACCAGCAGATCATGTCGGCCGATCTCGGTCGCGACGGCGAGAGCGTCGTGTGGTTGTGGACCGACTACCTCGACCGCACGCGGGACAACGGAGCGATCGCCCGGCTGGACCTCGCAGGCCAGACCCTCACGGAGGTCCCGGCCACCCGCGGCCACCACCACGTGCAGGAGGTCGCACAGGGCCAGTTCGCCTGGCTGTGCTGGTCGGAGACGACGCCGGTCGACGTACAGGGCGAGGTCCTGCCCCTGGTGTGGGACCGGGTCTGCGAGACGCCGGGTGCCGTCACGTTCGACTTCCTCGCGGACTGGGGGGCTCCCAGGCTGACCTGTGAGCACATGGGCCTCGATCGCTTCATGCCCGAGGCCCACGAGTGGATCCACGCGAACTCGCTGCTGTACGTGGAGCCCGATGACGCCTTCCTGGTGATGGGGCGGTACACCGACTCCCTCACGAAGATCGACCGCCAGACGGGCACGGTGGTCTGGAACATGGGCGGAGCGTTCAACGACTTCATCGAGCTCGAGCCCGGGTCCTTGTTCGCCCATGCCCACATGTCCCACTTCTGGGGCGACGGGATGCTGGTGTTCGACAACGCCGACCACAAGGGCGACGAAGTGTCCGGGGTCGTCGAGTACCGGGTCGACCAACAGGCGATGACGGTGGAGGCGGTGTGGACGTACCGAGACCCCCTCGGGCGCCACATGACGCGGCTCGGAGATGCCCGGCGGCTCGACAACGGAAACACGCTGGTGGTGTGGACGGACTTCGGGGCCTTGGAGGAAGTGAACCCCGACCGGGAGCCGCTCTGGCGTGCTGAGGCGGGGGCAGAGATCAAGGTCGGTCGCACCCTGTGGATCGAGGACCTGTACGATCCCGACGGCGATCGGTGACCGTCTCGCTTCCTCCGGTCGGGGTGCGGCGACTCCTGGGGTAGGCTCTGCCGACCCAAGAGGAGGACCCATGCCCATCACCGGCGTTCACGCCATGTTCTACACCGATGAGGCCGATGCTCTGCGCACCTTCCTGCGCGACGTGCTCGAGCTCCCCACCACCGATGTCGGTCATGGCTGGCTGATCAACGGCCCCGTGGCTGGCGAGGTCGGCGTGCACCCTATCGACCACGCGGGGGCGCCGGCCCGCGGAACCCACGACGTCTCCTTCACCTGCGACGACCTCGAGGGCACCGTGGCGCGCCTTCGCGAGAAGGGCGTGACCTTCACCGACGACATCTCCGACCAGGGCTACGGACTGGCGATTCACTTCGAGATGCCTGGCGGCGTGAAGGTGGAGCTGTACGAGCCCCGGTACCGCCTCGGCTGATGCCGGACGCCCCCTGCCCGGGGCAGAGAGCTCGAGGGACTGGAGCCGTGCCGTAGGATGGTCCAGACCGGGGCGCTCGTCGCCCTCGCCCCCGAGGCCCATTGCTCACCCTCCTCCTCGGCCTCGCGCCCGCCAACCCCCTCGACGCCTGGGGCCCCCACGTGGGCGTCGGCACGCTGGCGCTGAACCCCAACGTCTACCGCGACGCCGACGGAGGGACCGAGCTGCAGGCCATCGTCGGCTGTGGCATGACCCGGCGCTTCGACGTGCAGGTTGCTGCCGCCACGGGGCTCCCGGAGGGCGCGCCGGCCGTGCCGGGTCCCCTGGAGCTCCTCCCGCGGTGGTTCGTGGCCGACGGCGTGGGCCTGGTCCTCAAGGGCGTGTGGCTGCCGGGCACGACTCGGCTGGGGCCCGAGGTGCACCTCACCCAGCCGGTGGGGATGTCGTTCGAGGCCTACGTCGACGGAGGGGGCGCCTGGGGCTGGCGGGACGGGCAGGGTGCCCCCGACCAGGCCTTCCTGGTGGCCGGACTCGAGTGGGTCGCGCCCCCGAAGCTGCGCCCGTACCTGGAGAGCCACACGGAGGCCGTGGCTGGCGAGGCCACCGCACTGTTCCTGACCCCCGGGGTGTACCTGCTCCTCGACGACGCAGGTGCCCACGAACTCTCCGCCGGGGTTCGCACCCCCATGGTGGGCGGGCGGCCCGCGGTCGCGGGGGTCTGGTACAACCGCAACCTGGCCCTCCGGTAGCCGACGCCCAGAGCCGGATGCGCGGTGCTGCGCGGTGTTGCGCGGTGCCGCGCATGGCGGCGCACCTGTAGGCCGCCGCACGTTGCGAATGCGATCTCGGAATATCGTCGCATGCACGGGGAGAATGGGGGTGCCGCGTGCGCGGCGGAGTGGATTCCAGGCGTGGAACGGCCCCTGCATCGGGAGGGGCACCACGGTCCACAAGGAGTCCCAATGCCCTCTCGACGTGCCTTCCTCTCCGGCCTCGGTGCCGGCGTCGCCGCCCTCGGTCTTCCTCGGGCCGCGATGGCCAACGACCCGGGGCCTTACAACATCCTCGAGATCTACCTCTCTGGCGCCATCGCCCACCGCGAGACGTTCTGGACCCTCGGCAGCGAAGCCGGAAGCCCCCTCGACGCCGTGAACGGGAGCACCATCGGCAGTGCCCAGCGAGTGGCCATGGGGGTCTCCGACGGGGCGGGCGGCGACCTGTACCTCGGGCGAGGCTGCGCGCCCTTCGCGAGCCGCGCCCAGGACCTTCGCCTGGTGACGATGGCGATGGACACCGGCGTGCACGAGATCGGCCACGCCTACGCGTTCACCGGGCTGCGACTGGGTCGGGCCGACGCGACGTCCATCGGGTCCCGCATCCAGCACCACATCGGTGGCGCCGGTATCCACTCCGTCATCCTCGACGGTGTTCGGAATCAGCTGCTCACCCGGATGGCCACCCGGACGGGCGACCTCGGCTCGGCCGCCCGGCCCCTGGTGGTGCCCATGGGCTCCGTGAACCTCTTCGGTCGACTCGAGCGTGGCGAACAGCAGCACCGAGACCCGATGACGAGCCTGTACCGCGACCGCTACGCCGCCCGCCTCACCCACTCTGGAGAGCAGGTTCGCTCGGCCCACTTCGACCTGTACTCCGACGGCTTCGACCGCATGGCGAACTGGACGGCCCTCCAGGACCTCCTGACCGACGGCCCGGGGCTTCCGTTGGTCGAGACCGCTGTCTCCAGGAACTCCTACGTGATCAACCCGTTCACCGAGAGCATCCGCTTTGGAGCACGCCTGATCGCCGAGAAGGGCGTCCGCCACGTGTGCACCTTCGCCTCCGGCAACAACCTCCCCGGCAGCCTCGACACCCACGACGGCTACGAAGACGACCCCGTCGGGCACAACAAGCACCACAACGCCGCGCTCTGGGGCGCCTGCAACACCGTAGAGGAGCTGATCGGAGCAGGGATCGACCTGTCGACGACCATCGTGGTCATCCATACCGAGTTCGGCCGCTACAAGGACAGCGATGGGTCGGAGCACTCCACCCCCGGCTACTGCGCGCTGATGCTCGGGGGCCCGGTGGTCGGAGGCGTGCAGGGCACGCTGACCGGCACCGATGGCGGGAAGGGCGGCGCGACCACCATCGACGAGAGCTCGCTCGACGGCGGCGTGACGCCCAAGGAGCTGGCCGACGCGCTGTCCATCGCGGCCGGCGCCGACGCGATGAGCTTCCCCGACACCCCCGTCCTGAACGATGACGAGCTCGCCCACAAGGTCTTCGGCCTCGTCTGATCCCACTGTCTGAAGGAGGAATCCATGCGTTCCATACTCCCCGTGCGCGCCCTCGCCCTGCTGTCCATCGCGGCCCTGCCGAGCTGCTGGCTCGGCCCCGTCGACGATGCGGGCGACGAGGCCTTCGTGGCTGAGGCCGTGATCAACACGCTGGGTCGTCGTGTCCACTCGGGCGACGACTTCGAGGCCCTCGTCGCGCTGGCGGCAAGCCCTGGCGGCCGCTCCCAGGTGGTCGACGTGCTCATGGCGAGCCCCGAGTTCACCGAACACTGGAGGCGTGTCCTGATGGACGACCTGCACGTCGGGCACGTCACCGACAACGCGCGCGCCTGCTTCGAGGACGAGATGCTCGCGGGACTCGGCTGGGACTCTGCGCTCGTGGACCATCTCGCGTCCACCTCGGCCGCCGACCCCTTCTGTCCGTCGGCCACCACGACCCCGCCCGACCAGGGCTTCCGAACCGTGGGAAGGATGGAGGACATGGTGCTCCTCGACGAGACCGAGCTCCAGGCGTCGTTCGACCGGGTCGGCCAGCTCACACCGCAGGTGGTGGCGTCCCCGATGGAGCCCGTGGACCGCTCGGCGATCCACTGGCCGATCGACGGCCTGCCCCCCGCCCCGCCCCCTCACACGACGAACATCCAGCCGATTCCGCCGCCACCCTGCCTGACCTTCACCATGGCCGACGTGCTGCGGGCCTCGATCGAGCAGGACCGGATGGACGCGCTGTACCGCGCGGCGCTGGTGCCGCTGAAGGGGCACGAGCCACGCTCCGACCTCGCCGCCAACAAGTTCATGGAGACCCACCTCGGCCGAGACCCGAGCTGCATGACCTGCCACACCACCACCTACTCCACCACCGATCCGGTGCCCCGCAACGACCACTGGGACCGCTTCCAGCCGGCTCACTACATCGACGTCGAGGGCACCACCTTCTCCTGGTGGGGCTGGGTGGAGCCAGAAGGCGGCGGGAACCCCCAGTTCAAGTACAACTACGGGGGCAACGGCGGCGGACGTGTGCTGGAGGGCATTCGCGGCTTCTTCCGCAACGACATGATGAGCTTCGAGGAGTCGTCGGCCGTGCAGCCCTGGGGGATGGCCCTCACCTGCATGGACGGCGTCACCACGGGAGAGGACGAGCTGCCCTCGTGGGGCTTCGAGGCGTCCCCCAGCAGCGAGAGCGCCCACCTGGCCGGCGTCTATGGAAGCGACGGGTACCTCGGCCTCCTCGACGCCTTCTCCACAGGCGTCGCCGAGCTCGACATGGAGGGCGTGCCTCCCTCGCCGGCACCGCTGGAGTTCAACGATCTGGCGAACTTCGACCCCAACAGCGGCCAGCAGATCGTCCAGAACAACTGCGTGAACGCGTGCCACTACATCGGGAACACCCTGGAGGCCCCGGCACCGCTGACCGACCGCACCAAGTACATGCCGGCGAGCCGAATCCGTGACTTCATCGAGAACGGCTCGCTGGCGACCACCAACATGCCCCCGATCCCGCTGGATGAGGACGAGATGGACAAGGCGGTGGCCTACCTCACGGACCCCCAGCTCACTGGCCACGTGAACCCGGTGTTCCACCCGGAGCCCGCCTCGGGCATGGCCCACCTGGTGGCGATGCGCATCGTCGACAACGTGTACGAGGAGCTGACCGGCGCGAGCCTGGTCCTCGACCATGGCTTCCCCCGCAACACCGACGCTGCCTACACCCTCAAGGAGCTCACCCGGGAGTTCGTGGCCAACGACTGGTCCCTCAAGGTGCTCGTGAAGCGGATCCAGCTGTCCCGCGGCGCCAACCGGGCTGCGCCGGCGGAGTCGACGGAGAACCGGTACCCTCTGGCGATGGTCTTCGATCCGTGGGCCGCGACCCCGTCCGGTGCCCCGAACGAGTCCAGCGGTGAGAACATGAACAGCCAGGGCGACCTGGTCCATCGCTTCTCGATTCGCTCCGCACTCCACCAGGCGAACGCCGCACTGCGGCATCCCGACGACGACTTCTCGCCCTTCCACGACGACCCGGCGTGGCCGCCCCAAGGCCCCGTCTACGACATGGGTGCCTACCGGGACCGCTTCAGCCCCGGCTTCAAGGACCCCACCTTCGACGTGCTGTTGGCATGGGAGGAGGCCATCGACGGCTGCGAGCTGTCCAGCGGCGCTGATGGCGAGGACTTCATCGAGAGCCTGTTCGACCAGCCGGACGACCCCACCGTCGAAGAAGCGCTGCTGGCGGTGAAGGCTCGGCTGATCACCGATCCCGACTGGTGGCCCGGTGAGAAGGAGCTGCTCGAGGACTCGGTCACCTTCGACCTGGGTGACAAGCTGTCCGACGTGGACCCCGAGCACGACGAGCTGCTGCGCGACTACTGCTCCAGCATCCTGATGTCGCCGCAGTTCCTGATGTACGGACTCCCTGCGTTCAAGGGCTACGTGCCGCCGAGCTGGCAGCCCCAGCTTCCGCTGGCCCCCAACGACGACACGGAGTGGTGCGAGCACTACCGCGATGTGTCGGTGAACATCGGCTACGACTGGTACACGTGTGACACCGGGAGCACGGTCGGACGCTGACTCCCGATGGCCTCCACAGCCTGCGTCCCGGTCGCGGACCCTCAGGCATCGGCCTCGGGGGGCGCTCGCAGCAGCGTGGCCCGGAAGGTGCTTCCCTCGCCCGGCGCCGTGTGCTGCAGGGTCAGCTCGCCCCCCATCAGCTCGCACAGCTGCCGGGACAGAGACAGGCCGATGCCGGTCCCGCCGTACTTGGCGTGGTCGACCTCGTGGACCTGGTTGAAGCGACCGAAGAGCCGCGCCGCCTGTGCGTCGTTCATGCCGATCCCTGTGTCGGCCACGTCGATCCACAGCCGCTGGCCTCCTCCGTTGCGGACGGTCACGGTGATGGCGCCGTCCTCGCAGAACTTGGCGGCGTTGGACACCAGGTTGAGGACCACCTGACGGACCCGGGTGGGGTCGGCGTAGGCCTTGGTGGAGCCGTCGAGCTGCACATCGAGCTGGTTGCACTGCTTGGCGGCCAGCTGTTCGAGGGAGGTCTGCAGGTCGCCGATCACGTCGGCCACATCCATGGCCTCGGGACGGGCCTCCAGACGGCCCGCCTCGACCTTCGACAGGTCCAGGATGTCGTTGATGAGGCCCAGCAGGTAGCGGCCCGACTGCTCGATGCGGCTCAGGTCGCTGCGGACCTCCTCGTCGTCGCTGTCCTCCTCGAGCATCTGGGAGTAGCCGATGATGACGTTGAGGGGTGTGCGCAGCTCATGGCTCATGCTGGCGAGGAAGTCGCTCTTCGAGCGGTTGGCCTCCAGGGCGTCGTCCCGTGCTTCCTCCAGGGCTGCCTCGTAGGCCTTGAGCTGCCCGATGTCGTGGGCCACCACCGCCACGCCGAGGTCGCCGGCCCGGTTGAGCTGGATCGACGCCAGGCTCAGCAGGAAGGACTCCGTCTCGCCGTCCGCCAGCCGCAGCTTCACCTCGAGGCCGGTATGGCGTGCGCCGGTCAGGGTGGGGCTCCACACGTCGTCGAACCCTTCCTCCACCATGAGCTCGTGGAGGCGGTAGGTGCGGATGCGGTGGATGTCGAGACCGAAGCGGCTGCGGGCCTCGTCGTTGGCGAACAGCAGCGTCCCCGAGCTGTCGGCGACGAACAGGGGGTCGGTGACCGTCTCCACGACGGCCTTGGCGGCGGCCGGGGTGCTGACGTCGAAGAGTCGGAAGCGCAGCTGCCCCACGAGCACCGCCACCGAGAAGGCGAGGCAGGTGGAGCTGGTGACCGGCCACTGGCGCAGGCCGATGATCGGGAAGACCGCCTCGAGGGTTCCCCCCACGAGCACCATGAAGGCGACGCCGAGGGTGAGGATGCCGACGCGTTGGCGCTCCGAGGGGTCCCCCCACACCTGCACGAGTCGGTGGACCAGGATCGACAGGCACAGAACGGCGATGATGGCGCCGTACAGGAAGTAGCCCCGATAGGCGGGGTGCATGGTCGCCACGTCCGACGTCCAGCCCCAGCCGGGCCGCTGTACGAGGGTCTCCATGGGGACCTCCGACATGAACAGCCCCATCTGCAGGATGGCGGGCACGTAGAGGAAGCCGACCACCCAGGGAGAGCGGGCGAGCCGGTCCCGCCCCACGTAGAGCAGCGCGAAGTGCAGGCCGATGTTGACCGCCACCACCTGCCCGGGGCGGAACAGGCCCCTGAGCAGCTCCGCCGTCGCTTCGTCGGCCGACAGGCGCATCGACAGGTCGAAGGCCTGCCAGCTGCTCGCGGCGGCCACGAAGAGCAGGAACAGGATGTTCTGGGCATCGAGGGTGAGCTTCCGGTACCCGTACACGAACACGGCGAGGTTCAGCAGCAGCGGAACCAGGGAGAGCAACGCGTAGGGTGCGTTGGCGAGGTGGAAGGACAGCTCCATCGACGCCAGAGTACACCCGACGGCCCTCGAAGCGGCCCGTCCATGTACCCTCGGGTCTCCGGATGCCGAGATCCGCAGGAGGCGCCATGTCCCACCCCCTGTTGCCCCAACTTCTCGCATACCTCCAGGACCCTGACCCGGAGGCGCGCGACCACTCCGCCGTCGAGAACGCTCTGGAGGATCCCGAGCGGCGCGCCGAGCTGTTCGAGGCCATGGCCGAACACGGGAGGAAGGCCAAGATCGAGGCCCGGGAGGATGCGCGGGCCTGGGCCGCGTTCCGAGGCGAGCCGTACGAGAAGGAGCCCGACGACGTACCCGAGGCCAAAGCCATCGTCGGGCCCTTGGCCTTCTGGGGCAACTGGCTCGACGGCTACGTGGTGAAGGTGGGTCGCATCGAGAACGACCTGGCCGACTGCGACGCCCTGAAGCACGCGGTCACGGGCTTCGACGAGACGATCCGTGCCACCGGGCAGCGATCCAGCGACAACGCCGTGTGCCCTCCGGCGGAGAACGGGACGGTCATCGACCTGCGCAGGTGGACCTGGGGCGAGGTGCCCAACCACACGGCACCGGTCGCCATCCCGCTGGAGAAGAAGACGAGCGCCGGCTCGACCCAGGTTCGGGTCTTCGGCTTCGAGAAGCTGGCGCACCTCATCGCTCGCCTGAGAGCCGACGACCTGGCCCTGGTGAACACCGGCTCCTTCACGGGCCAGACCATCGCGGGTCCCTTCTCGACGGGCACCCATGGCAGCGGGAAGGACCTCGGCGCGATGGCCGACGGCGTGAAGGCCGTCGACATCATGGGAGCCGACGGCAAGGTGCGGCGCATCCGGTCCGCCGACTGCCTGTTCCCTGCGACCGAGACGGTGCATGTGCCCGGGCGGAAGCAGTACGAGGCGCTGCGTGCCCCGGACGGCGTGCCGCTGAACGCGGCGGTCGTGTCGATGGGGACCTTCGGGGTGGTCCTCTCCTACATCCTGGAGGTGGAGGACGCCTACCGGCTCCGGCAGGTCGCCGAGAAGGGCAACTGGGTCGCCCTGATGGCGAAGGCGCGCACCGCCATGGCCCAGCCCCGGGGGCCGCAGCGGCCTCGCCACGTGGAGCTCTACCTGCGCCCCGACCAGCGCGATGGCGACAACGCCGTCCTGCTCCAGCGCTTCACGACGGACGACACCCGGGACAGACCTTTCGGGGGAACGCCCTGGTACCTGGACATCTTCAAAGGCAACACGGCCGGTAGCTTCGCCGGCAAGCTGGCCGGCAACAACCCCTTCGTCCGCAACCTCATCTACAACGGCATCCTGAACAACCAGATCGAGATGAACAACACCCGGGGCCCCTGGCACGAGATCCTCGTGCGCGACACCGGTATCAGCGCCCACGGCTTCGAGGTGTTCTTCCCCTACGAGTACTTCGAGCAGGGGGTGGGTGCGGTGCTCGCCGGCATCGACGTCGCTGCCACCGACAAGGCGTTCGTCACCGGCTCCATCGGCGTGCGCTTCGTGAAGGCCGGCCGCCACATGTTGGCCATGAACCATCGGAGGTACCGCGTAGGCTCCACCCTCATGACCACGGACGCGTGGGTCACGGTGGAGGTGGCGCGGCTGCTGGGCACCCGCAACCACGAGAAGGTGCCGGCTCGCATCCTGGAGGCGCTGACGGCCTCCGGCGTGCCCCATCGGGTGCACTGGGGCCAGTACTTCCCCACCGGGCAGGTGGACATGCCTCGGGCCTACCCGCGTATGCCCCGCTGGAAGGAGGCGCGGCAGACCTTCGGTGCGTCGGAGAAGTTCCTGACGCCGACCCTCGCCAAGCTCCTCGGACTGCCGTTCGCCCAGCCACGGACCCTCGCCGCCCCGGCGGTCGAGGGCAACGGTCGGCGGATGCTCGTGGTGCTCGGGGACGCGCCGACGTCCGCCGACCGGCGGGAGGTGATCCGGGCCAAGCTCCTGCGGGCGGCGGACGCTGTGGGCGCCCCCCGCCCGACCGTGCGCTTCGCCGCCCTCGACGACCAGCTCGTGCCCCAGCGGCCGGACGGCGGGGAGGACACCGAGGACGTTCAGGCCCGCGTGGTCAAGCAGGCCCTCGACGCCGCCCTCGGACGCCTGCTTCGGTACCGCTCGGGTCCCTCTGGGCGCTCGTGGCTCCACGCGCTGGAGAACACCCAGGGCTTCCACCCCGAGCGGCTGGTGCACTGGCTCACCGACGAGGGTGCACGCAGCAGACTGCGGGAGCGGATGCGCTTCCTGCTGACCTCGTTCCGTCCCGAGGTCGTGGTCGCCCATGGGGTCGGAGGGCTCGTCGTCTACGACACGCTCACCCACACCGAGGCGTCGGTGGAGCTGCCCGACGTCGATCTGCTCACCCTGGGCACCGGCATCGGCCACAAGGCCTTCCGGGCCCTGTGGGGCGGCGTGGTGCGTCACCCGGCCACCGTGCAGCGCTGGTTCCACCTCACCCATCCCGACGACCCGGCCTTCGCGGCCCCGCTGCCGCTCTCCCGGGTCCGGAACCTCACGGTGCGCTCCGATGCCGCCCCCCACGACCCCGGCGCCCTGCTCGACCACCCGCGGCTTGCGGAGGAGGTGTGGCGCCCGCTGCTCACCGAGAAGGCGCCGGTCGCCCCGCCGCTGCATCAGAGGGTCCAGAGCGCGGCACGGAGGAAGCAGAAGGCACTGCTGGTCGGCATCGACCGCTACGCGGGGACGGGCATGGATCTGGAAGGCTGCGTCAACGACGTCTACGCCATCTCCCAGCTGCTCCAGAGCCGCTTCGACTACCGGCCCGGCGACGTGCGCCTCCTCACCAACGAGCGAGCCACCGCCGACGCCCTAGAGGAGCGCCTCGACTGGTTGCTCTCCGACGCCCGCCCCCATGATCGCCGGGTCCTGTTCTTCAGTGGCCACGGGGTGCGGCTCCCCAGCTACAACGCCCTCGAGGTCGTCGACCAGCTCGACGAAGGCCTCGCCCTCCACGACTTCGACTGGGACCGGCCGGGCACCGCCTTCGTCGACGACGCCTTCGCCGCCTGGTACGCCCAGCTGGACCACGACGTGCGCTTCACGGCCCTGTTCGACTGCTGCCACAGCGGGGGCATGGCCCGTGCCGCCGGCGCGCGTGTCCGTGGCCTTCCGCCTCCCGACGACATCCGTCACCGCATGCTCGCCTACGAGTCGGGATGGACGGACCGCTTCGATCACGAGCGCCGGGACCGCCTGAAGCGGCTCACCGAGGACGCCGGGGAGCTGCGGGTGGCGAACCTGGGCGCCGGCGCCACCGTGCGCTCGGAGCGGGCCCAGTACGTGGACCGACGGCAGGTCCGCGGCCACGACGGGCCGTTCATGCCGCTGATGGCCTATGCCTGCGGGGAGGGGGAGCTGGCCTTCGAGCACCAGGTCGGGCCCACCGTGCACGGCGCCTTCACCTGGACGCTGCTGCAGAAGGCGAAGCGGGGGACGCTGCCCAGCTTCCAGCAGCTGGTCGAGCGGCGGGTCCGTCCTGGGGTGCGTCGCCTCGGCTACGCCCAGACCGCCGAGGTCAATGGGCCCGTGGTCCGCCTCGAGGAGCCCTTCAGCTTGTGACGGCGCCCGTGCCTCGAGGGTGAGCTGTGTATCGGGGCTCCCTGCCCAATCGCCCGGTGAGGGGGCGGGAGACCAGACAGCCTCTGCATGTTCGGTGAGACAGATCGAG
>Ga0213839_1001296_pt1 | contig 16711 bp, 11 predicted proteins | sample SWPATP21_FD_160075 | JGI IMG/M metagenome (GOLD analysis project Ga0213839, IMG submission 160075) | Coastal seawater microbial communities from Marineland, Florida, United States - SWPA TP2 #1 | ecosystem: Environmental > Aquatic > Marine > Coastal | place: USA: Florida | collected 2016-08-14
AACACCTTTGACTCTCGCCGAGTCGCCGCGGTGGAGAACTTGCACTGCGCCCAGCGCTACGCGGAGGCGGCGTGACGTTTAGTCGTTCGGTGCTCTAGCGGGGAGGGGATGGGCCCGCCGTGGCGTCGAGTGGCGTCCTGGAGGTCTTCGACGCCGGGTCGCGCGCCGTGCAGCCGTCCCCAGAGGTCGACAGCCTGCACCTCGCGGCACCACCTGTGGACATCCGGCGAACGACGGCCGAACCTCGCACGGGGGGGCTTCGGTCCGGGGATCCGACCCTCTCGGAGGGGCGCAGCGATCCGTCTGTTTCCGGCCGATTCTTTTCGACGGCGGAAAGGCAGCATTCACGGCTGGCTATCGGGACAATGTCTGCGGGCCGTTGGCGGATTTCGGCCGAGACGGGCCCAATCGCCTTGCTCGCTTGCGGTGGATGGCGTACTGTTCGCGGCGATCCACGGCGCAGGTGCGCTCGTGGTGCGAAATCCCCGCGGCCAAGCCGCACACGTACCGAATGCCCAGCGGGGTCTGGGGCGAAAGGAGTCAACAAATGGGTGAGATGATCACGAAGCCGGATGCCAACCCGATTGTGCTGGCCGTGCTCAATGTCTTCATTTGCGGCTTCCCGATTGGCTACTTCATGATGGGTCAGTCGGGTAAGGCCATCGCCGCGTTTGTCTACACCTTGGTCCTGTCCTTCGTCGGCATCGGCTACCTGCTGCCCTGGATCTGGGCCTACGACGCCTACCTGCTCGGCCAGAAGCTCGCGGCCGGCGAGTCCATCGGCGAGAAGGAGAACGGGCTGTCCTTCCTGGACAACCTGCCCGGCTTCAAGTAGGACCTGGCCACGAGGGGCCTGGTCCGTAGGACCCGCCCCCTCTGGCACGTCCTCGGGCCACGAGGGGGCATCCCCTCCAGCACCCTGGGCCGTTGTCCCGGGGCTGTGTCCAAGCGCTTGCCCTCCGGTTCTCCATAGAGGCAGACGCGAGAGGACCACCAGGTTCCCTACCGAGACCCCGACGGCACGCGCCGTCGGGGTCTTGTCGTTGGCGTCGAGGTCGTGGGGCGCCATGCCGCACCGGCCCTCGCAGCGGCTCGTGGAGTCCGATCCGGGCCGGCGCCGGTGAAAGTCACCCTACTAAGGGAACTAAGGCGCTCGTGTTGGTGGACGGGATCCGCGGCGGGTCTGTCGTGGGTACAGTTCGGTCCCCGGACTGCAACCGGCCCAGAGGTTGGCTCGCTTGCTCGATGACATGCGCCACAGCTTTGGCTTTCCCCTGCGGGTCGCGATTCACAGCGACGTCGGACGGGTGCGCACGAACAATGAGGACAGCCATGGCCATGCGTGGCTGGAGGATGGCTCCCTGTTCGTGATCGTCGCCGACGGCATGGGCGGTCACGAAGCGGGAGAGGTCGCGTCCGGGCTGGCGGTCCAGGTCCTGGAGGACGTCGTCGCCCGCGACGTCGATGCCGATCCGAGGGAGCGCCTCTACCACGGCCTGCTGGAGTCCAACGAGGCCATCCTGGAGGAGGGGCGCGCGTCCGGCACCAAGGGGATGGGTACAACGGCCATTGCAGCCATCTGCAAGGGCGCGGAGGTCCACGTGGGCCTCGTCGGCGACAGCCGCCTCTACCAGGTCCGCAACGGCCAGCTGGTGTGGCGCACCCTCGATCACACCCGGGTCCAGGAGCTGATCGACCAGGGGGAGCTCGGCGACGCCGATGCCCGCAATCACCCCGAGTCCAGCATGCTGACCCGGGCCCTCGGTCACAGTCGCATGGCCGACGGGCGTCCCCTGGTGCCCGACGTGCTGGCGGAGCCGCTGGTCATCGAGCCGCGGGACACCATCGTGATGTGTTCCGACGGCCTTCACGACCTCCTGGAAGACTGGGAGATCGGCCAGATCGTCGCAGGGCGCGAGCCCTCGGACGCCGCCCAGCAGCTCGTGGAGCTGGCATGCGAGCGTGGCGGCCACGACAACGTCACCGTCGCGGTGGTCACGGCCGGGGAGGTCGCCTCCGACTACGACCCCAACTTCGTGCCCGAGACCTACGCCGATGGAGACGACGCGGAACCCGAGCACCACGTGTCGGGCCCGGCGGCCGAGTCCACCCTCGACGAGTTCCCCATGGTGGTCGACGGCAGCGAGGTCGGAGGGCGCAACCCCATGGTGGTGGCGATGGTCGTGGCGGTCGTGGTGGGGCTGCTGGTGCTCGGCGGCGCCTTCGGCGTCTTCCTGATGGCGGTGTCGGTCTTCGCCCTCGGCTGAGGCCGGCCCTCAGGGGGGGAGGCGGTAGCGGGCCCCCTCGGGCTCCAGGGCGCGCTCCTCGATGGGGGTGGCGTCGAGGACGAGGGCGAGGTCGGAGAGCAGGCGTGGCGAGCTGGTGACCTTGTCGTGGTCGATGAGGTCGACGTACAGCTGGCTCGCATCGACGACGTCGAAGCGGGCATGGGCCAGCGGCGCGATGCTCTCCTGGCGGCACGACCCCAGGCGGTCGTAGCCGCCGTGGACCTTGCGGGAGAGCTTGAGAGCCCGGTCGTCGTCGGCGCAGTACACGGTGACCCGCTCGGCGGCGGCGAGGGTCGTGTGGTGGTAGCGCTGGGCGAACACGGTGGCGTCGATGTCGGGGGCGGCCAACACCAGCTGGTCGAGGGAGCGGGAGAGACCGCCGTGGCGGTGGAGGTCCACCAAGCCATCGGACACCACCCGGGAGCCCATGCTGTGGGCGACCAGATCGACCGGCTGGGGGTGCTCGGACAGCAGCGAGCCGAGGAACAGCGCGAAGGGCGTGGCGGATCGTGCGGCCGCGTTCTCGTCGAAGGTGTACTTGGCCGTGCTGAACCACGTGGCGCCGTGGGACGGCCAGCTGAACAGGACGGGGAGGGGGTCGGAGCCGACGTCGGTGGCCACCTGGGCAACCCGGCGTGCTGCGTACTCGAAGCCGTTGTTGTAGCCGTGGACGTAGGTGAGCAGGTGTCGATCGGCTGCGGCCTCGGAGAGCGACGCGTGCCAGGCATCCGCTGTGAGGGTCTGCACCGAGAGCACGGAGACCTCGTCGCCCAGCTCCCCCACGGGATGGTCCGGTGGGATCCACACGGTCACCACGCCGTAGACGAGTGTGCTTCCGTCGATGGTGCTCAGGGCGTCGCCGTCGAAGGTGCGGTTGGTGGCGAAGTGGACCGGCACCTCGCGACCCGGCGTTCCCAGGGCGTCCAGCCGGGCCCGTGCGCGGTCGTGTCGTGCTCGCTTGCCGATGAGGGACTCCAGCGCTCGACGGCGACGACGGGTGTCGTCGGGGATCTCGCAGACCTCCACCCACCGACCCTCGGCGAGGACGAGCTTGGCCTCGCAGCGCTCCACCTTCTTTCGCCAGCGGAGACGCAGCTTGTCCTCCTCCGCGGACTCTGCGGCGTCGGCGAGGACCAGGGACATGGCGAGGAGGAGGGTCATGGGGAGGATCTAGTCGCTCGGATCCGGAACGGGGATGGGTGACATGTGAATCCCCCGCGACTCCATCAGCGGAACGCTCCGCACGGCGAGCCCGTGGGGTTCTTCACCTTCTTTCCCTTGCGCTGGATCCACGAGCCCTGGCCTGCACAGGTGGCCTGCACGATGTCGAGGGAGCCGGACTCGTGGCGAAGCGCGAGCCACACAACCTCCTGGGCGAGGGCGGGGACCTGCTCACGGGCGCGGGCGAGGGGAAGCGCCGCCAGCTCTCGGGCCTCTGCCTCGACCCGCTTCATCGCATCGCCGTCGGCGCCGGTGGCGCTCCCCGATGCCGCCTTGGCGAGGGCCTCGAGGGCGGCAGCATGGGGTTTGCCGGCGGCGAGTGCCTCCCCGGCGTCGAGCCATGCCTTCACGACGCTCTCGACGACCGGGTCGTCGCAGCAGCTGAAGGAGCTCGGTCCGTCGGCGAGGGCAAGGGGCAGGAACAAGGCGAGCAGCATGTCGCAGCCTACATCTGGGTGGCGGACGAGCGAAAGCCGGACTTCGCCACACCCGAGGCCAGCTTCTCCATGGAGCGCCGGTAGTGACTCACGGGGAGGGCCTGGAGCGCACGACGGGCCCGCCAGGACTCCTGCAGCATGACCTCTCGGCTCCCGTGGAGGCCTCCCTGGTGGATGGCCTCCACCAGGCGCGCGGCGATGGCCCGATCGGGCTCGGCCGCGAGCGCGAGCCAGTCGTCGATCCGGTGGGGCTCCCGCTGGAGGAGGTGCACGACGGGCAGGGCGGGTCGACCGGTGGCCGCCCGGTGCAGGATGTGGCGAACGGCGTCTCCATGCTCGAGCTCGGCGACGTCCTCGGCCACGTGCCAGAGGCGGCCCATGTGTCGGCCGAAGCGGCCGAGGGCCGAGCGCTGGGCCAGCGGCGCGCCCGCGAGGATGCCGCCGATCCGACAGCAGAAGGAGAACAGCGCGCCCACGTGGACGTCGGCGTGTTCGAGCCAGTCGTCGTCGTCGGGCACGGCGCCGACCAGGGCGCTCGCCAGGGCCTGGGCATCGGCGAAAGAGCGCAAGGTGTCGACCAGCTCCTCGAAGAGCTCCGGTCGCCCGTGGCGCGAGAGCTCTACCGCGCGGAGGGTCAGGTGGTTGCCGGCCACCCAGGAGACGGAGCGTCGAATCACCTTCCGGGCGACGCGGCGACGAAGGCTTCGAGGGCGTCCGAGGGCGATGTCATGGGCCCCGAGGGCGAGGTGCAGCAGCTCCGCGACCACCTGGGCCTGGCCGTCGACCTCGGGCGCTCCGGCCGCACGGGCCGCGAGGGCGACGAGGATCGGACGGATCCTGGGGATCTCGGTGGAGCCCCGCTCTCCGTCGGACCGCTCGAAGACCGGGCCGTGGTCGAAGCCGAGGTTGTCGACCTCCCCCATGAGGTCCAGCAGACCCGCCTCGTCGACCAGGTCGTCAGCCACCAGGTCCCGCACGGCGCGGAGCTCGTCGCCAAACAACGACGCATCTGGGGGGAAGCGGCGATTCACACGGGCTCCGGGGGGTCTGACCACCCGTATTGCACCCACGCCACCCAGGCGACAGACACCCGCAGCAGGGGACCGAAAAGCTCCACAGAGGGTGCAGGCCGGCCCTCGTGGCCGGATCCGCTAGAAGACGTTGATCGCCAGGAAGTAGGGCTGGATTCCGTTCTGGGAGTCGATCACCAGGGTGAGGCGCTCCACCGCCGCAGTGGCGTTCGTGTACGACAGGTTCTCGGTCTGGTCGAAGCCGAGGTCGACGTCCGAGCACACATCGGTGGGCGTGGAGAACGGGTCGGTGCAGTCCCGCAGGAGGTAGATGCCCACGTCGGCGCCCTCGGTCTGCACGCCGACGTCGAGGGTCTGCCCGGGCTGCAGCTCGATGCCCACCATGCCCTCGGGACCCGGCATCGAGGTGCCGGTGCAGCCACCGGTGCCTGGGTTCAGGAGCGGGCTGAAGGCGGTGAACTCCGCGTAGTAGTTGCCCGCCGTGATCACCGCCTGGGAGTTGGCCTCGCTGCAGGAGTCGTACATCGGCGGCTCGGTGAGCACCTCACGGCTGATGTCGAGGGTGAAGATGCCCATGTCGAGGTCGGGGCCCGGGTCGGTGTCGGGCGGGAAGGTCGCGTCGAGCACGAGGTAGCGGGTCTGGGGGTCCTCGGTGGCGTTGAACAGGGAGATGAACTCCGGCACGGCGTTGTCGAGGGACTTGTCGCTTCCGATGACGCAGGTGCCGAAGGGGTCGCTGCACCGCTCCACGGCGTAGATGGAGGCGGACTGGTCCGCCATGTCGAGGACGGCGGACACCGACTCCTTGGGGCCGACCTCCACCTTCACGATGGCATCGTTGCCGTCGATGAACTCGCCGGTGCAGTTGCTGATGCCTGCCAGGGAGTTGTCGTAGGCGGGCGCTGCGATGCGACCCCAGTACTCGCCAGCGTCCAGCGGCGCCTGGCCCTGGGCTTCCTGGCAGCGGTTGGCGGGCTCGATCTTGTCCCGGTTGCCGATGTTGAAGTAGTTGCCCGTGAACGACACCGACGTCTGGGAGGCGAGGTCGAGGATGTTCCCCTTGCGACGTACGCTGTTGCGGGTCCACCGCTCGACGGAGATGGTCATCTCCTCGGGGTCGGCGCCGAAGCCGAGGGTGTCGGTGTCGATCTCGTAGTAGCCGTCGTCGATCACCCGGCACATCTGGGCGGTGCCGAACTCCTGGGCGATGCGGATGTACACCTCGCCGATGCCGGTGGGCACCCACTCCACGGGCAGCCGCGTGCCGTTGGGGAAGAAGATGGTGCTCGAGGGAGAGGGGCGCTGCAGCTCGATGGGCTGAGGCACGAAGAGGTCGGAGACGGGCTCGTGGGGCGGCTGCCACATGGAGTCGTCGTCGCCCCAGCCGAACCCGAGGTTCCCGGTGTACCAGCCGTCTTCGTTCACCTGGCGGGTGATGTCGGCGAAGTAGAAGCTGTGCTCCAGCCCGGGTGCGTTGTAGTAGTCGAGCTTGTAGGGGCCGAGCTCCACCTGGAGGCCGAGGAAGCGGTTGATGAAGGCCGCGGGCTCGAACTCCAGACGCGGATCGTAGGGCACGCAGGCGTCGAGGTCGGGGGGGAGCTTGTCGAGGCACGCGACGTCCTTCGCGGCGCACTCGGCGAGGTTCGGGGTGCCGGTGATGGCCTCGGCGAAGAAGCCGTACGCGTAGGACCGACCGTTGTCGAGGTTCTGGGTCAGGTAGAGGTGACCCATGTCGCCGAGCTCGTAGCCCGTGTCCTGGACCGGGGCGGTGTCCCCCGAGCCGGTGTCGCCGGTGGTCGTGGCCGTGGTGGTGGGGGTGACGGGGCCGTCGCCGCTGCAGGCGGTGAGGGCGATGGTCAGTACCAGTAGGGGGCGCATCGGAGTTCCTCTGGTGGGGGTCACCCCACCTCTCATGGTGCCATGCCCGTGGGGCACGGCGGCCGTCACTGTATCTCGATGTCGAGGAAGTATTCCTGAACCGCACCGATGGACTCGTTTCGTCCCGAGTCCACCACCAGGTAGAGGTGCTCGGACACGCCGGTGTTGTTGGTGTAGACGAGGTTCACGGTGTCGTTGGTGCCGTTGCCGGTCGGCGTGGCCAGGCAGGACTCGGCGAGGGCGCAGTTGTAGAGAAGGTAGACGCTGGGCCCGGCACCGGGGGCGAAGACCTCCACGTTGAGCGTCTCGCCGGGCAGCAGGTAGATCTCCGCCTTGCCATCGCCGCCGGGGACCTCGGTGGTCTGCTCCTCCCCGGTGGCGGGGTCGACCATGGTGCACTCGAGGAGGTTGGGGAAGGTGCCCATGAAGCCGAAGTAGGAGCCCTCGTCGATGGGGCCCTGGAGCATGGCATCCGCGCAGGAGGACTGGAGGGGGTTCTCCAGGGAGGCCTCGAGGCCGATGTTCAGCTCGAACAGGTCGGTGACGTTGGGGCCGATGCTGTCGAGGATGATCCACAGGTCGAGGGGCGCGCCCGTGTTGTTGCGGAAGGCGAGGGCCTCCTGGGCGCGGCGGAGCTTCTCGTCGACCCCCTCGACACACACGGGCTCGCCGCCCTCGCAGAGGTCCTGGACCAGGTAGATCGCCGCGTCTTCGTTGCGCTGCAGGTACTCGACCTGGAGGAGCTCGTCGGGCTGGAGCCGCACCGGCAGGACGGCGTCGGGGCCCTGGGCGTCGAAGGGAAGGCAGGGGGTGCCCAGGCGGCCCGGCAGGTTGACGTAGTCGTTTCGGTAGTCCGCCAGGTCTCCGAAGTAGAGCCCGGTGCTGATGAACGGCGCCCCCTTGGCCTCCGCGCAGTCGTCGTAGAGGTTGCTGCTGGTGAGCTCGGTGCGGTCGCCGAGGGCCGTGAAGGTGCCCACCAGGGTCTGGTTGTGCTGGATGTCGACCTGGAGGGTGTGGCCGTCGACGTCGATGGTCGACCGGGCCCAGCGCCCCAGCACCACGGTGACGTCGTCGTCTTCCTGGAGGAAGAAGACGTCGGGCGGGAGCTCGTGGTAGCCGTCGTCGTCGAGGAGCTGGAGGAACAGGCCCCCCGGCACCTCCACCTGGAGGAAGACCTCTCCCGAGCCGTTGGGGTCGGGCTCCCACTGAAGGACGATGTCCTCGGTGGAGAGGAAGTCCTGACGCACCATGGGGTCGTGGGAGGTGACGACCATGGGCTCCGGCGCGGCCACGGTGTCGATGACGCGGTCGCCCCAGGCGGCGCCGGCGAAGGTCACCTCGAGGGGGACGCCGTTCACCGGCAGGGTGAGGTCGTTGAAGATCTTGGAGTAGAAGACGTTGGTGTGGGGCTCGCGAGCCTCGTCTTCGTCGACGACGACGTCGGCCTGGACCATGGTGAGGGGGCCGAAGCGCAGCTCGTCGGGGCTGGCCTCGCCGTCGACGACGTCGATCGTGTCGAGGCCGTACTCCAGATCGTCGTCGACGACGTCGTCGGCCTCCGCGAGCCGGACCACGGCGTCGGCGGTGTCGGGGTAGGGGCCGTAGGTGATGCCGTCGAGCGTCCCGTCGACCACGCAGAACGCACCGTTGGAGAAGCACTCGGCGGGGTTGAGCACGTCGTAGTTGTTGACGAGGAACACGGCCTTGGCCGTGGTGAGGGCGGTGCTGCTCTCGACGTAGCGTGCGTTCTGGACCACCGAGATGTAGCCGAGGTCGTTGTTCACGCGGGTGAGGGGTGTCTCGGTGTCGCCGGTGTCGCCGGTGCCGTTGGACGGCAGGTTGGGCGGAAACTTCTCGGGACAGCCTGCACCGACTGCCACGATCAGCATCGCAACGACGCTTCGAGCCGCCAAACTGTGGTGCATCCGGAACTCCTCCGCCCTTCGACCGCCCACGATAACCGGCGAAAGGCCGTCCCGCTGGCTCCTCACGGCAGGTGCGGCTCCCACTTCCCGTCGACGTCCACCTCGACGGCGTGCAGCCTGCCGAGGAAGTCGGCGACGTAGAGGACGTCGCGCTCGAAGCCTCCCTCGCCGGTCCCGAAGTTGAGGGCGGGCAGGACGGCGACGCCGCTCACCTCGACCACCGGCTCCACGACGCCGGTCGGGGTCACCCGCCACACCGTGCTCCCCATCTCGGTGGTGTAGAGGTTGCCGCAGGCGTCGACCGCCATGCCGTCGAGGAGGCTGAAGGCGCCGATGGGGATCGACGGGCCGTCCTGGACGGGTCCGGGGTGGCCGTCGGCGTCGAAGTCCACCCAGTGGACCCGCCCCACCTCCTCGTTGAAGTACAGCCGCTGGAAGTCGGGGCTGAAGGAGAGCCCGTCGAAGCTGCGGCCGGCGAGCTCCGCCACGACCTCCTGGCTGAAGTCGGAGGGGTCGAGGCGCATGATGCGCTCGGTGCAGGCCACGTAGACCCTGCCGTCGTCCCCGATGGCGATGCCGTTGGGGTTGACGAGGCCGCTGGCGAGGACCTCGCGGCTGCCGGTGGCGGGGTCGACCAGCAGCACGCTGCCGGTCTCGATGTGGGCGAGGGCGGCGCGGCCGTCGGGGAGGAGGCGGGTGCCCCGAACGTCGCCGAGGTTGGGGACGAGGATCTCGGATGCCCCGCCGTGCTCGATGGCCTGCAGGTGCCCGCCCACGACGGCGAGGATGCGGCCGTCGTCGAGGAAGGTGAAGTCCTCCACCGGCGGCATCCAGTTCAGCGTGGTGTACGGGGCCGGGAGGCTGGCGAGGCTGTCGCACTCGGGCTCCTCGGTGGAGGTGCCGCTGTCCCCCGTGTCGGAGGTGGACGTGTCGCGGGTGCTGTCGCTGGAGCTGGTGGAGACCGTGGCGGTCTCGGCGGTGTCGGAGGTCGACGTGGGGGTGCCGTCCGAGGGGGTGTCGGCCGTCGACGATGGGGTCTCGGGAGCGGGGGACGTGCAGGCGAGCCAGACGAGCAACCACATGTAGACCTCCAGACGGTGCCATGTGGGCGAACCTACGGGCGGACCGGTAGTGTGGACCGTGGCAACCGAGCCGGGCCCTGATATCCGGCTCTTCGCCCAGCGCACGATTCCCGAGAGGCCGCGTGGCAAGTAGACCCCCCCGACGCATCGGCCGCTACGAGCTCGTCGCCGAGCTCGGTCGGGGCGGTGCCGGTCAGGTGTGGGAGGCGGTGCTCCTGGGACCGCGGGGCTTTCGCAAGCCCGTCGCCCTCAAGGTCCTCCACGCCCACGTCGACGACGACTCTCCCCAGTACCAGTCCCTGGTGCACGAAGCGCGGCTCGGCGCGCTCCTCTCGCACCCAAACGTGGTCTCCATCTACGAGCTGGCCCAGACCGACGACGGCCAGCTGTTCGTCGCCATGGAGCTGGTGTACGGGCCCACGGTGCTCGACATGCTCCGCAGACGCCCCCTCAGCGCCGCCTCCGTCCTCGACGTGGGCCTCCAGACGGCGGAGGCCCTGCAGCACGTCCATGCCCTGAGCCTGGGGGAGGGGAACTCCGGGCTCATCCACCGGGACGTCAAGCCCAGCAACCTGCTCGTGGACACCAGCGGCCTCGTGAAGCTCACCGACCTGGGGGTGGCCCGCCTGACCGGCACCAACGAGCAGGCGGCCTATATCGCAGGGACGCCCGGCTACATGTCTCCGGAGCAGATGGAGGGCGGCGAGGACCACCGCACCGACCTGTTCAGCCTCGGGGCCACGCTGTACGTGCTGGCCGCCGGTCGACGCCCCTTCGGCTCGGGACCGCCGGCGCTCCGGCGCACGGTGCAGGTGGAGCGCTCCCTGGCGACGCCGGCGTTCATGGCACCCGTCGACGCGAAGGTCCCGGGACTGGGGGAGGTGCTCGCGCGCTGTCTCCGCTTCGACCCGGCCGAGCGCTACGCGGATGCCGGAGCCCTCGGCGACGCCCTCCGTGCCCTCCGCACCGAGCACGACGGACCGGGGATCCGCGTCGCGGCGGCGCTGGGGGCCGAGCCGACGGCGGAGACGGAGGTGGCCCCCATGGTGACCGACGTCGAGACCGCCGAGCGGGCCCTCCCGGAGCTCCCCGAGGCCGGCGATGCCTTCGTGGGGCGGACCGAGGAGCTCCGCCGCCTGAAGCGGGAGGTCACCCACGGAGGGCTGGTGGTGGTGACGGGGGCGGCCGGATCGGGCAAGAGCCGCCTGGTCCTGGAGCTCGCCCACCGTCTGCGGCAGAAGGGGCAGGCCTCCTGGTTCGTTCCCCTCGGAGATGTGCAGGGCTCCGAGTGGATGGCTCGGGTCGCCGACGCCATCGACGTACCGCTCGGGGAGGGGGACCAGGTCCAGCGGCTCGGCCACAGCCTCCGAGCTCTCGGCAATGGCCTGCTGGTCCTCGACGACGTCGACGGCGTGGTGCAGTCGGTGGCAGACGCTGCGGTGCGCTGGCGCGCCGCCGCCCCAAGGGTGCGCATCGTCCTCACCAGCCGTAGGGTCCCCCAGGGGAAGGGGCTCGGGCACCTCCGCATCGGCGGCATGGCGAGCGACGACGCGGTGGCCCTGTTCTTCACCCGGGCGCCGGTGCCCGCGTCGGCCCTCGACAGGGACTCGGTGGGCGAGCTGGTCCGACGGGTGGATGGCCTGCCCCTGGCCATCGAGCTGGTGGCGGCCAGGACCCGCCATGTGGGCCTCGACCAGATCGCGGCGCGCCTGGACTTTCGGCTCCTCAGCGCCGCCGGGAGCGACGGGAGACCCTCCCTCGGGGTGGCCCTGGAGGCATCCCTCGAGCACCTGGATCCCGTGGCGCGGTCGGCCCTTGGTCAGCTCACGGTGTGCGTGGAGGGCTTCACCCTGGAGGCGGCGGACGGCATCCTCCAGTTCCCCGACGCCGAGGTGGCTCCCTGGGCCCTCGACGTGATCGAGAAGCTGGCTCAGGAGAGCCTGGTCACCATCGACCCCGAGTCGGGCCGGGTGCGGATGATGCACACGGTTCGCGTCTTCGCCCACGACAGCCTCGACGCGGCCACCCGCGCGGCCGCCGAGCGCCGTCACGCGGCCTACTTCGCGCAGCTCGGAAGCCCTGCGGCGGTGGATGCCCTGCACCGCTCGGGTGGACTGGAGCGGCTCCAGGCGATGGCGGCAGAGCGAGGCAACCTGGCGGCGGCCCTCGGTCGGAGCCTCGCGCTGAGGGATGCACCCCTCGCCGAAGGGTGTGCCATCGCCCTGTGGGAGGTACTGCAGGTGCTGGGACCGCTGTCCACGGCCTGGGGTCTCTTGAAGAAGGTGGTGGAGACCCTCGGAGACCGCAGCTCGGCCCGGCTCCTCGCGGCGGCGGGGCAGGCGGCCACCCTCTACGCGGGGCTCGAGGAGGCCGAGCCCATCCTCCTCCGTGCCATCGAGCGAGGGCGTGACACCGGGGATGGCGTGAGCCGGGCCAACGCAGAGGGCTGCCTCGGCTACCTCCATCGGGACGCCGGCAACCCCGAGGAGGCCCAGCGCTACCTCGAGGCTTCGCTCCTGGGCCACAAGATGGAGGGCAACCGCTGGGGCGTCGGGATGGCTCTCTACCGGCTGGGCCTCCTCAAGTACCACCAGTCCCAGCTGGTGGAGGCACGGGGCCTCACCGAGGGCGCGGTCCGGGCCTTCCAGGAGGTCGGCGACCGTCGCCAGGAGGGCACGGCGCTGCACTCGGCGGCCCTGATGTACTCGGAGCTCGGCCTCCACGAGGAGGCCGTCCGCAAGGGAGAGCAGGCCCTCGCCATCCATCGCGAGCAGCACAACCGGCACTCCGAGGCGGTGGCCCTCGGCAACCAGGGGATCATCCTTCGGCGACTGGGTCGGCTCGGGGAGGCGGAGCACTACTACCAGGCGGCCCTGCAAGCCAACCGGGCTGTGGGGAATCGTCGCCTGGAAGGTGCGATTCTGGGCAACCTCGGCACGCTCCTCGTCGCCCTCGAAGACTACGAAGCGGCCAGGGGCCACTACGAGGAGGCCATCGAGATCCACCGGGAGGTGGGCAACCGTCACTACGAAGGCATCGTCCTGGGGAACTACGGCGAGATGCTCCATCGGATGGGGGAGGACCGGGAGGCGCGCGTGCGCCTCGGGGTGGCCGTGGGCATCGCCGTCGCCGTGAGGGACCGGGCGATGGAGGGGAGCTTCCTGGGTGTGCTCGGGCAGGCCCTCGAGGCGCTGGGAGACACCGTCGGCGCCGACAGCACCTTCGACGACGCCCAGCGGGTCCTCGACGACGTCAAGGACCCGTCCGCCCTGGCGAGGGTGTTGCTCTACCGGTCCGAGGTGCTCCTGGGCCGTGGCGAGCGCGAGGCGGCGCTGGCGCTGGTGGAGCGGGCCGACGCCCTCACCACGGGGGTCTCCGATGCCTCGGAGCTCAGGATCAAGGTCCGCAGCCTGCGGGTCCGGGCCGACGGGTAGTGCTGGAGGTCAGTCGCCGCAGACCAGCCGGAAGCCCACGCCGGGATGCCGGGGGAGCGGCTGACGGTAGCGGAGCGCCGAGCGGGCGAACTGGGCGATGCCCAGGTAGTGCCCGCCACGCACCCAGCGAGCCTCGGGGGGGGCCAGCACCCCGGCGGTGGCGGTGTCCTCCGTCACCCAGTCCCGTGCGTTTCCCCCCATGCCTCGCACGCCCCAGGGGGACACGTCGTGGGGGAAGGCATGGACCGACGCCAGCTTGGGGACGCCCTCGTGGCTGTCCGCCACGCAGCACCAGGCCGGGTCGAAGTGGTCGCCCCAGGGGTAGGTGCGCTCGTCGACTCCGCGGGCCGCGCGCTCCCACTCCCGCTCCGTGGGGAGGCGCCAGCTGTGCCCGGTGGTGGCCCGCAGCCACTTGGCGTAGCCCCACGCGGCCTCGAACAGGACCCCGGTGACCGGCGCGTCGGCCAGGGCGTCGTGGGGAGGGTGGCCATCGACCCAGCCCCTGGGGGTCATCCGCTCGGTCACGTCCGCCGGGGCGTTGGCGGCGAGCGCCTGGAGGAAGGCGGCGAACTCGGCCACGGTCACCGGGTGGATGGCCATGGAGTACGCGTCGGTCCACACGCGGCTGCGCGGCAGCGTGTCGCGGGTCTCCCGGTCGCCCCCCAGCCAGGTCCAACCCGCAGGGATTCGCACCGTTCCGGGCGGGTCGTCACCGTGGCGCTGCAGGACGACGGAGACCGGGGGCCGTGGACCGGGCGGGTCCGCCACGCAGTGCTTGCCTGCGTCGACGCGGGCGAGCACCCTCGCCGTGACGTGGCCCTCGGCGTAGAGGTCGACCCGGTAGCTGCCGGCGGGCAGTGCCAGGCGGTCCAGCGGGGTGCTGAGGCCCTGCAGGGTCTCCTCCTCGACAGGCTCGGCATGGAGTCGTCGGTCCCTCGTCGTCATCCGACGGAGCACGGCGCGGGCCGGTTGCTCGGTGCGGAGACTCAGGTAGCCCGTGCCACGCCGGGGGCGGCGCCGGGGGGCGCGGGCTTCGGCCACCACGCGCAGCCGCTGGGCGGCCTCCTCCATGCCGGGTGCGTTCGTGAGGGCCGTGCGCAGCAGGTGGACGTAGCGGGACTCCTGGCGCCCGAGCTCCTCCTCCACGAGCACCGCGCGGTCCTCCAGCCGCCAGCCATGGCGCTTGTCGTCGTCGGTGGCGGTCCTCGGCAGCTCGCGAAACACACGCGCGGCCTCCGCTCGGAGGGTGGCGACCTCCGTGCGGAGGCGATCGAGCATCGGAGCCAGCTGGTCGGCCTGGCGCACGAGGGCCACCGCCTGCTCTCGGAGCTGCAGGGAGTCGAGCCAGCCCGCCACGGCCTCGGCCAGGGTGGAGGCGTCCATGTAGCGGTCGGCGATGTCGCGGGAGAGGGCGGTTCGACAGATGGCCCGCAAGCCGTCGTCGTCCGACCCGACGTCGTCTGGTGCCTGCCAGGGCATTCGGATGGGCGGCGGTGGACCGGTCAACACCGCGTCGACCACGATGTCCAGGTCATCGCCGACGTAGGGGGGGCGGTCCGTCAGGACCTCGTAGAGGACGGCGCCGAGGGCGTACACGTCGGACCACGGCCCCACCTTGGAGGCCTCCCCTGCGGCCTGCTCGGGGGGCATGTAGTTGGGCGTGCCCGCCACCGAGCCGCTGCGGGTGATGTAGGCGGGCTTGTGGCTGCGGGTGGTGACGACCCGGTGCGACCCCGTGGAGATCCCGGTGCTGTGCCCGAAGCCGTCGAGGCCCTGGACCTTGGCCAGCCCCCAGTCCATCACCACGACCTCACCGAAGGCGCCGACCATCACGTTGGTGGGCTTGAGGTCCCGGTGGAGGACGCCACGGGAGTGCGCGTAGGCGATCGCCTCGCACACCTGCTGGAACACCTGGATGACCCGCTGGAAGGTCCATCCCGTGGCGGACACGCCCCATCCCTCGGGCCCGGCGGCGACGTGGAGTTCCTCGATGACGTCGAGGAGCGTGCGGCCGCGAATCTCCTTCATCGTGAAGTAGGGTCGCCCGCTGGGCAGGGTGCCGTAGTCGTAGATGGGCACGATGCCCGGGTGCTCGAGCTGGGCCGTGGCCTGGGCCTCCTCCACGAAGCGATGGACGAGGTCCTCCCGGTGGCACAGCTCCGTCCGCAGGATCTTCATGGCCACGGAACGGTTGAGGCGCAGGTCCCAGGCGCGTCGTACCTCCCCCATGCCGCCGACGGCAATGCGCCCCATGTCCTCGTAGTGCTCCCCCATGGGGACGGGCCGTGTAGAGTGAGTGGGTACAGGGTCCGGACGCGACGGCGCGCCGGGGCCAGGGTCGACCGAGTCCTTCCTCGGCATGCCGCTGTCGCCGGGTGTACCTTGATCTCGGGGGGGCATCCGTTCCTCCGCCCGTAGTATGCTTCGAGTACGACCCTGTGTCGTGGCCAGCGGCGTTTTCCTCGCGCCCGGGAGGCAAATCGTGTCCGAGAGCTCCAAGAAGAAGCAAGAGAAGAAGCAAGGCAGCAAGGGCGGGTCCGAAGGCGCCGGCGGCGGCAACGTCTTCGACCAGGGCAACGAGAAGCTCCTGCGACACGCCGAGATGGCTCGGACCGAGCTCGGGGCGATCGACCACATCAGTCCCGGCTCCAGCATGCTCTCGCGCGCCGAGAAGGAGTACGAGAAGAAGAAGGAGAAGGTCGACGAGGAGGTCGCCGCAGAGATGGCCCTCCGCCACGAGTCCATCCTGGCGCGCGACAAGCTCGTCCTGCTGATGAAGCAGATGATGACGGACGAGAAGGAGATGCAGGCCCTGGCGAGCATCGGCGACCGCAAGGCCGCAGCCGTACAGCTGATCGAGTCGATGGCCCTCAAGCTCACCGACATGGAGCTGGACGCCCTGGCCGCCTACGACCACGAGGACATCACCTTCCGGATGATCATCTCGGCCGAGGCCTTCCAGGAGGTCAAGCAGCTCTCGGCCCAGGCGCTGAAGTTCGGTGCCTTCGCCACCGTGCTGTGGGAGCTCGCCTACGAGCAGATGCAGATGGTCTCCATGAACGTGAAGAAGAAGAAAGACGAGGAGGAGGGCGGCTACGACCTCGAGTCCACCCGCAGCTGGATGGTCTCCACCATGGAGCTCATCTGGCAGGCTCGATCCGTCGACCGTCTGTAGGATCCAGCCACGAGGGGGCCCGCCCCGACACGGGCCAAGAGGGGGCCCGCCCACACCGGCCATGAGGGGGCCCGCCCCCTCCGGCACCCCTACGAACTCACATGGACCGCCGTGACACCGGCCATGAGGGGCCCGCCCCCTCCGGCACCCCTACGACACGCCACGAATTGGCCCGCCCCGACACGGGCCACGAGGGGGCCCGCCCCCTCCGGCACCCCTACGACACGCCACGAATTGGCC
>Ga0213839_1001298_pt1 | contig 16678 bp, 17 predicted proteins | sample SWPATP21_FD_160075 | JGI IMG/M metagenome (GOLD analysis project Ga0213839, IMG submission 160075) | Coastal seawater microbial communities from Marineland, Florida, United States - SWPA TP2 #1 | ecosystem: Environmental > Aquatic > Marine > Coastal | place: USA: Florida | collected 2016-08-14
CAGCTCTGTTGACCCATCCTTCTCGTGATCGATCGTCATTGCACGTTGTGAACAGACGCCATGCACACAAGTCACAAACGTCCTCGGGCGCGGACATACGACAGTCGAGTCTCAAGTTGCAAAAGAAGCAGCAACGATGTTGGTTGGTCGCCCAGAAACTCGGGCCGTTTTGTGGCTGATTGTTGTTAGTAGAATTTTGCACCTTCTCGCTGTGAAACACAATTGCCCTGTGCTGCGTTCTGACAAGCCGCCCACAACGGCGCAATGGGAAACCACCACAGCAACTCCAGCCAGAAGTATGAAGTTGTGAGCCATGACGATAATGGGCACAACAAGCATAAACACGTCTCCAGCTTCGATAAATTCCTGGCCAAAAGATATCACAGAATGAGCCGCACTTTACATCTCGACGATGATGCTGACAAAGAGCAACAGGCCGAAGAGGGCCGGCGATTGTTCACGAATGCATTCAAGGACACGCCTGTTCCTGATCAAAACCAGAACTAGACAACCGGTTCCTGAATTGAAAGCGACCGTCAGGAAAATATTTTTTTGAAATGAAAACTAAGAGAAAAAATTGTAAAAACATTTTGCTATTAGGACGGCCGGTATGTGCACGACTGGTGTCGTAGCGCCCGGACACAACACCTAAGCCGTTGTGATAGACATGCTATAATTGCACCAAACTGCTTTCAACTGCCGTCTTTTGCCCCATGTGCTGTTAGGAAGAACGCTACCTTCGAGTGCCCGCAGGCTTTTGCGATGGCCAGTGGAGTCTTGTGTGTAATGTCGTCTGGCTGAACCATTGCCTCGTCGTCGCCTATTGATACATGATAACAGACCAACAGCAACAACAGTTCCAAGTAAACAACTGGAGAAATTTCAAATGCCATCCGCACTGGCGCAAGCAGTACTTGGACTCGCACCTTCGTGTGTGTCGTGTTGCCGCAGATGTGCCATGGCCTTTGATCAGTGAGCGCACAAAAGCGGTCACAACCACAAATACCACAGGAAACCACAACGACAGGTACTCACCTCGGATGTTGACGTGTTCAAGTCAGCCCGCGCGCGGACCAAGAGTTTCACCACATCCAAATGTCCTGTGGGACAGACATTGAAAACGCACAGCAGAGTAGTAAGACGGACAGGAAAAAGCATTTTCTTGTCCACACAACACCCACCGCCTTTGGCCGCAATGTACAGTGAACTGACACCCTGCATAGAGCAGAAATAGCGTACGATTAGCGTTCGTGTGAGTCCGCGACGTGGAGGAGAGTGAGCCAAAGCAATGCACCTCTTTCGTGACGTGATTTAATTCACAGCGTGCCTTGATGATCGCATCAACGCACTCGGTATGACCTACCATGCAGATCACGTCATCACGCAGCGGCGCACTCAACCAATACTGGCTATGCGGCGCAGCAAAGACGCACCTTCCTGGGCAGCCATGTACAGAGCGCTCACACCACGGACAGCTTCATCTTCGTAGTCGTTCAATGCTCTGGTTCCACCATGCAATCCGAGCGTGACGAAAAGCACAGAACCAGAACACGCAGGCTGAACCATAAGGTGCTCACCCGTCTTGCTCTGGGATTACTGCGCCTTCGGACAACAAAAACTTCACAATACCTGCATGCCCGTACTGGGCACCTACATGCAGTGCAGTAGATCTGGCACCATTTCCCACGACACGTAATCATTCAGTATGCTGTGGGAAGTCCTCAATACGAAAAGCAAAGTTGATTCTCACCCATCGGCCAATGAAGTTCGATTGATATCTACCCCTCTTGAGACGAGCTCTTTGACGCCTTCTTCAAAGTTTGACGTCGCAGCGAACATAAGAGCCGTATACCCTTCTTGATCACGGTACTCAGGATCTACTTTTTGGTCAAGCAACGCCTAAGGACAAAAACTTTGCTGTGTGAACCGCTGAAATGAGTGAGAAGCGTGACAGGACGTGTACCCTCATCGCGGCAATGTCGCGTCCATCACACGCATCTAAGAGAAGTTCCCCGTTACTGTCCTCTTGGTACTGTTCCAGCACCGTTCGGACTGCAAAACTGCGGCATGTGCAAACAAACAATCATCAATCTACTTCAGTGTCGCATGCCGACGATAAACTCAATACGAACTTGAATTTCGCCTTCGGCACCTCACTAATGCATTGCTGGTCGACTCTTGTGTCGGAAAGGAGTCCCTGCTCCGCCAACATGTCAAAACCTTTGTGCCACTTAGAGCGTGCAGATGACGCCGCTGCTTCCTTTGCCGCTGCTTCCTTTGCCGCTGCTTCCTTTGCCGCTGCTTCCTTTGCCGCTGCTTCCTTTGCCGCTGCTTCCTTTGCTGCTGCTTCCTTTGCTGCTGCTTCCTTTGCCGCCGCTTCCTGTGCCGCTGCTTCCTTTGCCGCCGCTTCTTTCGCTGCCGCTTCTTTCGCTGCTGCTTCTTTAGCAGCTTGGTTTCGTCTCCGTGTTGATCCCGATTTGTTCTGAAAAGAAAAGCAATTCAACTGCGACTGGACGACCAGTGATTTCAGGACACTCAACGACGCACCTTGACTTTACTTTCGGCCTTACTTTCTGAAATTCCGTGGCCATTGCTTCCGCTTGAGAGTTTTCGTTGAAGTGACGTTGGCTGGCTTCCGCCCTGGCGTCATGACACACAACATCAGGTACAATATAGCGGAGAAGCCTAGCCTCAAAGATGAAACAGACCATTGAGACAGCATTGACAAGGTCCACGTCTAGGTCTTCATCAACGACGTGATCTGTTGCGGCGGGACGACGCTTTGTACGCCGTCGCCTTGCTGTTCGGCCTGACCCAGACACGCCCGTGACCATCAATCGATACATTCAGACTAACAATGATGCGCACCGTTGGCTTTTGACTCTGAAGCATTTGCGACAAGAGCCTTGAGATAAACTTCCGCTCGAGAAATGAACCAATCCGACCACTCGCGACTCTTATATCTGAGGATTGACGACAACACAAAGACAAAGAGAACTTGAGCGCAACTTGAAAATGGGCTGTCAACAAATTGCGTCCCATACGCACGCATTGGGTGCGTCTGAGACACTCCGTCTAACTTTCCGCATAATTTTTCGGAAGACGCCTACAGTGCCGCAGGCGAGGAGTGAGAAGACCAGCTGCGTGACAGCTACACACAAATTTTCAAACGATACCAGGTTGAGGATTTTTCGCGGTTCCCAATGGCACGGTTTCCACCACGGCCTGCGCGCACCACCAATAATATGCATCAAAGCTATCGTGCGCCTTTAACGCAGAGACTACCATCTTACCTTCAAAGCTCGCTCCAGAATGGAGAGTTCTTCCTTCGAAGCCTCAGAGGGGTCTACATGTTGTAAAGTCAGCTCAAATACAATGGTCTGACGTCCTAACAAGAATTATCGGGTCGACGACGTACCCTCCGACGGTTGTGCTATCTTGTGACTTCGGCCACTGTTTGTTGCCTTTTTGTCTACACAAAAGTAGTTTGAACTCATCAATAGGAGCTGACTTTTAGTCAATTCATGTTCTCCTTCTTTTGGCACGCACCTGCGAAAACGGCTTCCGATAGTTCATTGCCGTCCATGGAAGAGGCCTCCTTCTGTTCTGCGGCGGGTCGATGACCTTTCTTGCGGATTTTACGACTCGCCACCTTGCCCCAACATCACGGATGTCACTATCAAGCAAGAACTGCAACAACGGTTTCGCATGGGCTTACCCGCTGGCGTTGCGCTTCGCGGGGATACGTTCGAGATTGAGGTCTGCGACGTTGGGCAAATCACGAGTAACCGTGTCCACATTCTCACAGGCCCACGATTGCGGTTTCACTTTGAGCAGACATACCTTCGATACCGTTTTATGGAGCTTAGGTCATCCCCGTCGTTACCATCTGCTGCAGAAGCTTCGGAAGGAGTGTACACTTGCCGAGGCTGCTCCTCGTCAGCTTGCACGTCCACTCCAACTGCTGCGGCAAGGTCGTCATCGAAGGCAGCTTCAGTTTTTGAACCTGAGCAATTGTTGAGTCGAAAATATTACTGTCGAGATCATTCAAAACATTGTCAAAAGTACGTGTACAATGCTTCGCTTGAACCTGGTTGACTTTGTTGGGAACCATCCGAAGCTGGCGGGGTCGGCTCAAGGTCCTTGTCGTCGACGTCCTCGGCCGCTCCCACACTTGGAACATCAGCGGCCTCTGAGGATTTCGGCTGCTTCTTTTCAGGGGTCACAACTGGTTGCGCAGAGTTCGTTCCAGATGAGCTAACGTTGTTTTTATGATCGTCGGTCGCAACGCTGCTGACAGCGCCATCCCGCTGCGCAGCTGACGGAGAGGATGCGCCGTTCCCCATCGCTCAGAGAAGCATTCGCGATCAATGCATCTCACAAGCCTGCATGACTTTTGTCGCCAAAATTCTGGCAGCTCTAATTCAATAATGTTGTCACATGTTGTGTCACGTGGCATGACTTTCCTTTCTCTGCTTCAACTCTGTGCGTTTCGCGCACTGCACGACATGGTCTACCTCTGGGCGTCACAGAACAGCGAACCGTTGGTCACACGCGCTGTCTGTCTCATCCGTCCCTCCAGACTACCTCGGACATCGCACCGTTGCAACTGCAACGATATCTATTCTGACCTCCTTAGTGTCTTGCATCATTGCTGTCGCTGTCGTTGTCGTCGTATCCCACGGCAAAGTCAACTTGTGTCCCACAGTTGGTTGGTGTCAGGGCCAAAAAGACACGAGTCATGGATGGTGAATGACGAACGACGAGCACTACAAGCAGAAGCAAGACGAGAGGGCAGTTGAGTCAGTCGTTCAACCGAACAACAACGGCACACATCTCACCACAAACACGCTCGAACTTCTAGACCACCCGCCAATGCGCCTTTTCCCCGCATATTTTCACTCAAAACCGTGTGCCGAACCAACCCCGCCCAACCCCACAGAAAGCACCTCGTCGTTGATTGCAGTGTTATCCTAGTTTCCATGAAACCTTTTGTACTTCCACGTAGTACCTAGTACGATCGTGCGTGCAGTAGACAGTGTGTGGTTCGTTTCGTTGCGTTGGGTTGCTTTCTGTGTCTTGCGTTGTATTGTTTATTCATTGTTGCCTTGCGTTGCCGTGTTGCCGTGTTGCCGTGTTGCCGTGTTGCCATGCGCTTCGATTCCGTTCGATTCGTTGTGCGCTGCCCGCCCTGCGCTGTGCTGTGCTGTGCTGCGGCGACAACGCGGGTGGGCATGGGAAACGGAAATGTTGCGGGACGAGAAAACGGGAGTCACACAAGGGAGAACGCGAGCGACATACAGCACGAGTGTGGGGACGCTCGGGAGATGACTGGAAGAACAACACGACCAATGGCAAACTATTTCCTTGAGGGGCACTCACAGTCAACGAATGGCTGTCGTCTAGCATCATGTTGTCCGAGGCGATGTAGATCTTTTTATTCTAATGTGGCAGAAAGCAGGACATTAATCTTCGGTGGAAATCGCATGTGAACTCCAAGAGGCTGTGAGTGCTTGACGCAGCACCGGCACTTGGTTGGACCGGGTGTCGGCGACTGTGGTGATGTTCCGTGCCGGCCCAAACGTGGCCGCGATGAAGGTTCACCATTCGTGTCTTGGACCAGAGTTGACACTGGACGCGCGACCCCAGCACCGCCGAACTATGTCAAATGGACGGAACCCGTTTGTTGGCATTCATAGCAAAACATCCCACGCGAGGGATCCGGTCTCAAAAGGCCGAAGAAGCCTTTCCCGCCCGTCTTCACCTGTTCAAACGATAGATGGCAACGACCAGCAGCCAATATGGTCTGTGATGGCAACTCAGCAAACCACTGCTCGAGGGCGCCACACCAGTGCTCATTCGTTGCTGCGAATCAATAGATACTTGGACAACCGAGTGCCGTCGGCAAGATACGTTGCCAATCCGGTCACGGCCAAAGCACTCTCTCCTAAACTCAAGCCCAGCTCTCGTCCTAATACTTCTCACGGAAGAGAATCCACAGTCAAGCAGCGAAGGATACAGTGGCAGCCCCATCATACGCAGGTCACTGCTGCTTCTCCTGCAGGATCCATGGCAGTTCGAGGAGTTTCTTCGGGTCGATTCACGAAGTCGTTCACAGACGGTGAGGGGGTCACCACTCACGCTGGACATGAAGAACCAAAACCAAGTTCTGTTGAAAACATGCCGCCGGATGCGCATCAGAATGGCACAAATGGACTGCGAACTGAAGGTACGGCTGTAACAAGTTTCTTCGACAGAGGGTTGATTGTCTGATGTAGGTTGTAATTGTGTCCACAGAGTTTGGCAACAGCGAAAATGATAGAGGTGATTCACCGGTACTGTCAGCCGTCCAACAAAATCAACCTGCTGCCAACCAGCCTGAGCGCAGCTTGCTTGAAGATACAGCATTGGTAGATGCATCAAATGCAGCCCTTCGAGAAGCGCGTGAGATACGAAGACAAGACGAAATAGCCGCCAGTGAGTCCCACAAATTGCGTCGCTCTGTCGTAAACCTGCATGATGCGCATACGCCGTGAGCTTTGTTTAGTTTAATTGTAACGTGAGCTTACTTTCTTGTGCATTTCTTGTTCCAGTGAATGCAGCTTATCGCCGACGGCTTGCCCCTCGAACCGCAAGCACTGCACACCGCACGAAACCTATTGGATTATTTCGGGGAAGTAGCATCCGAACCCTGCGTGGATCTTCCAAACAACGGTCTGCTCGTCACCACGGCGGCCAACACAGTCGAAATCTGCGTGAATCTCGCAAGTCAGCCGATGCCTCGTTGAACAAGTATTCAGCAGCGCCTCGGTCAACAGAGTCAGATACGGCGTCGCTTCAGTCTTGGAAAGGCCACACGAAGAAGAAAACAGGCCGTAGGCGGCCGAACCAGTGGTCGCGGCGACGTGCTAGACAACGGAACATCGAAGGTAGAAGTACAGTACCAACCCGTACCAAAGTTCAACAAAGGCTCGCATCTGACGATGAGTTCATTGAGAAGGAATTGCAAGCTCGCCGCGAGCGACGTGAGAGGCAGGGACAAGTCAGAGTGTTGCTTGTTTCGAAATCGAGGTCCCAATGACAAAGCAGTGTAACTTTAACTCTCATTCCATTCACCAGACGCATAATTTATTCATGACAGTCCAGCGACGCTCGTAGCCTTGTATTACTTCCCATAGTTATGTCTTCACCATCGTGTGCGCCAAATCCACGTCCGAACCTCATTTGAACTTTAACACCAAAATTGAAACTGCCACGGCAGCGGCAGAAATCGCAAAAATGGTACTTAAGTGGGACGTGATTTTTGCCCAAAGACTGCCGGTGAAGGTAACGGATTCGTATCCTTCTGCAGCGAAATCCCAAGTTGAACCAAACACGTGCACTTTGTTCACGGGTTGTTTGGACTCTGGGTCAACTAGTGGCGCTGCTTCAGAGTCGTGAGTCCACAGCACAACCCCGCACCCGTTCAAAATATTCTTTGTCTTCGCTAACTTGGTGGCTAGCTTGCTTTTCCGTCTGCCTTCCTTAATGTCGATCAATTTTGTAGCATACTGCCCACTTCGATACCCGATAGTGCAATAGGGAATTACTGTCTTACCCTCAAAGGCTTCTTGCGGCAACTGTTCGAATTCAGTCTTCGTCAAGCTCCCTTGAATTGTTGACACAGAGTGTTCAGCAGCGGATCTTACATCGACCAATATTGCTTCTCCGTTGTCGATGAGTTCTTGTACTTCCTTCGTGCCAGCTACAGGAACTCGTGGAAACTTGGCTGCATATGACTCCAACAATTTCTGGGCTTTTTGCTCAGACGACGAGGATTTCGACATGGTTGCCTCGCTCGAGCACTGCTGTTGATCCCGGAACAAGGCGAAACAACCGAAATGGTATCACATTTTCCGTGCACGTTCGTTTCAGGTCCGAGCAATTTTAGTCAACAATTGGGTGATGTGCAGCATCCAAGCCACGCTCCATCGACGCAGCCACGGCTCTTTTCCGGCGTGATCAGCATCGTCCGCGTAACTGCTCCGCGTCTCCATGAAACAACAAAACAGGCAAGCACTGCAGCAACGAAGACGAAGACCCAACAACATCGCAACCGCAACCGCAACCGCAACCGCAACACACAACAGCGACAACAACGACAACAAAAACAACACAACAACGACGACGACGACGACGACACGCAACGCAACGCAACGCAACGCAACGCAACCACAGTGACGCTACAGCAACGACGACCACGACGACCACAAACACATCAACACAACAACCACATCATCATGCATCACCGCAAGCACGCCAACGCAACCCACAACAACACAACAACACAACAACACAACAGCACAACAGCACAACAGCACAACAGCACAACAGCACAACCGACAAACGACGAACGACGAACGACGACCAACAACCAACAAACAACAAACAACAACCGACAAACGACGAACGAAGAACGACAAACGACAAACTAGAATCTACTCGAGTACGAACCACAAAAGACGCTATCATACTACAGGCCACAGTGTCTTTTGTTTTTTACAGGTCACACGTCACACGTCACACGTCACACGTCACGGGTCACAGTTCAAAGGCCCGCCAGCGCGCCTCCCACAAGTAAGTCACCAACACGCGCGATAGTGCTCAACCACGTACGAGAGCGGGCGTCACACACAACAACAACCGAACAGCGACAACACACACGCACTCAGCACTCACTGACAACACACGACACCAACACACGCGACAGGACAGGACACCACACATCCATTCATTCTTCATCATGCATTGTTTCGCGCATTGTATCTACATTTGACAATTAGCTGTTATTAGGTGAGAGTATGTAAGTGGAAACGATAGAACAGCAGTTGAGGAAGAATGTGGCCAGCCCACTCACTCTGTAGGTCTTTTTCGACGACCACGAATGCCAAAATCGATTTCCCAAAATCAAAAACCCCAAAATCCCAAAATGCAAAATCAAAAATCTAAATCCAAAATCTAAATCTGAAATCAAAGGCAAAAGTCCAAATTTAGTGTTTGTCTATACAGTACTGTAAAACAGAAAGTTGTTCAGTCAATTAGAGGGTGTTGTGAAATGATAAATAAGTGTGAGTGCGCCTGGCTGGTTCTCAACTGTGTTCGTTGGTTCGTTCGTATAATAAATACGGTATACGTTTGCGCGTTTGTTTGTTTATGCTATCGCGTTTCGCTGTCTCTTCACTTCTGCTGCGTTCGATCGTTCGTTCCATTCCGTTCCGTTCGTTCGTTTGTTCGTTCACTTCGTTCACATCGGTTCGTTCGTTCGCTTCGTTCGTTCTTTCACTTCGTTCGTCGTTCGTTCGTTCGTTCACTGGCGAAACCACACAACAACAACAGTTAGTTTGTGCACAGAAGCCTGAACCAAAAGCCATGCCATGTATGTGTGTATGTTGCGGAACATATGTCGCGTGCTGTGGGACTCCTCGCGCGACGAGATGTCGCACCACCGCAACAACGTTGCGACGCACAACTCCACAAGCTGATGTAGAAGGGCAGCGGGCGTTACAAACGGCTCTCGCGCGCGATCATTGGCCAGAGGCAAGAGCGCCGACGACGACGACGACCTGTGCGTGTTGACATGTGAACAAACTTTTAAAATTGCGTAGTAGGCCGTGGTTCCGTCGCAGTTGGTGGCGGACCATTGCATTCTTGCAATCTGCAGCGCACTGCACTCCATTTGGGGGCATGATAGTTTGCCGAAGAGGTTCAGACAAAACCACGGCAGTTGAGCCTCGCCGTGTTCTCACGCTCGCAGGAAACAGAGTTGGATGCAGTTGTGGGTGTGCGCACGCCGTCGAGCATTGTGACATTGGCCCGGAAGTTATATGTCAGAAGAAACGCATCACCGCGCGGCTTAGTACAGTGACTCCGAATTTCAACACACTGTACTCGCCTTGGCCCGCATCCTGTGGAAAAGCAGGGCACTTTGTTCGTGCCAGAAAACTTGAGCGAATATTATTTCTTTGTTGGCCGACATCACAATGAAGACCGGTGCCGGACAAAACAGCACTGCTGGCAGCAAGCCTCCAGGCGAAACCGGGGCGCGGGCGCATCGAGATGGAATGCGCTTCAAAGAGGGCATCAATGTACACAACTTGTGGCTGGCCGACATCGACATGAGTGCTCTTCACGACCAAGACTTCATGGATGTCTTTGCGCGAACGTTGGTCAATTCCGCAGCCGATTTGCTTCGTGAATTGTTTCGTTACCTTTGGAGACATCACCATGCGCATGAATACGTAGCTTGTCGAGAGAATGGAGCAAAGTTGCTGTTGGGTTTCGGATCCGCTGATGTGTTCGTGGGCGACGCAAGGGTGCGCTACAACGGACAACTAGCAACACATGAGCTGCTGCTCTCCGGAGTGGACTTGTCGGCGTCGCCGCAATCTCCCTTGTTCCTGGACGGTGGACCCATCCGCATCGATAATCGTATATACTGGCTCCGGTGTCGTGGGGGTGTCGTGATTGATACACGGACCTCTACCAGCAAGGTGGTACTGACACTGGAGGGACTAGCGACAACTATTTCTTCCAATCAGCAGCGGCGAGTGAAAGTCTACGCGCACTCACGAGCTTGTTACGATCGACAGAGTGCTCAGGGATGGCCAGGATCCACGCCCGAAGCCAGACTGGCATTTTTGTCCGGTGACCCCGCAAAATGGGACCTAACAACAATAATTTGGCTACTGACATCGTCGTGGCATGGAGGCCGCGACGACGAACGGGGAAAAGGCCTGCTCTACATCACGGATCAAAACGGTGTTGAAGTACAGAGAGTGCCAGGGCTGCGTAGCAGACTAGAGAATATTCGCCAGCAGCACCGGAACATCCGCTACGCCCATGCAACAAGATGGGCGATGAACCGGCTAACGTTTTTGGACTGCGTGACAGACTGGGCCACGCTGTTTCGCACCGTTGATAACTTGGCCGGTGCGCTGGAATGGCGAAAGCAATCGGGAAAGCCCTGGGCATCTTTGGGTGATTTGTTTGAGAAGAAGGTGCGTCAGACGTTGATGGAGCGACAGTGCGCCAAAGTTGGACTTCGTTTCAATAACACGGAGACTATCATGGACCAACCAAGCGAGCGAAGTCGCCACTTTTTTGGAAGAGACGTCGAGCTAGCACAATTATTTGGCCACTTGTGCTACCACAGGGACCAGCGAAACGTGGGCAAAGGCTCGAGCCTCTCTGGAGTGAGGAGAGTTGTGTTTATTACTGGCATGGCTGGAGTAGGGAAGACAGCGCTTGCAACTGAGTTCATTTGTGATGCTGTGGGCAAAGGGTTTTTCGATGGTGGCGTCATGACGCTTCATGCTGCCAATCGCCAACACTTGCAGAAGAGTCTTCAGTACCTGAGCGAACAACTTGGCCAACCAAGTGACGACGAAGATCAAGCAGGGGCATGCGTTGTTGATTTCATTAGCAGCCTGCAAGAGAGCGGCCGCCATTTCTTGGTGGTGTTCGACGGTGCTGATGACGAGCGAAAACTCCTCAAAACTGATATTTGGCAGAAAATCCAAAATATAGTTTCCGCTCCCACGTGCAGTGGAAGTCATGGGGGAGGTTTTGTTCTTGTGACGTCACGTTGGTCCATGGCCTCGTTACGCACCGTCGGGTATCAAATTCAACTGCGCTCCCTTGATCCAGCCTCCGCAACCGTTATGATGAAGGCTTACACGAACTCAAGCCCCATCGTTGGTGAGGCGCGCAAACAGCTTGATCGGCTTGGTGGTCTGCCGCTCGCAATCGAGCAGGTTGCCCAGAGCGTGAACGATGGAAATGAACATTGCTTTGCGCACTGGTGGCGCACTACGTCGTCATACCAAATTGACGATGATCCACATCCCCTCCCGAGTTTGCCATCGGAGAAACCGTCGCATATAAGGTCAGATGACGACCAGTTCCTGGCAAACAAGAGATCCATAGACACGCTGTTCAACGCCGATTATGATGCTCTCACCAATGGTGCAAGACACGTATTGTGCGTGCTAGCTATATGTGGATCTGGACCGATACTTTGTCACATTCCATTCTTTGAGCATCTTCTCGCCGATATCGGCACAACCATGCAAGAGGGGGATGTGTTAGTTGCAGTACAGTTATTGGTTTCTCGGTCCTTCGTGATGGCCACCCCAAGTTCTCCGACAGCATCCTCCAACTTTTGCCTTGAACTGCACCCGCTCGTAAAGACTTTTTTGCTCCGCAGCCTGGGGTGTCAAGTGCGAGCAATCTTGACTCAATCGGCGATGTTGGCACTATGGACATGTATGGAGTCAGTGGAGGTACAAGAGTTTGTTCTCGATACGTCCTGCCATTCTCCATATCTGTGCGTTTTTCTGACAGTGTTGCCTGACTTTTTGTGCGTAGAACCGTTCCAGCCGGTATTCGACGCATGTATTAGCACCTCTGTGCAGTCTCGCAAGTGGAATTTTAGGGCGGCGGCCCCCTGTGTTCCTCAGCGCCATCGGAAAGGAAATCCATGTCCGTCTACGCCGTAGAACTGCATTGTTAATGTGCACGGCGTACGGCAGGACGACAGATGCGAAAGCTTTTCTTCAAGAAGTCGATGTGGCGCCACCGTTGCCCGAACCAACTACTGCATCTGACTGCAAAAATCTCCAGGCTCAATTGCACATGCTGACGGAAAATATGACTTCCGGATCACCCTGTCTCGACCTTGGCCACCGATTGCAGGCTGTTACGAATCCAGTATCGCTGGCCACCCTTGCTGTTGCGGCAGTTGGTGATTTGCGGTCGGCCCAGCTCAACAAGTACAGCACGCGGAGCCTACTCGAAAAGTGCCGTGACCTTACGAAAAGAGCGCTGGATGCATGTGTCGAGGCTCACGAATCTGACTACGCCGCCGTGTGCAACACCATCAGCCGAATGTTGCGTGCGATTAGCTGTACAGAGGACCCTTTGGCATGTGATCCACTATTACCAAGGATGGGCGACAAAGTCACCCTTGTTCATTTCAAAACAGGCGCGAGACTGACAACCACTGCCGAGCATTCAAAAACTAACAGCGTTGTAGCTGGCAACAAGCAAATTATTGTTTCTCGTGAACCATTCCTTGAAGATAAGCCGGAAGTGCAATGGAAGCTGCAAAGTATGGGGGTTGATGGTGAGGATCAAGAATTGCACTGTCCGAAATTACGTGACGGGATGCGAGTTCAGCTATTGGAAGTCACCACCGACGACGCCACCACCGACGACGCCACCACCGACGCTGTCCTTGAGGTACACATCGCAGACGAGGACAAACCCAAGCACAGTACCACAAACAAGGAAGCAAACACAAAATGTAGAAGCGCCTTCCTTCTCCTCGGCGCCGACCCACCTGGGTGTTGGTATATTCAACATGAGCACACGAAAAATGTGTTGAGTGTGACAGAACTCCGACATGATCTTCAAGTGAATGTTCCTGTCAGTGTGCGCGACGGAACCCACCGCTTTCACGTTGACGCCGCGTGGACCATACGCGCAGACCGGGAAAGTGTCCTACGGCGACTCCGGGCGGCATGCGACAAGGCATGCGACAAGGCATGCCGGACATTCCCACTCAACGCGCCAGTCAGCCATTTGCCCGATATTGACCTTGCCCTCCAAGATGCCAATACGGTCGCCCTCGGCCAACACTATCTCAGACAACGAGAATATGGGAAGGTCATAGCAATACTACATGATTGCCCCACGACAGTGGAAGATGCAATTTTCGCTCGCAATTTGTCGCCATGGTGGAGCTGTGTTGATATTATTCGAGGACTTTCAACTCTTGCTGCAGCATATCATCTCACTTCTCGTGCAACTGTGCACGCGAAATCGCAGGATATGAGCTTGGCCCACAAACACTTCACAACAGCTATTCGAAAGTTGCGTGAGCTGAGCGGCAAGGAATGGTGGTTGGGTGCAATGAGCATTTATCACTGCGTCAGACTCACTGGCACGAGAAGTGCACAAATTATATTTGACACTCTGGACCACATCACTTTCGGGAAATCGTTGTGGCTCCGTAATTGTGATGGCGGGTTGCTCGTGTTGCCGCATGCTCCCAGCGACAGCACTGACGACGCTTATTCAAAGGTCCCGTTGAATGTTGCAGCATTGGTCGCAGACGACGATGTTCAAGGTGATCAAAGATGGCAATTTCATCGTTGTGATGGCACAGCGAATGAGAATAATAAGGTTTGCTCCGGAGACACCGTGTGGCTGTATCATGAGCAGCTAAATGTGTACTTAGACTTCACCCTTTCGCCCGTGCCTGCACACGCGGAACACGAACAGAGAGGTCGATGGCGAGTCAACATTCACCCTGAACGACTCAGAATCGACTTACAAAGTTGCCAAGCTGAGACACTGAACGAGAAACAGTCATCATGGTGGGTCGAAATGGCGGATGCACCTGGCTCGAGCTATCAATCAACAATTCAGAGTCAGCTGTTGGGCGTAATAACGAAGCTTTACGACAGTAAGCGACCTGGGGTGGTGGACCGTAAATTCAGCCAGGCATCGGGCGGCAAAAAGAAATCAACAAATCAGGAATGTCGAACAGCTGCTCAATTGGCTGAGAAGCAGAGTGTTAACGTGCAGGTTTTACTCGCGGCCCACGGTTCAGAAGGGGTGCCTCATCGACAGTTCACACAAATTTACAAAACAAGATTTCAGCAACCATTTGAAGTCGACAACCACAAGGCGATAGAGGTTCTCAAGCACGTACCGAATGTGATCATTGACGAGAAGGGAACGAATTTGACTTTCAAGAACATGGACAAGTTATCATTGCTGATACAGTAGCTCCTGGTTTACTTGTAGTAATAACAAACACAACTGGTGGTGCTGATGTTGTTGCAACTCTAATGCGCTATAGTATTCCTTTGTATGAAATAATTTACGATATGTCGCGGCACATGTCAAGGTCATGACACGTCGGGATCGGTTTGCCGTTCGTTCTTCCCACGAACTGCAACACCAGAGTTACGAATTGCTCCTATTGACTCTTGTTGTCGCCTGCGCAGCTCATACATGTTCCATAAACTGAAGAGACTGTGTGTTAGTTTGTTGTGTTTACGAAATTAGCTTTTAGTGCACGATGTGTAAGTACTGTCACACCAGTATGAACGGATAGAATCTGAACTTGGCAATTGTGTCAGTGACGCAATTGACGTTCAGTCTACATCTAACGAGTGTCTATGTTTGAGCTTGCGCGCACTGCGGTTGGTGTCCACACGACCTAGCGGTGAGCCGGTCGGCATGGCGTTCTCCACGGAACCGTTCGAAGAGGATGGACGTTGGCAAGTCCTCTTGGCCTGTGGCAATTGTAGCGTCCGCACGCTGGCTTTGTAGCGACTGGTTCGTCGTTCGCTGCGTTGGGCCAATTGTTTTGTGTGCTGCTTCTGGGGAGTAAGGGGGCGATGCGGCTTGGTGGACGTGGCATCTGAATGCTGAGCGTCTCGGATCACTGTTTTGAAGGAGTTGAGGACGGAACTGTCGACGATGGCGCAAGAGGACAAGCCACGGGATACCAGCATGAGATCGAACGCAATGGATTCCGTGCTACGATCTCCAAACAACGCGGCAGAAGTTCGCTTTGCCAGCACATGCTGCCAAATGGCTAACGCGTCTGCGAAGATACTCTCCAAGTCAGCAGTGCCATGGACGTCGCGCAATAGAGAAAGGCTCCTCGTGACTGCGCGTCGGCAGTCGCCTTCGGAAACGTTGCTGGGAGCACGGAGCTCATCCCATTGGTCAGAGCTGATGCTGTTCCTCACGCTTGAGAGCCCTTCGGCACACGGCACCAGAGCACGAGCCAACTCTTCCGGATCACCATTTGACATGACGAAGTACTTGAGCAAGTACTTCTTCAGCTGCAATGAATTCGGCCGCCCAATCAATTGATTGCACTTGATCGGTGCTCTCAACGATTTCTGGGCATTGTCACCGGCATTGAGCTGAGTCCGCAGCAGTTCTGCTGCCTCTTCGAGAAACCAGGCCTGGGCGTCTGTCAGGTTTTGTTGGCGAACGTGCAATTGGACCATGGATCTAAATTGCACTTCGTCGCCAGCAGCATCGCCGATTGCACGTTCAACCACGAGACTGAACGATTTGCCGACCGTGTCCTGGATCAAATGGCGAGTGAAGTGGCAGCGATCGAATGGGGAGTTCATGAGAACCAAACAGTGAGCCGCAACACGTTTCTTTTGGCACTCGATGGGCTCATCGCCTTTCACGTCTCGCCTTGTGAGCCCAGGCAAGATGCGAAACATCGTGTCTCGCAGAATACTGTGAGGAACCTCATGTTTAGCAGCTTTCTGCGGCAGACTCGCGTGTTGACGCTGTGGTGGTGTCCGTGGTGGACGATTAGCCGCAGCTCGCTCGATCTCGAGCTGAAGCGCTGGATGGCGCCGACGACCGAACGACAACATGCTTGCAAGTGGTTGGTTGACTATTGGGCAAAATATTGCTCCGTTGTCGAGCGTTTCGGGGTTCGTTTGTTGATGTTGTTCTTTTTGTTGTGGTTTTTTGGGGAGGGGTGTATGGATGGATGGAATTGTTGTTTGTTTCTGCAAGATCAATGTGTGTTTGTTTTAAAATTGTGGGTGTATAGCGGCGCGACATCCACAATGAGAAGGGCAGAACGCTT
>Ga0213839_1001300_pt1 | contig 16653 bp, 10 predicted proteins | sample SWPATP21_FD_160075 | JGI IMG/M metagenome (GOLD analysis project Ga0213839, IMG submission 160075) | Coastal seawater microbial communities from Marineland, Florida, United States - SWPA TP2 #1 | ecosystem: Environmental > Aquatic > Marine > Coastal | place: USA: Florida | collected 2016-08-14
ACGAACGAAAGAACGAACGAACGAACGAACGAACGAACGAAGGAACGAACGAACGAACGAACGAACGAACGAACGAACGAACGAACGACGGAACGACGGAACGACAACGACAACGACAACGACAACGACGGAACGACGGAACGGCGACAACGACGACGACGAAGACATTCCGTCAACGTTCGTTCTCCGCACTGCCCACTGACTGCCCCACTGCCCCACTGACCCACTCCATTCCCCCCATTATTACTGATTATAGAAACATTCTCCCTCCACTATAACGACCATTTCATGGTATCTATATTCGGGAATTCATTGATTTCTGGGATTCAACGTCTGCCAGAATGATGTGGTAATACCGACAGTTGAATACCTAAGGTACGGAGTATAGTACACAAGTACAACGCAATGCGGAGTTTTCAAGGTGGGTGGTGTGGCGGTGGTGACGACGACGGCGTTCGTGCTTTCGTTCGTTCGTTCGTTGGTGACAAAAAATCTTTCGACGACGTTGCGACGTTGCGTTGTTGTTGGTTTTGGTTTTGGTTTTGGTTTTGGTTTCGGAGTTCGCACCAACGACGACGACGATGTTGATCGACGTCGACTGCGACGTTTTTCTTATTAAAGGTGACGAAGGCAGTAGCACGGGCAGCCTTGCGGGGATAGTGCGTTGCTTGGGACCAGTGGGTGTGTCGAGGTGGATGAGGAGTAAAACGTGGCGAAACGGATAAGTTCGGACGGGATGTGGTGGTGGGGTGGGGTGGTGGAGGACCAGGACCACGAGAAGGAGGACAGGAAGGTGGAGGTGGCGTCTTGAATCTAGAACGTTGCGCGTTGTGTTTTGTGCCGCATTTGAACCGCTGTTGTTCTTGTTGCGGCTTGGGTTGTAGCCGTCGCCGGCTGTGATTTGGGCTTCACGGCTTCCCGCAATGAATGCTGCGGCGTTGCTGCAACAGTGCAGCGGCCTTTGTGTGTGGAAGACAATCACTCAAGGAGGTTTTGTAAGCTCAAATAATTTCCGCTCCCGTTGTAGTGAGAGCATCCTGTGTGTGGGTGGTGTGGGACGAAGGCCGGACGACGAGTGTAGCAACAACCATGCCTGCCAGCAAGACGTTTGACAATGACATTAAATTCCAGTCGCGGCGATCGGATGTGTTCTCGACGACGGGAATGGTGGCATGCTCACAACCCTTCGCAGCGCAGGCTGGTGTAGACATCCTGCGATCCGGGGGCAATGCGGTGGATGCGGCAATCGCTGTGGCAGCTGCTCTCAATGTCACAGAGCCATGCTCCACGGGACTCGGTGGTGATTGCTTCCTCCTCTATTATGACTCGAAAACAAAGCAGGTGCACGCCATGAACGGAAGCGGACGGTCGCCAGCTGCCCTGACACTGGAACGTGTGATGAAGGATTGCGTCCCGGAAGGAAAGTTTGAAAGTGCGCCCCGTGACGCCGATGGCAACGTTACTTTGAGTGATTTGTGCCAGTTCCACGCGCATACCGTTACTGTCCCTGGCACGGCTGCTGGATGGTGCGATGCTGTGGAAAAGTGGGGGTCGGGACAGAAGACGATGGCAGATGTGCTGCGGCCTGCAATCGAACTGGCCCGTCGCGGCTTTCCAGTGTCACCAATTACCGCCCACTGGTGGAAGAATGGCGTCGCACAGTTGCGCAACGGACCGAATGCTGCCGAGCTACTGATGCCGAAAACGGAGGAAGCGCCGCGCGCTGGCGAAGTTTTCCGCAACCCACATCTTGCTGACGTGATGGAGCTCATCGCCAAGGAAGGCAAGGATGGATTTTACAAGGGCGCGCCGGGCCAAGCCATTGTCGAGGTGCTGCGCAACCTGGGCGGAGTAATGACTGCCGATGATCTTGCTGGCCACGTCACTGAGTTTCCGGACCCAATATCAACCAGTTATGGAGGCGTCGATTTGGTGGAGTGTCCCCCGAACGGCCAGGGCATCATCGCGCTGTTGGCGACGAACTACTTGAAAGCTGCGCTAGAGACGCTCGGCCTTGAGTCCACGGTGTCTTTTGCTCATAACTCAGCGGAGTACTTGCATTTGGTCATCGAGAGTTTGCGACTCGCTTTCGCCGACGGTAAAATGTTCGTTTCCGATCCCACAACGGCGAAGGTGAAAGTCAGCGAACTGCTGTCGCCAGCTTACGCAAAGCAGCGAGTTGCATCATGCTTTGACAAATCGAAAGCCAACCCAGACGTGAAAGCAGGCAGTCCGCTCAATGCCTGCGACACGGTCAGTTTTCAGGTTGTTGACAGTACAGGTTCTGCGGTGTCGATGGTCAACTCGAACTATATGGGCTTTGGTTCTGGCATCATCCCTCGTGGTTGTGGATTCTCGCTCCAAAACAGAGGAGCGAACTTTTCTGTGGTCCCCGGACACGCGAATGCTGTTGCTGGTGCCAAGCGGCCGTATCACACAATTCTGCCAGCACTCCTCGTAGAATCTGCGTCAAGGCAACTGGTTGCCAGCTTTACCGTGATGGGAGGTTTCATGCAGCCGCAGGGACACTTGCAAGTGTTACTCAACACCCGTGATCATGGGATGAGTCCGCAGGTGTGTGCGCAGATTATTTTGTGCTGATCATTGTGCACGTTACCATGTGTCTTTTCTTTGACCCGTTCCCTTTTTCTGCTTCTGTTGCACAGGCCGCTCTTGATGCCCCAAGAATATGCCTTGAAGCCAACGGAAAGGTGGCGCTCGAGGAAGGCATCTCGGAAGATGTTGTCGCAGAGCTCACCCGAAGGGGTCATGTTGTTCACATTGTTCGCGGTCATGCTCGCGCTCTATTTGGGCGCGGACAAGTCATCGCTGTGCGACATCCTACCGACGTCGAGCCCCTGCGGGTTCTGATTGGTGGCTCCGATGGTCGCGCCGACGGTTGCGCCATGGCATCTTAAACCATGCTCGGTCCGGCCCAATGTCGCGCAGGACTCTTGATTGATAGCTCTCGCATAGCATTCATGGTCCCACACAACCAACAATGACTCAGTCGTCCCACGGCTTTGACGACCGATGATGGACCGTCTACCGATCAACTCCCGTAGTCTTTACGATGGCATGTTCCCTCACAAGTAATCGTCGGGCCCTGCATAATCATTATAAGTGCGCATTCGCTCCATCTCCACCGTAGCTTTTGTGTTTCCACTTCAAGCAACCAACCACAACCAATCGACAATCATAGTTGACCACAGTGGACGAACGACAGTGCTCTTTCCAGCCCACAGCGCCGCCTTTTATTACCGTACTCCGAGTATTGTGGTGCGCCGACCAACTCCGATTGCACTGTGGCATCCATGTATTTTATTATCACAGTCGGGGTGTCCGCTAACTAAATTAGACGACGAAGCTGTTGATTGAAGATGGCAATGATGACGAATGACTGTGGACAGTGGACTGCGCCGACGCGGACGAAGAAGAAGACAGAGAGGTTTCGTAATATTATTCATCATCAATTTTGGTATTCTCATGAATGTATTAACGCTTATCAGAAACTTAGTTTTGTACTGTACTGTACTGTACCTACGATAACAGACAGAATCGAAGTTCGTCGTTCGGTCGTTCGGTCGTTCGGTCGGTCGGTCGTTCGGTCGTTCGGTCGTTCGTCAGTTTGGTCGTAAAAAGTAAAAAGTAAAAAGTGAAAAAGTGAAAAGTGGGTTAGTGTTCCTGAAATTTAAACATTTATGTAAATGCAAAAGAGCCTGAGAGAAATGATATTACTGTACCGTACATTTACATTTACCTTCGTTGTTCCTTCCTTCCTTCCTTCCTTCCTTCTTTCGTTGAGCGTCGTCCGTCGTCGTCGTGACGGCGTTTGTTGTCGATGGCCGCTGTGGCCAACGCCGTCGACGCGTCGACGTCGAAGTGAAACTTCACTTGCTTGCTTGCTGGCTGGCTGGCTCTTTCACAACAAGCTTGCGAGTGCAGGGATGTATGCATGTGTGAGCATACGGTGTGAGGCACCCATCCCGGCAAAGAAACCACTGCGGCGGTTTTGGTGGGAGGGAATAATGTTGTGAGAAGGTGTGATGGTGGTGGTGACGATGCGTGGTTTGTTTGGCCGATGATGCGCTAACTTGTACACAGGCACCCATGCCAACCCCCGGCGGCCGGCGTACTCATAGTATCCCCCACATATGGCCAAGAACTATTCATGTGCGCATCAGATAGGCCCCACGTTGACGGTGACCAATGCGTTACCTTGCATTCGACCTTGACGGTCATGTCAAGTCAGCATGGTACCGCCGACAGCGAATGGGTGTTCGCATGAATGTGAAAAACAAACGGGACAACAAATCTGCACGTTTCTTTGTGTTGTGACAGTGGACGTTCCATAAGTACACGCGTTCAATTCGTGGAAGTAGTTTTCCGTCGCGTTTGATTGTTCAGCGGGCGTTTCCGCTGCTCACACAATGCCGAAGGAAGACCGCAGGCAAGGCCGCATGAAGGTCTTCGGCGGCGCCAATCCAACTGGTGCTGCTGGAGGTCGCGGGCAGCATTTCTTGAAGAATATGTCAGTTGTCAAGGCCATTGTTGCGAAAGCCGGAATTAGACCAACCGATATCGTATTGGAGATCGGTCCGGGTACCGGCGTGATGACACAACTCATGTTGCAGAAAGCAAAGAAGGTTATTTGCTGCGAAATTGACCCGCGTATGATTGTCGAGCTCCGCAAGCGATTTCAGGCAAGTTGACACGGAGCACACTCCTGTTTTGTGGGAATTCGTAGCACTGTATACGCTGTGTGGTTGTGGTTGCCATGCATGTTGTGTGATTGTTGGTCGGAAAGTGTGCCGGGGGAGCAGCTGGACCCTCCATGAGTCCATTCGTAGCTTCTGCCCTCGGCCGGATTTCCAAAAGTCGTGGAAGAGAAGGTGGCAGCGCCACCTCGGTTGCGCTGTCTCCGAACATTTCGACGCCTTCGAAACAGGTTTCCTCTCCCTAGTATTGGGTGACAGAGAAGTATATCAGGGCAATATTTATCGCGTGGGGGGAGGGTGTTGGGTTACAATGTGTTGTTGCTACTACGTGGGTTCCCAGCGCGTCGAGTGTTGTATGCGTGACCATGGTCGTGTTTGTACTTGTTCACAGGGAACGGAACACGGTCACAAGTTGTCCATTTTGCAGGGCGATGTTCTTCAAACAAAGTTACCCTATTTCGACATTTGCGTCGCCAATATCCCGTATCAAATTTCATCGGGCATCACATTCAAATTGTTGGGACACCGGCCATTTTTTCGGTCAGCTGTGATCATGTACCAAGAAGAGTTCGCGCAACGCTTGTCGGCACCCCCGGGGAGTTCTCTGTATTCGAGGTTGACTGTCAATGCGCAGTTGCTGTCGAAAGTACAGCAAGTAATGAAAGTCGGGAGGCACAATTTCCGCCCACCACCTAAAGTCGAGTCGCGGGTTGTGCGCTTTGAACAACGCAACCCACCACCACCCATCAATTTCAAGGAGTGGGACGGCATGGTGAAACGTTGCTTCATTCGGAAAAACAAGACATTGAACGCAATTTTCAAGAATAAGAAGTGCGTACTGCTTGTTACCAACCGCCAGGGCACAGCCGCCGTCGTCCCCCTGAGATTATTTGTCTCTGTCTGGTAGATATTATTTGCAACTTGAAGAGAATTGGAGGACCGTCCAGGCGCTGGGCAATGTTGATCCCGCCGTTGCTGCGGCAATGTGCGTATTTGATTAAAGTTGGTGTTCTGAGCTTGTTCCGAATCAATGTTGATCTCCACTTTGTTTTTACCTCAGGGGCATCGGATTCAACCAGAACGAGGCAGAAGTGGACACGTTGCAGCAAGTGAAGGATGCTGTGGCTCGCGTGCTTGCCAGGGACAACATCGGGGAGAAGCGTCCGATTTCATTCGATACTGATGACTTCGTGAAGTTGTTGCACGACTTTAATGCAGAGGGCATTCACTTCAGCTAAACATTTCAAAATCTCCAACAGTAATTCTTTTCTCTCCAAGCTGGCAAATGGCACAAGGCTGTTTACCAAAACATGCACGTCATAACTCCACCTGCCCGTTCCAACAGCTCCACCACCGCCATGAGCTTCCAAACGATTTGCCATGCACATCATCAAATTTGCAGTCATCGGACTCACTGCCTCAGAATCACACGAGTCGAAGTGTGTTGTCGAGACGTAACGAGTGCAATGGAATGAAATGGAACGAGCAGAGATCTAAACTCGGACGCCTTAAAATGAGGACGCGGCCCGAGCTGATGATACGAAATGCAGCACCCACAGCACAGGTCTAAGCCCAGGACCAGACCCGACCCGACCCAATGAAACGAAATGGCGTATGATATCCACAGCGTGGGGCGTGGGTGCCCAGCATTCACAGCACAGGTCTCTCTGTTAGCGTTCCTTTCTCTTCCAGCAACCGACGAGATCTCTCTCACCAAGCGCTGATTTAGCGTCGTTTTTCAGATAGATGTACTCGGGTAGTATCGACTCTTCCTCTGCTGTTTATGACAGTCACATTTATTCGTAAAAAGTAAAACTTACTTACACGATAACAACGCCAGGACCAGAGGAGTCCGGCCGGCCCGGCGTATAATATCTTTGTCGCCAGTGCAATCAATGCAATGCAGTGATGCAATGCATGCAGTGAGTGAGTGCGTGAGTGGTTCGCGCATGCTCACCCTCACCCACACCCACACACTCACTCTTGCGCAAAGTCGGCGTTCATTCACTCATTGGCCATTGGATACGATGACGTCGATGACGTCGATGACGTCGTGTTGGCTGACTTATTTCGATTTGTTTGTGTGTGTTGCTGCTTTGCGGACGACGTTGTTGCGTTGCGTTGCGTTGTGTTGTGTTGTGCCGTGCCGTGCCGTGCCGTGCCGTGCCGTGCTGGGGTGGGGTGTGTTGTACGACAGTCAGTCAGAAAGTGTGGTATGCTCCGCGCCGCTGTGGTGTGTGACGTCCTTGTTTTGCGATGCGAAGTGTAGATGCAATGAATGTGTTGGGTTGTCGACGCAGTCGTCGTGGCGGGCTGCACAGTGTACTGTCGATCGATTTTGTAATGATTTGAACAGGGGCTTTGGTTGATCTCTATTATTTTGGTTTTTGTTTGTTTTCTTTCTTTCGTCGGTTTAGGAGGGACTTGCTGGTGTATTCGTGCGGGAGTTCTGCGTGCCTGTGTCACAATGTTGAGCACCAGCATCGGCGACCTCGAGCTGCCGTGTTGTGTGTACAATGCAGCCGGCCCAAGAACAAACACGCAAGAGCATCTTGAGTTGATCGCCGACTCTGCATCTGGGGCTGTGCTCTGCAAATCGGCCACGCTCGAAAAGAGGACGGGGAACCCACTTCCGCGGTATGTCGAACTCCCGAATGAGGGAGGTGGCGGTGGAACCTCTTGCCCAACTAGCATGAATTCTGAGGGCCTGCCGAATGCCGGTATCGACTACTACATTTCCGACGAAGTTGTCAGCGCTCTAAAGTCCTCCGATCATCCAAACAAGCCGTACATTGTGTCGGTTTCCGGGCTCAAGTTGGAGTCCAACCTTACGATGATTGCGATGGCCGCTGCTAAAGACGGAGTCGATGGCATTGAACTGAACCTGGCGTGTCCCAACGTTCCGGGCAAGCCGATCGTGGCTTACGACTTCGAGCAACTCGAAGATATTCTGCAGCATGTTTCGGAGTTGGACCTGCACGGCAAATCTATTGGGGTTAAGTTGGCACCTTACTTCGACAACACTCACTTTGAAAGAGTTGCAGCAACCATCAACAAGCACGATATTGACTATGTTGTGTGCACCAACACAATTGGCAACGGACTCATGGTCGACACTGATTTGGAGATGGCGAGCATCGCTCCGAACGGCGGTTTCGGTGGAATCGCTGGTGGCCATATCAAGTACACCGCTCTTGCAAACGTGCGCAAATTCCGGTTACTTCTCGAACCTCGCATCAAAATCGTTGGAGTGGGTGGAGTATCGACCGGTCGAGACGCGTTCGACCTGATTCTTTGTGGGGCGGCGGCAGTGCAGGTGGGAACAGCTCACAAAAGCGAGGGTCCGTCGTGCTTTAATCGCATCGCAAAGGAGTTGGAGGAACTTATGGTTCAAAAGGGTTATTCTAGCATCGAGGACTTCCGCGGTAAGCTGAAGCCATATTCGCGTCAACTCGCTCGGCAAAAGCCACGCGTATCAAAGCGCGGGAAAAAATCAAAGGGAGACGACCTGGCCGGAGTATCGGCTCAAACAGCTGCCGTCATGCGTTCTGTCATATTCATTCTCCTTGGTATAATTGCTTGGTTGCTGCGTGAACGTTACATGAAGGGCACGCCAGACGAAGTTTAATTTTTAACGGCGTGCTATCACAGTGCATGTGTTGGTTGTTTTGTAAAGTATTCGCTATGTTTGAACAAGTCGTGCTTTGTTTGTTTGTCGTGGGTTCCTTGGCATGAGCGGCGGGTATTACTCGCCGGCTACCCTCAACCCATGTGAATGTCCTCATGTTGCCATACCTGCGCTCTCGTTGGTGCTCGTCGAGACCGGAGCATGCTGGTAACACTGGTCGTCCATATGCCACAACAATATCGCATGGTCGCACGACGATGTTACGAGGGCGTGGTTGTTGACCCATCGAACGCAGAGCATAGGCGCGTTGTGCCCGCGCAAAGAGTAGAGAGGCAGCAGTTCCATCGTATCACGACCAACTGTTGCCAGTGTCACTGCCACGCGCCAAACTTGCGTAAAACCTTGAGTGTCGCCAGTTGCAAGCAGCAACGACGAAGTTTCCGAAGCGGCTTGCTCAGGGGCACGTGACCAGCGCATCGTTGTTACGGGTGCTGGCTGCATGCGAGCTTGAAATCCGGTCACGCACGCAGAATCACGCTCTGTGGGTGGCAAAGGCGTTGTCCTGACTGAAATAACTCCCAGTAATGCTTGCTGCGCAACACAGACGAGACGAAGAGCGGTCGGACTTTGCTGTGGTGCCATGGTGCGAATGATACCGTCGACTACCACAGTGCCACTGGAATCATCATTCCACAATACAATCTGCGGACACAACCGGGTCCCAGAACCGCGTGAACTGCTCGATTGGCGGCGGATGGCCAAAACACCATCTGTGAAGTTCAACATGGATTGCGCTGTAGGCTCGGCAGCAACAGGAACGCATGCAATTGCGTGCACGGCATCGCCACGGTGTCGCCCGCAATGGAATATGCGAACACCACCACCAGCGCTTATGGCGAGATGCCTATTGTCCGCGTGCCATGAGAAGTACTTAATCCCACTGTTTCGACGGGGCAGACCGGGCAATCGTCTATGGAAAGCCACTGGCTGAACTCCGGCATGTCGCAGGTCGATCTCAAAGAGCTCGCCACTTTCTGCTGACAATGAATAGAGCAGTGCAATGATTTCCGCTTCGTCTGGACTCTCTGTGGAGTCGTCGCTGAAAGCAAGCCTCCATTCCAATTTCAAAACAGAGCCGGTGTGCCGGGCAAGGTACCGTCTCGCGTTGGACATTCGTTTACCAGTGCGCCTCTGTTCTTTGAAAATGTGAGGCTTGTTCAACTCGAGGCGGTGTACTTCCCCGGCTTCCACCCCAAATGCGACTGTACCATCAACAATTGGGTGCCAAGCTACTGACGTGACTCGCCCGGGTATTCCTCGCCAAAATAATGCAGGCGGCGACGCCGAATCGCGTCCAAAGATCGCTCCGGTCGCATTCGTACGAGATTCGTCGTGGCCGTCGCCGCTCTTGGTGTCTTGGCGCTGCAACGAGAACGATCGAATAGTCTTGTCTCCACAACCAGCGACGAATTGCCGCACGCGTGATATGCGAAACGGATTTTGGTACAAAGCATATGGAAACCCGCCCAATGTCGGCAGTGACCAAACGAACTGCAATCGGGTGCACCCATCTGACCGCCATAAAATGATTTGGCGATCCATCGAAACAGACAACATGTACGATTTTGCCGTGGAACGACTCCGCAAGTCGCAGCAGGCGCTGCTACAGTTTACCCTCACGGGCTTTCGGCTTTGATGGCTGACTGGCTCATCATGGTTGGACTCGCTCGAGTTGGTTGAGTCAGAGTCAGAATCCGAATCTGTTGCATCCAATGCGTCCTCTTCATCCTCATCGCTATCGTACAACAGGAGTGGGATCAAGCCAAACACTGTCCTTGTGTGCTTGTTGTCGGTTGTAAACTCCCTCGTGAGAACACCGTCACATTCAGTTTGTGAGAAGGCCGTGGCTGTACCTTCGACACCCGCGCATTGTCCTTTGCGCAAACGATTTAAACTCAACGAGTCGCTGAGCGACGAGAGCAAAATCTGCCCAGTTTCTAACGCAGTGGCGATAACGCCACCGTCCGGCAAAATTCGCCCTGATGAATGGTGCAGAAGGACTTGTGACGATACCCACGCCGTGCATGCCCAATTGCGGTTCTTCTTCCCCGTGCCCCTCGAATCTGCGCTCTTCGTTGACCGATCGCCTGTTTTGGAGGCCACATGCTTTCGATTCGGCGACAGATGTACAAACTGCAACGTAGCAACAGCTCTCTCTGCCTCTTGCGTGGAGCCTGGAGTTGCGACGGTTGCACCAATGTTTAACCACAGAACTCTACTCGCTGCATTGTCTCGATCGAATGCCGTCGACAAAAGGCGCAACTTCCCGTTGTCATAACAGTTCCAGTTCAGAAATCGAATCGGTGCAGCCTGCTGCCGCCCTTGCGCAAGCAATCGATGAGAAATGCAGTCAAAAATGTAAACTGAGCCAGTCTCATCGCCGACTGCCACGACGCCGGCGGCAATTAATGATGGTGTCTTCGGGGCCGAGCTTAAGCATGTCACGGCAGCATCGAGCGGCACTTCACCGAGCAACACACCATCAAAGTCGCGAAAAAACAACCTCTTTCCGACGCCAACAACCATGGCAGGCCCAGATGCAGATAAGCGCGGGACGAGGGTGAAGGCCATCGAATTAGCACTACAGTCTTCAACATCATGCGTTGACGACGCAAAGATTGTCTTGGTTTCGAGATCCCACGTGCACACTACGCCGTCAGCATACATTACGGTGCACGTGTTGACGATCCACTCACGTGGGGCAAACTGAATCGCAACAGCTTTTGATTTCGAAGAAGCCCCGCCGCTTCCTCGCTTGCCTGGGGCAGCAACGCGGCACAATACACCAACGAGTTGCGCGTGTTGTGTACTGCGAGGCGACAGCTTCAGAAGCCAGACGCGGTCGTTGCAACACAGCCCAACAACGTTGTGATCCGCACGACTGTAATCAAGAACACTTGCCTGAAACCAGTTGGCGGACGGGAGCGAAAGGCACCTAGCGCCAGTGGAGTCCATGCTGCTCCAATCCCTCAATGCGGAACCATGCCATTGGGAGCTTGCATGGTATAAACCACACAGTTTTGCTGTGAGTGCATTGTTACCGAACCAACGACGAGCAGTGGTGCATGTGGTCAGACAACTCCACGGCCCGTTGCTCAAGCACTTCACATGAAAATCGGGAGGCGCACAATAAGCAAAAAAACAAGAAAGAAAATGCAGTCTTGGAAGCAATATGGACTTGCAGAGAAATGCATCGCCATGGGCATCCACTGCCTTTCCACAAAGTGAACGACGACCCAACGATTTTCAAAACCGACACCGGAGCACAATGCGTAGCTTGTTACCATCGTTGTTGTCGTCGTCGTTGCCGTTCGTCGTCGTCATCGTCGTTCGTCGTTCGTCGTTCATCGTTCGTCGTCGTTGTTCGTCGTCTTCGTTGTTGTTTGTTGTCATCGACAATCGACGACGACGACAACCAACCGAACGAACGCTGACGTGGCGGGAAAAATATCGTTCGTACTCGGTACTAGTACTGTGTGTTGGTACCCGGTACTGTTAATTATGGAATAATCGTGTTCATCGTTTTTGTGCTTCGTCGGCGTCGTCGTCGTCGTCGTCGTCGTCGTTCATCGTCGTCGTTCGTGGCTGTCGAAGATTCTGACATGCATTTCAATCGCCTATGCCATTGATGGTTTTGGGCAATGTATGGCATACTCACTTATTACTGTGACTTGTGTGGACTAACGCAACTACGCTGGAGTACTGACCACACCTAAGATAACTAAGCTAAGCTCTAACGAAACTGGTGTTTATTTTCTATTGATTATTGCTTTATGCGGGCTCTTGAAGCGCAAAAACCTACCATAAACTACTAACTCCAGGAACTTGCCAGCACTATCGCTCTGACTGAATCAAGGCTACGCTAGGCAACCTAACGGCACTACACGGCATCACGATCATCTGCGGTGACCTCTTCAACCTCGAGGTCTGCCGTTGCCATGACTTCAACAACAAAGTCTCCAGTTTGGCCCACCTTGGACGTGCTTGGCACGACGAAGTACGGGAACTCTGCGAATCCTTCGGGACCAACGTGCTGCGTTCTCTGCATTTCGCAGATCGCAACCCTTCCACCGTTAATGTCGTTGGATGCTGCTGCGGAGCCATGCTGAGCCGATGAATAACCGCCTGATGATGTGGCCACAATATGGTGACGGTCTGCATTTGGAATCACACACGCTGTCGAGGAGAAAGACATTGACCACTCATTCTGAACAACATGGAAAGCAGCTCGCATGCCGGGCGCGGCATTGGGTCCATCTCTCATCACGACGCATGTTGTAACCTTCTTGCCGCGCTTCGCTGCTGACGGTCGATTAGAGGGTGTGGCCAAGGTCTTGTCTGAAATGCGGATGCGCAGTTGTGGGTTGTTGTACCACTTGGACAGTACCTTTGAGTTGCTGGTCGAACTTTTCCCACTGGACCCTTTCCGGCGTGCCACTGCTTTTGCCCTCCTGCCACCAGCAGTGTCGTCGTCCCAAGTGCCTTCCCATACTTTGTGGTACACCCACTTCTCTGCGACAGGAGTCACGCGAAGTTCATGGGTGCTGATCAATTCGATTTCATATTCAAACGCGACACCAGGCTCTTCCGCACTGGGGACCAAGAAAAAACGCCGTGGCCGCACAACGACGGCCTTTGGCCCTTCAGCTACCGTGGTTGTACTTGGGAGGATTTTGGGCACGTACGGGAGGCTAACATCTCTGCGATGGCCCCGCCGTCTCCGCGGCGAGCTCTGTTTCGATTCTGGTGTGTCAGGAGATGTGTCCGCTGCTGCGGTACTTTTCTTATCTGGTGTGGACCCACTTGATCGTGACACCTGAAACTGCACAGTTGGGGCATCCACGTAACCTGATCCTACAATTTGCGAGAAGCTTGGCAGCACAATCTTCGCCCACCCAACACTCGACGGGTTTGCAACCACGTGCAATGCTACATGGCTCACTTGCCCCCCTGAGTCCGTGCGTCGGAGACGAGCCAAAATGACAACGTCGTCGGTTGGGCTGCTCGAGACCTTGGTATTTGTGCTCGCTTCTTGCACGCTCGGTGCTGAACCAGTACCCTGCGTTGAGTCGTTAGATGGAACATCAGCTGCGGCATTCTCTGGGATGGCCTCCTGAATTGCTTTCTTCACACCCCTTCTTCGACGTCGCGGTGCTCTGCGCCGCCCCACATCTTTGACCTCGACAATGTACTGCGGGTTCTCCAACCACCGAGCGTTACCAAACGGTTCGGAGTGTCGATCTGCGCCGACTTTGCCGGAAAGAACAGTGTGATGCATGCTCTTCAACATATCAGCTGCAGCCAGAACTTGTGGTCCAGGCTCTACTCCTTCGGAGTTGGCCCAGTCAAGCAATTGTGTGACAAGCTTCAAATCGCGAGCATCCATCGCGTCTTTTAGCGCACTATCGAGATGAAGGCCGATGATCGCGGTGACGGCTTCTTCGCCCCGTCCGAGTAACTCGCCACTTACTTCGTACCGCTTCCCACGCTTAATGCACATGTTGATTCTTGCAATGAGTGCACGTGCTCGATTTTCAAGCACTTCATCCTCCACACCCAAACGTGCAGCGTCACCGCTCTCTGCGTGTCGCAGTCTGGCCTTTGCCACGGAGACGACGTCGGCAACCTCTTTTGACAAAATATCCTCCAATTCCCGCGCTAACTTATCCCGCTTCTCTTGCCTCGAAGCCTCTGCCTCCAGATCCATGGCCAAGTTGAGAGCTGATCGTAAAACTTCACTTACTTGCGGAGTCAGCACTCCTAATTTCAACGCACGAGCTTTGCGCCCACCGCCGCCTGTCGCCGCAGCAATTGCTGCTTGAAGACCACCTAATCGCCGGCTGCTGCGGGCGTCATTCATGGCGCTTCGCAAGTAGGCTTCAGCTTTGCGCACGCCCAGCAGCTTATGAGCTGCCTTGCGCTTCGATGCGACGGGTTCAAGTAACTCTGAATTGGGAGATGCGAGGCCAACCGCTGCGTCGGCGTCCACAATTGCATTCTCTAATTCTTCTATCGTGGCCTTTAAGCGTCCCTGCTTTGAAGTGAGTTGTGCTAACGCGTTCAGTGCAGTTTGCAGAGCAGCCTCCGACGAATTCAATGTCGTCAAAAGAGCCTCGGCCTTCGTGCGATTGATGCTACTCAAATTGATGGCAGCAGCTTCACTGATTGCGTGCCGAAGCGCCGCCTCGTTCTCGGCGGCAACTGTCGGTTCGTGTTTGTTCTCCACAATGACACTGTTTTCTGCTGTGACCTCGGCCTGGCAAGCCTTCATGCTCTCAACGAGCTTAACATCTGCGGCACTCAACACTTCGTGGAGTTTTTCAGCTTTATCAACAGCTTTTCGCAGTGGAACAAACTTCTTGCGGGCTACCGCCAGCGCCTCGTTGCTAGTAACAGCCGTCAGTGCCGCGAAGAGAAGTGCTGGATCGCGAGAAGTGATGGCGGACTGCAGCCGCTCCTGTGCCTCAACCCACTTCATTTGCCTACGAAGAGCCTTCAGCGACGACTGAAGTTCAGCGTCGTGGGTGTCAGATAGATCCGCAGCGATGACTTTCAGGGCTCGCTTCTCTGCTGCCTTCAGTCGGGCTGTTGACGGCTTGGGGAAATGCAGCACGTCCTTGAGGTGTTCGATGACCCCTAGAACTTCTAGCAGCTGTTCGGCTTGACCAAGTAGCGATTTGGCGTCATCCGGCCATTTTTCTTCCATCGCCGTCGCCCGTGCAATTCCACTCTTTAACTTTTTCGCTGATCGCTTTTCTACAGCGAGTCGCAACGTGTCTCTGCATTTTAAAAAGTCCACAGTTTCGCGTCCGTGCTGCAGTACCTCCGCTTCAACTCCGACCGATTCAGCTTCAGCCAATGCGTGTTGCAGACGCTGAAGGTCTTGCGAGTTGATTGCTTGGAGCAAAGCAGCTTGAGCAGCCAACACTTTGGACCTTCGCATTGTAGCCAGACGCCCACGGAGTGTGCTGAATGCACTAATTATTGTGCCCACGTCGGTGTTCTTTTTCTCAACAGCTATACTGCGAGCAGTGGAATCCAACTGTTGTCTGAGATCTTCGGCAGCGGCGTCAGTTTGAGCCCCGGCCACAGTTTGTAGTTCTTGGGCAAATTCTAACGCCTTCTCGCCATCGTCAATTGCATGCTGCAAACCTTCATCCAAATCCGCGCTGTTGTCCGTTTTGTCAGTGGACGTCGCAGATCCGTCCTCGTGCTTTTGAACGGCATCTTCTAGCGAATGGATTGCGAGCTTCAGAACCTTGGCGCGGCTGCCGTCCACAAGAGCGTGCGCGATTGCTTTCATCTTGGACGCCCGTTGCAGTGACCGAAGCAAGTCGTGTGTTCGGATGCTTGCGCGAAGTTTCTTGGCCACACCAGCGAGTGACAAGTGAAGCTTGTCGAGACTTGATAACTCAGCAGATTGTGGGTCAGCCATTTGTTTGTCGATGGGCAGTACAACGGAAATTTCGTCTAAAAGTGAACGAATCGCTTTTTCATCAAACTGCTGTTCAAGCTGAGATGTGCCGACGTCAATCAAACGCATCACCTCGAGGGCCTCCATTCCTCTAACCACAGCAGAGTTCTCGGGACTCACGTCAGCTGCGTGGCATTTCGTCACGGCGGCTGTAACAGCAGCACTATCCCCGCGATCTACGGCGTGGGCGATTTCGGTCTCTAAGGAGAGCACGTGTCTCATCGACGAACACAACAATAAAGCTGCCGAATCAACATCACCATCCTTTCGATTCGTCTCTTGCTCATGCTCCCACACCTCCAATTGTTTTTGATTGCGTCGATTCAAAGCAATCTCTAACTCAGCTGCACGCTCATCTTTCAGGCCGGGCACACCACCTGCAAATGACACGTGAAATCCTGGACGTGAAATCAAGCTGAACAGTCTTGCCTTAATCTTTTGCACCAACTCCAAAGTACCATCTGGCAGGTCTTGTTGACGTTCCTCACATTCGTAAACGAGTTCTGCCAGCATCACCACGTCATCTGAGTTCAACACCATTTCCAAACGCTTGCGAAGGAGTTCCGGTGCCGCGGCGGCCTGCGCCTGGCGACGTGCCTTTGCGGCAGCTTCTCCCGCAGCATTGACACGGAGTGCGGAGAGTAATTTGGAACGGACGGCTTTGCGAACTCTTGCAATGGTCAAAGATCCTCTGGCCGCGCCCAGTCGCTTTTGCAAAGCCAACCCTCTATCCAGAACACGCTGCAGTCTACGGTCCGTGTCGGTGCTTAGTG
>Ga0213839_1001301_pt1 | contig 16651 bp, 7 predicted proteins | sample SWPATP21_FD_160075 | JGI IMG/M metagenome (GOLD analysis project Ga0213839, IMG submission 160075) | Coastal seawater microbial communities from Marineland, Florida, United States - SWPA TP2 #1 | ecosystem: Environmental > Aquatic > Marine > Coastal | place: USA: Florida | collected 2016-08-14
CGGGGCTGCGTCGACCGACGGACGGACGGTCGCATGCACCGGGTCGCCCGCCGGGCGGAGCGAGCGCATACGTGCTTGGTGCTTGGTGCAGTGCATGCGATGTGTGTCAACTTGACACGTGAATCAACAGCGAATGACAATGTGTGTGTCTGCCATGTTGTGGCGTGACGGCATGACACCATTGGCGCTCTAACTACAAGATAATTTCGTAGTACCGTGGTGCATGTATGTGATTCCCTCTTTGTTGCATCTTGGGGTGTTGTTTGGTGATGAGCTCGGCAAATGAAAGCGTGGAGTGGCGCAGCACCGATAAGCTGACAACTGGCCTCTGTGAGCCGCACTACAACACACCTCAGAAAGTGTACGAACCAGGGATTTGGCGACTATCAAAATCAGGGAGAACGTATTTTTTTATGTTTACATCATCAAACATACATCATGATAACTAGCGACCTCACTAATTAGGTTCTTTGTCACAGCTTTCCTCGAGCTAGTAAAGAAAGTGCTCAGCAAAGAACTCACTGGTTTGCCTAATCGAGGTGCATTCCCTCTTCCACAATGGCACGCCGCAATTGTCGGATGGCGACTTGGACGCTCGTATACGCTGGGATTTTGAGAGTAAATGTGCATGTTTGAGCAACAGGTGCGTACTGGTCCGGGTCGACCTTCAAGTCTACAGTGTCTGACAGTGCATGTGTTTGAGTGACAATGCAACGCTGCTTTTGACCATCCACCTCCGCGATAACTTTCGAGCCTACGCGAACGTTGTCAAACGTTGGTGGCACTTTGGACTTTTCGGGACGGGAGGAGCTTGAGCTGGATGACCGTCGTCGAATAGGTGTCCCCTGTTCTCGCAGACGGCGATCTTCCTCTTCCTGCTCTTCATCTACAACTTGCAGCTTCGTTAAGGGTGTGTTGGTCCATGGTCCATGATTAGGGACAAGCGTGGTCAATTTCCACGACAGCAAACCAGAAGACGAGTTTGCCTGTGGCATCACACAAGGTGGGAACGAAAGTCAGTGCATTCAAAACGAGAACTGTCGCAGGAAGCAACATACCGACGGAAGCCTTGACAGCGCGAATGCGAACTTCAAGAACTGAACGCGAAGCTCAGGCTCAAAGCTCTGCAGAGCCTCGAAGAGATAATTGAAATGATCGGTTGGCTCGCCGCTCGTCGCACTATCGAATCTGCAGCACATGACAAAGCAGAATATTGGTTATTGAATATGAACCGTCATAGTTCGACAAAGGTGCACAGTATCGACTGCAATGAGGCAGCGGCGAGACGCAGTATATCAACATCACGCAAGCAAAGCACTTACATCGCACATCTCCGCAGCAAATCGACATCAACGTCTTGACGTCCACAAACATGCTCTGTCAACTCATCGCATGTCAACAGTGCGAGAGGCTCAACAGGGATGACTTGCGCGAGTCCTGCGATCAACTCTTCCGTCTGTGCAGCGGACTCATGCAGTCGAAGACGCCGTGCACCGCGCAGGAACAATGCCCAATTTTGGGGCGTTACAGGTTTAGCTCGACCGTTGGGTACCAGCTGTGTCTCTCGACGATCGCAAGATGGAAGAGTGAAAACTCGTCCATTCATCGGGTCACCCTCCGCAGTGTCGGTGACGTTCTGTTTTGCTGTCGCGTTGCGTTCTTGAATTCGTTCCTCAAGATAGCGGAGGGCCTCGAACAACCCAGCGTCCACTTGACGAATATCATTACCCCATTGCGGGCGCTCGCCGCACAATCTACGCCACACTAGCAATGGAAGATTCACCTCGATCTCGATGCCACAACGCAGTGCAGTGCCAAGGAGTTTGCCGAGACAATTGAGCTGAGTCAACTGCTCTTTGCTACGCCAGGCGGGATTCAACATTTTCACGTGTCTGTCCTCGCCCTCACTCTGTGCAGCATTTGGACTATCACAGAACAAAGGCGGTTTCTGGAGTTGCCGATTTTGCAGCTCGTGGAAAATATCAGCAAACAGAGCGCGGTACGGGCCACCCATGTCGTCAGCGTCTTCACCTTTGAGATCCACCATGAATGCACGAGGCTGAGTGTTACTCGCATTGCTCCAGGTCTGACGCAACCAGTGTACCGGGAACTTGTCTAATTGATTCTTAACTTGCGAGATGAGGGAGTAGCGACGAATGGCTGACGCGTCTGCGCTTGATGTCAGTGCGGCAGCCCGTTGGCGGTTTACTCTGATAGTCGGGATGGTGCGGGGTTGCGCGTAGTCGTCCATCATGGATTCTTCATGCAGTCGGGTCGGCGTTTCGGTCCTGACGAGCAAGTCCTTCAAGAAGTCGAGCTTCGTTTGCGAGAATATTCTGGACTTACTCCGCAAAATAAGATCGACGACACCCGTGACGGACGGCCGCCCAAGGTTCAGGAAAGATAGATTGTGGCGCAACATCTGATTGAGGCGCAGCAACAAAATATACCGAACAGATACTGCAGCACGAGCAAGAGTATCCGTGAAGTGCATTTCCTTGCGCAGAGCGTTGAAGATCACATCCCGCACCACGGACGAGGTCGATGTCGTTGGTGTCGCAGCTGACAATGACACTTTCGCACTCCCTGCCTCAGACTCGGGTTTGTGGAATGAAGACAACAGTTTTGCAGGCGCAACCCCGAACGATGTGCCTGTTTGATCGTTGCTCAGCAGCTTTGAAAGTGCACAAATATCTCTGTCAACTGCTTCATCGAAGACATCATGGAAGGCGACATCTGTGAAACTGCTTAACGAAGGAATGGCTCCAAGAATGAGAGACATCGCATTGACACTCAACAGTGGATGTTTTGTCGAGTATCCGTGCGGACTCACACAGACTTCGCACTCTGACAACTGCTCTCGGCTCCAGAGGGTGATGTGACTTACACCGGCCTCTTGCAGTACCAACCTGCGGCCGAACGGACCGAACTGCGCCTCATCGAAACCGCTGAGACTGTACACGCCGAGCACAGCGTAGCTCTTGCTGAACTTCTTTTGCCGAGGCCCGGTACCACTCAAAATGATTTCTAACGCGTAACCGGCAGAGACGCACTTTTGCAGGTGGCCTTCGTCAATACCCGCCTGGCCTTGACCGAAGTAGCTCCGGCACAAGGGCACCAGGAACCCTGGAACGTCCAACGAAATACCAGAAAACGCCAACTCCATGTTTTGGGCGGTGTACCCAATTTGCCAAGCATTTCGGACCCACAACTTCCACAGGCGATAGCAATCAGTGAGCATTTCCTCGTCATGAGGAGGTGAGTTTGAATTTGCGCCGTTGGAGAACGCCGGATGCATGTTGTCCGACGACGGCAAGAGACGCTTGAGAACCCGAGTTCCTTCGACCAAAGACGATAGGCGATCGATTAGTGTTGGCGCCGGCGCAACCACCACCGATCTCGGCCGCAGTGAAATCTTGACGCGACCATCTTTGCAGCAGTTCAGAGCCACGAAAGGGATGTACGACAATTTCGTTTCCTGGTGCATGAAGTCGAACATTCGCTTTGGCATGTTGCCGATCGAGAAACGAGGGAGCCGAGCGTTGCTTTGTTGTTTCAAATCTTTGAACGTAATCCCAAATGGTTTGCCATTCGCAAAAAAAGACAACTCCCCATTCATCATGTCCATGAGGATGCCGATGGTGGTCTCAGCCATCAGGATTGGACCACCCAGTCGAATGTTGCGGCCATCCTTGTACAGTTTCCGAGCTGAGCCCAAGCCCCACATGCGACGAGGGAGACTGTTCGGACGCAATTCTCGTGACGAAAACTGCGATGTTGCTGCGACCCCTATCACTATTTCAAGCAACGGTTGGTAGTTGTTGTCGTACACCCTACAGTCATCAATGGTCACCTCCCAATAAACGGAAGTGCTCGAACTCCACGCCTGGTTCATGTAAGCTACTCTCCAATTTTCTGGGGTCGACTGCATTCGCCCGCGACCGAAACGTTGATACATGCCACGCGGAGCTGAGTTATTGCCGGAACTGTTGCTGCTTGACTCGGAGCTGGTGTCACCCAATTCAACAATGGAATTGTTCTCCGAAAACTGCAACGATGCATGGCTGCATGGCGCTGGCAAGAACGCGGCTTCAGCGGGTGAACCGAACGTGACCTTGTCGAAGGCGTCGGAGCCCTTCTTGACTCTTTTGGGCCGGCTTTTAAATTTGATCGATGCTTCAGTGAGTGTCGGAGGAACTCCAGTCAACGAGTGCTCCGTCCGCGCCAACAACTTTCCAAACAACGGAGGCGCATTCGGTTCCGAGTCACTTGTTGCGTCGGTTTGTTGGAACGCGTTGTCTTGCGAGCAAATGCTCACTTGAGTGAGGAGTTCAACCAGGGCTTGAACAAGCTGTGAATGAATGTGAGGCGACGACTGCGACGTTACCATTTCAATGAGATCCACCACTGTTGCCTGAACTGGAAGACTTTGAGATTTTGACAACAGAGGAACGATGCCAATCAACACGTTGCACGCGCGATGTTTGAGCGTGAGATTCCCGCTCCCTGTCGCATCTTGCAACGATTGAAGCAAGGCTGGTTGCACCCCTGGCACGCCTGGCGTCACCAACAATCCTGAGTCGAACAGGGCGAGCTGGCTATTGCTGGAATCGAGAGAGATATTGCCAGCCTGATGGCCATTAGTTCCAGTGCGGAGCGCGGCAAATGACGAAGACAACGACAGGATGATATCTTCCACGAGTTCTAGGTTGGGATGCGCAGACACGCAGTCTTCAGGCTGCAAATCAGCGAACAATGCCTGTGGTGAAGACAGCAGCACGCGCTCTAAACGTTTCAAGACGGTTGGAGTGGACGAAGTACGCAGCCCCTCTCCCCATTTCGCGAGGCTAAACATTGGAATACGCTGTGCTTCATGGATATCTGCAATGCATCTCTTCAACAACTCTGAGCCACCGACACGGATAAGGGCTTTTAACAACCCGTTCCACGATTCCTCCGCTAAGCCGCTGCCACAATTGTCGCGATGACTCACAAGACGAAGGAATTCTGCAACCCAATGTCGACGGGTCTCAATTCCTGCGCGTGTGCTGGTTAACATCACCAGTTTGGACATTCGGGCAGCTTCGTTGGGGCGAGGACGGCGCGTGCGTCTGCGGTCCCTCAGAGATTGTTCGATGCGTTTAAAGGCGGCTTCCGCGTCGTCCTCCTCCACGTCACCGATGGCACGAGTCCACAGCTTGATAGGGATACTGGCAGGCGATTTCGCCGCTCGTTGAGCTTCTGCGACGACACAGGCGCGATCTAACTCCGCTTGTTTGGTGCGGCGGGCTTGGTAAGTTTGAAATATCGCCTGAGCGCCCTGAAAGGCAGCACATATGCTGGCAGCTTTGTCTGCGTCGGAGGAGGACACCCGATATTCGTCCAGCTTCGACGCAGCAGTCAGCAACGTCAGACAGCACTTACGCAAATTCTGCACCGCAATAGAACTTTCAATTCTAAACAAAAAGTTGTCCAGAACTCGTTGTTCGATTGTTTGCTTCGTTGTTGCGTCGTCAGCAGCACCATCGTTGATCAACGACTGTTGCTGCAGGCCCTTGAGCACGTCCGTGGGCCGTGATTGTAGAAAGCGGTTTTCTTCGTGCATCAAAGCCAGCAATTCAACAACAGCTACCCGCTCATGATCTGTGATCCTATGTGACGCCGTGGTTTGACCTTGCTTCGCCAGTGGTTGCAAGCGGTGCTGCAAACGCAGCACACGGGCACTGGGATGGCTCTGTGCGGCTGCTCCAGAGGATTGGCTGGCACTATCATGACTGCGAATCCGCATGGAGCCGCCTCTGGCACTGAAAATATGCCCAACAAAGTCATCACGTTGTGTTGGCTCAAAGTACCGGCTTTCGGATGAGTAACACGCGTCATGACTCAAGGATCGGCTCGGCGCCTTTTTGGCGCGGCGCGAACTAGCGTTGGTGAGGACTTTGTCAATTGGAGTTGCCGGGTCGATCGAAAAGCGTTCCGGGAACATTGCGTCACTGTAAAAATTCTCAAATTCTTCGCCCTGCCACGGCAACAATCGTGGATGCACTAGCTGTAGACGGTCCTCACTCTCCACTTCAACATTGAGGTGAGTGGCTTTCTTTGCTCCTTGGACTGGAGCTAGTGCATACGAGTTGCCATTACTGGAACTGGGAACCACTGCGACAATCACGAACAGTGACTGCAACAACTTTCGTGCATCACGAACTAACTTGTGGTCCGAGCCTTTTTTGCACACGATGTCCCCGAGTAAGAAAGAACTTCCAAACTCGGAACTAGCGGAAGAACTGCGACCGGCGCCACGCAGTGCTGTTCGGGGTCGCGAAGGATTTGCTGGAATGGTCCGCGCAGCTCGAAGTGCTAAAACTTGCTGCCGCAACATCTCAAGATCCTTCTTTCTGTTGCACCGAATCGTTGATAGTGATATGGGGGCAGAACAGGCAGCCGCGATCGTTGCACAAACGCTGGGGTTTCGCAAAATAGCTTTGGCACAGATCGTAGACAACGGTGTGTTGGATGCAGACAGCGCGGCGAGATCAGTTGGATCACTGTCCTCCAATTCTCTCAAGTCAGACGGTTGCAACTCCATGGGAGAAGACAGAATTTCCTTGAGCAAGCAGCTGGACGCAAAGGACAATCTGCTGTAGCACAGCTTAAAATCCGTCACCGCAAGACGAGAAGCTATTGAAGGAGGTCGTCTCGTTGCTTCCTCCGCAGCACCAACCGCCTCTTTCGTCGCATTGTCCGGCGCGTCGCTGGAGGCTGGCTCTGACGCGTCGTCTGACGTTGACTCGCCCCAACTTGACGAATCACTCATCGGGGACAGGTGGGGATCTGTTTCATCATCGAGGCTCATTATTCCTATGTCAGCTAAGGACATTCTCTCCCACGATTGAGCCATCGGCATCTGCGGCTCTCGTACTCTATCCGCGCGATTTCGGCCTCGGCCAGAGTGTCTTCGGTGAAGGTAGCGAGCTGGAAGTCGTCCATACCGAGATTCGGCATTTGCGCGGGACTCACGACGATATGCGTCAAGCTGTGATGGCAGACCAACCGTTTCTTGGTACTCCTTGCATTCAGGACATTGTGGTCCGCTGTTCGGACCGCAACGCCCCTCCAATGCTGGCACAGGTCGCCCACAATACAGAGTTCGAGCGGAAGCACCAGGCCCCGAACCAAGTGTCATTTTAGCACCAGCAGAATTTCGTAGCGTGGGCAACTTCTTGGGCCGATTGGCCAGATCCCGCTTGAACGCGGCACTGCGCTCACGGTCATGGGCAACAGTGGCGCTGTACACCAGTGATCGCGTCTGAGGGACGACTTGAAATGTTTCCACGCCATATTCAGTGTTCACGTCGTAGCAGCAATGCTCAATTTCAAGCTCCAACGTGGTGGCATGCTGCAACAGTAATGTCAATTGCGGTAGCGAGCATGCAACCACCCAATCTGGGACGTGCCCACAAACTGCCTTGATGTCTTTCAAGGCTACTTTTCGCTTCTCATGTGGTGAGCTGTCAAAAATAACTTCAACTTCACTGGTTTGGTCCCGCGACGAAAAGTCTGAGCCACCCCTGGAGTGGTCCACGCATGAAAACAGCACACCGTGTTCGTACGTGTCTACCAGTAACTTTTGCTGCGCAGGCATGAGCACAACTGAACTGCCCTCGGCAAGGGGCGGTTCGTACCCTCCCAACACGAACACTGCGGCAATTCCGAACTCGAGAGCAACTGTGTCTTCAACTCCAAACGCTGTGGTGTTGTCCTCAGTCAAACTATCTGTCGCAACCAATTGACTGTGTGAGCGCAGGACGGTGACACATGATCGGAGATCGTCCTGCAATTGAGTCACCAAGGCAGCAGCTACATTGTGCATAACAATGGTCGATGTGGTCGACTCCTGTTTTGGTCGAGCGTACTGTAGCACCCACCGAAGCATCTCAATGTAGGAAGCAGTGATGCCATGCCGCTTGTTGTAGCCTTTACGCACCCGACCCATAGACAATCGGGAAGAGTGTGGCTGGTTCTTCGAGAGCTTCGTGCTGGCCGCCTCTCTGACCGATCTAAGGAGGCTATCCACGAAGCGAGTTGGGAGTTCCTCCAACTCGCGCGGTGAATGCGCATCAGCGCTGCGCATTGCGGCAAAGACGTCCTTGATGATGTCTGCGCTGCGGCGTCGAAGGCTCGGAGTGGACGAACTTGATCCGAAGATGTCGAAGCAGAGGGCGTTCATGGCACGGGCATTTGGACTGCGGAGGAGGCAGCGTAGTGCGATGCCACGCACAGGGTACAACAAGTTAAGAAGGGCCATGAGCAAATGCGAATTCGAATCGCGGGAGGCTCTCGCAGTGGCGAGCTGATCGTCGCTGATGCCGTAGCACTTCATGCACGCGTCAAAGTTACAAGCTCGGCAGCCATATAATACACTTCTGTTAGCCACGTGGGCGCCACACAAATCGCACGTAAATCGATCGTGCGGAGCGACAAACTTGGTGAGTCCGTGGTTCCCGTCGCAATTGGGCCTTGTGATTTTGGCACCAATTGGACCACAGTTTCTGCACAGGTCTTGCTGGTGGTCAGGGCTGTGGAACCTGACCAAAGCTGTGACATCACCATCATCCGCACCCTTGCTGCGGAATCCACACGCATCACATGCCCAACCAGCTGTGTAGCCGGGGTTGTTGTGCGGGCCTGGGTGGTACGGTAGCAACATCATCGGATTTCCACTTGAATCCAGCGGGTATGGCCCTTCTTCCGAGGACGTATTACCATCGTCATCTTCTTCGGCTGAATCTGCGTTTGAAGAACCACCAGAGCCTGTCGATGACGACGATGCGGGAGAACGTGGTGGTTTGCGAACGGCTTCGCAAAGTTGATCCAAAATCAGATCGTAAATCTTCACGAATTGGTCTTCTGCCAGGTCACTGCCCGAATCAATCGCGCCACGAGCGGCTTGACTGGCGCGGTACTGTGCGAGTTGCAAAATACAGATGCGAAGCAGTTTCAATATCAAAGACAGTTGCGGCGCGTCCTGGGTGCCAGCACGGCGACGGCGAGATTTCGACTTTTTGCCAGATCGGGTGCGCGGCTCCATTTTCCACGATGGAGTTCTTGCTTGCACAATTTTTGCAATTGAATCACCTGCCCCAGCACCGTAAGTGTTGCTGAAAGCAGTCAAGGCTTGATACTTCTCGTGTAGGAGCAATACTAGTTGCATTGCCGGTTCGTGGTGAATCGCAGTTCCAAACGGCAATCTCATCGAACCAATACACGCACAAACTGCAACTTGAACGTCTGCTAACACACTCAGCTTGCCTCGGAAATTAGCAGGGACATCAAAACAACGGATTAGCTGACGGAGCATTGACCACATCGCAGCATATGCCTTCGCTTGAGCATGCGGCGCACTTGCAGCCAATGCCGCCATAACACCACCATTCCATGAATCCGAAGCAGCAGTGCTAATCTCGACCGATGGCGAAATTCGTGAGAGCAAGTTGACGAACGTTGCCTTCGCGAATACGCGGATTTTGTTGTCCATCCATCGCAACTGGGCGAACAGTGTCCGAATACACTGAATGACCCATTCGAGACAAGACTCCCTGAACTCTAACGGTGATGCAGAGTCGACCACCATTTCTAGGGCGTCTGCGAACGTAGAAAAACCCCGCGCGCGATGTAGAGTCAATTCCGTTCGACAGAAGCTGGCATCGTAAAGCCACGGAACGACTTGTGCCGATAGGGCTCTCAGCGGGGATCGAACAACAAGCGCATCCTCCCCGTCGGCGGAGCGAGTGTTGTCATCGTCTTGGCGCTCCCCAGACGAATTGGAGGGACTCTTCTCGCTTTTGTCGCTACTGCTAAGTTCACCATTTGCCCGGAGCAAAACGCTGATGGCATGTTCAAATGCTGCAATTGTTAATAATGGTGGCACTACCGCAACTGGGGTCGCGATGTCGCGTGTCCCATCGAGAGAAACCGTTGGAGGTACCGTGTCTGCTGCTGCAGTTTCAGCAGGCAGGTTAAACTCAAAAAGGTCCGCAGAACTGGGACGCGAAGAAGTGTCCGCTTTTGCCTCCAGCCTTTCGACGAGTGCACTGATTTTCGCGCTCCACGAAGCGGTGGCAATCAATTTTTGGAGGAAAGCATCTCCGCTGTCAAGCGATGTAGCACTTTTTACAAATTCGCCTGCGCAGATCGGCCGATTTTGAGGTGATGCTGCCGTTCGCCTCGAAGCGGTATGGTTGAACCGCCCCACCAGCATTGCGTCCAGGAGCTCTTCCAACGGCGCGCAGAAATTGTCGAATGATGGCAGCACGATATCTCCAGACGAATCTTCGGTCTCAAAAAATGAGGACTTCCATTCATTGTAATGGCGGTACAGCGATATTTTGAAACGACTGAGTTGAGACGCGACGTTGACGAGTAACGCATGCGGGGGAAATGCTGGGACCGAGCCCGTGCGCGTTACTACTAGAGTATGCAGCAAGGCGGCGGCATCCAGGTTGGACTCCATCAACATGACGGCAAATAACTTTCGAAAGAGCCGCTGCAGATTCTTGCTGCGGAAGCGACTCTGAATCCAAATTGGCTCGTTTTTGGGAGCCAGCCACTTTTCCAGTACCTGTTGTGCGGGTGCGTTCCCATGAATCAAACAATGTATGAACGTATGTGATGCTCGTTGGACTTGGTCGGCAAAATCGTTCGGCTTTGCGTCAACGTCGGCGCTCCCAGAAAGGTCGACCGCACATGCTGCATCATGTTGTTCTTCGATGCACCGTTGGAGCACAATTGCAAATTGCTGGCCAAAAGCCGCAGCCTCAGCTGATGGCATGTCATCTTGAGCTGGTAGTATGAGGAACAAATCGGCTTGTGACGCAGCGCAGAAAATATCGACGAGTGCAAAATGCAGCATCTCAAATGCGGCAATCGGCGGGGTGAAGCTAGCATCCACGAATTCTGTCGTGGAGGAATCTTCAACGAGCAGCCGGCGTACTTTGCGTCGGCCACCCCGTTTCAAAACATTGGTCTGAGTCATCTCCACGATATCAACATTGTACGCACCGGACGGCAGGCGTAAGCTCACGGTAGCCGTGGCAGACGAAATTTTGGCTTGTCGTACAATATCTTTGTCCAGACTAGCACTGCAGGCATTATTCTTCGTCGCAAGCTTGAGTATGCTCGTGGCGTTGCTGTCGCCACTCTTTCGTTTTGTGGAAGCAACAGTTGCCAGCTCATTGAACTTTGCTTCCAGTTGCGCCGCAGAATCCGCGTCGTATCGATGCCAAACGTCGACACCTGCGCCAAGCGACGAGGCAATTAGACATGAACGCAGCGGCAGATTAATGAACAGACAACGACTGTACGTACCACTCGACGCATCACACCACTGCCAAATACCAGGTGCGGATGCTTGGAAGTGCAAGGAGCCCGACGTCAGCTTGATGTTGGACGCCTCACCTTCGTCAGAATCCTCAGCGTCGCCGGAGTTGCTGCGACCGCCCCGCGACCGAGTACGACTGCCGGCACCATTGCTGTCGGCGGAGCGTTGGGTCTTGGACGGATCTAAAACTCTCCACCCTCCCGTCGGTGGACGATTGGCTGATGACTTGACCTTGCAATATGTGTGATTGCGGCCGAATTCTGAAGTCATCCCCATACCACGCATCGACGGGCCCCAGTCGCCAATGAGCCAGAAACGATGTTGCCACCGATAGATGACGAGGTCCGTTCCCGGCTTGCGAAACGTGGCCGCACCATAATACCCCGGGATTTTCTCTTCGGCATAAAATCCGTCGACAGAAACGCCTGCGATGACTGGAGCACCTGAAACCAATATTCCTCGCGCAGCGTGCTGCTTGCTGTCCGTGGTGCCACCAATGCCACCGTCGTTTGCGCGGTTGAGCAGCTCGACAACACGCAACACATTCGCAGTGGCAGTGAACAAGCGGCGGGAAGAGAGCATAAAACTATTTTGGGTGAATTTTTCATGAGTGTCAAGTTCTACACAGCAGGTAACACATGTGGAATCAGTCGTATTAGCAGACAGCGCTGCCGCTGGTTCACGGTGGCTGCGGTAGAGAACGCGACAACCAACCTCCAGCGGCTGCGGCTCGCCAAGTCTGCGGCAAACAAAGCTCTCCGTCGGTAGCTTCAACGGCTTTGGAACCAATGATCCCCACCAGTGGCAAGGCCAACTCGGAGACCGCAAGCAGATCAAATTCGGAGAGCGATTTCAGTGCGGTGCGACCTGGACACATATTGTCGAAAAAAGCGTGAGGTGCATTGCCATGGGCACTTGTTCCGCTCTCGTTCGCACAAAACCACGTACTCAAACTTGCACCGTCGGCATGCGCCGCGCGGAGCGACTTCTCGTACGCCTCAACTGCCTCGGCCGCGACTTCCATGGTTTTGCAAAAAAAATTGTACCAGCAGCTGTTGAGGGAGTCCTGCGTGATGCACTGGCGCGGAGCGGAGCTGGCGTCACCTCCGTTGCGAGCATCAGCATTCTTTGGTAGCAGGCCAGATGATTCCGGAGAAGTGTCGTCGCTTGCAGGAGTGACGGATCGCAGAAGCACGGCGAACATCTTCGGAACACGCAGAAGCGTGGCCAACTGCCGCTGAAAATCATTGAGTTTCGAGCGAATCTGTACGACCTGTGGTGTTCACAAAACGTTAAGCACTGCAAAAAACGTAAGGGTGACAGCTGCACCAGTTGTGAAGAAGCTCACCTTGATGACTTGTCGATTCGTCAGCACGCATTCTTCGAGATCAGCACGCTCAACGCACGCAGAGTGGTCGATGTGGCAGCTATTTAGCCTCTCCCTTAGCTGCTTGACAGTCATGCTCTTCACCTCAGCACTGAAAGAATCATCATCAGATTGACGAGAGGCCGGAGAGGCGGGTTGAGGGGAGACCAGCGACTTGAACACGAAGTCAATTTGCTGTCGTGAAGCCGCGCCGATGACGTCGAGAATGCGGCACACCAGCGCTTCCCAGCGATTAAGGCCACTCTGTGATTTGAGATACGACTTCAGTAAGTCGCCCTTGAGGTCCACTGCCGTGGCGCAAAGCGAGTCAACGGCTTGCACAATTGCTGGCGTTAGAGCATTGAGAATGGGGCCAGAAGAGATGTCTGCCAGAGCCGTGTCTTCGGAGGCCAACGCGCTTTCTGCAAGAGCGAGTACTGGTTCAATTCCAACCGCACCCCACATCAGTCGCTCCTGCTCGACATTCTTGCTTCCAGAGCCCATAGTGCCTTCGACTTCGGACTTCAGACGGTTGCTGTCACGCGTGCTGCTAGAGTCGTCGGCGCTGTCATCTCCCGTGTCTTCTTCGTCCTCGTCTGGCGCTTCCATTTCGTGTATGGCGTCGACATATTCATGGAACCTACTGATGACATGATCCGACCACTCGTCGAATCGCCGCATTACTTTTGGAGTCCTGACTGACTGCGAGGCAAATTCAGCCAGAAGTCCCTTGACACGATTGGCATTTCCATTATCAATTGCGGACGCCGCCGAAGACAGCGTCTGGCTCGAGGCGGTTTGGGAATTTGCCTTGCTACCTCCGGAAGGCTGCCGCGACTGCGCCGGGCGCTTCACACCCAGCAAGCTGACTTCGCGGCCGAGTTTCACAGGGCGCATATCATCGGCGGCGGCGCCAGAGCCTGAGGTGCTCGAGTGCTCATCACCGCCGTCATGATCGGATGGTTCAACGGGGATTCCGCCAGCCGCGAGGTAAGCCGTCATGTAGTGTTCGGAGTCCTCAACATACTCATTGATGCGTTCGACCGAGTCACCGACGGGAGCAACGGAGGCGAGATCAGAGCTGGATTGTGGAAGGCGCGGGTTCCACTCCCATGGCTTGCGGTCGTCGATTGCATCTTCCTCGTCATTTTCGTTCTCGTCCTCGTCGGCGTGTTCTCTCGAGTCCCCCATGACATGAAATCGATGCTCACCAAACTGTGCAGGGTTGAAACCGATGGCGCCTTCCCCCAGATGCGCAACCAGTTGCGCGACGTCGCTGCCACTCACAATCTGCGGACCGGAGTTTGCTGACATGTTCCGTATTTCTCTCCAGCTCACGCCAGGGTTTGAGCGCGATTGCTGCAGCTCGCTGAACATGCTAAAGAGCGAATTCGGACGGGCTGGATTCGGTGGCGTTGGCGGCCGAGTGTGCCGCGTGGGGTCCTCAAAGTAGAGATTGACGGCAGCCGTGACGTCTCCACCCACTCTGCGCAGGTAAAACTGTGCATCGGAGACGCTCAAACCGGTGATTTCGGCGAGTTGCTCTGCCATGGTTGTGCCAACCGCAGGAAGCGCCGATTCAAGACGCAGGGGGAACGCTTGTCGCGACTCGAGCTTGCCCCAGAACTACAGGCAGGAGTGGTCCACGTCAAAGGAGAAGCGAGTGGACCGCACGTTCAACCTCCCAGCTTTTCGCAAAGCGGAGGATTGAACGACGGCCAACAAATCTTGCGTCGAATATGTCTCCAGTTTTCGGGTCGACGACAACGTAAATGCGAACGATCAGGCGCCAGCACAGCTCACCGTTGGACCGAAGACGGCGAGCAACGGCGCGGCCAACCCACGAAGAACCGCACAGCAAATCGACAACCGCAAAATGAGCCAGAGGTATTCGAGGGAGAGTAAGCTACACATCGAAATCCCACCTCCAATGGCCGACCTTCCTCCTCACTCGTCAGGCAAGATGTCATCGAGGGTGCACAACCTCCCTAACAAACATTTACGAGTTATGACAGAGACAGTCGCGTGCCGGGTACTGTGTGTGACCTCTTGGTTGGCTTTGCTTCACTTGAGGGACACTTCCCACGAGCGACGGAAAAGCACAGTCACGAGACCCAGGAGCGTGCCGCACGAACGGGTTGGTTCGTACTCGACACCACACAACCAAAGGTTTGTTACACCGGACGACCATCTGCGACGGCAAACAGGCATTTTCTTCCGTACTCATTGCAACAAAAGCCTGACACAACACGCAGCTGCAGCCGCAACCGCAGCAGCGACGACGACGGCAGCAACGTGACGACAGCGACAAAGCGGCGAACGACGGACGACGACGAACGACGACGACAGCAACAGCGACGACGACAGCGACAGCGACAGCGGCGACGAACTTCGATAGCAAACAACGAACGAACGAAGGAACAACAACACGACAACACAACGAAAGAACGAACGAACGACCGACCGAACGAATGCGGTACCGTAAAGTTACACTATCTTGATTCATAAACTTACCCACATTGCGTAAAGGCGTTTTTAGTCATTCTATACTGTAAACCAACGGTTTAGCTTCTACCGTAATTTCGATGTGGCGTTCGCTTACCCACGCTCTCACTCCCAGTGAGTGTTTGGATGGATTGCCTTCGTTCGTTCGTTCGTCGATCTCACTCGACTCGACTCAGCGAACATTCGATGGAACTCTCAGCTCACTCCCCGGCCCCCAGCCCCACAAATCAGTCGATCGCTCGCCCTCATCCATCCATGCTCTTCACTCCCAGCCACTCAGACGCCCCTCCATCGGCTGGTTTCAGTGTATTCCTAGATAAGGATATGAATGGATTAGTGAAGCGCATTGAAAGAATGTATCGTTAAATAGTAATCCACGTAAATGTCGCTTTTTGGGAAAAAGAGGCCGCGCACTCACCCCACCCACACCAACTCATCCATCGCTCACTCACTCACTCTCACTCACTCACTCTAAGTCACTGACCTTCACTCACTCACTCACTGCCGCCCACTGTCGTTCACTCACTGTCTCTCTCTCTCTCCGTCGTTCGTTCGTTCACTGTCGTTCGTTCACTGTCGTTCACTGTCACTGACTGTGAGTCAGTCAGTGCAGCAGTCTGCCGTCGTTCGTCACTCACTCACTCACTGTCACTCACTTTCAGTCACTCACCGTCCGAAGCCAAAGCCAAAGCCAAAGTCTTCGTAACTTCCGGAATCCTGATAGTGGATATCACCATACCACGTATACACACAAAAGGATTGTTATCCTCTTTAGGGAATCAATCTATTTTCCATCTTTAGTACTATATATAGATACATTCCAATCCCTGATTTACTCTTCATAATAGTTATCCTCAATTAGGACCATATGCTATCGCAACACTCCGCGCTGGCGCTGGCGCTCGCTCGCTCGTTCCCGCCCAGCCGTGCAATATCAATCGAAACCATGTGCCCGCACAAATGCATATTGATTCAGTCGAGTGAATTGAATGACGAAGGAGGGAAATGCGACAGCGATGAGGGGTTGATCAAATTTTCGTTTCGGCGACGTTTCGTCGTTCGTCGTTCGTCGTTCGTTGTTCGTCGTTCGTCGTTCGTCGTTCGTCGTTCGTCGTTCGTCGTTCGTCGTTCGTCGTTCGTCGTTCGTCGTTCGTCGTTCGTCGTTCGTCGTTCGTCGTTCGTCCTTCTTCCTTCGCCGTGCACTGCCGTTTGCCATTGTCGTTGTCGTGCGTTGTTGTCCACAGTTGACCATCATTTTATGTTGTGGTGCTTGCGTAGTAGTAGTGGCAGTCGCTGTCACAGCTGCAGGAGACAGTGTGCTGCCGTAGTTGAAGTGGTGGCTTGATCCAAGCACAGACGAAAGGCTCCGTGGACAGGGCGAGACCACGCTTGCAGTGGCGTTC